>ERZ724521.743-NODE-743-length-14652-cov-5.740563_pt1 | contig 14652 bp, 14 predicted proteins | sample MGYA00376054_ERZ724521 | MGnify/ENA primary metagenome ERZ724521 (study PRJEB28724, sample SAMN07190883) | activated sludge metagenome | isolation source: activated sludge of sewage treatment plant in Hong Hong | place: Hong Kong | collected 2016-03-17 ... | reverse complement strand
CCGCGGAGAGGTGGATGAGTGGTTTAAGTCGCACGCCTGGAAAGCGTGTTTAGGTTAATAGCCTAACGCGGGTTCGAATCCCGCCCTCTCCGCCAGCCTTCCTCGTTCCTTCCTGCCTTCCGGTTCCGCCCTATCCGTGGGCCAGGGCGCGCACGTACCCCGGTCCCGCCTCGAGCCAGAGCGACTCGCCGTTCTTTCGCTTCATGTTGAGCATGGCGCTGCGCGGCAGGTGGTTGATATGGCGCGTGATGACATCCATCACCCAGCCGTGTGTGATGACCAGCACGCGTTGCCCTGGATTGGCTGGTCCGAGGCTCTCCACGGCCGTCAGCACCCTGTCCGCGAATTCATCCATGGTTTCGCCGTCTTCGAAATCGCTGGCCGGATTGCGCTTGAGGATCTGCTGCAGGAGGATGGGATTGAGCTCGGCAAGTTCGGACTTCGGCACGCCCTGGATGACGCCGAAGTTGCGCTCCTTCAGCCCGTCAAGGCAGTGCGGAGGATCGAGCCCCAGTTGCCCGGCCACGATCTGCGCGCATTCCAGCGCGCGCCGCAGCGGACTTGAATAGATCCGCAGGAAACCAAGTCCACCGACGGCTTGCGCAAGCTCTCTGGCCTGCTCGCGTCCAAGGTCGTTGATCGGTACGTCGGTCCAGCCCTGCAGGATGCCCGCCGCATTCCAGTCCGTCTCGCCGTGCCGGGCGATGCAGACATGCGCGCCATCCGCCGGCGGCAGGCCGAGCGGCGGATCGCAGTGCAAGGGCACCTGGGGATGGAGGCTCGACTCCCTCACGACGGCTTAGAAGTACCAGCGGGTGACCATCTCCGCCACGCAGGCCGGTTTGTCGCCGCCTTCGACCTCCACTGTCGCCTGCCATACCATCTGCGCCCCGCCCTCGATGTCTTCGACGGCCGCGAGCACGAAGCGCGCGCGCACCTTCCTGCCGACACGTACCGGCGAAGGAAAGCGGACACGGTTGAGGCCGTAGTTCACGGCAAGCCTGATGCCATCGACGGCTATGCACTGCTGCGCAAAGTTCGCGAGCAGCGAAAGCGTCAGGTAGCCATGTGCGATGGGACCGCCAAACGGGGATTCGCGCCGGGCGCGTTCCACATCGACGTGGATCCACTGGTGGTCACCGGTAACGTCGGCGAATCCGCCGACGCGCGCCTGGTCGATCGCCAGCCAGTCGCTGACTCCGATCTCGCGGCCGATCTTCGACCTGGCATCGGCAATGCCGGCAAATCGCGTGGATGTCACCGTGGCTCCCCCTTCCGTCGTCCCGACGCCGTCGTGTATGGCCCGCCCGGCAGGATTCGAACCTGCTACCCCCGGCTTAGAAGGCCGGTGCTCTATCCAGATGAGCTACGGGCGGAAGAATCCGGGGCGGACCGGTTGGCGCATCCCGACCGCGTGGTTCCCGAATGCCCCTGCGAGTTTACCGGGAAACCCGGTGCCACGTGCCTTGCACCGCCCGCTAGCGGCGTAAGATGAAGGCAACCATTTCCCGCGAAGGAAGATCCGATGGCTGCTCCGCCGGCTTCACGGCTCGATCGCATCGTTGCCGACGCCCGTCGAACGGCGGCGGAGCGCGAACGCGGCTACCGCGAACAGGCGCTCAAGCTGTATCCATGGATTTGCGGACGCTGCGCACGCGAATTCACCAGCGCCAACCTGCGCGAGCTGACAGTGCATCATCGTGACCACAACCATGACAACAATCCGGTCGACGGCAGCAACTGGGAATTGCTCTGCCTCTACTGCCACGACAACGAGCACCAGCGCCACCTCGAATCGGCGGCGGGCGGCGGTGACAGCCGCAAGGGACCCGCCAACGCGACCCACAACCCGTTTGCGGACCTGAAGAAGCTGCTCGAGGGAAAAGCTTAGGCGCCGTACCGGCGACAATTCCGCCCGGGTGGGCGGGCGCCGATGCGTTTCGATCAAAGGCGGTGGGATGGTCGGGGTGGAGGGATTCGAACTCTCGACATCTTGCTCCCAAAGCAAGCGCGCTACCGGGCTGCGCCACACCCCGAACGGCGTTTATTCTACAAAATCAGGGCGATTCCGGTCAATTGCGAGCCCCGTGCACGCCATCAAAACCATTGCTTGCGGTAGCCTTCCGTTTCGTTTATAAAGCCGGATCGCCGATCCACGGAACCCCTGCGATGACCGAAGATCTCCTGCACAAGAAGCAGTTTCCTCCCTACGTCCCGAAGCGGGGCGAGGAGTACATGAGCGCGAAGCAGCTCAAGCACTTCAAGGACATCCTGCTTTCGCTCAAGGACGAGTTGAGCGAGGACATCGAGCGCACCGTGCATACCATGCAGGACGAAGCGACCGTGTTCGCCGATCCGAACGACCGCGCCAGCCAGGAATCGGACATCGCCCTCGAACTGCGCAATCGCGACCGCGAGCGCAAGCTGATCAAGAAGGTCGATGAATCCATCGCCCGCATCGATAGCGGCGAATACGGCTACTGCGACTCCTGTGGCGTCGAGATCGGCCTCAAGCGCCTCGAGGCACGCCCCACCGCCACGATGTGCATCGATTGCAAGACGCTCGAAGAGCATCGGGAAAAGCAGGTCGGCAAGTAATCTGGCCGACAGGCAACAAAAAAGGACGCCGCGGCGTCCTTTTTTGTTGCCTGTCGGCGCCCCGTCTTACTGGGCAGCGGCCGCCTCCGCGGCAACGGCCTTCATCGAAAGACGCACGCGACCCTTGTCGTCGGTCTCGATGACCTTGACCTTCACGACCTGGCCTTCCTTCAGGTAATCCGACACGGCATTAACGCGCTCCGTGGCGATCTGCGAGATGTGCAGGAGGCCGTCCTTGCCCGGCAGCAGGCTGACGATGGCGCCAAAATCGAGCAAGCGCAGCACGGTGCCTTCGTAGACGCGGCCGACTTCGACCTCGGCGGTGATGTCCTCGATGCGCTTCTTGGCCACCTGGGCCGCGTCGCCATTCACCGAAGAGATCGTTATCGAGCCATCGTCCTCGATGTCGATCACGCAGCCGGTTTCTTCCGTCAGCGCGCGGATGACTGCGCCGCCCTTGCCGATCACGTCGCGGATCTTTTCGGGGTTGATCTTCATGTGGATCATGCGCGGCGCGAAGGTCGATACGTCGTCGCGGTGACCGGACAGGGACGACTTCATCTTCTCCAGGATGTGCAGGCGGGCTTCCTTGGCCTGGGCCAGCGCGACCTGCATGATCTCCTTGGTGATGCCCTGAATCTTGATGTCCATCTGGAGCGCCGTGACGCCGTCCTCGGTGCCGGCCACCTTGAAGTCCATGTCGCCGAGATGATCCTCGTCACCGAGGATGTCCGTCAGCACGGCAAAGCGATTGCCTTCCTTGATCAGGCCCATGGCGATGCCGGCCACGTGCGCCTTGAGCGGGACGCCGGCGTCCATCAGCGCGAGCGAACCGCCGCACACCGACGCCATCGAAGAGGAGCCGTTGGACTCGGTGATTTCCGACACCACGCGGATCGAGTAGCCGAACTCTTCCGGCGGCGGCAGCACGGCGAGCAGCGCCCGCTTCGCCAGTCGGCCGTGGCCGATTTCGCGACGCTTGGGGGAACCGACACGCCCGGTCTCGCCGGTCGCAAAAGGAGGCATGTTGTAGTGGAGCATGAAGCGATCACGGTACTCGCCCTGCAGCGCATCGATGATCTGCTCGTCGCGGCCGGTGCCCAGCGTGGCGATGACCAGCGCCTGGGTCTCGCCGCGGGTGAACAGGGACGAGCCGTGGGTGCGCGGCAGGACGCCGTTGCGCACGGTGATCGGGCGCACGGTACGCGTGTCGCGGCCGTCGATGCGCGGCTCGCCGTTGAGGATCTGGCTGCGCACGATCTTCGCCTCGAGTTCGAAGATGAAGTTGCCGACGGTCGCCGCATCGGGGGCGCCCTCGCCGGTGCAGATCGCCTCGGTCACCTTCTTCGAGATTTCGCGGCAGCGCTGGGTACGCGCCTGCTTGCTGGTGATGCGATACGCCTCGCGCAATTCGGCTTCCGCCAGTTGCGCGACGCGGGCGATCATCGCCTCGTCCTTGGCGGCAGGCTGCCAGTCCCATTCCGGCTTGCCGGCGACCTCGACCAGCTCATTGATGGCCTTGATGGCCGCCTGCATCTGGTCGTGGCCGAAGACCACCGCGCCCAGCATGACATCCTCGGACAGGCGCTGCGCCTCGGATTCCACCATCAGCACCGCCGTCGCCGTGCCGGCAACGACCAGGTCGAGCTGGCTCCCCTGCAACTGGGTCTTGGTCGGGCACAGCACGTACTTGCCGTCGATGTAGCCGACGCGGGCCGCACCGATCGGACCGTTGAAGGGAATGCCGGAAACAGCCAGGGCCGCCGAGGCGCCGATCATCGCGGGGATGTCCGGATCGATCTCGGGGTTGCACGACAGCACGGTACAGACCACCTGCACTTCGTTGTAGAAGGCATCCGGGAACAGGGGACGCAGCGGACGGTCGATCAGTCGGCTGGTGAGGATTTCCTTTTCCGAGGGACGGCCTTCACGCTTGAAGAAGCCGCCGGGAATGCGGCCGGCCGCGTAGGTCTTTTCCTGGTAATCGACGGTGAGCGGGAAGAAATCCTGGCCGGGCTTGGGGTTCTTCGCACCGACGACCGTAGCGAGCACCACGGTGTCTTCCATGTGCACCATGACGGCACCGCCAGCCTGGCGGGCGATTTCGGCGGTTTCGAGCGTGACCGTGTGGTCACCGTAGGCAAACGTCTTCTTGATAGCGTTCAGCACAGAGTTTCCTTTCCGGAAAAGACAAAAGCCGGTACGGCCATCAAGGCTGTACCGGCCTGATCAGCAGGCCTGCGCGTGACTTGGCGCGAGGCGCTTCATGCGTGGGGGAATCCGGGACGATCCGGAGCGGGCGTTACTTGCGCAGGCCGAGCCGCTCGATCAGCGAGCGATAGCCGTCTGCGTTCTTGCGCTTCAGGTAGTCGAGCATCTTGCGGCGCTGGCTGACCATCTTGAGCAGTCCGCGGCGCGAGTGGTGATCCTTGGTATGCGACTTGAAGTGATCGGTGAGGTCGTTGATGCGCGCGGTCAACAGCGCGACCTGCACTTCGGGGGAGCCGGTATCGCCCTGGGCACGCTGGTAGTCGGCGACGATCTTGGCCTTGTCGGTGGTGGAAATTGCCATTTTTTGTTCCTTGCTGAGTCTGTCGTGTCGGTCCTTGGAGAACCGTGGATTATAGCCGCTTGACCGCGTTCCGATCAAGAATTTGCCGCGTGGGGTCCGGCCTGTTCCGTCGCCACGAGGCGTTGCGGGCACAGCCAGCCCTCGGCATCCAGGTGGCACAGGCCGATAAGCGCTCCCTCGCCGTCGTAGGCGCGCATGCGGGTATCCGCCGCACCCGACCAGCGCACCGCCTGGCCGTGGCGCAGGCGCGAGGCATCGACCGCGCCCAGGTGCGCGGCGGGCAGCCCGTGCAGCAGCGCGTCCACGGGCAGTAGCACCCCGTCGCGGGCCGCCTCGGGCATCCGTTCGATGGCGTCGAGCGTGTGCGCCGTGGCCGCATCGAGTACGCCGATGCCGGTGCGACGCAGTCCACCCAGGTGCGCGCCACAGCCCAGCCGCTCGCCGATGTCCGCGGCCAGCGTGCGCACATAGGTCCCCTTGCTGCACTCGACATCGACGACCAGGCGGGCCGTCGCCGCATCCCACTCGCACAGTCGCAGCGAGTGGATGCAAACACGCCGCGCCGGCCGCACGATTTCGACCCCCGCCCGCGCATAGTCGTAAAGCGGCCGCCCTTGGTGCTTGAGCGCCGAATGCATGGGCGGCACCTGGTCGATCTCGCCGACGAACTGCGCGAGAACCTCCTGCAGCCTCTCGGCGCCGGCCGCCACCGGCCGGCGCGCGAGGATCTCACCCTCGGCATCGGCCGTCGTCGTCGTCACGCCGAGCTGTATCGTCGCCCGGTAACGCTTGTCGGCGCCCAGCAGTTCGCCGGAGAACTTGGTCGCCTCGCCAAAGCACAGCGGCAGCAGGCCGGTGGCCAGCGGGTCCAGGGTACCGGTGTGGCCGGCCTTGGCCGCGTTGAACAGGCGCCGCGCCGCCTGCAGGGCGTGGTTGGAGGTCATTCCCAGCGGCTTGTCCAGCAGCAGCACGCCGTCCAGCCGGCGACGGCTCCGGCGCGGGGCGGAGGGAGCTGCGCTCACTCGCCTTCCGGCTTCCGGTCGGAGGCGACCGCCTCGTCGATCAGCCGCGACAGGCGCGCGCCCTCGCCGACCGAGGGATCGAAGGCGAAGTGCAGCTCGGGAACGTGGTGGATGCGAATGCGGCGGCCAAGCTCGCGCCGCAGGTAGCTTGCCGACCGGCGCAAGCCTTCCTCTATCGCACGATTTTCCTCGGCGTTGGCGAGCGACGTATAGAAGACCTTGGCGTGCGCATAGTCGGGCGTCAGCTCGACGTCGGTGAGGGTCACCAGCGTCAGCTTGGACGCGATGCGCAGGTCCTTGAGATGGAAGCGCAGCAGATCCGCCAGTTCGCGGCGGATCTGCTCTGCAACACGGTCAGCGCGCTCGAAGCCGTGGCCGGCGCCCCGCTTGGCTGCCATGGCGCTAGCTCAGCGTGCGGGCGACTTCCTGGACCTCGAAGACTTCGAGCTGGTCGCCCTCGTGGATGTCGTTGTAGTTCTTCAGGCTGAGGCCGCACTCGAAGCCTTCCTTGACTTCGCGCACGTCGTCCTTGAAGCGCTTGAGCGAATCCAACTCGCCGGTGTGCACCACCGTGTTGTCGCGCAGCACACGCACCGACGCATTGCGCCGAACCAGCCCGGAGAGCACCATGCAGCCCGCCACCGCGCCGACCTTCGAGATGCGGAACACCTGGCGGATTTCCACCATGCCGATGACGACCTCGCGCCGTTCCGGCGCCAGCATGCCCGACAGCGCCGCCTTCACCTCGTCGACCACGGCGTAGATGATGTTGTAGTAGCGGATATCGACGCCCAGGCTTTCGGCCGCCTTGCGCGCGCCCGGATCGGCGCGGGTGTTGAAGCCGATCACCACGGCCTTTGATGCTGCGGCCAGGTTGATGTCCGACTCGCTGATGCCACCGACCGCAGCATGGACGACATTCACCTTGACTTCGTCGGTGGACAGCTTGCTCAGCGACTGCACCAGGGCTTCCTGGGAGCCCTGCACGTCGGCTTTGATGACCAGCGCCAGCGTGCGTACCTCGCCTTCGGCCATCTGTTCGAACATGTTCTCCAGCTTTGCCGCCTGCTGCTTGGCCAGCTTGACGTCACGGAACTTGCCCTGGCGGAACAAGGCGATTTCGCGCGCCTTGCGCTCGTCGAGGATCACCATGCCCTCGTCGCCGGCCGCCGGTACGTCGGTCAAGCCCTGGATCTCCACGGGGATCGAGGGGCCGGCCGCCTCGATGGGCTTGCCGTCCTCGTCGTTCATGGCGCGCACCTTGCCGAACACCGCCCCCGCCAGCAGCACGTCGCCGCGGCGCAATGTTCCCGACTGCACCAGGATCGTTGCCACCGGACCGCGGCCCTTGTCGAGGCGCGCTTCGATGACGAGGCCCTTGGCCGGCGCATCGACGGGTGCCGTGAGTTCGAGAACCTCTGCCTGCAGCAGCACCTGCTCGAGCAATTCGTCAACACCATGGCCCGTCTTGGCCGAGACGCCGACGAACGGCGATTCGCCGCCGTACTCCTCGGGGATCACGCTTTCGGCAATGAGTTCCTGCTTGACCCGCTCGAGGTTGGCCTCGGGCTTGTCTACTTTGGTCACAGCCACCACGAGCGGCACGTTGGCAGCCTTGGCGTGGTGGATCGCCTCGCGCGTCTGCGGCATCACGCCGTCGTCGGCGGCGCAGACCAGGACAACGATGTCGGTGGCCTTGGCGCCGCGCGCCCGCATCGCCGTGAAGGCCTCGTGGCCCGGGGTATCGAGGAAGGTGATCATGCCACGCGGCGTCTCGACGTGGTAGGCACCGATGTGCTGGGTGATGCCGCCCGCCTCGCCGTGGGCGACGCGCGTCTTGCGGATGTAGTCGAGCAGCGAGGTCTTGCCGTGGTCGACGTGGCCCATCACGGTCACCACGGGCGCGCGCGGCAACTGTTCCGCATCCTTGTGTTCCGCCTCGTCGGCGAGGAAGGCATCCGGATCGTCGAGCTTGGCGGCAAACGCCTTGTGCCCGAGTTCCTCGACCACGATCATCGCGGTCTCCTGGTCGAGCACCTGGTTGATGGTGACCATCGAGCCCATCTTCATGAGCGCCTTGATCACTTCGGTCGCCTTGACGGACATCTTGTGCGCCAGGTCGGCCACCGAGATCGTTTCCGGCACATGAACTTCGCGCACGATGGCCTCGACCGGCTGCTGCGGCGACGCCTCCTCGTGGTGGGACGGCTTGCCGTGACGGCCACCGCCCTTGGAGCCGCGCCAGCCGGCGGTGCCGGCATCGCCGCGCGTCTTGATCGCGCGCCGCTTCGCCGCATCCTCCTTGAAGGCATCCTTCTTCGCCGACTTGCCCTTGGCATCGTCAGCCTTGCCGGCAGGCTTGTGGATCGTTCCGGATACGCCGGCTCCGCCCTGCTCGGCAGCCTTCTTCGCCTCGGCCGCAGCCAGCTGTGCCTGCTGCTCCGCCAGGCGCGCCTCGGCCTCGGCGCGGGCACGCGCCTCGCGCTCGGCCTTCTCGCGGAACTCCGCGGCCTGGATTTCGGAAAGCTTGCCCTGGCGCCGTGCCTCGGCATCACGCAGCGCCTGCTCGGCGGCGTCGATGATCGGCTTGGGCGCGGCTTCGACCGGAGCAGCCTGCGCTGCCGCCGCGGCCTCGGCCTGGGCGGCCGCTTCGGCGGCCGCAGCCGCTTCCTTGGCGGCCTCGGCCGCGGCTTCGCTGGCCAGTTCGGCCGGATCGCGCTTGACGAAGACGCGCTTCTTGCGCACCTCGACCTGGATCGTCCGCGCCTTGCCGGTGGAATCCGCCGCCTTGATCTCGCTGGTCTGCTTGCGCGTCAGCGTGATCTTGGCCTTCGGCGCAGTCTCGCCGTGGGCACGGCGCAGGTAATCGAGCAGCCGCGTCTTGTCCTGTTCGGAGAGCGTGTCGTTCGACGCCTGCTTGTTAACACCGGCTTTCGCCAGCTGCTCCAGCAGTGCCGGCGCCGGCATCTTGAGCTCGGTCGCGAATTGGGAAACTGTCATCATTGCCATCGCTGCTACCTCACTCTTCCGCGGCGAACCAGTGAGCCCGCGCGGCCGTGATCAGGGCCGTGGCGCGCTCTTCCTCGATACCGGTCATTTCGACCAGTTCGTCCGTCGCCAGGTCTGCCAGCGAATCGCGATCGGTGACTCCGTTCTTGGCCAGCTTGGCCGCCAGCGGCTTGTCCATGCCGTCGAGCGACAACAGGTCGTCGGCAACCTTCTCCATCTGCTCTTCGTCGACGATGGCCTCGGTGAGCAGGACATTGCGCGCGCGCTCGCGCAGCTCGTTGACCGTCGCCTCGTCGAAGGCCTCGATCTCGAGCATTTCCGCCAGGGGCACATAGGCAACTTCCTCCAGCGTCGAGAAGCCTTCCTCGATGAGGATGTTGGCGACCTCCTCGTCGACGTCGAGTTTCTCCATGAACAGGGTGCGGATGGTGCTGTGCTCCGACTCGGAGCGCTGCTGCGACTCCTCGATGGTCATCAGGTTGATGGTCCACCCGGTCAGCTCGGAGGCGAGGCGCACGTTCTGCCCGCCGCGCCCGATCGCGATCGCCAGGTTGTCCTCGTCGACCACCACGTCCATCGCGTGCTTTTCCTCGTCCACCAGGATGCTCTGCACTTCAGCCGGAGCCAGCGCGCCGATCACGAACTGGGCCGGATCGGCCGACCAGAGGATGATGTCCACGCGTTCGCCGGAAAGCTCGTTGGTCACCGCCGTGACGCGCGAGCCGCGCATGCCGACGCAGGTGCCGATCGGATCGACGCGCGGATCGTTCGACTTGACGGCGATCTTCGCGCGCAGTCCCGAATCGCGCGCCGCGGCCTTGATCTCGAGCAGGCCGTCCTCGATCTCGGGCACTTCCAGCTCGAACAGCTTCATGATGAACTCGGGGGCCGTGCGCGACAGGATCAGTTGCGGCCCGCGCGCCTGCCGGTCGATCTTCATCAGCCAGGCTCGAACGCGGTCGCCGGGACGCAGGTTTTCCTTGGGGATCATCTGGTCGCGAGGCAGCAGCGCCTCGATGCGGCCCGCCTCGATGATGGCGTTGCCGCGTTCCATGCGCTTGACGGTGCCGCTCACCAGGAATTCCTTGCGCTCGAGGAAGTCGTTGAGCAGCTGCTCACGCTCGGCATCACGAATCTTCTGCAGGATCACCTGCTTCGCCGCCTGGGCGCCGATGCGCCCGAAGTCGATCGGCTCGAGCCCCTCTTCGATGTAGTCCTCGAGGGCGATGTCGGCAATCTGCTGCTGCGCGGCGGTGAGCCCGATCTGCTGCTCGGGGTTCTCCACCATGTCGTCGGGAACCACCAGCCAGCGGCGGAAGGACTCGAACTCGCCGGTCTCGCGATCGATTTCGACGCGCACGTCGGCTTCGTCGTTGACCCGCTTCTTCGTTGCCGAGGCAAGCGCCAGTTCGAGAGCACCGAAGACGATATCGCGGGGCACGCTCTTTTCGCGGGCCAGGGCATCCACCAGCAGCAGCATTTCACGGCTCATTTCGATTCTCCAACAATGTTCAGAACTTCGGCACCAGTCGCGCCCGGTCGATGTTGCCCAGGGCAAACTGCTGCAGCGCCTCATTCGTGCGCAGGCCGATCGTTTCGGCCCCGTCTTCACCGCTCAGGCCTTCCAGCACGCCACTGAAGTTGCGCTGGTTGCCCAGCGGCACGCGCAGTCGAAGCTGGATTTCCCTTCCGGCAAAGCGACGGAAATCGGCCGGCTTCACCAGGGCGCGGTCGAGGCCCGGCGACGACACCTCGAGGCGGTCGTAATCCACGTTCTCAACGGCAAATACCCGAGTCAACTGGTTGCTCACCGCAGCGCAATCATCCACGCCGATGCCAACGCCGTCGTTCGCGGCGGCCTCGGGCCGGTCGATGAACACGCGCAACAGGCGCGCGCGCGGACTGGTCTCGAACTCGACCAGTTCGAAGCCCAATCCGGCGACAGTTGTTTCAATCAAATCAACTAGTTGCATGCCAATCTACAAACCGGTCGCACAAAAAGAAAATGGGCTGAAAAGCCCATTCCTTGTTTGTCCCGAGGACGGTGCCAGCAAAAAACTTTTTGGATTATAGCAGGATCGGTATTTCTCTGCAAAATCAATTCGCTCGCTGTCGCGAACGGCCCGGGTTCGCCCCCTGTCGGAGGGGTGGCGCCCCCTCCGCCTGCGGCTCCTGGCGGGCGGCCGGCAAACGCTTCAGCAACTGGCGGGTTTCATCGGCGTCGAGTTCATGGCACTGGCCCCGCTTCAGCCGCGGCGACAACGCGATGGGGCCATAGCGCACCCGCATCAGGCGGCTGACCTTGAGCCCGACCGCCTCGAACATGCGCCGTACTTCGCGGTTGCGGCCCTCGCCGATAACGCCCCGGTACCAGCGGTTGCTCCCCTCGCCACCGGCCTCGGCGAGCGACTTGAACGCCGCTACCCCGTCCTCCAGTTCGACGCCCTGGCACAGTCGCTCGATCATTTCCGGGGTCGCCTGGCCAAGCACGCGTACGGCATATTCGCGGTCGATCTCGTAGCGCGGATGCATCATCCGGTTGGCCAGCGCGCCGTCGTTGGTGAACAGCAGCAGGCCGCAGGAATTGAAGTCGAGCCGGCCGATGGATATCCAGCGTCCGCTCTTCAGCCGCGGCAGCCGGGCGAATGCGCTGGGACGGCCCTGCGGGTCGTCACGCGAAACGATCTCGCCCTCGGGCTTGTGGTAGCAAAGCACGCGCGGCAGCCGCGACGCGGGCCGGAGCTGGGCCAGGCGACCATTGACGCGCACTCGGTCCTGGGCGCCGACGCGCTGCCCCAGGTGGGCGGGTTCTCCATTGACGATGACCCGGCCGGCGGCGATCCACTCCTCGATTTCACGCCGTGAGCCGTAGCCGGCGTCGGCCAGTGCCTTCTGCAGCTTCGGTGCGTCTTCGACCGAGGGTGTGCGCTCGCGCGCCGCCGCGCCCTCGCGCACCCGCGCCAGCGGCGGGCGCAGCGGGCTAGATTTCTGCTTGCGTGCCGGGGAGGGTCGCTTGGCCTTCGACTTCGCCGGGGCCGACTCCGTCGTCCGCGGCGAGCGCCTGGGCGGCTGCTCCGGAGTCGCTTCCCCCCGCTGCCTGCGGCTCGGCCTGGGGCGCTTCGGCGTTTGCGGTTTGTCCAAGATCCATCATCCTTTCGATTTCGGTCAGCGGCGGAAGCTCGCTGATGCTGCGCAGCCCGAGGTCGTCGAGGAAGCGCCGCGTGGTCGCGTACAGGGCCGGACGCCCGGGGGCATCGCGATGGCCCACGGCGTCGATCCAGCCGCGTCCCTCGAGGGTCTTCAGGATGTTGGGCGAGACGGCGACGCCGCGCACGTCCTCGATGTCGCCACGGGTGACCGGCTGCCGGTAGGCGATGATGGCCAGCGTCTCCATCACCGCGCGCGAGTACTTGGGCGGCTTCTCGTTCTTCAGTCGGTCGAGGTAGGCCTGGTACTCGGGCCGCGTCTGGAAGCGCCAGCCCGAGGCCAGCTGCACCAGTTCGACGCCGCGCTCGGACCAGTCGCGGCGCAGGTCGTCGAGCAGCGTGCGCCAGGTGTCGTCGTCGAATTCCTCATCGAACAGCTTCTTGAGTTCTGCCAGCGGCAACGGCTCGGCCGCCGCCAGCAACGCGGTCTCGAGTACGCGCTTGTAATCGTCGGGCTTATACAGGGGCAGCATCGGGTAGCTTCACGTAGATCGGCGCGAGGGCCTCGTTCTGGGTAATCTCGACCAGGGACTCGCGTGCCAGTTCGAGCACGGCGAGGAAACTTACCACCAGTCCCTGGGTGCCGAGGGTCAGGTCGAACAGTTCGTCGAACACCACGTAGCCGCGCCCCTGCAGGCGCCGAAGGATGATGCCCATGTGCTCGCGCACCGACAGCTCCTCACGGCGGATCTTGTGATGCTGGTGGATGCGGGCCTGCCGCATCAGCGCCAGCCAGGCCACCTGCAGGTCGTGCAGCGAAACCTCGGGCTGACGCTCGACCACCTTGTCGGCGATCCAGACGGTGATCCACTCGTAATCGCGGCCAACCTGCGGCAGTTCGTCCAGTTTCGCTGCCGAAGCCTTCATCCGCTCGTATTCGATCAGGCGCCGCACGAGTTCCGCGCGCGGATCCTCCACCTCGCCATGCTCGGCCCGCGGCGGGCGCGGCAGCAGCATGCGCGACTTGATCTCGATCAGCACCGCAGCCATCAACAGGTATTCCGCCGCCAGCTCGAGGTTGCGGCTGCGCATCGCTTCGACGTACTCGAGGTACTGGACCGTCAGCGGCGCCATCGGGATGTCCAGCACGTTGATGTTGGCGCGCCGGATCAGGTAGAGCAGCAGGTCGAGCGGGCCTTCGAACGAATCGAGGATGATCTCCAGCGCATCGGGCGGGATGTATAGGTCCTGCGGCAACTCGGCCAGCACCTCGCCATAGACGCGCGGCAGGTGTGGCGGCGGGCCGCCCTCCGCGACGGGCGGCGGCGCGCTATCGCCTTGCAGGATGTCGGCGCCGGTGATCACGAGTAATCCAGCCCCATGGCGTCGCGCACGTCGCGCATCGTCTCCTGCGCCAGCTTGCGCGCCCGCTCGCAACCGTCGGCGATGATGTTCCTGACGAGTTGCGGGTCCTCCTCGTACATCCGCGCCCGCTCGCGCATCGGCTCCTGCTCGCGCAGGACGCCGTCGATCACCGGCTGTTTGCACTCGAGGCAGCCGATGGAGGCGGAGCGGCACCCGGCCTGCACCCACTCGCGCACTTCGCCCGTCGAGTAGATCTGGTGGAACTGCCAAACCGGGCATTTCTCCGGATCGCCGGCGTCGGTGCGCCGCACGCGCGCCGGGTCGGTCTGCATCGTGCGTATCTTGCGCGTGATCGACTCGGCATCCTCGCGCAGGGTGATCGTGTTGCCGTAGGACTTCGACATCTTCTGGCCATCGAGACCGGGCATGCGCGAGGCGTGGGTGAGCAGCGCGTCGGGTTCGACCAGGATCATCTTGCGCGTGCCGGCCAGCCAGCCGAACAGCCGCTCGCGGTCGCCCAGCGACAGGCTCTGCGCCTCGTTGAGGAGTTCGTGCGCCTGCTCCAGCGCGGCTTCATCGCCCTTCTCCTGGAAGCGTGTGCGCAGTTCGTCGTAAAGCCTGGCCCGCTTGCTGCCCAGCTTCTTCACGGCCTCGCGCGCCTTGTCCTCGAACCCCGGCTCGCGCCCGTAGAGGTGGTTGAAGCGGCGCGCGATCTCGCGCGTGAACTCGACGTGCGGCACCTGGTCCTCGCCCACCGGCACGCGGTTGGCGCGATAGATCAGGATGTCGGCCGCCTGCAGCAGCGGGTAGCCGAGGAAGCCGTAGGTCGACAAATCCTTGTGCTCGAGCTTCTCCTGCTGGTCCTTGTAGGTCGGCACGCGTTCGAGCCAGCCGAGCGGCGTCATCATCGACAGCAGCAGGTGCAGTTCGGCGTGCTCGG
>ERZ724521.742-NODE-742-length-14653-cov-4.846349_pt1 | contig 14653 bp, 5 predicted proteins | sample MGYA00376054_ERZ724521 | MGnify/ENA primary metagenome ERZ724521 (study PRJEB28724, sample SAMN07190883) | activated sludge metagenome | isolation source: activated sludge of sewage treatment plant in Hong Hong | place: Hong Kong | collected 2016-03-17 ... | reverse complement strand
GTAAACCAGGACAACTCCGCCCCCGACCCCTCCGCCATGCTCGACGTGAAAAGCAGTGACAAGGGCATGCTCATCCCACGCATGACCACTGCCGAACGCGACGCCATTTCCAGTCCTGTTTCAGGGCTGATCATTTACAACACCCAGGATTCCTGTTTCAACTACTACACCGGCGCGGCCTGGGTGAAAGACTGTGGGCGGAGCCTGGAGCTGGATCAGATAATTGTTGATTACAGCAAGGCCGGAGGGAACCTTGACGATCTCGGCCTGGGCATTGATGTAGATGCGGCCGGCAACATTTATGTGACGGGAGAATTCGCAGGCACCGCTGCATTTGGTGCTACAACCCTTGTTTCCAGCGGAGGCTCCGACATTTTCGTGGCCAAATACAATCCTTCCGGACAACTGATTTGGGCCAAAAGAGCCGGAGGGTCCTCCCCCAATGATAGAGCTCATGGCATTAGTGTCGATGCTGAAGGCAACTGTTATGTGACGGGCAGATTCTTTGGACCTGCCGATTTTGGTGACACCACACTAACTTCGGGAGGTATGTTCCTGGTTAAATATAATCCTGCCGGACAGGTGGTTTGGGCCCTGGGTGTGAATAATGCTGAAGGTTTGGGTATCAGTGTCGATGCCGCCGGCAACCCTTATGTGACAGGACTTTTTTCCAGTACTGCGAATTTTGGTAACGCAACCCTTGTCTCCAGCGGAGTCTCCGACATTTTCGTAGCCAAATACGATCCTTCCGGTCAGGTACTTTGGGCTAAAAGGGCTGGGTCAACCACCGTAAATATTGGTTTTGGTATCAGTGCCGATGCCGCCGGCAACGCTTATGTGACCGGGCGTTTTGAAGGTACTGCCGATTTTGGTAACATAACCCTTGTTTCCAGCGGAGGCACCGACATTTTCGTAGCCAAATACGATCCTTCCGGGCAGGTACTTTGGGCTAAAAGGGCGGGAGGAACCGCCTTAACAGAAAATGGTTTTGGTATCAGTGCCGATGCCGCCGGCAACGCTTATGTGACCGGGCGTTTTGAAGGTACTGCCGATTTTGGTAACATAACCCTTGTTTCCAGCGGAGGCACCGACATTTTCGTAGCCAAATACGATCCTGCCGGACAGGTACTTTGGGCTAAAAGGGCGGGAGGAAGCCAGTTTGATATTGGCTATGGTATCAGTACCGATGCCGCCGGCAATTCTTATGTGACAGGCTATTTTCAGGTTACAGCCGTTTTTGGCGATACCAGTCTTGTCGTATCAGGAAATGTGGACGTTTTCGTAGCTAAATACGATTCTTCCGGGCAGGTGCTTTGGGCGGTAAAGGCCGGGGGGGGCGGCTTTGATCAAGGCCAGAGTATTAGTACAAATGCCGCCGGCATTAGTTATGCCACGGGGGCCTTCCAAGGCACCGCAGCCTTTGGCGACACCACATTCACTTCCGCAGGAGCTTCTGATGTGTTTGTGTGGGCATTGAATCCGGATGACGGAGGCACGGCTGTTTACGGAAATAACCTTTCTGCGTCCCAGGATCTTGACCCCGACCCCGGCAATGAGCTCCAAACCCTCGGCCTCTCCGGTACTACCCTCAGCATCACCAACGGCAACAGTGTCGACCTTGCCGGGATCGATACCGACACGGACAATCAAACCCTCGACCTCTCCGGTACCACCCTCAGCATTTCGAACGGCAACAGCGTCGACCTTGCCGGGATCGATACCGACACGGACAATCAAACCCTCAACCTCACCGGCAGCACCCTCAGCATCTCAAACGGCAACAGCGTCGACATCAGCGACAACGACTGGACGCTCAGCGGCAACAATATCCACAATGCCAACAACGGATACGTCGGCATCGGCACCGCATCGCCCAAGCAACAGCTGCACGTCAACGGCCAGTATTACGGCATCGGCTACATGTTGTTGAACGCCTTTGAGGGCGACGGTAATTCAGGCACGGCTTACGTGCAGGCAGCCGACTATTCCGGCACCTCCGATATCAACATGCGGCTGCGCACGCAGAAAAGTGGCGCCCTGGTGGAAAATTTGTACCTGAGTTCCAACGGCAATGTGGGCGTCGGGACCGGAACGCCGGGCTTCAAACTCACCGTCAACGGTACCATCAACGGAACGGGGATTCGCCTCCCGGCCAGCTTTGATCCTGACCCTGCGTTCATCGGCGTCGAGGGCAATTACATTTCTTTTGGGCATAGCGGCGCCAGCGAGGATTTTATCGGGTATAAAAACAACACGTTCTACTTCAAGGATTCTCCCGGCGGCGGCGATGTTGCCGACCCAAACGTCAATGTCGGCGGCAACGTTTTTGTCGGCAACAAGGTGGGTATCGGCACCACTTCGCCCAAGCAAGCCCTGCACGTCAACGGCGACTACTACGGCAAAGGAAACCTGTGGCTGCATGCCACTTCAGGCGACGGCAATTCGGGCACCGCCTATGTGCAGGCGCGCGACGATTCGGGCACTTCCAGCATCAGTCTGCAGTTGCGTACTCAAAATAGCGGGAGCACCGTAGATGCGCTTAACATCGGGTCTACCGGTAATGTAGCTGTTGGAGTTACTGCAGCCAGCAATACACGCTTTGCTGTACGGGGGGCAAGTGGTCTGACCTGGGATTTCCTCGTGAATGGAAGTAATGGTACAACTCGCCTTGGTGTAAGAAATGACGGTGATATTTATGCCAATCTTTTGGCAAACACCGCTGCATTGCCATTCAATGTTGTACGAGACAACAACAGTAACTTGCGCTATGCCGTCTCCAGCCGGCGCTTCAAAACCAATATCAAACCGGCCGGGCTGAGTCAGGATGTCGATAAATTCCTCAGCCTGGAACTCAAAGCCTTTCAATTCAAGGAAGACCCGAGGGGGCTGTTTGACTACGGCTTTATTGCCGAAGAAGTCGACTCGCTGGGCCTGAGCCTGCCTTTGTCCTGGAAAAAGGATGGCCGGGTGGAAAGCCTGTATTTCGACCACATTGCCTTTTACAATTTTGCCGCCCTGCAACAGCACCGCGACCGCATCCATGCACTCGAAGACCGGCTCGTGCAAAAAGATGCGCGCATTGAAAACCTGGAAAAACGCAATGCAGAATTGGAAGCACTACTGGCAGAAAAGACTGCCGCCTTTGAGCAACGCTTCCAAAAACTTGAAGCATCCCTCCAACAACTCAACAACGCGGCGGGCAAGAGTCCGATGACGAATGAAAAGTAGTATCCACAAAACAAATTTTCTATCATGATAAAGTGCCTGTTTCCATTACTGCTCCTGCTGACTGCCACCACCCTCAGCGCTCAAGTCAGCGTCAACCAGGACAACTCCGCCCCCGACCCCTCCGCCATGCTCGACGTGAAAAGCACCGACAAGGGCTTGCTTATCCCGCGCATGAATGCCGTCCAACGCTCAGGGATCAGCAACCCCGCCAACGGGCTTTTGGTGTTTGATAATTCGACCAACAGTTTCTGGTATTTCAACGGCGCCGGGTGGATAGAATTAACTGCCGGCGCCGACAACCTCGGCGACCACACCGCTACCCAAAACATCCAACTTAACGGCAACTACCTCTCCGGCGACGGCGACAACGAAGGTATCAGCGTGGACGCCGACGGTCGGGTAGGCATCGGCACGGCTGTGCCGCAGGAAAATCTGCACCTAACCGGGAACATTCGCATGGACGACGGCAACCAGCAAGCCGGCAATGTGATGACTTCCGACGAGAACGGTACGGGAAGCTGGCAGTCTTTGGGTAGCCTGGTTGCCCCGGCACTTACACCGGATTTTTCTTGTATGGCCTTAAGTGGCAGCATCAGCGTTGGAAACGCGCCGACCTGGGTGGAGGTATCTGGAAATTATGCTTTTGTATTGGAGGCTACCAGCCATACCTTCAGCGTATTCGACATCAGCAACCCGGCCGCTCCCACACTGGCCGGCAGCATTGTTCTAGGGCAGTATCCGCTACGGTTTGCGATGTCCGGAAATTATGCTTATGTAATTGACGATGTAAGTTATGACCTTATGGTGGTCGATGTCAGCAACCCGGCCAGCCCTGCACTGGTTGGCAGCCTTGCCCTGGGCAATGAGCCTTACAAGGTTGCAGTATCTGGAAATTATGCCTACGTTACGAGTTTTCCCTCCAGTGGCGGCCTCAAGGTGATTGATATCAGCAATCCGGGCAGCCCTGCACTGGTCGGCAGCCTCAACCTTGGAATATCCGCAGCATCAGTAGCTGCTTCCGGGAGTTATGTCTATTTAACGGATGTTACAACTGATGCTTTCAGGGTCATTGACGTCAGCAACCCGGCCAGCCCGGTGCAGGTTGCCATGCTCCCAACAGGCGATAACCACGCTACTTTTGCCGTATCCGGCAATTATGCTTATTTACCGGAGATCACGAACGGTTACTTCGAGGTAATCGACTTAAGCGATCCAATCAACCCTGTGCTGGTTGCCAATCCTGAAATATGCGCCGTGCCTGTTTCAATATCGGTATCCGGAAACTATGCCTATGTCGTGGATAAATTAACCGATGACCTTAAGGTTGTCGATGTGAGCAATCCAGGCAACCCTGTGGTGACCGGCAGTCTCGGGATAGGCCCTGAACCTTCATCGGTGGCGGTATCCGGAAATTATGCCTTTGTCACGGACCTAACAAGCGATGATCTAAAGGTGATTAAGTTGAGCTGCGCACTACCGCTTGCCTATGACCCATCCACCGGCGGGTTCATAAATGCCGACACGGACGACGCCGATGCCGACCCGACTAATGAACTTCAATCATTGGGTCTCTCCGCCGGCGCCACCCTCAGCATCTCGAATGGCAACAGCGTCAACCTGAGCGGGATCAATACAGATAATCAAACCCTCGGCCTCTCCGGCAGCACGCTCAGCATCACCAACGGCAACAGCGTCGACATCAGCGACAACGACTGGACGCTCAGCGGCAACAACATCTACAACGCCAACAGCGGCAACGTCGGCATCGGCACGAGCAGCCCTGCTGCCCTGTTAGACATCCAGGGCGGGGCACTACTGGTACAGGGCGCCACGGGCGCCACGCCCGTTTCCGGCGCCGGCACCCGCTTGATGTGGATACCGGACAAAGCGGCATTCCGGGCAGGGTTTGTCAACGGGGCCCAATGGGATGCAGGCAACATCGGCTCCTATTCTTTTGTCGGAGGCGGCCAAGACAACACCGCTTCGGGTATCTTTTCCTTTACGGGCGGCGGCGGAATTAACACCGCTTCGGGCCACCTTTCCTTTATTGGCGGTGGCGCTCAAAGCACCGCTCCGGGACTTCGTTCCTTTGTCGGTGGTGGCTTACACAACACCACTTCGGGCGACAATACCTTTGTCGGAGGCGGTATAGATAACATTGCTTCAGGCGCACAGTCCTTTGCCGGCGGCGGAGAAGGACTATTGGCCAAATCTTTTGCGGAGACTGTGTTTGGCAACTACAACACCGACTACACGCCGGTGTCTGCCACCGACTTCAATACCGCCGACCGCCTTTTCGTCATAGGAAACGGCACAGACAGCGGCAACCGCTCCAATGCCGTCACGGTGCTGAAAAGCGGCAATGTCGGCATCGGCACCGCCTCCCCGGCCACAAAGTTAGATGTCATAGGCACGGTTACTGCCACAGCCTTTGTTGGTAACGGCTCGGCGTTGACGGGTATCGACAATCAAACCCTCGGCCTCTCCGGCGCCACCCTCAGCATTTCGAACGGCAACAACGTCGACCTGGCTGGAATCAATACCGACAACCAAACCCTGAGCCTGAGCGGCAGCAACCTGTCCATCAGCAACGGCAATACGATTGCCTTGCCGTTGAGTCAGACCAATACGCTGAAGGACGCCGATAATGACACCAAGATATTGGTCGAAGCCAGTCCCGATGAAGATGTCATCCACGCTTACGTCAAAAATGTGGAAGGCCTCCAACTGAACCAGAACGGGCTCTTCGCGCCCGGCACCTATAACGAAAACGGCGTTGCTCCGGTCACTGGAGCAGGCATTCGGCTGATGTGGGTTCCCGCCCGGGCTGCGCTGCGGGTTGGGGAAGTAACCGGCACGCAATGGAACAGTTCCAATATCGGCCTTCATACATCCGTATTGGGTGGGAAAAATAATTTCATTCCGTTTGGCGGATCTTATGGCACGATAGCCGGAGGAACCAGTAATACCGTGTCCGGTGCCGGCGGGTTTGTCGGCGCCGGGGAAAGCAATCAGGCTTCCGGAGAATTCGCCGGTATCATCGGGGGACTTTTCAATGTCGCTTCCGGCAACCAGTCCTTTATCGGGACGGGGCAATACAACACGGCCTCCGGTCAGTCTTCTGTCGTGGTGGGCGGCGAGGACAATATTGCCGCGGGCAACATGTCCACCGTCGGTGGCAATAGTAACAAGGCGGCGTCCTACGGCGAAACGACTTTGGGCTTGTTTGCCACAAATTATACGCCGGCATCGACAACGGCCTTCAATGCCAGCGACCGCCTTTTCGCTATCGGAAACGGTTCCGATGCCAATGCGCGTTCCAATGCGCTGACTATTCTGAAAAGCGGCAATGTCGGCATCGGTACCGCCACACCTTCAGCAAAACTCCAGGTTAACGGCGGCAATATTGCGCTCAGCAGCGGCAATTTTACGCTCAGCGGCGGCAATATTGCGCTTGGCGGCGGCTGGCTGAGTAATGATGGCGGCAATGAAGGTGTTTATGTCGCCACCAATGGCCGTGTCGGCATCGGCACAACCAGCCCGGAGGCAATGTTGCACGTCGTGGGCACCAAGGTGCCAGCCACCGGGTCGGGCAATTATTTTGTTTATTCGTTCGGCAATAATGCTCCAACACAAGATATTTCTGTAACCAACTCTGTTGTGGGGTTCTTTGATGGAGATGTGATGGCAAGTCAAAGCCTTATCTCTATGGGCTCCATTCAATGGTCCGACGCCCGTGCAAAGCGCATCCTGCGCCGCAGCGACAGCCGTGAGGACCTCGACCTGCTCAAGCGCATACAGATCACCGATTACCAATGGATCGACCAGGTGGAGGACCACGGGCGGGTGAACAAAAAAATCATCGCCCAGGAAGTGGAGCAGGTGCTGCCCGATGCGGTGAGCCGCATGCGTAAAGCGATCCCCAACGTGTATGCCAAAGCCGTAAAAGTGGACTACGACCCCGCTACCCGGGCCCTCACGGTGTACCTGGACAAAGCCCACGACTTCTCCGCCGGCGACAAGGTGCGGATGTTCACCGACCAGGGCGACCTGGATGCGGCGGAAGTGCTTTCCGTACCCTCGCCCGACATCTTTACCGTCTCCTGCGAAAAGGCCCCCGCCAGCGCTTTTGTCTATGGAAAATGGGTGGACGACTACCGCATGGTGGACTACGACGCCATCGCCATGCTTAATGTCAGCGCTACGCAGGAATTAGCCAAAGAAGTTGAAGTACTGCGAAAACGCAACGCAGAACTGGAAGCACTACTGGCAGAAAAGACTGCCGCTTTCGAGCAGCGCTTCCAAAAACTTGAAGCATCCCTCCAGCAACTGAACTATGCGGCTGATAAAAGCCAGGTGCCAAATGAAAAATAGTATCCACAAAACAAATTTTCCATCATGATAAAGCACTTGTTCGCATTACTGCTCCTGTTGGCCGCTACCACCCTCAGCGCACAGGTCAGCGTCAACCAGGACAACTCCGCCCCCGACCCCTCCGCCATGCTCGACGTGAAAAGCACCGACAAGGGCTTGCTCATCCCGCGCATGAGCAGCGCCGAGCGCACGGCGATCAGCAACCCCGCCAACGGGCTTTTGGTTTTTGATAATACCACTAACAGTTTCTGGTATTTCAATGGCGCCGGGTGGATAGAATTGACTTTAAACACCGACAACCAAACTCTCGGCCTCGCCGGCAGCACCCTCAGCATTTCAAACGGCAATAGTGTCGACCTGGTCAGTTTGATTGACGACAACGACTGGGCCCACAGTGGCAACAACATCTACAATGCCAACAACGGCAACGTAGGCATCGGCACCAATACCCCAGGCGCCAAACTGGAAGTAGCAGGCAGCGACGCACGGATATACGGACTCACGGTGGGCAGGGGAAACAATGGCATAGGCAATAATACAGCACTGGGAGCGGCTGCCCTTCAAGCCAATACCAGTGGTATAAACAACACGGCCAACGGGTTTTGGGCCCTTAAGAACAATACCGGCGGTATGAACAACACGGCCGGCGGCGTAAGTGCCCTTGAATCCAATACAACGGGTGGTCATAACACTGCAGGCGGGGTAGGCGCGCTTTATTCCAACACTACAGGCAGTCATAATACGGCCAATGGCTATACCGCCCTTCTGCTCAACACCACGGGTAATAACAATACAGCGAGTGGATCAAAAGCCCTTTATACGAACACCACGGGGTTTTCCAATGTAGGTATCGGCGTCAGTGCCTTGTATAAAAATACCACCACGAGCAACCTGGTTGCCGTAGGCGATTCTGCGCTGTATAACAACACGGGTGCCGGAAACACCGCGCTTGGATCTAAAGCCCTTTATTCAAACACTGCCGGAAGTTCTAATACGGCCAGCGGAGCAGCGGCACTGTATTCCAACACTACAGGTAGTTTTAACACCGCCAATGGGCAGGCCGCCCTGTATGCCAATGCCACAGGCATTCAAAACACTGCCATTGGGGCGAGCGCTCTGGAGTCCAACACAGCGGGAATGAACAATACGGCCAGTGGTTTTCAAGCGCTAAATTCCAACACTACGGGCGCCGATAATACTGCCAATGGGTCTGGCGCACTTTTTAGCAACACTACCGGCCACTCCAACATCGGCATCGGCGCCGGTGCTTTAAATATAAATACGACGACAAGCAACCTGGTCGCCGTGGGCGATTCTGCGCTGTATAACAACACGGGGGACGGAAACACCGCACTCGGCTCTAAAGCCCTCTATACCAACACCACAGGCAAGTACAATACCGCAAGTGGCTTTCAGGCACTTATACTGAATACCACAGGTTTTAGCAATACTGCCAGTGGAGCAGATGCACTTGAAAACAACACTACGGGTTTTGGCAATACAGCCAGTGGAGCAGAAGCGCTTTTTAAAAACACCACAGGCAGATTCAATACTGCAAGTGGGTTAAGCGCGCTTCGTTACAACACCACAGGTGACAACAACACCGCGAGTGGAGCAAACGCGCTTCTTTTCAACACCACAGGCAGATCCAACACCGCAAATGGATCACTGGCGCTTTCTTCCAACACCACCGGCTACTCCAACGTAGGCATCGGCGTCGGTACCTTGAATAAAAATACCACTACGAGCAACCTGGTAGCCGTGGGCGATTCTGCGCTGTATAACAACACGGGGGTCGGAAACACCGCACTCGGCTCTAAAACCCTCTATACCAACACCACAGGCACGTACAACACTGCACTCGGCTCCAAAGCCCTTTATGCAAACACAACGGGCACTTACAACACCGCTAGCGGCTTTCAGGCACTTTTACTGAATACTACGGGCTATAGTAATACGGCCAGTGGGGCGCTTGCACTTAAATCTAACACCACAGGCTATGCCAATACTGCCAGTGGAACAGGTGCGCTTCAAGCCAACACGGAGGGGTATAGTAACACCGCCGACGGGGCAGCTGCGCTTGGTGCCAACACCACGGGTGGCGCCAACACCGCCAGCGGAACAGCCGCACTGATTTCCAACACGACAGGTAGTGAAAATAGTGCTCATGGAGCAGGCGCGCTTTATTCCAATACCACGGGCGCCAAAAATACTGCATTGGGGGTTGGCGCACTTTTCAGTAACACTACCGGGCGCGCCAACGTAGGCATCGGCGCCGGCGCATTGAATACAAATACAACTTCGAGCAACCTGGTCGCCGTGGGCGATTCTGCACTGTACAACAACACGGGTATCGGGAACACCGCACTCGGCTCAAAAGCGCTCTATGATAACACTGGCGGCGCGTATAACACTGCCGGTGGCTTTAAAGCACTTCAAGCCAATACACTGGGGTTATATAACACCGCCAGCGGGGCATTCGCACTTTACTTAAATACTACTGGTGGTTTTAACACCGCCACCGGACATTCTGTGCTCTTCGGGAATACAACAGGTAGTTTCAACACTGCCGTGGGCGAAATCGCCCTTCATTCCAATTCGACGGGCAGCTCTAATACCGGCCTGGGATATAATGCTGATGTTTTTACTTCCGGCCTGTCGAATGCCACGGCCATCGGCGCCAATGCTACGGTGAATGCGTCCAATAAAATTCGCCTGGGCGATGCGGGCGTAACGGTCATCGAAGGCCAGGTCGCCTATACCTTCCCTTCCGACGGTCGTTTCAAAACCAATGTAAGCGAGGAAGTAAAAGGTCTGGATTTCATCACGCGCCTGCGCCCGGTGGTGTACAATTTTGATACCCGCAAGTTTGACGACTACCTGCACCAAAACATGCCGGACAGTTTGAAATCACATTTGAAAGATCAGGATTACCGCGCTTCCACGGCCATCCGCCAAAGTGGTTTCATTGCACAAGAGGTGGAAGCAGCCATGCGCGCCAGCGGCTACGACTTCAATGGCCTGCACCGCCCCGAAAATGAAGACGATTACTATACCGTCGCGTATTCCCAGTTTGTCGTGCCGCTGGTAAAAGCGGTGCAGGAACAACAGGAAACCATAACAGCACAGCAGGCGGAACTGGATGCCCTGAAGGCACAAAACACTGCCCAACAAGCGGAACTGGATACCCTGAAGGCTCAAAATAGCGCCCAACAGGTCGCCTTTGAACAGCGCTTGCAACATCTCGAAGCAAGCCTCCAACAACTGAACAACGCGGCTAATAAATAGCCAGATGCCGAATGAAAAGTAGTATTTCTTCAGTCAGAGTCTCTCTTGAAGTGAGACTCTGGCTACAAACTGAAAACAAATTTTTTTCATCATGAAAAAATATCACGTTACTGCCATCCTCTGTTTGCTGCTCGCTATCGAGGCACACGCCCAGTTCAAAAACGAGGGCGCTTACATCAACATCACATCCGGCTCGTCCGTCAAGGCCCTCGACGGCGTCATAAACGCCGACGGCGGCACCTTAACCGTCGACGGCACGCTCACTACTCCCGCCGACCTGACCAACACCTCCGGCGCCACCCTCCAGGGCGACGGCCAGTACCACATCGGCGGCGACTGGACCAACGACGCCACTTTCTCGGCGGGAGCCTCCACGGTCACCTTCGAGGGAGATCAAGGCAGTACGGTCACCTCCGGTAGCGACGCTTTTTTCAATGTGGCGTTGAACAAAAGCGGCGGCAACGATCTGACGCTCGCCGATGACATGGGGGTGAATAACACCCTCGAGTTTCAGGCGGCAGACAACTATGTCGTGCTCGGCGATCACAATTTGCAAGTCCTCGATATCGTCGGATACGACGCCTCACGGCACGTGCGTACTATCGGCACTGGTTTTCTTGTGCGAACGGTGGGCGCTTCTCCGGTCGTTTTCCCCGTCGGAAACTCGGCCTACAACCCCGCCACGCTGACCAATGCCGGCGCCTCCGATCAGTATTTCCTGCGCGTCGCTGATGCCCTGCTCAGCGGCGGCCAGGCCGGCGATCCTCTGACGGCCGATGCCGTAGAGCGCACCTGGTTCATCGAGGAAGGCGCGCCCGAAGGCTCCGACCTGACGCTCTCTGTCCAGTGGAACGGCAGCGAGGAACTTACAAACTTTGACCGCTCGGCAGCCTATGTGTCGCATTTCACCGGCGGCAGTTGGGACACCCGGCCCACAGCCTCCGCCGGTGGCTCCGACCCCTACACCCTGTCGCGCACGGGTATCGCCAGCCTGTCGCCCTTTGCCGTATTCGGCGGCGGATTTATGCCCGTGATCGACATTTCGGGTATCATCCTGTGGGAACACGACGCCGTCACCGGCGTCAAGGATGCCACCGTCGCCCTCACCGGCGACGACACCGACACCGATCTCACGCCTGTAGAGGGTACTTACAGTCTCACAGCATCCAACGGCTCCAATTTCACCGTCACGCCGACCAAGAACATCAACAAACTCAACGGCGTCACCTCGGCCGATGCGGTAGCCATCCAGCAGCACGTGGCCGGCAACAACCCGATCACCAGCCCCTACAAGCAGGTGGCCGCCGACGTGAACAAAAGCAATTCCATTACCGCTTTCGACGCCACCATCATCAGCCAGTCGCTGCTGGGCAACCCCTCGGCCCTCGCGCAGTTCAAAACCTCGTGGCGTTTTGTGCCCATTTCGCACACCATGTCGATCCCGCCCTGGGGATTTCCGGAGAAAATCAGCCTGGCGGGTGTAAACAGCAATATGCCCGGACAGGATTTCTGGGGCATCAAAACGGGCGATGTCGTCGACGCGTACGCCAACCCGGCCAATCTGGTCGCTCCTCCACCGTTAGTGTTGCGGGTGCAGGATGCGGTACTGCAGACAGGTCAAGACGTAACAGCCGTTTTTCGCGCCGACCAGTTCGACGACCTGGCGGCATGGCAGTTTGCGCTGCACTTCGACCCGGAGCGGCTCGCACTGGGAGCGATAGAACCGCTGGGCGGTTTGCCGCTGACGCAGGACCATTTCGGCACGTACAACCAGGCCAACGGCGAACTTCGTTCGGTGTGGTCGCAGGCGAAGGGAGTGGCCCTGGACGAGGCATCCCGGGTTTTTCAACTGACATTCAAGGTGTTGGAAGACGGCGGAATGCTGAGCGATGCGCTGTGGCTCGACGACTCCGGTCTTCCCGCTTACGCCTACTCGAGCGATCTGCGGGAATCGGGTGTCGAACTGGTGTTTGCCCAGGCAACCGGCACGATCGACCCGACGGAGGCAGAGGGATGGCGCCTGCTGCAAAACCGGCCCAACCCATTCACGGAAGAGACAACCATCGGTTTTATCCTGCCGGCTAACGGCGGTTGCGACGCGCAGTTGCGCATTTACGATGCAACGGGCCGGGAATTATGGCGGGTGGACAAATACTACCCGGGCGACTACAACGCCGAGCGGGTGCGCCTGGACGGCATAACGGCAACAGGGGTGCTGTGGTATGAACTGACGACGCCTTATGGTACGCAGGCGAAGCGGATGATGAGGGTCGCAAAGTGAATTTGAGGTTTGCCGGGTACCGGGCATGTTGCATAAGAAGTGGTGGCCGATTATTTTATGGTGCTTTTTTTGCTTTTTCATGATTCCGGTTTCCTGTGCCGTAGAGCCATGGGTTCCGTCCGTAGCCCTGCTTTTCGATTACGCATACTATTTGAATTGCTTCAAAAAAGCAAGATACTTGCGGCTTAAACAGACAGGGAACAACACCGCATGTCAAACTGGATAAACGAATCGACAGAACTCACCGGAACACTGGTACATCTGGTCCCGCTGGGAAATGAACACTTCGATGCATTGGTGCAGGTGGCCAAAGACAAACGGATCTGGGCACATTACACCCTCGACGGCAGCAACCCCGAACGGCTTGTTTTAGCCCTGAATGAAGGCCTGGCGGCGCAAAGGAATGGCACTCAATTCCCGTTTGTGATCGTTGAAAAAAGTACTGGCCGCATTATCGGAAGCACACGCCTGCTGGAATTGCAGCCATTGCATCGCAAACTGGAAATCGGCTGGACCTGGCTGCATCCCGATTACTGGGGTACGGCAATCAACCTGGAATGCAAATTCCTGCTTTTGTCTTTTTGCTTTGAAACCCTGGGAACAACCCGCGTTCAGTTGCGCACCGATGAGAACAACATCCGGTCCAGGAAGGCCATCGAAAAAATCGGCGCCCGATTCGAGGGAATACTTCGCCACGACCTGATACGCGACGACGGGACACACCGGAACTCTGCCTATTTCAGCATCATTGAGCCGGACTGGGTACAGGTTAGGCAGGCGCTGATGGAGAAAATTCATATCAAGGCGGGTCTTTAATAGTTGAAAAACCGGTGAGGTGTCTACTCTGTCTGCAACGACAGCTACCCAGGTTTATGCCTCCCGAAGTGTCTGCTTGACAGAGGCTGGCAGGCGCTCATTGCCGAATCGACCAAAGACGATCCGGAGATCATCCCGGAACCATTCGGGCAGGCTAATCCGGGCGCACGAAGTCCTCCGATTGCAGGCGCTGAATAATCAAATTGACCAGGCGTCGCAAGCATTCGGCCTCATTGTCTTCGAATGTGCGCAATTCATCCACCGTAAAATGCCCGACGACCGTGCCCACAAGCAGGTTGCGAAACCGCTGATCGGAGCGCACCGCATCTGCAATCCATTCCAGCCGGGCGGGTTCAGACATCAGGAAAAAAACGTTTTTCCGCTTGCGGATATGGGTTTGAAAAAGGTGGGTAAGCAGCTGATGCTGCATTTTTAGAATGGGACGCAGCGTCTGGTTTTGAAATACCTCTTCCGGTCTGGACTGGTCGGTGGCAAGTTCTAAATTTGGCCGCAGCCGGAGCAATTGCTGTTCGTCTCGCATGAAATAGGTGTATAGGTTACTGCGGGAACAACGATCCGGGGCAATAGTTGCGCTTAGAGCGTATTGAGGTTCCTTAATCCAAAATGAAAGTTGAGATGCGAACTTTCCTAGTGGTGGCACACGGT
>ERZ724521.731-NODE-731-length-14729-cov-3.549135_pt1 | contig 14729 bp, 9 predicted proteins | sample MGYA00376054_ERZ724521 | MGnify/ENA primary metagenome ERZ724521 (study PRJEB28724, sample SAMN07190883) | activated sludge metagenome | isolation source: activated sludge of sewage treatment plant in Hong Hong | place: Hong Kong | collected 2016-03-17 ... | reverse complement strand
TTCAGCCCAGCTCGGGGTGCTGCTCCAGCCAGGCGCCGAGCACCACCAGCGCCCAGACGCGGAACATCAGCCGCCGCTCGCCGCCGATGTACTGGTGCGCATAACGCCGCACCACCTTGGGTTTCACTACCCCCCGGTGCAGCCAGCGGCCTTCCAGCACATGCCGGCGCACCAGCATCCAGTCGTCGCCGGCCAGGAAGTCGTGCAGCGGGAAGGTGAAGCCGCTGGGGGCCATCGTGCGCAAGGGGGGCATGGGGCTGCCCACCGTGTTCGCCATCGTCTTCTTCCTGATCTTCCACATCATCTCTTACAGCACGGAGCAACTGGTGAAGAACGGGGACCTGCCTCCGTGGCCCGCCATGTGGACAAGCACGTTCGTGCTGCTGCCGATCGGGCTTTTCCTGATGTGGAAGGCCGCCACGGACAGTCCGTTGCTGGATGCGGACGCCTATGCGAGGGCCTGGGATAACTTGCGCGGCCGCTTCTTCCGCCGTGCGCATCCTCCAGCTCTGCAATAAGCCCCCCTACCCGCCCATTGACGGCGGGTGCAAGGCCATGCACGGGCTCACCATGGGCCTGATCGACAACGGCCACCAGGTGAAGGTGCTCTGCATCGCCACACCGAAGCACCCCTTCGACCGGTCCGCCATGCCCGCCGACTACCTGGAGCGCACCGGCATCGAGGGCATCTTCACCGACACGAGCCTCAACATCGTGGACGCCTTCACGGACCTGGTGACGGCGGACAACTACAACATCAGCCGGTTCTTCTCACCGGACATGGACATCCGGCTCATCCGCCTGCTGAGCGCGGAGGCCTTTGACGTGGTGCTGCTGGAGAGCCTGTTCATGACGCCGTACATCGCCACGATCCGGCGGTACACCAAGGCCCCCATCGTCCTGCGCTCGCACAACCTGGAACATGTGATCCAGGAGCGGATCGCCCATGGCGAACGGCATCCGTTGAAGAAACCCTACCGGCGCTTCCTGGCCCGCCAGCTGAAGGCGTACGAGATCGCGGTGCTGGACCGTGTGGACGGCGTGGCGGCGATCACGCCGGCGGATGCGGACCACTTCAAGGCCTATGGCAAGAAGGCGCCCATCGCCACGATCCCGTTCGGCGTGGACCCCGCTGCATACGCCATCGACCCGCCCTCCGGGCCACCGGTGTTCTTTCACCTGGGCAGCATGGACTGGCTGCCGAACGAGGAGGGCATCCGCTGGCTGATCGAACGCGTATGGCCCGAAGTGCTCAAGCGTCATCCCGATGCCCGGCTGCACCTGGCGGGGAACCGGATGCCCGAGGACCTGCTCGCGCTCCGGATGCCCGGTCTCACGGTGGAAGGGCGCGTGCCCGATGCGGACGCCTACATGGCCACGCGCCACGTGATGGTGGTGCCGCTGCACAGTGCCGGCGGCATGCGGGTGAAGATCATCGAGGGCATGGCCATGGGCAAGTGCGTGATCAGCACGCCCATGGGTGCGGAAGGCATCGCCTGCACGGACGGGCACGACATCCTGCTGGCGGACTCCGCTGCGGAGATGGTGGCCCGCATGTGCCAGGTGCTGGATGCGCCCGAGCGCTGCGCCGCCATCGGGCGCAACGCGCGGGAACTGGTGGAACGGGCCTACAACAACGCCCTCATCACCCGCGAACTGGACGCGTTCATGCGAAGCCTCTGCGCACGATGAAGCTGCTGGTGGTGCTCTCGCGCGTGCCGTACCCGCTGGAGAAGGGCGATAAGCTGCGTGCGTACCACCTCATCACCCGGCTGGCCCGGCGCCACGAGGTGTACCTCTTCTGCCTCACCGACCAGCGCATCGAGGAAGGACACCTGGCGCACCTGCGCGCCTACGTCGCCCACATCGAGGTGGTGCAACTTCCCGTATGGCGGATCCTGGGACGGCTCTTCACCGCGGTGTTCAGCCGGCTGCCCTTCCAGGTGGCCTACTTCCATCATCGGTCCGCGCAACGGGCCATCGACAAGGCCATCGCCACCTTCCGTCCGGACCATATCCTTTGCCAGCTGGTGCGCACCACCGAGTATGTGCGCAACCGCTTCGATGTGCCGCGCACCCTGGACTACATGGACACCCTGAGCAAGGGCATCGAGCGCCGCACGGAGAACGCACCGTTCTGGATCCGGCCGCTGCTGCGCACCGAAACGCGCCGCCTGATCGCGTACGAGAACCTGATGCTCGACCTGTTCGACCGTCATGTGATCATCAGCGCGCAGGACCGCGACCTGCTCTATCACCCGGCGCGCGACCGGGTGGCGGTGATCCCGAACGGCGTGGACACCGACTTCTTCCGGCCGCAGGATGCGGAGAAGACATACGACCTGGTCTTCACCGGCAACATGAACTACCCGCCGAACATCGACAGCGTGCTGTACCTGGCCCACCAGGTGCTTCCGCTGGTGCGTGCACATCGCCCGGGCACCAGCCTGCTGATCAGCGGTGTGGACCCCAGTCCGCGCGTGCGCGAACTGGCGCGGGTGGATCCCTTGATCACGGTGAGCGGCCGCGTGCCGGACATCCGCACCTCCTACGCCAGCGCGCGGGTCTTCGCGGCGCCCATGCAGATCGGCACCGGCCTGCAGAACAAGCTGCTGGAGGCCATGGCCATGCGCATGCCCTGTGTGACGAGCGCGCTGGCCAACAACGCCGTGGGTGCCGTGCCGGATGAGAGCATCCTGATCGGCCAGGAGCCGGCGGACTATGCCTCGCACATCCTGCGCCTGTTGGGGGATGAAGCGGAGCACCAGCGCATCGCGGACAATGGCTACCGCTTCGTCCGCGACCACTTCAGCTGGGCCCAAAGCGCCGAGGCGCTCGACCGGCTGATCGAAAGCGCCAGCACCGCGGCTCCCGCTGCCGGAGCAGCCTAACTTCGCGGCCTGCCGGCAGCAGGGCATACGCGCCGGGCTGCGAACGCATGGCACACACCGGAGACTTCGATACCATCGCCTCAGCCATCGAGGACATCCGCCAGGGCAAGGTGGTGATCGTGGTGGACGATGAGGACCGCGAGAACGAGGGCGACTTCCTCACGGCGGCCCGGAACGCCACCCCGGAGGTGATCAACTTCATGGCCACGCACGGCCGCGGCCTCATCTGCGCATCGCTCACCGAACAGCGCTGCGCCGAACTGGGCCTTGAACTGATGGTGCAGGACAACACCGCCCTGCACGCCACGCCCTTCACCGTGAGCGTGGACGTGAAAGGCCGCGGCACCACCACGGGCATCAGCGCGAGCGACCGGGCCATGACCGTGAAGGCCCTGATCGACCCGACAACGCGTCCGGAGGACCTTGCCCGGCCGGGGCACATCTTCCCGCTGCGCGCCCGGGACGGTGGCGTGCTGCGGCGCACCGGCCACACCGAGGCCGCCGTGGACCTGGCCCGGCTCGCAGGCATGGAACCCGCCGGCGTGATCGTGGAGATCCTCAACGAGGATGGCAGCATGGCCCGCCTTCCGCAACTGCGCGTCATCGCGCAGCGCTTCGGCCTGAAGCTCATCACCATCGCCGACCTCGTGGCGTACCGCATGCGCCACGAACGCTTGGTGGAACGGATCGTGGACGTGAAGCTGCCCACCGAGCACGGGGACTTCCACCTGCACGCCTACCGTCAGTTGGACAACGGCGAGGAGCACCTGGCCCTGGTGAAGGGCTCGTGGGCCCCGGATGAGCCGGTACTGGTACGCGTGCACAGCAGTTGCGTCACCGGCGACATCTTCGGCAGTCAGCGCTGCGACTGCGGGCCGCAACTGCACGCGGCCATGGAATTGGTGGATCGCGCGGGCAAGGGCGTGGTGCTCTACATGCACCAGGAGGGCCGTGGCATCGGCCTGGTGAACAAGCTGAAGGCCTACAAACTGCAGGAGGAGGGCGCGGACACGGTGGAGGCCAACAAGCTGCTGGGGTTCGCCAGCGATGCACGTGAGTACGGTGTGGGCGCACAGATCCTGCACGACCTGGGCGTGCGCCGGATGAAGCTGATGACCAACAATCCCCGGAAGCGCACCGGGCTCGTGGGCTATGGTCTGGAGATCACGGAGAACGTACCGTTGGAGATCCCCGCCAATACCCACAACCGCCACTACCTCCTCACGAAGAAGCTCAAGCTCGGCCACACGCTTGACCTCGGTGAGGCCTGAGCCCAGCGGCGCTCCCTGCGCTCAATCGAACTCGCGCTGATAGGCCACCCCCGCCCCCTGCGTGGTGGCCGCTTGGTTCAGTTGGTTCAGGTTGCGGTCGTTGTTCTGGCTGTAGGCCTTTACGCGGAACTTGCCGTCCGGTGTGATCAGGTATTCCGCGCTGAAGTCGCCGATGAACTGGCTGCTCCGCTGGCCGCTCGAGCCCGAGGCGCCGCTGATGCCGACGTTCGTGCTCACCAGGATGCGGTTGTTGAAGAGCCCCGTGCCCACGGCCACCTCCCACTCGTCCGCCGCGATGCTGTTGCCCGGCCGGTAGTTCAGGCCGAGGTCCACGCGATCGCTGAAGTTGCTCATGAAGTTGGAGAGCTGCGAACTGGCGAACTCGGCCATGGTGCTGGTGCCGCTGGCCACCACATCCGAAGTGAAACCCGTGGACTGGGTGACATCCTCAGGCAGGAACTTGTTGACCACCAACAGGGCGAACACCTGGCGGTTGAGCTTGTCCTTGTCGCTCAGGATGGAGCTCACCTGCGTGCGCGTCCCCTCATCCACCGATGGCAGCCGCACCTGGAAGTCGATGTTCGGGTTCATCAGCTTGTCCGTCAGGTGCATGCCCACCTCCACGTTCACCCGCTGCTTGTAGGCCTCCGACCGCTCGCCCGGGGGCATGATGTCGTACAGCGCCGTGCGCAATGGATACACCGCGTTCAGGTTGAGCTGGGCGTCGAACGGATCGCCGAACCAGATGATGGTGCCCCCCCGGTCCACCACGAACTTCTTGTTCACCAGGTTGCGCAGGGTGAAGAGGTATTCGCCTTCGGTGATCTCCACCCCACCCTTCATGCTGAACTCACCCGTGGGCGTCACCGTCATCTGGATGTCGCCGCGACCACTGCCCTTCATGATGTCGCCCACGGTGGGATCGAAGATGAGCTCGAAGCGAGCGTCCGGGGTCACGCCCACCTTCATGTCCAGGTGGATGCCGGTGAGGTCCACCGGGGTCATGAGCGAATCAACGATGCCCTCCGGCCCCACGAAACGCACGTAGGGCAGTCCGCCCACCTCGGCGCTGCCGCCCAGCGGGAAGTGGATGTCCGTGCCCTGCACGGTGCGGGCGTCCACCGTGATGTTCAGGTTCTCCGCGAAACCGTCCACGTACAGGTCTCCCCTTCCGAAGGCACGGCCGTAGTACAGCGCGTTGTCGCTCGGCCGGGTGTTGAGCACGAGCAGGGAATCCATGTAGGCCGCCACATCGAAGTTCCACCGGCTCAGCGCGGTGTGGTTCACGGTGAACGAGTTGCAATGCGCGGTCCCCCCCAGTTCATCGCGCAGCGTGACATTGTCCATGAAGAACTGGTCAGGGCGGATGGAAAGCGCGTTGGTGAAGGTGTACTTGGTATTGAGGTAGTCGATCCGCAGGCCTGCCTCGTTGGCCATCACCTCGCCGTTCACCTGCGGCTCCGCCAGGCGACCGGTGAGGTCCACATGGCCGGTGAGGCGGCCCTGCACATCGCTGATGCCTTCGGGCAGGAAGGGCTCCAGGAAGCGCAGATCGAACCGGTCGAAGGTCAGGTCCACGTCCAGTTCGTCCGCCGCACCGGGCGCCAACCGACCGTCGAAGCCCAACGCCCGCACCGTATCGCGCCGCAGCTCGCCCGCCAGGTCCACGTGCCGCGTCCGTTCGTTCCACCCCGCCGAAAAGAACAGGTTCCCCACCAAATAACGGTCGATGGTGAGGCTGTCCACGCAGAGCTCGCTGAGCAGGTAGGGCTTGTCGTACAGGTCGAACAGGCTGCCATCCCCGTCGATCACACCGGCGATGGCCGGACCGTCGATGAAGCGGGCGGCGTTCTCCATCCGCACACCCGCGAGCGCGAACCGCAGCGGCATCGTGGCATCACGGCTCACGATCCCGTCCAGCAGGATGGATTGGCCCCCATTATCCATCCGCAGGGAGTCCACGCGGATGGTGGAAGAATCGATGTCGATGGTGGCCGTGCGTTCATTCCGCCAGTTCCCGCGGCCGAAATAGAGGCTGCTGGGCAGCAGGTCCACGGTGACGCTCCGCGGACCGCGCACCAGGGCGTTCATGTTCAGGTCGCCCTCGGTGCCGTGATCGCTGCCGCTCCAGCCCATGCGCAGTTGCACCTCATCCTGGTAGGCTTTGCCCGTGAGGGAGATGCCGCTGAGGAAGGTCCCGCCGCGCCCCATGCCCTGGCGCGCGCTGTTGAACCGGAAGGCGAGGACGTCCAGCGTCTTGTCCAGCACCACGTCCACCGAATCCCCGCTGAGCGACCCGTACTGGATGTGTGGTATCGTAGCGTTCAGGCCCAGATCGAACGTGCGGCTGTCGAAGTTGCCGTTGCACACCGTTCCACTGTCCACCACCAGCCCGGGCACCACCGCGTCCAGCAGGCGCTGGGCATCCTTCACCACCAGGTCGAAGGTGAAGTCCTGTTCCTCGTGCGCGTAGCGCACCTGCGCCTGCAGGGACGGGAACACGCTGAAGAGAACGCTCTGCAGGGCATCCGGCAGCTTCGTGGGGTAGAAGGGCCCCAGCACGTCCGCGTCCGCCAGATCGCTGCGCAGGGTGAGCAATGGCCGGCCCTCGCTCCGGTCGCTGGCCAGGTCGATGTTGCCGAGGGGAAGGTCGAGCGAATCATCGCAGAAGAACACGTCCTGCAGGGCGATCAGGCCTTTCAGGCTGTCCGGTGCCAGTTCACCCTGGGCCGTCACCTTCATTGAGAGCGAACTGTAGCCCTGTCCACCGATGATGCCGAGCGCCCGGGGATCCATGTGCTCCACGTTGGCCGTGAAGTCCACCACCGGCCATCGCCCGCGGAGGTCGGCCAGGCCGTTGAAGGTGAACCGGGCCTTGGGATCCGCGCAGCGCAGGCGCCCTTCGAAGCGGTTCCGTTCCAGAAGTCCGTTGAGGCTGATGCCGCCAAGGTCCATCCCGGCGGCGCGGATGTGCGGCACCGTTCCGGCCAGCTCGGCGCGGATGTCCGCCATCCGCGGTCCATTGGCCTTCACGTTCACATCGCAGGCCAGCGTGCCCACGGTGGCATCGTCGAGCAGGCGGCCCAGGTCGAACCCATCGCTGGCCACATGGCCGTTGAGGGCGAACTGACCGCTCACGGTATCGCGTCGATAGGTCAGGTCCGTGCGCAGGTCCCCCGCATCGGTGCCGAGCCGCCCATAGGCGGTGAAGGCGCTGACGAAGCCGGTGAAGTTGCCCTGGAAGTGAATGTCACCACAACGCTTCACCTCGTCCGGCAGCTGCAGGCGGCCGCCCTCGGTGAACGGTGGCACTGGCAGCGCGGCCAGGTCGCCGGGCCCCGTCTCGAACCGCTCGACATCCACCACCATGAAGGTGTTCGCGATGTCCGGCAGACCCTGGAGTTCTGCATTGCCCTTGAACACGGACCGTTCGCCGAAACGAAGGTCCATGTCGCGCCCCTTCAGCTCGCTCACCGTGCCGCGGTAGTGGCCGGACAGGCGCACGGGCAGGTCGATGCCCTGCAGGTCCGGGGCGAACAAGGCGATGTCGGCGAACTGCACGATGCTGCTGTCCAGGTCCACGCGCATCCGCACCTCCGTCTCGAACGCATCGTACGCGGCGAAGCTCTCCGTGGTGAAGCGCAGGTCGCCGTTGAGCAGGGTGCCCGGTGTGCGCAGGCGCATGCCGGCGATGCGGATGCCACGCGGGCTCACTTTGGTGCTGCCGCTCAGCTCCTGCAACCACAGCCCGCTATGGTCCCGCAGGGAGATGCGCTCCAGCTCGGCGAGGATGGAATCCCCCCGTACCCGCAACTGCGTACCGATGACGTCCGCGGAGGACACGTCCACGTGATCGAAGTCCACACCGAAGGGGATCGGCGGGATGTTCGCATCGTGGAAACTGAAATGCAGGCGCCGGATGTCGAAGCGGGCGCAGTGGATGCTGAGCGATCCGCCCCCGGAGGTGGTGTCCGCCTCCCCCAGCCGGTCGAGCAGGTTGGTCAGGTTGCTGTGCGCATCCCCTTCGGCCTTCGCCAGCGCGAAGCGCGCCCCGTGCAGTTCCAACAGCCGCGCGCTCAGTCGACGCTCCGCTCCGTTCCATCGCAGGGCGCGCACCACCAGCGTGTCCACGTGCACCAGCGTATCGCCGCGGAGGTCGGACACGTGCACGCCGAACAGGCGGTTCGGGCCGAACGGCCTTAGCTCCAGCCGCTCGATCCGCAATGTGATACCCATGTTGCGGCCGACGCGGTCGCCCAACCAATGGCCCAAGGCGGTCTGCACGCGGGGGTGCAGCAGGGCCAGCGCGATGCCGACCGCCAACAGCACCACCACCCCGATGAGGAGGAGGGTCCACCGGAGGATCCGGCGCAAGCGTCTGCGTATGCCGTGCTTGGGGGTCAGCTTCGTGTAGTTTCGGCCCGGAACCAGCGAACACCGGACCGATCTGCGAAAATAGCCGGGCATCCCGCGGAGCTCCGGTCATTGCACCACCTTCGTCAACCCATGCATGGCGAAAACCCTTCGGACCACCCCCTGATCCTGGGCATCGAGAGCTCCTGCGATGAGACCGCTGCCGCCGTGATGGCCGGGGGGCGGCTGTTGAGCAACGTGGTGGCGTCGCAGGAAGTGCATGCGCGTTGGGGCGGTGTGGTCCCCGAACTGGCGAGTCGGGCGCATCAGGAGCACATCCTGCCCGTGGTGCGCGAGGCCCTGCACGCCGCCGGCGTGGACAAGCGCGCCCTGGAGGGCATCGCGTTCACCCGGGGCCCGGGACTGATGGGCGCTCTGCTCGTGGGCACCTGCTTCGCCCGTTCGATGGCACAGGCCCTGCGGATACCGCTGCTGGCCGTGGACCACGTCCAGGCGCACGTGCACGCGCACTTCATCGCCGATGGGGCGGACCATCGATCGCCCGCCTTCCCTTTCCTGAACCTTACGGTGAGCGGCGGCCATACCCAACTGGTGCTAGTACGGTCACCGCTGGACATGCAGGTGATCGGCAGCACCCTGGACGATGCCGCGGGCGAGGCCTTCGACAAAGGGGCGAAGATCCTCGGGCTGCCCTACCCCGGCGGCCCTGTGGTGGACCGCCTTGCGGCTGGCGGCGATGCCGCGCGGCACGCCATGCCCGTGCCGGCGATCCCGGGCCTGGACATGAGCTTCAGCGGCATCAAGACCGCCTTTCTCCAGCGGGTGCGTGCCGTTGAGCGGGAAGGCACCGACCGGATGGAACAGGAGCGGACCCACCTCTGCGCCGCCCTGCAGGAGGCGATCCTGGACCACCTGCTCGCGAAAGCGCGGCGGGCCATGCGGGAACACGGGCTGCAGCGGATCGGCATCGCCGGGGGCGTGGCCGCCAACAGCGGGCTGCGCGCGCGGCTCGCGGAACTGGGCCGGCGCGAAGGCTGGGAGGTCTTCATCCCGCCGTTCGCCTACTGCACGGACAATGCCGCCATGATCGCCATGGCCGGCCACCACCTGTTCCTGGCCGGTCGCTCGGCGCCGTTGGACGTGGTACCCGTGGCACGGTCCATGTGACGGAACGGATGTTCCGCCCCGTTCACCTCCGCACGGTCTAAATTCGGCCTCGCATGCTGCCCCTCCGACCGGCCCTGCTCCTGCTGTTGCTCGCAGGCCTGCGCTCCGCGCATGGTCAGGCCGACGTGAAGCTCGTGGCCGAGGGCGACAGCCTGATGGAGCTGGGCCGCGCTCAGAAGGCGAGCGACCGCTACACACAGGCCATTGCCCTGGCGCCGAAGGCCGCGTACTACACGGCACGGGCGCGGGCGTGGTATGCACTGGACCGCATGGACCGCATGCTGCTCGACTGCGAGGCCGCATTGAAGCTGGACAGCCTTCATCCGGGGGCGAACCTGTTACGAGCACAGTATGCGTACCGGAGCGAGGACCACCCCACCACGGTGCGGCGCGCCACCACGGCCCTGGAGCACGGTGCCCAAGGTGATCAACGGCGCCTGGCACTCTTGCTCCGCGGGCAGGCGCGCGCGGAACTGAAGGACCACCGCGCCGCCGTGGAGGACCTGCGGGAAGGCCTCGGCACCCGCACCGATGAATTGGACGCCATGCGCGCGTTGGCCCGTTCGCTGGACGCCCTGGGCGATCACGCTGCCAGCCTCACCGTGCTGGAGCAGTTGTGCGCCGTGCAGCCCGAGGATATCGGCAACTGGACGAACCGCGGCTACGAACTGGCCGCACTGGGCCGGTTCGACGAGGCGCTCACGATCTACGGGGAGGCGCTGGCACTGGACAAGGATGAACCCACTGTGCTGAGCAACCGGGCCTGGGCCCTGTTGAAGTTGGGGCGTCAGGACGAAGCGCTGAGCGATGTGGAGCGGAGCCTGAAGAGCTACCCCGCCAATCCTTACGCCTTGCGCACACGGGCCTTGCTCTACGTGGCCAAGGGGCAGCGGGAGAAGGCCTGTGCGGATCTGGAACTGGCCCGCATCATCGGCGGTGTGGACGATGTGCTACAGCTGATCACCGAGCATTGCGCCGGTATCGCCCCAAAGCGCTGATCGGCGATCAGTGCAGGGTGATGCGCCGGCTCAACACGGTGCCATCGTTCAGGGCAACGCGCAACACGTACATCCCCGGGGCGGCCACCACCTCGAAGCTGGCCCGGCCCGCCTGAACACGTTCCACGCCCTGCACCGACCTTCCCTGCAGATCAAGCAGTTGGGCCATGCCGTCGGCAGCGCGGTCAAGTTCCATCCGGAACCGGCCCTCGCTCGGGTCGGGCATCACCGTGAGCCCCTGCGGCACGCGTGGTGCTGGAACGCCGAGGAACGGTGAGGCCGGCAGGATCTCGAACCGGTCGAGGCCCGCCTCCACCAGGTGGCCATCCCCGAGGTCGGCCGTGCGCACGATCAGGCGCATGGGCTGGTCCGTGGTGATCAGGTCGGCGACAGCGAATTGACGGAGCTGCCAGGTATGTGCGCCGGCATCGTCGGCGGTGACCGTCTCCATGGCGACCGTGTCGGTGGCGTTCACGAGCGCGATGACCAGGGTGTCATCCGGTCCACTGTTGCCGCCGCCATTGAAGAACCACCGGTGGTACCGGATCCAGGCATCCGGCAGCGCGCTCAGGTCGAACTCCGGAGAGATGAGGACCACATCGCCTTCATCCACATCATCGTCCCCGGCCTGGCCGCCGCCATTGCCCGTCACATAGGCCAGCCCGAAACAGTCGCCCGTGACATCGGCGCCCGGTGCGCAGGCTGCCCCTTGGAACGAGGTGCCCACGGGATCGGCACGCTCCCACGCTCCGCGCGAAGCGTTCCCCTCGGTCGCCCAGCCCAGGTCCATCGCGAAGTCATCCGCATACCCTGCGGGCAGTTCAATGGCGATCCCGGTGTTCGCTTCGGTGTAGGAGGCTGCGGCCAGACAGACCGTGTGCCAGCCCCACTTCCCGGCGGTCATGGTGTAGCTGCCTTCGTACACCACGGGAATGTTGAAGGTGCCATCCGCGGCGCTGGTGGCGGTGAAGGTGTACGTGGGGTTCGCGAAGACCACATTGGCCCCTTCGACCGGTGCCCCGGTCCCTTGTTCCACTACAGTGCCCCCGAGGCTGAAGGAAGGCAAGGGAACGAGTTCCACATCCAGCAAGGTGGTCTGGCCGTTCTGCAGCACCACACCGGTGACCGTGGTGGGCTCATAACCCGGGGCGCTCACCGCCACTTCGTATGTACCGGCCACCGCCCAACCCGTACTGTAAGAGCCAGTGAACCCGGTGGTGCCGCTTGCCGTGGTGCCGGTGATGGTCAGCGTTGCCTGGTTCACCGGATCGCCGTCCTGGGCATCGGTGATCATTCCCTCCAGCCAGCAGGCCTGCACGTAGGTGGGTGCCAGGATGAACAGGCCGCCTTCGATGTCGCTCACGAGCAGGTTGCCGCTCGGCAGATAGGGGTACACGCCCCAGGCACCGTTGAAGCCATCGCCAGTGAACGGTGAAGTGTCGTAGTGCCCCACTTCCACCATGTTGTCCGGCTGCGTCACATCATAGATGGACACGCCTTCGGTGTAGTAGCTCTGCACCACATACCCGTTCAGCCAGTACGTGTTGTGCACGATGGCGGTGGAGCCGGGAGCGGTCTGCAGCTTGTCCAGGAACTGGATGTCCGAAGGGTCGGACACGTTGTACGAAGCCACGTAACTGTTGGGCTTCTCGTCCGTGGTGTAGAGGAAGTTGCCGGTATCGTCCAGCCAGCAGTTGTGGGTGAAGTTGTTGGGGGTGTGCTGCGTGCCCAGCAGCACGGGCGAAGCGGGATCGCTCACGTCCACGATGCTCAGGAATCCGTCCAGGATGTGCGCGGCATAGAGCAGCCCACCGCGGGCGTAGCAATCATGCACGTACCAGGTATCGAACTCGCCCACCTCCACGGGGGCCATCGGATCCTGCGTGAGGTCGTAAAGGATGCAGCCGCCGTTGCCGCGGTTCGCCCCATTGATGTACAGCCGCCCGATGGTCTCATCGATGAACAGGGAGTGGGAGGTGATCCAGCCATCGCCTTGGAAGATGGTCACCGGCAGGTCGGTGCTCTGCGGCAGCGGGCTCAGGTCCACGATCATCAGGCCACCCTCGGCCTCCGTGGTGATGTAGGCGTGGTCGCCGTAGGTCTTGATCTCGCGCCAGATGCTGTTGGGCCCGCTGGTGAAGAAGACCTCCTGCGGATCGGCCGGGTCGGTGACATCCACGATGCTGAAGCCTCCGGTGTTGTTCTGCCCATTGGCGCCGTTCACGCCCACCAGCGCATACTCGTTCCCCTCCTCGTCCACATACCCCCAGAGGTTGCTGAGGTCACTGCTGCGCAGGGCCTGGTAGTCCAGGTGCCCCACCTCGGTGATGTTCAGTTGGGCCGTGCTGACGGAGCTGAACAGGACAAGGAAAGCCGCCGAAAGCGGGATGCGTACGGTATGCATGGCCGCAATGTACCGGAGGACCACCGCCCGGACCACATCGGACCCGACGAAACGGACGGCCACGCGGGGAGGGCCACGCGGTAAGGCCGCCCCTTGGCGCCTTGCGTCGGCGCGCTACTTTCGGCGCACCATGAAGGACATCCTCTGCCCCACCGACTTCACCAAGGCCGCGGCCCGTGCCCAGCACTATGCCATGGCGATCGCCGACCGCACCGGGGCTTCGATCACCCTGCTCCATGTGCTGGACAAGCACCACCAGGAAAGCGATGCGCTGGCCATGGCGAGCGCGTTGATGGGCTCGGCGGCGGACCAGTTGCTGAAAAAGGTGAAGGTGAACGAGGTGTTCCGCGAGGGTGATCCGCTGAAGCAGATCATCGCCGAATCCGGCAAGGGCCATGCGCTGATGGTGGTTGGCACCCACGGCCCCCGCGGGCTTCGCCAATCCCTGCTGGGCGCCGACATCCTGAAGCTCGTGCGGCACGTCCCCGTGCCGTCGCTGGTGGTGCAGGAGGACAGCCCCGCGGATGCGCGGATGGACCGCATCGTGCTGCCCGTGGCCGGCCATGCGGATATTCACCAGCTGCTGGACACCGTTTGCTGGCTGGCCGGCATGAACGGTTCCGAGGTGCACGTGTTCCAGGTGATCCGCCCGGGCGAGGAGCCCAGCGAACAGCTGCTGCGCAACAAGACGATCATGCTCGAGCGCCTCGACAAGGCCGGGATCAAGCGTGTGGAGGCGAACGTGCCCAGCACCGTGTTCAGCCTGGGCTTCGCCGAGCAGACCATCCGCTATGCCCATGAGCAGGGCGCGGGCTGCATCGCCATCATGGCCAAGGCCAGCGACGACTACCGGTACATCGCGGATGCGGAAAAGGAGCGCCTGCTGGTCAACGCGCACCACATCCCGGTGCTCTGCGCTGTTTAGGGTGCCTTAGAGCGGACAGGAGGTCCAATACCCGGCGCTGCGCGGATCGACCAGTTCCTCGATCTGCAGGGCCATGCCCGGCCGCACCAACAGCAGGTTCCACCGGCCCACCAGGCGGAGCAGGCGCTCGCCCATGCCCACGGGCACCAGCGGCACCTCGTGCGGGTCCGTTCCCGGTTCATTGGGCCGGCAGAGTCCGGATGTGAGGAGGTGCTGCGCCTTCAGCCCGCGGGCACCGCGCAGTACATCGAACAGGTGGTAGCCGTGGTAGCGGTACCAGCGCAGGGCCTTGGCGCGCTCCACATCGGGCAGCTCCTCCGGATCGGGCATGGTGCGCAGCGCCTCGGGCACGCCGCGGGTCCCACGCGGTTCGTAGTTCGCATGGTACACCGCCTTGGGCATGGGATCGGTGGAAAGCACCGAACGCAGGGCCTCCCCCATGCCCTCACGCACCATGATCAAGTGATGCTCACCGTCGTAGAGCAGGTAGCGGTCGCCGGCCGGCGTGGGCACATGGCCGAAGTAGCGTTCGTACGGGCAGCATTGCGCCTCGCGCCGCATCAGGGAGGTGCGCACCAAGGCCCCGTAGCCCGCGTTCGGGCCCAGGAACTCGTCCAACTCCTCATGACCATCCCGCTCCAACTGCCGTTGGCGGCCCAAGCGCATCCAGAAAACCACTTCGGACATGCGGCGAAAGTG
>ERZ724521.728-NODE-728-length-14761-cov-8.673535_pt1 | contig 14761 bp, 17 predicted proteins | sample MGYA00376054_ERZ724521 | MGnify/ENA primary metagenome ERZ724521 (study PRJEB28724, sample SAMN07190883) | activated sludge metagenome | isolation source: activated sludge of sewage treatment plant in Hong Hong | place: Hong Kong | collected 2016-03-17 ... | reverse complement strand
GGCTCAGGCTGATGAGCAAGTGGAACAGCGGGCGCTACGGCGACCGGCAGCAGGTGGAGCATAGCGGCTCACTGAGTCTCGGCGACGCGATCGCGCGGACTGCGGCCCGTCGTGCTGCGGAGCAGTCCGAGCCTGAGTCGTGAAGGTCGACGCCGCTGCGACGATTGCGCGCTGGCGCCGCGACCCGGTGGCGTTCGTGCGCGAAAACTTCGGGGTGGAGCCCGACGACTGGCAGGCCGAGGCGTTGCGGCAGACTGTGCAGCCTGGGCCGCAGAAGATCAGCCTCCAGGCGTGCGCCGGCCCCGGCAAGAGTGCGGTCCTGGCGTGGATCGGCTGGCACTTCCTGGCCACGATGGGCGACTCGTCGGACCACCCGAAGGGCGTGGCGGTTTCGGTGAGCGGCGACAACCTGAGCAGCAACCTGTGGCCAGAGTTCCACAAGTGGCGTCTCCGCAGCGACTTCCTGGAATCGCAGTTCGAGGCGAGCGCGGAGCGGTTGTGGCAGCGCGAGCACAAAGACACCTGGTTCTTGGCCGCTCGCACTTGGCCGCGCACGGCATCGCCTGACGAGCAGGGCCGAACGCTCTCGGGCTTGCACGGGCGCTACGTGCTGGCGCTCATCGACGAGTCGGGCTCGATCCCGCCGGCAGTGAGCCGTGCGGCCGAGCAGGCGCTGTCGACCGGCCCACGGTATGGCGTCATCGTCCAGGCCGGCAACCCGCTGTCGCGCGAGGGGATGCTCTACGCAGCATCGCGGTCGCCGTCGTGGCACGTCATCCGCATTACCGGCGACCCCGACGACCCGCGCCGGTCGAAGCGCATCGACATCGACTGGGCTCGGCAGGCGATCGCGGAAGCGTCGCTTGGCCGGTCCGACCCGTGGGTCCAAGCCTACATCCTGGGGCAGTTCCCGGCCTCGGCGATCAACACGCTACTCACGGTCGACGACGTGGAGCGGGCCATGGAGCGGGCCTACTCGCTCGGCGACATCGAGCGCGCGACGACGGTCCTGGGCGTGGACGTGGCGGGCGATGGGCTCGACCTGTCGGTGATTTTCCCCCGGCGCGGGCTGGTGGCGTTCACCCCGCTCGCGCTGCGCGGCGTCACCACGACGCAGGGGGCGGCTCAGGTGGCCCGGCAGTGGGACGAATACCGCGCTGTCGGGGTGTGCATCGACAATACGGGCGGATGGGGCAGCGGCTGGGTCGACCAGTTGCGCAACCTGGGCCGCACGCCGCACCCGATCGAGTTCGCGGGCGAGCCGACGGACCGGCGCTTCGGGAACAAGCGCGCTGAAATGTGGTGGCAGATGGCCGAGTGGGTGCGCACCGAGGGGGCGTTGCCGCGCTGCCGGGAGCTGATCGCCGAGTTGACCACGCCCACCTACACCACGCAGGGCGACCGGCTCATCATCGAGCCGAAGAAGGACATCAAGAAGCGGCTGGGCAGGTCTCCCGACTATGCCGACGCGCTGGCGCTGACGTTCGCGGTGCCGTTCCGCGCGGTGGACCCGCTCGATGCCGCTGTGGCCGAGGCCAGGAAGCGCAACCGGGAGGGCGGCAACCCGTTCGCGCCGATCCGCCCGAAGTCGCGCCGGTAGTCGGCCGTTGCGCTGGGCCGAGCATGCAGTATGTTGCATGCCGTGCTGACCATCCGCCGATCGTCCATCGCCGAGCTGCGTGCTGAGGAGCACGGGCTCGTTGAGATGAACATGGCGACCGCGCAGCCGGGCGAGCCGGTGGCGATCGACTGGGAGTTCTACGCGCGGGCTGAGGCGGATGGTGCCGTGGACGTGCTGGCGGTGTGGGGTGGCCGTGCGCTGGTGGGCTACTGCGTGCTGATGCACTTCGTCCACCCACAGAGCGGGGTGCGGATGGCCACGTCCTGCGGGCTCTACGTTCGCCCTGGTGCCGATGCGGGGTTCGGGCTTCGCCGGCTGATCGACGCGGCTGGCGAGATCGGCCGCGCTGGTGGCGGGCAGCGGTTCTCGGTCGAGGCTGCCATCGGGTCGCCGCTCGGTCGGATGCTGCCGCGCCTTGGCTTCCGTGCTCGGACGGTCAACTACGAGAAGGTGCTCTGATGGGCTACGTGCAAGCGGCGATCGCTGTGGCTGGCGCGGTCTACGGCGTGATCCAGGGCGAGCGATCCAGCCAAGCGCAGAAGAAGGGGCTACGGCTCCAGGCCGAGGCGCAGCAAGCCGCGGTGCAGCAGGCGACGCGGCAGGAGCGCGCTGCGGCCGATGCCCTGGCCCGAGAGAACCAGAAGATCCCCGACATCGGCGCGATGCTGACCAGCGCGCAGGAGGGCAGCGGCTACTCATCGCTGCTCAGTGGCATGCGCGGCACCGGCAACCGTTCGCTTGGGCGCCCTACCCTGCTGGGGGGCTGACCGATGGCCGTCGCCGAGGCCGCTGCCACCGAATCGCCCACGACGCTGCGGCAGGAGATCGACCGTCGGCTTGTGGCGCTCCAGGCCGAGCGGCAGCAGCGGGACACGCTCTACCGCGACCTGTCGGACCAGTTGTCGCCGTTCTCCGGGCGGTGGGACGACGACAACCGGGGGCAGGGAAGCAGCCGGCAGATCGACTACAGCCACATCTACGACGCGACGGGGATCATCGCGGTGGCGCAGACGGCGGCCGGGCTGATGAGCTACGGCACGAGCCCAGCGCGCCCGTGGCACCGCAACACGGTAAGCGACCCGAAGTTGGCCGGCTCGTTCGAGGTGCAGTCCTGGCTCGACGACGTGACCAAGCTTCAGCGGCTGGTGTTGAGCAAGTCGAACGTCTACCGGGTGCTGCCGATGATCTACGAGCACCTGATCGTCTACGGGACGGCTGCGGCGCTGTGCCTGCCAGACCCCGACGACGTGGTGAGGCTGACGCCGCTTGCGCCGGGGACCTACTGGATCGCCCGCGATGCGCGCGGCAAGGTGGACACGATCTACCGCCGGTTCGCCATGACGGCGGCGCAGATCCTGGAGCGGTGGCCGGACACGGCGAGCCCCGCGGTGCGCGACGCGGCGAGGAACGGCAGCGTGGATCAGTGGTTCACGATCATCCACGCGATCGAGCCGCGCAAGGTCCGCAACATCAACAGCCGCCGGCAGAGCGACATGCCGTGGCGCTCGGTCTACTACGAGAAGTCGACGGACTACGGGCAGACTGGCGGCATCCTGTCGGAAGGCGGGTTCCGACGGTTCCCTGCGTTGGTGCCGTGCTGGCGGGTGAACGCGAACGACGTCTACGGCGACAGCCCCGGCATGTTGGCGGTGCCGTTCTGCAACCAGTTGCAGAACATGACGCTGATGAAGGGCAAGGCGGTCCAGGCCATCTCGGACCCTGCCTACGAGGTGCCGTCGGAGTTGAAGAACTCGCCGGACCTGGACACGGAGCCGGGCGGGCACTCGTTCTACAGCCGGCAGAATCCGACTGGCGGCATCCGTCCGATCCGCGAGGCGCGCATCGACCTCGTGCCGATCACGCAGGACATCCTGGACATCCGCAACCAGATCCGCGCGGCGTTGTTCGCGGACCTGTTCACGATGCTGGTCGAGGCGGTCGAGGGGCGGATGACGGCGGCCGAGTTCGGCATGCGCGTTCAGCAGAAGATGCTGATGCTCGGCCCGGTGGTGCAGAGCCTCAACACCGAGCTGCTGGACCCGCTGTTGGAGATGATCTACGAGGCGCTGCTGGAGGGTGGGGCGATTCCGCCGGTGCCGCCGGTAGTCGCGGAGCAGGGATTCGCGTTCGCGCCCGAGTTCATGGGCGTTCTGAGCCAAGCGCAGCAGGCGAGCGGCGTGGCGGCGACGGAGCGGCTGGTGACCTTCGCCGGGGCGCTGGCGAACATGAAGCCCGACGTGCTGGACGTCATCGACTTCGACGCGAAGCTGCGGGCCTACGCGGACGCGCTCGGCGTCGATCCTGACACGCTGGTCAGTCCTGAGCGCGTGCAGGAGCTGCGACAGGCCCGTGCGCAGGCGGAAGCGGCCAAGGAGCAGATGGCCATGATCGAGCAGCAGGCCAGCGCCGCGCGCAACCTGGGCTCGGTGGACATGAGCCGCCCGAACCTCATCAACAACCCAGCGGGGCCGGTGGAGCAGTTCGCCGGTTACGGGGCGGGGACGGTCTGATGGCCCCGCGCCCTGTCCCGAAGCCCGACTACAGCAACTCCGGTGCGGCGCGCGATGCCGCGTTTCTGGCGAACCGATCTGCGACTCGCCCTGCTGCCGCTGCGGTGCGGGCCGAGACTGCCGACGTGGCCGACGGGCTCAACACCGTGACGCCGCGCGGGAGCGCCATCGACGGATCGGCATACCTCGCGCTGGTCGTTGACGGGCGGGTCGAGCCGCTGACGGTCGACGACTTCTGCGCCTACCTCGAATCCCGCTACGTCCTCACGCCGATTCCATGATCGCCATGCCCGAAACCACCATCGACTTTGCCGCCATCGTGGAACGCCTCGGAGGATGGGGCGCATTCCTCGTGTTCCTGTGGATCGGCTGGCGCCAGTTCATGGCGCTCGCCAACCAGTTCTCCAGCGGCGTGCTTTCCAAGCTCGACGGCATCCGCGACGTCCTGAGCGGGCACGAGCGGCGCCTCGACCGCATCGACGACAAGCTCGACCAGATCGAGCAGGCGCAGACCAGCTACCACAACCAGAAGCACCCACGATGAACCGCCGCAATGCACCCATCCTCGCCCTGCTGGCTCTTGCTGCTTGTGCTGGGCTCCCTCGCGTCACCACTCCTGCCGAGCGTGCCGACCTGGGCTCGATGCTCGCCACGATCGAGACGGCGCTCGGCGTCCTCAAGGCGACTGGCAAGATCCCGGCCGACCACTACGCGCAGGGCATGCAGCAGGTGGCGGACCTGCGGGCGGCGATCGCTGCATCGGAGACGTCGCCAGTGACGGTCGCCGACCTGTTCAACCGTGCCCTCGGCCTCGCCGCCGCGTGGGCCATCACGCTCGACAAGAACTGAGAGGAACCCATGGCCGGACCAACGATCAGCGAAGCATCCCGACAGAGGAAGGTTCAACCGCGCCCGATCGGCCGGTGGAACTACGCGGAGGCCGTAACGGCCAGTGACGTGACGGTGTTCGACCCGCCTGCGAATGCACTGCTGGTCGGCACCGCCGGAACGGTGACCGTGCGGCTGTCCGGTGCGCCGAGCACGGGCGTTGCGATCAAGTGCATCGCGGGCCAGCTGCTGCCGATCGAGGTGGTCCAGGTCATGGCGACCGGCACGTCTGGCGCTGCCGACATGGTGGCATTCTGGGGCGAGGCGTAGCCCGTGGCAGACGTCGACTTCACCTACGGCAGCATCACGGTCCGCCTCGGTGGGGTCGCGTCCTACTGCGGCACGATGGTTCAGCCTTCCAGCCCTGCCGGCGTCGAGATCCTGAGCTACACCTACGCCGTCCCCGGAACGGCTCGGCAAGTCATCAACCCGGTGCCGGTCAACGACAACGTGGCGATCACGAGCACGGTCGCCGTCGGGACTCGGTTGCAGGCGCTCGACTCGCTGGTGGTGCTGTTCACGCGCACGACCCGGCCGACGCCTACGCCATATTCTGCAATCGACGAGTCGCTGGCGATCGTCGTTGTTCCCTACGGGCCGCTCACCGGCCTGGACGATGTGTTGATCCGTCCGACGGCGATCGGCAACCCGAACAACTCGCTGGTTGCGGCCATGCGCGGCGCTCCGCTGGTGTTCGACAACGCCACGATCGGCAACCTGCCGGCCGTGGTGGACATCGACGCGCTGCCGACGACGTGGGGCACCTTCGGCAACGACCGGCCCAACATCGACACCTACCTCGCCCGCTGGGCTGGCTTCTGCGGCGAGTTGTGGAAGGGATGGGGCACTGCCAGCTTCACCCCGTCGCAGCAGCACCCAGGCTACGGCGCGGCGATGTCGGCGCTCACGTCGGAGTCGCTGCTGCTGCTCGTGTCCACCGAGGATGCCGCCAAGCGGCGCACGCTTGGCTACCGGATGACGCAGTGGGGCGTTGACCTGTTCGGCGCGTTCGCGTCGGGGCGAGACGACAAGGCCGACGGCGGGCACATGCAAGGGCGCAAGGCGCTGGTGGTCCTAGCCGGTCACCTTCTGGAGTCGGAGGCGCTGGCCAACCCGACGGGGCTGTTCCCTGGCCAGTTCAACGAGGACGAGCAGTTCTACACCGCGTCGCCTGCGTGGCCGTGGGGTTGGCCGTATGGCTACCGAGGCCACAGCGACTACGCCTGGAACCTGAGTAGCCCGGTCGCTTCGTGGAACGTCAACGTCCTTTACTACCTGCCGCGATACTTCGGGCAGGAGGTGATGGGCACGCAGATCGGATGCGCGGTCGCCATGCGCATCCTCGGGCGAACTGCCGAGATGGGCACCGGCCACTACGGCATGGTGGCGCAGTGGATGACCGGCCCGTCGGCGCCGGACCTTGCCGCGATGGCGGCGGTATCCACGTCGCCGCCCCTGAGCGGGATCAACTGGAGCACGTCCTACAGCATCGGGGGAGGCCCGCAGGACTTCGGCCGCGCCGCTTGGGAGGCATACGGCGACTACGTTCCAGACGAAGAGCCACCGCCGACGGCACCGCGCATCAGCGTGACGGGGAACGGCGTCAACATCGTCAACGGCGACGACACGCCGGACCCGGCCGACCACACGTCCTTCGGGTCGACGACTGCCGGCGGCTCGACGATCAGCCGCACGTTCACCATCGCCAACACCGGCACCAAGGAACTGACGATCGCCAGCGTGACGGTGCCTAGCGGCTACACTTTGACCACGGCGCCGACGAGCCCGGTTGCGGTAAGCGGGTCGACGACGCTGGTGGTGCGCCTCGACGCCTCGGTGGTCGGGTCGAAGTATGGCCCGGTGTCGATCGTGAGTGACGACCCGAACGCGGCCAAGTTCGAGTTCTTCGTGGATGGCACGGTGTCTTCGTCCGGCGGCGGCTCAGGAGGTCCGTCGCCACTCCCGACCTTTCCTGTTCAGCACATGATCCGACTCCGCAACCATTCCGCGTTCCCGTTCTCCGGCTGGAAGCGCACCACGATCGAGACGCAGGACGCCAGCAACGCCCGCGTTCGAGTTGGCCGGCAGACTGGCCTCGAGACGTGGGCGGCTGACGTGTGGTGCGACCTGCCTCCTGGCGGTTCGGAGGTCGTGGACCCGCGCGCTCCTGCCGGGATGGAGCCGCCGAGCACGCCGCCGCCGGCAGACCTGCTTGGCTGGTTCGGCGGCTACCCGCACGTCGCCGGCCAGCAGATGCACCTCCTGAGTCTTCGGCCCGACGGCGCCGGCCACATGGCGCACTTCCGCGCCCGAATCGGCCGGATGTTCTGCGTCGATCTGGTGGTGCTGTGGTATCCCGAGCGGCCGGCGGTGGTCGACGGCGAACTGCTGGTGACGTGCAGCAACCCCGCGGTGCCGGACATGGGCGAGACGTTGCCGGCGCTCAACCTGACGTGGGGAACGTCCTCGGTGGTCTCGCCGAGCGGCGATCTGCCGGCGGGCATGCCGTTCGCCGACGGGCAGGCTCGGGCGCTGCCGCTGACCTTCGTGTGGAAGGACCACATCACGACGGAGGCCGAGGCGCACTACGCGGCGGTCGTAGCGCAGCGCACGATGGTGGCCGTCGGCGTGTCCTCGCTGCCGCTTGTCATCCCCGGCATGCCGGCCGGCTTCCAGCCCAACGCATGGCTCTGGCGGCACCTGCACATCGGCAAGATCCTGACGACGTGGGAGCACCCGCAGCTTGGCCCAACGGCGAACACCGCGCAGGCTGGGGCGCAGGAGGACCAGTGCTTCGTCGGCGGCGAGTGCTTCACGCCAGACGGGCTCGGCTCCGAGCTGCTGACCTACTTTGCGGCGCTCGCCACCAGCGGGCACCCGTGCCACCACCTGGAGCTTGACGGCTCGGTGGTCGACCGCGACCGGCACCCGAACCTGCGGATGTTCCACTCCCGGCCGCACACGTCGGGAGGCGACATGCTCGGCAAGCCGCGCGGTATCCCCGACGCGGGCGAGGCGACCAGCGAAACGCACGGGTGGAACGGGCCCGACGCGCAGCACTGGATGATCGGCCGGCTGGCGGCGGCGGCGCACCTGACCGGCTCCCCGGTGTGCCAACGGCTCCTGGAACATCAGGCGCGCACCTACCTGATCCAGCTCACCACCAACCAGGCGTTGTCCACCTCGACCATCTGGTCGGCGCGCGAGATCGGATGGGAGGGGCTGGCCGTGGTGCAGCTCTGGCGCGTTCTCGAGGATCGCCAGCTTGCGCAGCGCGTCGTGGACCACTTCCGCGAGCGCGTGGCGCGGATCATCGTTCCGAAGCTGTCCGGCAAGGGCGGTCGGTGGGTGTCGGTGCGCGCCGACTCGGTTGGGCCGGGAGAGTGCTGGCAGGCGTGGCAGCACGCGCACGGCAGCTACGGCCTCGACCTCGCGTGCGAACTGTTCGGCCTGCCTGAGGGCCGCGCGCTGGCCCTGGAGTGCGCCAAGCGCTGCATGGCCGATTCGTGGCGGCAGGAGGGCGAACGCTGGGTGCAGTATGGGCACCTCGGCATCGACGACCCGAACTACCGGACGCACGACAAGGACTTCGACGTGGCGTGGTCGGGGCTGGCCATCGCCACCGTGCTGCGCCACGAGCCCGAGAACGCGCAAGCCCTGAGCATCTGGCAGCAGATGCGCGCCGACGCCAACGGCGACGGGCGATGGCTGCCGAACCTCACCAGATAGTCCAGCGCACGCTACCCGCTGGGACCGTCCGGCCCGCCCTGGGGTGACCCTCGGCGGGCCGTTTTACTTCCCGCCGCCGGCCCACGGCGCAGCTGGGTCGGCCTTCACGACGACCTTCGCGCCGCAGAACGGGCAGGACTTGTCCTTGGCGCCGACGACGCGGGCCGAGGTGCATCCGCACCGCTCGCATTCGAGCGCCACGATGGGGTCGACGACCTTCTTTCGATCATCGACGGTCGGTTCCTTCGGCAGCGGGATGCCGCATGCCCGGCGTGCTTGTTCTTGGTGGGGGTCGAGTCCGTTGGGGTTCTTGGCCATGGCGCGATCCTAGCAGTCGACCCACTCGATACGAGGGAAGCACGCCGACTCGTCCATCATGGTCACCCGGTAGACGCGGTAGGCAGGGTCGACACGGCGAGTCCTGTAGGTCCCGACTCGTTGGGCTCTCGAATCTCCGACCTTCTCCCACTTGATGTCCTTGCCGGCGATGAACACGAATGTCTCGCCAGCCTGGATCTCACCGAACGGGACGGCCTCGAAGGCCATGGCCCGGCCCTTCATGGCGTCGATGATGATGGCGGCCAATCTGCCGTCTGGGTCGATGGCGCGGGCAAGGTCAAGCATCGTTTTCATGCCGCGATCCTACCACGCGCCCGGAACGCGCACGCAACCGCGCAGCGCGGAGATTGCGCGTTCGGGGGGAGTTCCCACGACAGTTCCCACGGAGTTCCCAAACCAGTTCCCACTTCACTAGCCGGGGCTGCCGTCGAGAACGTCGAGAACGTCGAAACCGTCAAGGCCGCCGGGACGCCGAACCTGCACTATCCTGCATCCGGGCCTTGCGGTTTTGTAAGTAACCACTACGGTAACCCGCATGGGACTGCCCAGGACGCACGCACTAACGCCCATCCGCGAACAGCAGGCGCAGGCCGAACGGGCCGACCGCCTCGCTGAGACGGCCGAGCGAAACCGCGTGTTCGCCTTGCAGTCGGCCATGCAGCACAAGCCCACGCGGGCGCTGCTCCGCTGGCTCCTGACACTCGGCAAGCCGGAAGGCTCCGAGCTGTGCCCGATCGACGAGACGTTCAACAGCAACGCCATGCAGATGGCGCATGCCGAGGGCGTCCGGCTGGTCAAGGCCCGGCTGTGGCAGGAACTGGCGACGCACGCCCCCGCCGAACTCGTGCTGCTCCAACAGGAAGGCAAGGAGCCATGAGCGACACGACTGCAACACCAACCGCAGCCCCGGCCGTGGAGCCGACGGTGACGCCTCCGAAGCAGCCTGTAGCTGCCCCGGTTCAGGCGGCGCCGCAGCAGACGCAAGCAGACGCCAAGCCGGCCGAACCGGTGAAGGCGCGATCCCTACTCGACGAGCCCGAGAAGAAGCCCGCCGAGGCACCCAAGCCAGCCGAGTCCGCGCAGGACAAGGCGCCCGAGAAGTATGCGCCGTTCAAGATGCCGGAGGGGGCCACGCTCTCGCCGGAACTGAGCGATGCGTTCTCGGATCTCGCCAAGGCAGCCAATCTGCCGCAGGCGAAGGCCCAGGAGTTCCTGGACCGCATGACCGGCGCGATGGCCAAGCAGAACGAGGCCAGCATCGCCGAGTGGGTGAACAAGGCCGCCGAGATCACTCGCGCTGCCGAGGGAGACGCATTCGAGGCCAGTCGGGCACAGGTGGCACGAGCCACCAAGCTCTACGGCGACGAGGCGTTCGCTGCGTGGCTGGAAACCCCCCTCGGGAAGCTCACGGTCAACACCAAGGCCGTGTGGGGCTTCCTCAAGAGGCTGGGGGCGGACGTGAGCGATGACGCGGTAGTCACGGGGCGTAAGTCCGTCCCGGCCGCGCGCACCGCTTCTGACTTCTACGCGGCGATCACGCCGAAGCAGTGAGTGAACCATGGCAGCCCTCGACGCAACCATGCCGACGATGCTGGACCTGGCCAAGATGACCGGGCCGGACGGCAAGTTGACCCCTCTCGCGGACATCGTTCCGATCCTCAACCTCACCGACATGATCTTCCCGAAGATCCGGTGGATGCCAGCCAACAGCAAGTTCAGCCACCGCAGCACGTATGACACGGAGCTGCCGGAAGGCGATTTCGCTGGCATCAACGGCTACACGCTCCCGAGCGTGGGCACCACGGGGCAGTCCGAGGACGGCTTGGCCGACTACCAGGACTACTCGCTGGTCGACGTGCGGTTGGCGGAAGCCAGCGGCAACGTGGACCAGTATCGCATGATCCAGGACGCGAAGCACATGCAGGGTGCCGTCCACAAGGTGATGCGCACGTGGTTCTACGGCAACGCCAAGACGGCGCCTAAGACGTTCACCGGCCTTGCCGCTCGCTACGCTGCCAAGTTCACCGGCTCGACCGAGACGGCCGAGAACATCGTGCTGGGCGGCTCGGCATCGGGCCAGACCGACTCCACGAGCATCTGGATCGTCAACTTCGGCAAGATGGGCGGCGTCGCCGGCATCTACCAGCCGAACACCATGGCCGGGTTCCAGATCACGAACCGGGGCCTCTACACCGAGAAGCATGCGACGCTCGGCTTCCGCGAGACGTTCATGACGCACTACCGCTGGTCGTGCGGCCTGACTCTCCCGGACTGGCGCAAGTGCGTGCGCATCGCCAACATCGACACGGGCCAACTGACCGCAGCGGGCACCGGGTCGAACGACACCGACCTCGCGGCCAAGATCCGCTGGGCGATCGACCTCCTGCCGCCGGACGCCGAGGGTGAGACCTACGTGCTGGGCAACCGGCTCGTGAGCCAGTGGCTCAACCAGCAGGCGATGGCCAAGGTCAACGGTGCGTCTGTCACCTTCGAGCAGATCGGCGGCAAGCCGATCACTGTTGTGGGCGGGCTGCCCTTCCTCCGCTGCGATTCGATCACCAGCGGCGAAACCGCGATGGCCACGAGCTGATCCGGAGATCCAACCATGACTATCATCGACGACAACCTGATGTTTTGCAGTGACGTCTCCCTGAACACCGGGGCGGCTGGCACTGTTTACCTCATCGGCAGCCAGATCGACTCCAGGACCATCCGTGACTATGGCAACGGCCAGCCGGTCTACCTGTTCATCGACGTTGGCTCGGAAGGCATCAAGGCGGCCACGGATGCGACTGGCACACTCCAGTTCATCCTGGCGAGCGACAACTCCGCGGCGATTGACGTGAGCACGGGCACCCGCCACTACCTCACGCCGACCTATGGCACGTCCAACGCCGACCCTTCGACCATCCCTGCGGGAACTCGCCTGTTCGAGTGCGCGATCCCGTCGGACGGGGCGAAGCCCTACGAGCAGTTCCTGGGCATCCTCCAGGTTCCGGTGACGCGGGCCATCACGGCCGGCAAGGTCAACATCGGCCTGACCCTGAGTCCGACCAGCCAGCGCTACTACCCGAACGGCATCTGACCGATGCCTTCGGGGCAACCAAGCCAAGCACGAGGAACGCCATGATCGACGAGAACCTGGTTCTTACGCACAACGGCGGGAGCGGCTTCAAGTCGATCGCCACCGCCGAGGCGGACTTCGATGCCACTGCGGTCCCTGGCGTATTGGCTTGGTTGTTCACCACCGACGCCATCCCGATCCGTGGGATGCTGAACGACAGCCTTCGGGTGCGCGTCTCATCGTCGTCCGTTGTGCCGACGGCCGGGGCATGCCTCGTCAAGATTCAGTTCTGTGCCGTCCCAGGCTTCTACGGAGCCGTCGACTTGGTAACCGCCGCTCTCACTGGCGCGGCTCCTATCCTTGGCACGATGGAGACATCGACGATCGCCCTGGCCAGCGTCACCGACGACATCTTCTTCCCACTGCGCCAGATCCCGGTAGGGGCCGACTACCTGCAAGCCCTCATCTCGGTCTACCCCAACGGAACCGATGGCATCGACGCGGGCAGGCTCAGGATGCAACTGAGCCCTCTCGACGACAACGCCAGCTACCCGATGGCGAACGGAATCTAAACCAGGAGAACCACCATGAAGTTCATCGTCAAGCCCCGTCAGCACGCATGGCACCGCGAACGCCTCTGGAGTGAGGGCGAAGTCGTCGACATCGCCCACATCACCGAGAAGGACTACGAGGAGGCCAAGAAGCGCAAGCCCTCGAAGGATCTCGTGCCGTGGGGTGTCCCGTTCGGCACCAAGGAAGGCGAGCAGCTGCGCGCCAAGATCCTCGCCAAGTTGCGGGGCGAAGCGGCCGACCAGTCCAGCTACACCGAGGACGCGCGGGTGCGCGCCGAGGAGCTGGAGCGGCAGATGAAGATTGGCGTCCCGGCGTCCGAGCGCGGTTGATCCAGTAGCCAAGGCCGTTCACGGCGACGGGACGGACCACCACCATGACCGTCAACGTCACTTCCGGCCCTGGCATCGCAGCCTACGAATCGACGCGCTACACGGCGTCGGTCAACGCGCAGGCCGCGTGGGTGGCGGCGCAGACGCACACGATGACGGTTGTTTCGCCGCACTGGAGCGGCGTCCCGGTCGAACTGTCGTGGGTGAAGTTCAACGGCGACGAGACGGCCACGGTCTCGATCACGCGCATTGCCGGCGCCATCACGTCGGCGACCGTCTACCCCAAGAACGTCGCCACGCAGATCATCGTCGGCGGCATCCTCATCTTGACGGTGCCGACCAACACGCGGCTGCACGTCGAGATCGACGGGGACCGGGCGAACGCTCTGCTGGTGTTCTCGCAGCCGACGGCACGCGCGATCCCGGCCGGAGCGGTCTACTGGGACGACGTGGGAGTAAAGCCGGTTGCCGTCGACCACACGACGAACACCCTCACCAGCATCGGCCACGGGCTCGTCAACGGGCAGCGAGTCGGCTTCCGAACCGACGGCACCTACCCGACGACATCGACGGTCCCGCTGGCGCCGCACACGCACTACTACGTGGCCAACCGGACCACCGACACGTTTCAGCTTGAGCGCACCGTCGGCGGCGGCGTCATCGACCTGACCAGCAACGGCACGGGCACGCGCACGGTCTACATCACGTCTTGGACGAACACGACCAACGCGCTCGTGTTCCCGCTCGGCGAATGGCACTTCGGGCGCCTGTTTGGCCTCGCTGACGGCGTGAAGATCGCGCTGGAGCCCGAGGCCATCATCATCGGCAGCTTCGACCTTCGCGGCATCGGCGCGAGCGGCGGCGCCGTCTCGGGGACGATCAGCGGGGTGTCCATCTTCGGCGAGGGCCTGCTGCTCGGCACCTACGCGACGCACGCGGACCTGTTCGACACTGGGCTGTTCCCGACGTTCGCCAGCCAGTTGCCCTACTGCATGTTCCTGGGCTACGACGCGGCCAGTGGGCAGACCCATTGGGACAACGAGGTCCAGGGCGTCACCATTTCGTCGCTGCCGTTCTTCGCCAACTTCGAGGGGGTGTGCGAGTGGACCAACGTCCAGGCGATCAACCCTTGGTTCTACGGGACGCTCTGCCCGCAGTTGTCCAGCAAGTCCACCGCTCTACCGGCCGGGCAGATGACGAGCTGCTACAGCTACTCGGGCGACGACGTGTTGACCCTCGGCGAGCAGGTGAGCGGCTTCTACGCGGTCGTGCAGGGATGCTTCCTGGCCACGGCGAACAACTCGTGCCTGCACTTCGGCTACTGGTCGACGCCTGACGCCGGGACGTTCTGCTTCGTCAGCGAGTGCGACATGATGCACCTCGGCGTCGCCGACAACGGGCGGGGAAGCACGGCGTTCCCGACGTTCGGCGGCAACAGCATCATCAAGTGCTGGACGGACGGCTACGACGGGGAGGAGTCCTACGGCCGATTCGACGTGTTCGTCCAGGACTGCCGCGTATGGGGCGAGCACGAGGGGCGCTTGATGCACTTCGGCAACTTCCCCTACCCCTACACGCACTTCGGCCCCGAGAACCGGTCGCAGAAGGGGCAGGCCGCGCGCTTCCAGTTCACCGACATCACCGTCGAGAAGGAGCCTGGGCAGGAGTCCGTCATCGAGGGCATCGACTGGCTCAACACGCCGCACGA
>ERZ724521.721-NODE-721-length-14886-cov-6.500708_pt1 | contig 14886 bp, 10 predicted proteins | sample MGYA00376054_ERZ724521 | MGnify/ENA primary metagenome ERZ724521 (study PRJEB28724, sample SAMN07190883) | activated sludge metagenome | isolation source: activated sludge of sewage treatment plant in Hong Hong | place: Hong Kong | collected 2016-03-17 ... | reverse complement strand
AGTACTGCGTTCGGGACGCAGGAGTCGGAGGTTCGAATCCTCTCGCCCCGACCATCCCGCTGCAGTGGGATGACGCCTTGGCCAAGTTCTTCGTTTTCCTAGCCGTCGTCGCCGTGATCATCTGGCTGGCGCGCGCGCCGTCGCGTCGCCGCGAGCGTACGTCGGGCCAGCCCGGCGGACAGCCCATGGTGCGCTGCGCCCATTGCGGAGTGCATTTCCCGCGCGCCGAGGCCGTGGCCGAAGGCGAGCGCGCATATTGCAGCGAGGAGCACCGGCGCCTGGGGGCGCGGTCGTGAGCGCATCGACCCTGCCGCCCGGCGACGCGGGCGCGGCGGACTCGTTCTGGCGTTCGCTGCGTTTCTTTTCGATCTACCGGCTCGCCGTCGCCCTGATGTTCCTCGTGGTGACGCTGGTCATCGGCGACACGGTCAGTCTGGGCAGCCAGGATCCGCTGCTGTTCGACCGGGTCGCCTCCTTCTACGTGCTGCTGGCCGCTGCCTTTCTCGTGCTCTGCGTGCGTCGTCCGCGGCAGTTCAGCCTGCAGCTTTCGCTGCAGGTTGCCGTGGATATCGTCGCGCTGACGCTGATGATGTTCGCCAGCGGCGGGCAGAAGAGCGGCATCGCCATCCTCCTGCTGGTCGTCGTCGCCGGCGCCGGCCTCGTCGGCCAGGGCCGCATGACCCTGTTCTATGCCGCGCTGGCCACCGTGGCCATGCTGCTCGAGGTGAGCTGGCGTGCCCTGACCCGCGACGCCGAACCCGCCGAATTCGTCAGCACGGGCATCCTTTGCCTCGCGTTCTTTGCTGCGGCCATCATTGCCCGGCTGCTCTCGCAGCGCGTCGTCGCCAATGAACTGTTGGCGCGCGAGCGGGGGCGCCAGTTGGACGACCAGCTACGCATCAGCGAGCGGATCATCCGCGACATGGAGGATGGTGTGCTCGTCGTCGACGCCGATGCCCGGGTGCGCCTGCTGAATCCCCGCAGCAGGGTAATGCTCGATGCCGGAGCCGGTGACGGCGCCGAGCTGGCCACGCTGTCGCGGGTCCTTGCCGACCGGTACCGGGACTGGAGCCGGCAGGCGGCGGAAGCCGTCGAGCTGCTGCGCCGCGAAAGCGGGCCGCTGCTACGCGTGCGCTACCTTCCTGCGGCCGAGGGCGGCGGCAATGCGCTGATCTACCTCGAGGACATGGAGCGGGTTCAATCGCAGGCGCAGCAGATCAAGCTCGCCGCGCTCGGCCGCCTCACGGCCAACATGGCGCACGAAATCCGCAATCCGCTGGCGGCGATCAGCCATGCCGCCGAGCTCCTCGCCGAGGAGGACCAGGATCCGCTGCGGCAGCGGCTGGCGCGCATCATCCACGACAACACGCGCCGCCTCAACCGGCTGGTCACCGAGGTGCTCGAACTGGGCCGCCGCGACAAGGCCCAGCCGGAGACGCTGCGCTGGAAGAGCTTTCTCGCCGGCTTCCTCGAGGAAATGGTCCTGCACGATCCGTCCGCGACGCGTCGCGTCGCCGTGGCGGGACCGGACGCCGACCTGCGCTTCGACCGCGGCCACCTCTACCGCGTTTTGTGGAACCTGCTCGGCAACGCGCTGCGCCATGCCAGCAATGCGGATGGCGCGATACGGCTCGAGGTTTGCGCTGCCGCGGCGCCCGGCCGCCTCGAACTGCATGTGGTCGACGACGGCGAAGGCGTGGAAGATGCCCTGCGCGGCCAGGTTTTCGAACCCTTCTTTACTACCCATGGTGCCGGCACCGGCCTCGGACTGTACATCGCGCGCGAGCTGTGCGAGGCCAGCGGTGCGCGGCTCGACCTGCTCGAGGGCCGGCCGGGCGCCCATTTCAGGATTACCGTCGAGGGCAGCCTATGTCCCTGAAGAACGAGCGACGCAGCCGCAGCCGCGGCGAAGCCAAGCAGGTACTGGTGGTGGATGACGAGGCCGACATCCGCGAACTGCTCGACCTGACCCTGGCTCGCATGGGCCTGCGTGCCGATTGCGCAGGGTCGCTGGCCGAGGCGCGGCACATGCTCGATGGGCAGCGCTACCAGTTGTGCCTTACGGACATGCGCTTGCCGGACGGCGAAGGGCTCGAGTTGGTCCGCCACATCGCCGAGTCGGTGCCCGACCTCCCCGTGGCGGTGATCACCGCCCACGGCAGCGCCGAGAATGCCGTCTCCGCGCTCAAGGCCGGCGCCTTCGACTACATCGCCAAGCCGGTCTCCCTGGAGCAGCTGCGCGGACTGGTCAAGTCGGCGTTGGAGCTTCCGGCGCCGGAGGGGACCGATGAGGCGCACGCCGACGCGGCGCTGCTGGGAGAGTCGCCGGCCATCGTCCAGGTGCGCGGCCTCATCGATCGTGTGGCGCGCAGCCAGGCGCCGGTGCATATCACCGGCGAGTCGGGGAGCGGCAAGGAGCTCGCCGCACGCCTGATCCACTCGCAGGGGGCGAGGCGGGATCGCGCTTTCGTCCCGGTGAATTGCGGCGCAATACCCGAGAGCCTCATGGAAAGCGAGTTCTTCGGCTACCGCAAGGGCGCCTTCACCGGTGCCGCCGAAGATCGCGAAGGCTTCTTCCAGGCGGCCGACGGCGGAACCCTGTTCCTCGATGAGGTCGCCGAGTTGCCGGTCGCCATGCAGGTGAAGCTGCTCCGGGCGATCCAGGAAAAGCGGGTGCGCAAGGTCGGGGCGACGGCGGAGGAGCCCGTGGATGTTCGGGTGATCTGCGCCACCCACCAGGACCTGAAGGCCCTCGTCGAGCAAGGCCGCTTCCGCCAGGACCTTTTTTACCGGCTCAACGTCATCGAACTGCGCATGCCGGCGCTGCGCGAGTGCCGGGAGGACATCCCGATGCTGGCGACCAGCATCCTCGAGCGGCTGGCGCATTCCGCCGGCGTGCCGCCGCCGGCGATCGCAGGGCGCGCACTGCGCGCCCTGCAGGACTATCCCTTCCCGGGCAACGTGCGGGAGCTGGAGAACGTGCTCGAGCGCTCGCTGGCGCTGATGTCCGGCGAACGCATCGAGGCCGAGGACCTCAACCTGGCACCGCCCCAGCCGGACTTCCCCAGCACCGGGGCCGGTTCCCTGCAGGACCACCTCGACCAGGTGGAGCGGCAGGCAATCCTCGACGCACTGCGCCAGTGCAACCACAATCGAACCGCCGCCGCGCGCCTGCTCGGCGTCACCTTCCGCTCGCTGCGCTATCGCATGGCGCGCCTGGGCATGAACGAATGACCCCGGCCGACGCCGACGACGGCTGGCTGCCTGCAGCGCGGCGCCTGCCCTCGCCGAACTGCGACGAGCGGCCGGCCGACGCGGCGATTTCACTGGTGGTGGTCCACGCCATCAGCCTGCCGCCGGGCGAGTTCGGCGGCCCGGGCATCCTCGAACTGTTCGCCAACCGGCTCGATCCGGCGGCACATCCCTACTATCGGCAGATCGAGGGCCTGCGCGTCTCCGCGCATTTCCTGATCCGGCGCGACGGCGAACTGATCCAGTTCGTTCCATGCCGGCGGCGCGCCTGGCACGCCGGTGTCTCCTCTTGGCGGGGGCGGACCGCCTGCAACGACTTCTCGATAGGCATCGAACTCGAGGGCAGCGACGACGTGGCGTTCGAAGATGCGCAGTACGAGCGGCTCGGCAGCCTGCTCGCCGAGTTGCGCCAGCGCTACCCGATCGAAGCGGTGACCGGACACAGCGACATCGCGCCGGGGCGCAAGACCGATCCCGGACCGCATTTCCAATGGCATCGTGTTTGGCGATGAGGCGGACTGGTGTCGCGGCGCCGCAACGGTTTTTTTTGCGTTGTCAACAGAAAACTCTTGCAGTCGAAAAATTCACCCACTACAATTAGTGACGGATACCTGATGACCTACTAGATATAGTAGGTTGCATGGAAGCCGGAAAACACGGGTGGATCAGGCGGCAGTTGCGACAGCGACGGTACCGCCCCAGAGACAGGAGAGCTGAATGCAGGAAGCTTCGGACGCCGGGTTATCTGACCGCATCGGTTCCGTTGTCGACTTCCTCCCCGATCCCGTTCGGGAGCGTGCTCCGCAGTTTCCTTCGCTACTTTCCCCTGGCATCGTCATTCGGGCGCGGACGCCCGTCGTGCCGGGCATCGCTCGTCGCCCTAAAACCCTTGCGGGAAGCGGATCGGCGAACTGCGCCGGTGTATCCGCCGGCGGCCGGATAATGACAAACGATTTATCACGCGGTCTCCTGCGCCAACTTCAAAACGAAGTGATGGACGGAGAAACGCAAGGAATTCATCGCTTTCGATCAAATCGGGGCGTTGGATAATCCGTGCTAGCCCAGACGGGTTGCAGTTCGTAGTGGTGGTTCTTTCCTGTTAATCGTTAAGGAGGTTCAACATGGCTGTCAAGAAAGCCAAGAAGCCCGCCGCTAAGAAAGCTGCGGCCCCGAAGAAAGCTGCTGCGAAGAAGCCGGCGGCGAAGAAGACTGCTGCGAAGAAGCCTGCGGCGAAGAAGGCTGCACCGAAGAAGGCTGCTGCCAAGAAGCCGGCAGCGAAGAAGGCTGCTGCCAAGAAGCCGGCGGCTAAGAAGGCTGCACCGAAGAAGGCTGCTGCGAAGAAGCCGGCTGCGAAGAAGGCTGCTGCCAAGAAGCCCGCTGCGAAGAAGGCTGCGCCGAAGAAGGCTGCTGCCAAGAAGCCCGCTGCGAAGAAGGCTGCTGCGAAGAAGCCTGCGGCGAAGAAGCCGGCTGCAAAGAAGGCTGCCAAGAAGCCTGCTGCGAAGAAGCCTGCTGCCAAGAAGCCCGCTGCGAAGAAGCCGGCTGCAAAGAAGGCTGCCAAGAAGCCTGCTGCTGCCAAGCCTGCTGCCGCTGCTGCGCCCTCGACGGCCGCTGCTCCCGGCATCAAGTCTTCGCTGAACCCGGCCGCTGCCTGGCCGTTCCCCACCGGTTCCCGTCCCTGACGGTAGCATCGGCTCGCGTTCGGTTCGTCCGGACGCGGTGCCCGAGTGGATTGCAAGCGCGTGTCGTTAGTTCGGCACGCGCTTTCTTTTTGTGCCCCTGAAGTGCGCCTAGGCGGAGCCTAGCAGCGCCCGCATCCGCGCCAGCCCCTCCTCGATTCGCGCGGCATCCACGGTGTAGGCGAAGCGCATGTGGCGCTCGGGCGCGTTTGCGCCGAAATCGAGCCCCGGTGTGGCGGCGACGCCCGCCTTGTCGAGCAGCCGTTCGGCGAGCCGGAAGCTATCGTCGTCCAGGGCCGAGCTGTCCGCATAGACGTAAAAGGCGCCCTGCGGCTCCGAAGAAATGCGGAATCCGAGGGCGCGCAGACCCGGCACCAGGATGTCGCGGCGGCGCGAGAATTCGCCGCGGCGGGTCTCGAGAATCGCCCGGGCATCCGCGCCGAACGCCGCCAGGGCGGCGTGCTGGGCCACCGTCGACGGCGCGATGTAGAGGTTCTGAGCCAGTTTCTCGATTTCGCGGACGTAGCGGGCGGGCGCCACCAGCCAGCCCAGGCGCCAGCCGGTCATGCCGAAATACTTGGAGAAGCTGTTGATGACGAACACGTCATCACCCAGGGACAGTGCGGACGTGGCTTCCGTGCCGTAGGTCAAGCCGTGGTAGATCTCGTCGACGAGCAGCGTTCCGTCCCGCCTTGCCACTTCGCCCGCAAGGCCGGCGAGCGCCGCCGGGTCGAGCAGGGTACCGGTCGGGTTTGCCGGCGACGCGACCAGCAGCCCGCGCGTGCGCTCGCCCCACGCAGCAGCGACCTGATCCGGCGTGGGTTGGTACCCTGTCTGCGGACCCACCGGCAGCGACATCGGCCGGCCCTCGAGGAGGCGGACGAAATGCCGGTTGCACGGATAGCCCGGGTCGGGCAGCAGCCATTCGTCGCCCGGATCGACGAGGACGCCGAGCGCCAGCAGCAGCGCTCCCGAGGCGCCCGCGGTGACGACGATGCGCGCGGCCGGAATCGCCAGGCCGTAACGGTCGCGGTAGTAGCCGCTGATCGCCTCGCGCAGTTCAGGCAGGCCCAGCGCTGCCGTGTAATGGACGTGGCCGCCAGCGAGGAAGCGGCGCCCGGCTTCGAGTATCGGCTCCGCGGTCGGGAAGTCGGGCTCGCCGACCTCGAGGTGGACGATGGATCGCCCCTCGCGTTCGAGGGCGCCGGCACGCGCCATGAGTTCCATGACGTGGAACGGCTGGATCTGCGCCATGCGCGCGGCGAGGTTCATGGCTGGCTCGCGAGGGGAAGGGCCGCCCTGCCCGGGGCAGGACGGCCGGACAGCGCCCGGGATCGGGCGCCGGGGTTCAATCGACGAGGGTCAGCTCGAACAGTTCGCGCTTGAGGGTGAGCGAGCGCGGCATGCGGCTCTTCAGCTTGTCGAACCATTCCGCGTGCAGCTTCAACTCTTCGCGCCACGCATCGGTGTCTACCGTCGTCAGTGCGTCGAACTGCTCCTTGGTGACGTCTTCGCTGCCGCTCCAGTCGAGGTCCTCGAAGCGCGGCATCCAGCCCAGGGCCGTCTGGCGGGCATCGGCGCGCCCGGCGCAGCGGCCGACGATCCACTTGAGCACCCGCATGTTCTCGCCGAAGCCCGGCCACATGAAATTGCCGTCGGCGTCCTGGCGGAACCAGTTGACCGTGAAGATGCGCGGCGCGTGCTCCACCTGGTGTCCGATGCGCAGCCAGTGATTGAAGTAGTCACCCATGTGGTAGCCGCAGAAGGGCAGCATGGCGAAGGGATCGCGGCGCACCACGCCCTGCGCCCCAACCGCAGCGGCGGTGGTTTCCGAGCCGAGGGTGGAGGCCATGTAGACCCCGTAGTTCCAGTTGAAGGCCTCGAACACCAGCGGCACGGTGGTCGAACGGCGACCGCCGAAGATGAATGCCGAGATTGGCACGCCGGCCGGGTTTTCCCAATCCTTGTCGATCGACGGGCACTGGCTCGCCGGCGCCGTGAAGCGCGCATTGGGATGGGCTGCCTTGCGGCCGGCCTTGCCATCGGCGGGAGTCCAGTCCTTGCCCTGCCAGTCGATGAGGTGCGCCGGCGGCTCCTTGGTCATGCCCTCCCACCACACGTCGCCGTCGTCGGTCAGCGCCACGTTGGTGAAGATCACGTTTTCGTGCAACGTCGCCATGGCGTTGAAGTTGGTCTTCTCGGAGGTTCCCGGCGCGACGCCGAAGAATCCGGCCTCGGGGTTGATCGCGTAGAGGCGGCCGTCCTTGCCCGGCTTGATCCAGGCAATGTCGTCGCCGACCGTGGTGACCTTCCAGCCGCCCAGACTTTCCGGCGGGATGAGCATCGCGAAGTTGGTCTTGCCGCAGGCCGAGGGGAAGGCCGCAGCGACGTAGGACTTTTCACCGGCCGGCGATTCGACGCCGAGGATCAGCATGTGCTCGGCCAGCCAGCCTTCGTCGCGGGCCATGGTCGAGGCGATGCGCAGGGCGAAGCACTTCTTGCCGAGCAGGGCGTTGCCGCCGTATCCAGAACCGAAGGACCAGATCTCACGGGTTTCCGGGAAATGGCAGATGTACTTGGTCTTGTTGCAGGGCCACTTGACGTCCTTCTCGCCGGCCGCCAGCGGATGGCCCACCGAGTGCAGGCAGGGCACGAAGGTACCGTCGCTGCCCAGCTGATCGAGCACGGCGCGGCCCATGCGGGTCATGATGCGCATGTTCACCACGACGTAGGGGCTGTCGGACAGTTCGACGCCGATGTGGGCGATCGGCGATCCGATCGGTCCCATCGAGAACGGCACCACGTACATCGTGCGGCCCTTCATGCAGCCCTTGAACAGCCCGCGCAGGGTGTCCTTCATCTTGTCCGGATGCTCCCAGTTGTTGTTGGGGCCGGCTTCATCGGGATCGGGGGTGCACACGAAGGTACGGTCCTCGACGCGCGCGACGTCGGAGGGATCGGACAGCACGAGGTAGGAATCCTTGCGCTTGGCCGGGTTGAGCCGGATCATCGTGCCGGCGGCGATCATCTGCTCGCAAAGGCGGTCGGATTCCTCCTTGGAGCCGTCGCACCAGACGATCTCGTCGGGTTGCGTCAGGGCGGCTACCTCGGCAACCCAGGCGGCCAGCCTGGCATGCTTGACGAAGGCGGGGGCAGTGAACGGTTTGGGCTGGTTCATGTCGATTGTTCTCCATGCGAAATCGTGGCGACTGCGGCGCTGGCCGGTCGCCGAACCGGGCAGGCCGTACGTCTGGTTCGGACTCGTACCGCCTCGCCGCGGATCGCGCGGCGATCGGGACAGGCTGCGGCTGCAGCGCCCCGGTGCTAAGCGGGATAGAGGCGCGACCGAAGTCGGCAATTATCCCACAGTCGACGGGCTGCGGTCGATTCAGCTTCCGGGCTGAAGCAGTCCGGGGTCGGCCTCGCCTTCCCGCGCGATGCGCTCGAGGGCGGCAAAAACCTCGACGCTGGCCGCTTCCATTTCGCCCAGCGAGTAGACGCCGGCGCCGGGATTCCCGCCGCCCAGGGCCTCGAGCGCCTCCCGCCCGTGGCGGTGAACCGCGGAATGGGGCAGCTCGATTTCACGGAAGCCCGGCAGGCGCGAGCAGTAGCGCGCGCCGTCGCCATCGTAATACCAGCGGCCGAGGCGGCAGGCCGTGTGATCGGAAACGTCGCGCGCGGTGAGCCCGTTGAGTCCGAAGAACGCCTGGTAGATGCCGAACTTGTAGGCAAGGTGGTCCATCTTGGCCAGCTCGACGAAGCTGCGCAGCGCCGACGCCGCCAGGGAATGTTCCATGCGGGTGGTGAGGTCGAGCAGGCGGTGCATGTCGGCAGTGGCGGTGTCGCCCTCGCCGGCAAAGCGGCGCGCCTCGTCCGCAAGCGAGCCCATGCTGGCGGTCGCTGAGCCGGTATCGGCCTCGATCTGCGAAACCAGGGAAGAGATTTCCGCAGTCGCCTTGGTCGTACGCTCCGCCAGCTTGCGCACCTCGTCGGCGACGACGGCAAAACCGCGGCCCTGTTCGCCGGCACGGGCGGCCTCGATCGCCGCGTTGAGCGCCAGCAGGTTGGTCTGGTCGGCGATTTCCTTGATCAGGTTGACGATGCCGGCGATCTTGGCGGTGCGCTCTCCGAGCGCGGCGACGCTACCGCTTGCCGCCTCGGAGCGCGCCGAAAGGCTGCCGATGTCGGCCACCAGGCGGATCATGGCGCCGCCGCTGGAACTGGACATGCTGCGCGCCTCGTTGACCTGCGCAATGCCCGCCTTCAACTGTTCGGCCATGTGACCGACGCTTTGCTGGGAGGATTCCAGGGTGGCGGCGAACTGGCCGAGCCGCTGCGCGACATCCTGGCGCGAGGCCAGTTGCGCCGAGGTCGCCGCCAGCTCGCTGCCATGCGTCGCCAGCTGCGCCTCCAGCTCGGCGACGCGGGCGCGCAGTGCGGACTCGCTCTCGCGGCACTGGGCCAGTTCGTTTCTGACTTCCTCCAGCTCCTTACGTGCGGCAGAACCGAAAAACATGGGCTACCTCGGCCTTCGAATATCCGGAAAGGCCCGATTCTAGGCCACAGGCCGGCGCCGCGCCAGATTACCGGCCCGCGCCCCGGAGTCGGCCGCCGCGCTACGGCGCTACAATCATCCGTTACCCAACGCCTATAACGAGGAAGACCCCATGGATGACCGCATCCGCGCCGCGGCACTGGAATATCACCGGGTACCCAGCCCGGGCAAGATCGCCGTCACGCCGACCAAAGCCCTGACCAACCAGGCCGACCTCTCGCTGGCCTACTCGCCCGGCGTCGCCGCAGCCTGCGACGAGATCGTTAAAGACCCCGCCACGGCCGCCCTATACACCTCGCGCGCCAACCTGGTGGCGGTCGTCACCAACGGGACCGCCGTGCTCGGTCTCGGCGACATCGGACCGCTCGCCGGCAAGCCGGTGATGGAAGGCAAGGGCGTCCTCTTCAAGAAGTTCGCCGGCATCGACGTTTTCGACATCGAGGTTGCCGAAAAGGATCCGGACAAGCTGGTGGACATCATCGCCGCCCTCGAGCCCACCTTCGGCGGCATCAACCTGGAGGACATCAAGGCTCCTGAATGCTTCTACGTCGAGGCCAAACTGCGCGAGCGCATGCGCATCCCGGTCTTCCACGACGACCAGCACGGCACGGCCATCATCGCCGCAGCAGCGGTACTCAACGGCCTGCGCGTGGTGGGCAAGGACATCGGCAAGGTCAAGCTGGTCTGTTCCGGCGCGGGCGCCGCCGCCATCGCCTGCCTCGACCTTCTGGTTAGCCTCGGCCTCGATGCGAAGAACGTCTTTGCCGTGGACAGCAAGGGCGTCATCCACACCGGGCGCGACAACCTCGACCCGTCGAAAGCGCGCTATGCGCAGAAGACCGACGCCCGTACCCTGGGCGATGCGATGCCCGAGGCCGACATCTTCATGGGCCTGTCGACGGCCGGCGTCTTGAAGCCGGATATGGTCAAGACGATGGCCCGCGACCCGATCATCCTCGCCATGGCCAACCCGGAACCGGAGATCCGTCCCGAGGACGCCAAGGCGGTACGCCCCGACGCCATCATCGGTACCGGCCGCTCGGACTATCCCAACCAGGTTAACAACGTCCTCTGCTTCCCCTTCATGTTCCGTGGTGCGCTCGACGTCGGTGCGACCACCATCAACGAAGCGATGAAGGTGGCCGCGGTGCGCGCCATCGCCGCGCTGGCCCACGCCGAACAGTCGGAAGTGGTGACGGCCGCCTACGGTACGGAGGAACTCTCCTTCGGTCCCGAATACCTGATACCCAAGCCATTCGATCCGCGCCTGATCCTCACCGTGGCGCCTGCCGTGGCCAAGGCGGCGATGGACTCCGGCGTCGCCACGCGCCCGATCGACAACCTAGAACGCTATCGCGAGCGGCTCAACGATTTCGTGTATCACACCGGGCTGCTGATGCGGCCGGTATTCGCGGCGGCGAAGAAGGCCCCGGGCCGCATCGTCTTCTGCGAAGGCGAGGACGAGCGGGTGCTGCGTGCGGTGCAGACCGTGGTGGACGAGAACCTCGCGCGACCGATCCTGATCGGCCGTCCGGACGTGGTCAGCCAGCGCATCGCCCGTTACGGACTGCGTGTCCGCGCCGGCGAGCACTTCGAGCTGGTCAATCCCGATTCCGATCCGCGCTACAAGGAACTCTGGCAGGACTACTACGATATCACCTGCCGCAAGGGTGTCGGCATCGAGTACGCCAAGCGCGAAATGCGCCGGCGCACGACGCTGATCGGAGCGATGCTGGTGCGCCACAACTACGCCGACGGCATGCTGTGCGGCACCTTCGGCAAACACGCGCTGCACCTGCGCTACATCGCCGACGTGATCGGCCGCAAGCCGGGCGTCGAGAACTTCTACGCGATGAACATGCTGGTTCTGCCGCGCCGCACGCTGTTCATCGGCGACACCTACGTTAACTACGATCCGAGCGCCGAGCAGGTGGCCGAGCTGGCCCGCCTCGGGGCCGAGGAAGTGCGCCGCTTCGGCCTGACGCCGCGCGTGGCGCTGCTGTCCCATTCCAACTTCGGCGCCGACGACACGCCGACCTCGGTGAAGATGCGCGGTGCGCTGGAAATCCTGCGGCGGACCGCGCCCGACCTCGAGGTTGATGGCGAGATGCACGGCGATACGGCGCTGTCGGACGACATCCGGCGCCAGGTGTTTCCCCACTCGACGCTCAAGGGGCAGGCCAACCTGCTCATCATGCCGACGCTGGATGCCGCCAACATCGCTTTCAACCTGCTCAAGACCGCCGCCGGCGACGGCCTTACCGTCGGCCCCATGCTGCTCGGCGCGGCGCGTCCGGTGCACATCCTGACGCCGACCGCCACGGTGCGCCGCATCGTGAATGTCACCGCACTGCTCTCGGTCGAGGCACAGCAGTTGGCGAAGGGCGGCTGACCGGCCGATGGCCGGGACCCGCACGGCGCTCATCCTCACCGGCGGCGGCGCCCGCGCCGCCTACCAGGTGGGGGTGCTGCGTGCTGTGCGCGAACTGCTGCCGGAGCCGCAGCGCAACCCGTTCCCGGTCCTTTGCGGCACCTCGGCCGGCGCGCTCAACGCGGCGACCCTGGCGGCCGCCGCCGAGGACTTCGGTGCCGGTGTCGAACGCCTGCTCGACGTCTGGCAGGATTTCCGTGCGGAGCACGTCTATCGGGCCGATGCGGCCGGCATCGGCGCCGCCGGGGCACGCTGGCTGGCGGCGCTTGCCTTCGGCTGGATCACGCGGCGGGCACCGCGGTCCCTGCTCGACAACGCGCCCTTGCGCACACTGCTTGCGGGCAGCGTCGATTTCCCGGGCATCGCACGCGCCATAGCCAGCGGTGCGCTGCACTCGCTCAGCATCACCTGCTCCGGCTATTCGTCGGGGCAGAGCGTGAGCTTCTTCCAGGGACGTGCCGACATCGTGCCCTGGCGGCGCAGCCAGCGTGTCGGCGCCCCCGCCGCCATCACGCTCGACCACCTGATGGCCTCGAGCGCCATTCCCTTCATCTTTCCGGCCGTACACATCAACCGCGAGTGGTTCGGCGACGGCTCCATGCGGCAGATGGCGCCGATCTCGCCGGCCATCCACCTTGGCGCCGACCGCATACTGGTCATCGGCGCCGGCCGCATGGCCGAAGAGAATGCGCGGCCGCAGGCGGAGGTCTACCCCTCGCTGGCGCAGATCGCCGGCCACGCGCTGTCGAGCATCTTCCTCGACAGCATGGCGGTTGACCTCGAGCGGATGACCCGCATCAACCGGACGCTCTCCTTGATTCCCGAAGATATTCGCAGCCGCGCGGGGATGGGGCTGCGTCCGATCGAGGTGCTGACGATCGCCCCCTCGCAGCGTCTCGACCACCTCGCTGCGCGCCATGCGGACGCGCTGCCGTGGCCGGTGCGCGGACTGCTGGGCGGCATCGGCGCGCTCAATCGCGGTGGCGGCGCGCTGACCAGCTACCTGCTGTTCGAGCGGCCCTACACGCGGGCGTTGATCGACCTCGGTCACGCGGACACCCTCGCGCGAGGCGATGAAGTGCGGCGCTTTCTTTCGATAAGCTGATAAGACAGTCGAAATTCCAGGTTCAAGCCCTTTATTTCGTTGATGAAATGCCGCTATCCCTTATTGCGAGGCGCGTCCCCTTTGCTACAATGGCGCGATTGCAGGAGGGGCTCTGGATGAAGAAGTCGCTGCTGTTGCTCATGGTTGCCGCGTTCGTCGGCGCTGGAGCGACTCCGGCCGCCGCCGAGGTTGCGGCGAAGAAGCAGGCCGTCGCCGCGAAGAAGAAGACGCCGGCCAAGGCCAAGAAGCCGGTACGCGGCAAGCCGCGCCATGCCGCATCGCTCGACGACGCGCGCCAGATCGCGCTGCAGTCCGCGGCTGTCTATGTCCAGGACCAGGCTACCGGCGCCGTCCTGCTCGAAAAGAACCCGAATGCCGTGCTGCCGATCGCCTCGATCACCAAGCTGATGACGGCGATGGTGGTACTCGATGCGAAGCCCGACCTGCGCGAGCTGCTCGCCGTCGGCGAGGAAGACGTGGATCTGCTCAAGGGCACGCGCTCCCGGCTCAAGGTCGGCACCCTGCTCGCGCGCGAGGAGATGCTGCGGCTGGCGCTGATGTCCTCGGAAAACCGCGCCGCGTCGTCGCTTTCGCGCCACTATCCGGGCGGACGCGAGGCCTTCGTCGCCGCCATGAACCAGAAGGCACAGGCGCTGGGCCTCACCGATACACGCTTCGAGGACCCGACCGGCCTCACCGCTGCCAACGTTTCCAGCCCGCGCGACCTGGCGAAGATGGTCGACGCCGCCCACCAGTACCCGCTGATCCGCGAGTTCTCCACCGCCGCGGAGGGCGAGTTCACCATCGCCGGGCGGACGCAGCAGTTCCGCAATACCAATACCCTGGTGAAGAGTCCCGCCTGGGAGATCGGCCTGTCGAAGACCGGTTACATCAACGAGGCGGGCAAGTGCCTGGTCATGCAGGCCTGGCTCAACCACAAGCCGACCATCATCGTGCTGCTCGATTCCTGGGGCAAGATGACGCGCATCGGCGACGCCAACCGCATCAAGCGCTGGATCGAAAGCGCCTCGCTCGCCCCGCGCCAGAGCGCCGGCTGAGCCGGGCGCCCGCGCCCGCCCTGCTAGAATCCGGCCCTGCGCTGCGGCATCGACGCCCTGCCGCGGCGCGCATCGTCCCTTCCGATCGAGCGGCCGTACCGTGAATCCAGCCAGCATTGCCCCACCCGAGCGCCTCGTCATCGCGACGCGCGAATCCCGCCTTGCCCTGTGGCAGGCCGAGCACGTGCGCAGCCTGCTGCAGGGCCTCTATCCGGCATGCCGGGTCGAGCTGCGCGGCATGACCACGCGCGGCGACCAGATTCTCGACCGCCCGTTGGCCAAGGTCGGCGGCAAGGGCCTGTTCGTCAAGGAGCTCGAAACCGCGCTGCTCGACGGCTCAGCCGACCTCGCCGTGCATTCCATGAAGGACGTGCCGATGCAGATGGAGCCGGAATTCGCCCTGGTCGCCATCGGTCCGCGCGAGGTTCCGGTCGATGCGCTGGTGTCGTCGAAGTATGCGAACCTCGCCGAGCTGCCGGCAGGCGCCGTGGTCGGCACCTCCAGCCTGCGCCGCGAAGCCCAGCTGCGCGCGCGCCATCCGAACCTCAAGGTGCAGCCGTTGCGTGGCAACCTCGACACCCGCCTGCGCAAGCTCGACGAGGGGCAGTTCGATGCCATCATCCTCGCCGCCGCCGGCCTCACGCGGCTTGGCCTCGGCGCCCGCATCCGCGCCCTGATACCCGCCGAGGAGTCGCTGCCGGCCGCTGGCCAGGGCGCCCTCGGCATCGAAGCGCTCGCGTCGCGTCGCGACGTCGCCGCCTGGCTGGCGCCGCTCAACGATGCCGCCACGGCCGCCTGCGTGCGCGCCG
>ERZ724521.719-NODE-719-length-14944-cov-4.259655_pt1 | contig 14944 bp, 7 predicted proteins | sample MGYA00376054_ERZ724521 | MGnify/ENA primary metagenome ERZ724521 (study PRJEB28724, sample SAMN07190883) | activated sludge metagenome | isolation source: activated sludge of sewage treatment plant in Hong Hong | place: Hong Kong | collected 2016-03-17 ... | reverse complement strand
CCGCTCGGCTCCGTGTCCCCCGCCCGCGTTGCGGGCTCCTCCTTGACCTGCGCCGAGCGGACTGCCTTCCCCGCTGCCGGCCCGAATGCTGCGCCACCACAGGACTTGTCGCCCCGTTTCGAGCTGCAACGCCTGCACGGCATGAGCGAGGGCACCTACCGCGAGGTGCTGAAGAACCCGCTGGTGGCCTGCCGCGTCTACGCGCCGGTGGGCGCGCACCGCGACCTGCTCGCCTACCTGGTGCGCCGGTTGCTGGAAAACGGCGCCAATTCGTCCTTCGTGCACCAGCTTGCCGACGAATCGGTGGCGCTGGATACGCTACTGGTCTCGCCGCTGCACCTGGCGCCCAAGCCCTCGCTGCCGCTGCCGCCCGACCTGTACGGCGCCGGCCGCAGGAGCAGCACCGGCCTCGATCTGGCGGTGGCCGCGATGCGCGTGCCCTTGCAACAGGCGCTGGCGACGGTGCAGGTGCCCAGCGTTGCAGAATTTGATATCAAACTGGCCGAATCCCAGCGTGAAAAGGCGTTTGTCTGCTATCAACAATGGAGTGACGTGCCGGTTGCCGAGCGCGCCGCAGCCTTGCGCCGCGCCGCCGATGCGCTGCAGCTGGAGCTGCCCCGCTTCTGTGCGCTGCTGGTGAAGGAAGCCTTCAAGACCTGGGGCGACGCGGTGGCCGAGGTGCGCGAGGCGGTGGATTTCCTGCGCTACTACGCGGCAGAGGCTGAGCGCCTCCAGGCGCCGATGGCACTGCCCGGCCCCACCGGCGAAAGCAACGAGCTGCGGTTGACCGGGCGCGGGGTCTGGGTCTGCATCAGCCCCTGGAACTTCCCGCTGGCGATCTTCATGGGCCAGGCGGCGGCGGCGCTGGCCACCGGCAATACCGTGCTGGCCAAGCCGGCCGAACAGACGCCCGGCGTGGCCTGGGAGGCGGTGCAGCTGCTGCACGCTGCCGGCGTGCCGGTGGACGCGGTGCAGCTCCTGCACGGCCCTGGCGAGACGGTGGGCGCCGCGCTGGTGGCGTTGCCGGGCATCGCGGGCGTGGCCTTCACCGGCTCCACCGCCGTGGCGCGGCTCATCAATCGCGCGCTGGCGGCCAAGGACGGCCCCATCGTGCCGCTGATCGCCGAGACCGGCGGCATCAACGCCATGGTGGTGGACAGCACCGCGCTGCCCGAGCAGGTGGTGGACGCGGTGGTGCAAAGCGCCTTCCGCTCGGCCGGCCAGCGCTGCTCGGCGCTGCGGCTGCTGTGCCTGCACGAGGGCATCGCCGACGGCGTGATCGAGATGATCCAGGGCGCCGCGCGGGAGCTGCAGGTGGGCGACCCGGCCGATCTGGCCACCGATGTCGGCCCGGTGATCGACCGGGAGGCCTTCGAGGGCATCCAGGAGCACCTGAACCGGCTGAGTTCAGCATCAAAGTGCCTGCTTCCCAGCGCCGAATGGCCACAAGGCGCTATGAATTTGATACCGCCCGCAGCGTTTGAAGTGCCGTCGATTGCCAGTGTTCAGCAGGAAATCTTCGGCCCGGTGCTGCACATCGTGCGCTGGAGCGGCGATCCGCTGGCCGTCATCGCGCAGATCAACGCGCTGGGCTACGGCCTGACGCTTGGCATCCAGACCCGCATCGACAGCCGCGCCCAGGCGATGGCGCAGGCCGCGCGGGTCGGCAACGTGTACGTCAACCGCAACATGATCGGCGCGGTCGTGGGCGTGCAGCCCTTCGGCGGCGAGGGCCTGAGCGGCACCGGCCCGAAAGCCGGCGGTCCGCACTACCTGATGCGCTTCTGCGCCGAGCAGACCCTCACCGTGAACACCACGGCGGCCGGCGGCAACGTGCAGTTGCTGGCCTGAGATGAACGCCCCCCGATGCGCCTTCGGCGCTTCCCCCCACTGGGGGGGGCGGCCGGCCGCTTCGGAGCGGCCGTGCGCGGCGGTCCTGACGTGGGCCGCGCCGGTTTCATCGACTGCGCGTTGTGCGCCGGCCGGCTCAATGGTGGTGCCCATGCGCCCCGTGGGCATGGCGGTGGGCCACTTCCTCGGGGCTGGCCGCGCGCACCTCGATCACCTTCAGGTTGAAGCGCAGCGTCTTGCCGGCCCAGGGGTGGTTGCCGTCCAGGAACACCGTGTCGCCCTTGATCTTCACCACGGTGAAGGCCTGCTCGGCGCCGTCGGCGTCGCGCCCCATCAGCTGGCCGCCGACCTTGACGCCCGGTGGAAAGTCCTTGCGCGCGATGGTCTGCAGCAGCGATTCGTCGCGCTCGCCGAACGCGTCGGCGGGCTGGAGTTGCAACGTGGTCTGGTAGCCCGCCTGCTGGCCCTCCAGCGCCGCCTCGATCTTCGCCAGCGTGTTGCCGTAGCCGCCATGCAGGTAGGACGTGGGCTCTTTGGCCTCGTCGATCAGCTTGCCTTGGGCGTCAGACACCCGGTAGCGGATGGTGACGATGGTGTCTTTTTGAATGTTCATGACCGGGAGGGGTGAGGCGGGGGGGGCGAGGGGGAGTTCCGCCTACTTGTCGTCCTTGTGCGGCTTGAGCGGCAGGTTGTCGTCGTATTCGGCCTGCATCTGGCGCAGCTTCATCACGCCGTAGAACACGACCAACGCCATCGAGATGACGAGCGTGGCGACAAGCGCTTTTTCGACCGCGAACGCACCCATGCGGTTGGCCGCGGTGCTGCCCAGGATCAGGCCGAGGATGCCGAGGTTGATGACCCAGTTGACGGCGCGCGGCACCACGTAGTGCAAGGTGCCGAAACCGCCCAGTTGGTACAACATGAACGGCAGGATGGCCACGGCGGGCAGCAGTTCGGTGATGCCCAGTGGCACGGCCACCGCGCCCGGCGTCGCGCTGTGCAGCAGCCTGCTGTTGGCCAGCTCGTGGAACAGGCCCGGCACCGCACACAGGATCGGTACCGCGCACAGCAGTTCCAGAACGAGGCCCCCGCTCCAGGCCGAGACGCGGGACGAATGGTCGGCGCCGGCCGCGTCCGATTGGGTGCCGATGAACAGGCCGGCCACGATGGCCGCGGTGCTGGCCAGCATCAGCAGCTCCACCGTGATGCCGAAACCGGTGGGCTCGCCGACCTTGAGCAGCAGCAGGGCCAGGAAGCCCGGCGTGTAGACCACCACGCGCGTCAGTTTGGCCCAGACCCGCACGTCGCGTTCCGGTGGCAGGATGGGCAGGGGGAGCCCGTTGGCTCCGATGGCGGCTCGTTCCTTCGACATGGCTGTTCCTCAGATCATCAGGATGGTGGGAAAAACATGACCGTACCACAGGGCGCGGCCCCTGAAAACCGGCGTGCCACAAGTTCGCGCCGTTTCGTTCCGCACGGGTGGCGCGAGCACGATGGACGGGTCCCGCATGGGTGGGAGTCAAGAGTCAGGCGGGTTCTTTTCGGCGGACTTCGCCGGATGCCCGTCGCGGCGCTGGCGGGCCCGCTCCATCAGGGCCTCGGCACGCAGGTCGTTGTAGCGTGCGACGAAGTTCACCAGCACGCTGGCGGTCCAGGCGAACGTGAAAATGCCCGAGATTGCGATGATCGGGGCCAGCAGGCGCCAGGCATGTGGCAAAGAGAAGGGTTCGCCCAGGGCGGTATAGCAGTTGGCGGCAAAGTAGCCGGCCTTGGCCCATTCGGTCACGACGCCACCGAACACCAGCCCCACCGACCAGATGAACACCTCGGCCATGTGCAGCGACAGCAGGGACACCACCATGATGGCAAACAGCAGGTCTGCCCGCCAGAGGCGCGTGCGCACCGATTTGCCTTGAAGACGCTTGAGAAAACTGCTGGTGATGAAGCGGATCCAGAACGCGTGGAACATGATGACCAGCACCAGCATGCTGCCGCCGAACACCATGTCGGGCACTGGCAGCGCTTCGGTCAGGGCCGTTTCGACCGCGCCGGTGGGCAGGCTGATCGTGGCGCTGGATGCCGGCGCATCGGTGGGTGCGGCAATCTTGGGTTTCGGCGACTCAATCGCCGGGGACCCAGCAGCAGCAGTGGTGGTCTGGGCGGTGGCGTGCATGGCGGGGGGTGCTGGTGCTCGGGCGACCCGGTCGGGTGGGGCGCATCATAGCGGTGATGCCCTGGCAACCGGACGCGGTGAAACCCGAATGGCACGCCTGCTCGGGCGCGGACCTCAGCGGTTTTCCAGCCGGTTGTAGTCGAACAGGCCGGCCTCCAGCGGCGACCACTTCGCGTAGGCGTCGATCAGCGCATCGCTGGCGGCCCAGAAGTCCGCACTGGTGCGCCGGATCGCGAACCGGTCTGCCAGCGCGCGGTAATCCTTTTCCGATCCAAGCCCCTGCACGGCGCGGGTGAACGCGGGCAGCTGCGCGGGCGTGGCACGGTAGATCGCGTTGGGGTAGGCGCCGATGAAGCCGGGCACGACGGTCAGGGTGTTCTCGGCCGGCAGCAGTTCGCCCTTTTCGCGCAGCATGTGTGCCACGTTGGCATGGCCGGTGTTGCGCAGCAGGCTGAAGTACCGGGGCGCGGCCGGTGGGGCGTCGACGCGCAGCACCGTTGCTTCGGGCAGCCACGAGAGGCTGGCGCCGCGCACGCTGGCCAGGTCCTGAAGGCTTTGCCGCAGCGCCGCGTCCGGCACCGCGTTCAGATCGAAACGGTGATCGAGCACCGGATTCAGCCGCTGGCGAAGCAGGCCGTAGAGCTCGGCCTGTGGATCGGCGGAGCGATACCGCACGCCGGTCTCCGTATCCAGCGGGTTGCGGCTGCCGTCGATGTAGGCTTTCACATTGGCGCTGGCGCCGCGGTACCAGCGGTCGCGGATCGGTCCACGCGCGGCTTTGGGCAGGAACAACAGGAAGTTGCTCTCGCCTTCCATGCGCAGGAAGTCCATGTAAAGCCGGCTGTTGAGCTGGTGCCCGATGTTGCCGAAGGGGTCGTAGCCGGCCACCAGCAGGTAGTAGATGCGCTCGAACAGCGGGTAGCCGATCACCCAGGCGGTCTCGGGCGGCTCGCCGACCAGACCCTTGACCACCGAGGCGCTGTCGAAGTGCCGGAACACCGTGAGTGCTGCGTTGCGGTTGGTGCCATCGCCGTCCCAGATCAGCGGCAGATCGACTTTCTGTGCCCCGCCGAAGCGCTGCCGCAGGCTGTCGTTCTTGGCAGCCAGGATCTGGTCTTCAATGCGGGCCAGTTCGCCCCACGCCAGCAGCATCGAGGCGTCGCTGCCGTAGTAGGCCGGCAGCCGCAGGGTGCTGGCCAGGCGTGCCTCCAGTTCCGCGCCAGCAAGCCCCGCGCCGCCCTCGTGACGGGGGTCGACGAAATAAACCCAGAACCGATCCTGGATCACGTCCAGCGCCATCTGCCCCCGACAGACCGGCCCTTTGATGAAGTTCATGATGAAGAACTCGGCCTCGTCCAGCAGGAACCGGTAGCGCGAGTCCGGCGGAATCGCGGCAAAGGTCAGGAAGGGGTTGGACGCCTGCTCGATGTCGTACGACGGCAGGGCGGTCACCGGATAGGCCGGCTCCAGGAACCAGGCGCGGTACTTCGCCATGCGCTGCGGCGACAGCACATAGGGCATGTGCGTCTTGGCCAGCAGGGTCTCGCACTCGGGTTCCAGCCGGTAATGAACCCGCTGCACGCCAGGATCGTCGTAGGGGCGGCGGGTGGCCACGGCTTGCACGGGCTGGCCGGGCGGCGTGGCGGACCGGACCAGGCGGAAGTTGTGGCGCTGCGCGTCGCCTTCGAACACCAGATGGCCGAGGAACAGGTGCTCGTACAGGTAGCGGCTCATCAGCTGCTCCTTGAGCGAGCCGCCATTCAGGAAGCGCTCCCAGTCGGCCACCTGGCGTGCCACGGACGCGGGCAGCGCCGGTTGCGCCTCGTCGGGCGATCCCGCGGCGAGCCAGCGCGTGATCACGTCCAGCTCCTTGGGCGCCAGCCCGGGCAGGCCGTAGGGCATGCCGGCCAGCGGCTGCTGGCGCGCGTAGGCGTCGTATTCGTCCAGGCGCGGGCAGGTCTGGTTGCGGTCGAGCGAGAAGTCGAACCCGCCCGAGAGCACCGGCTCGTCGGGCAGGGGATGGGCCTTCTTGAGTGCCAGGCTGCGGTACAGCACGCTGGCGGCCAGGTTGTTCTCGGGCGTCGGCGTGCGCTCGTTGAGCACCGCATCGAAGCCTTTCTGGCGCCATTGCGAGGCCGTCTGCGCATCGACGAACAGGCGGGTGGGCGGCGCTTCGAGCAGCCGGGTGCCGTCATAGACCAGCGCCTTGCTGGTGCCGCGGGCCACGCCCTCCCAAGAGCCCAGTTTGAGCTGGCAGGGCGCGTCATAACAACCGTGGCAGACGACGCAGCGGCGCTCCAGGATCGGGCGCACATCCTGGCGGTAGGACACCCCGCCAGGCGCCGGCACGGCCGCTTGGTCGAACCGCGTGGGGTCGGCCGCGCCGAAGCGGGTGTCCAGCGAGTCTTGGGTCAGGGTGGCGCAGCCGGCGATGCAGGCCGCTGCCAGGGCGAAACTGGAAATGCGCATGGTGGGTCGCGCCTGCCGGCGGGAGGAATGGATGGGTTGACCCGCGTTGCTGCCGGTTTCAGCCGCCGAGTGCCGCCTGCGCCGCCGCCAGGCGAGCGATCGGCACACGGTACGGAGAGCAGCTGACGTAATCGAGCCCCGCGCGGTGGAAGAAGGCGACCGACGCCGGATCGCCCCCGTGTTCGCCGCAGACTCCGGTTTCCAGGCCGGGACGCGATCCCCGGCCCTTTTGTACCGCCATCTCGACCAGCACGCCGACCCCCTTCTGGTCGATGGATCGGAACGGGTCGTGCTCGTAAATGCCGTTGCGCAGGTAGTCGGGCAGGAACTTGCCGGCGTCGTCACGCGAGAAGCCCAGCGTCATCTGCGTGAGGTCGTTGGTGCCGAACGAGAAGAACTCCGCCGCCTTGGCGATGCTGTCGGCGATCACGGCGGCGCGAGGGGTCTCGATCATCGTGCCCAACAGGAAGTCGATGCGCTCGCCGCGCTCGGCGAACACCTGCTCCGCCGTGCGCCGGATCACCACGGCCTGTGCGTTGAATTCGCGCACCGTGCCGACCAGCGGCACCATGATCTCGGCCTTGACGTCGGCACCCTTGAGGCGCGCATCGAGCGCCGCTTCCAGAATGGCGCGGGCCTGCATCTCGGTGATTTCGGGGTAGGTGATGCCCAGGCGGCAGCCGCGGTGGCCGAGCATGGGGTTGAACTCGTGCAGGTCGTCGACCCGCATGCGGATCTTGCCGACCGAGACCTTCATCTCCTGCGCCAGCTGGCGTTGTCCGGCCTCATCGTGGGGCACGAATTCGTGCAGCGGCGGGTCGAGCAGACGGATCGTGACCGGATGCCCGTTCATCGCGAGGAACAGGCCCTCGAAGTCGGCGCGCTGGATCGGCAGCAGCTTGGCCAGCGCCTTGCGCCTGCCGGCCTCGTCGTCGGCCAGGATCATCTCGCGCATCGGCAGGATGCGTTCGCCTTCGAAGAACATGTGCTCGGTGCGACACAGGCCGATGCCGGTGGCGCCAAAACTGCGGGCCACCTTGGCGTCCTCGGGTGTGTCGGCATTGGTGCGGACTTCCAGGCGTTTGTGCCGGTCGGCCAGGGCCATCAGCTTGCCGAAGTCGCCGCTGAGTTCGGGGTCGCGGGTGCCGACCTGACCGTCGTAAACCTCGCCGGTGGAGCCGTTGAGCGAAATCCAGTCGCCCTCGCCCCAGGTCTTGCCGTCGACGCTGAACTGGCGCGCCTTGTAGTCCACGTGCACCGCACCGGCGCCGCTGACGCAGCACTTGCCCATGCCGCGCGCGACCACCGCCGCGTGCGAGGTCATGCCGCCGCGTGCGGTGAGGATGCCCTTGGCCACGCTCATGCCGCGCAGGTCCTCGGGCGAGGTCTCCTGCCGCACCAGAATCACGGCCTTGCCCGCCTTGGCCCATTCCTCGGCCTCGTCGGCAAAGAAGACCACCTGCCCGGTGGCCGCGCCGGGACTCGCCGGCAGGCCGCGCGCAATCACGGTGGCCGCCTTCTGCGCCGCCGGGTCGAAGATCGGGTGCAACAGGTCGTTCAGGCGGTCCGGGCTCACGCGAAGCAGCGCGGTTTTTTCATCGATCATGCCCTGGTCGAGCATCTCCATCGCGATGCGCACCATGGCCGCGCCGGTGCGCTTGCCATTGCGGGTCTGCAGCATCCAGAGCTTGCCTTCCTGGATGGTAAATTCCATGTCCTGCATGTCGCGGAAATGGTTCTCCAGCAGCGTTTCGGCCTGCAGCAGTTGCTGGTAGATCGCGGGCATCAGTTCTTCGAGCGAGGCGAACCGGGCACGACGCTCCTCCTCGCTGACCAGCGCCAGCTGCGCCCAGCGTTGCGACCCCAGCCGGGTGATCTGCTGCGGGGTGCGAACCCCGGCGACCACGTCTTCGCCCTGGGCGTTGATGAGGAACTCGCCGTTGAACAGGTCTTCACCCGTGCCGGCGTCGCGCGAGAAGGCCACGCCGGTGGCGCTGCTGTCGCCGAGGTTGCCGAACACCATGGCCTGCACGTTGACCGCCGTGCCCCAGGACTGCGGGATGTCGTTGAGTTCGCGGTACACCTTGGCGCGGTCGTTGTTCCAGCTCTCAAACACCGCGAACACCGATCCCCAGAGCTGTTCCCAGGGGTCGACGGGGAAGTCGCGGCCGATGCGGGCGCGGATCAACGCCTTGAAGCGCTGCACCAGCTCCTTGAGGTCGGCGGTGTCCAGGTCGGTGTCGAGCTTGACGCCGCGCTTTTCCTTGACCATGTCGATGATCACCTCGAACGGGTCGTGCTCCTCCTTGGACACCGGCTTCAGGCCCATGACCACGTCACCGTACATCTGGATGAAGCGGCGGTACGAATCCCAGGCAAAGCGCTCGTTGTTGGTCCTGGCGGCCAGACCGGCGACCGCCTCGTCGTTCAGGCCGAGGTTGAGAATCGTGTCCATCATGCCGGGCATCGAGGCGCGCGCGCCCGAGCGCACCGACAGCAGCAGCGGGTCGTCGTTGTTACCAAAGCGCTTGCCCATCTCCCGCTCGACCTGGGCCACGCCCGCTTTGACCTCTTCGCTCAGCATGGCCAGGACGTGCGCCTGCCCGTGGTCGGTGTACACGGCGCAGGCCTCGGTGCTGATGGTGAAACCGGCGGGGACGGGAATGGCCAGGCGGCACATCTCGGCCAGGTTCGCGCCTTTGCCGCCGAGCAGGTTCTTCATCGAGGCGTCGCCCTCGGTCAGGGCTGCGCCAAAGGCGTAAACGTATTTTTTCTGAGCGGACATGTTGTTTCCTCGTATGACAGACGGTTTCGAAGGTCAGGGCGTTCGCGCCGCGCCGGTTCCACCGAAAACCAAGCATGGAGGCTCATCGCGACCGATGACCCGGCTTCGGGTTCAATCTGAGAGCATAGCGGCTGCGGGCGCTTCGGTTGATGACATGCGGCAACCTAGAATGAAAAACATGGGAATCCCCGTCGTTTTGGTTCAACGCGCCCGTCCATGAGCTTGCGTCGACTCGTTGGCGGGTTGGTGCTGGCCGTGGGCCTGGCGGGCACAGCCCTGGCCCAGGCGCCCGGGGTCGCGATACCGGCGCACGCGCAACTGCTCGGCGTGCGAAGCTGGGCGCCGCCACCCGGCGCCGACGCTCTGGCTTCGGCCCAGGCCGCGTTGCAAGCCATCCAGCCCGAGGCGCCCGGGGGCGCTGCGGCCGAATTCCACGTGCCGCCGCGCCAGGCCGTGTGGATGGCGCTGGACCTGGCCGTCGACCCCGCCGGCGGGCCCTGGGTGCTGGAGCTGACCCATCCATCCTTGCGTGCCGCCGATCTGGTCCTGCCCCGCGCTGACGGTCAGCCGCTGGTGCTGCGCGGCGGGCGCGACGTGCCGATGGCCGAGCGCGGCGGCGGGCGCTTTCCGGCCACCTTCGCCTTGCCGCCCGACAGCGCATCGGGCACGGCCTACCTCCGACTGATGGGAACCGTGCCCATCCGTGGGCAACTGCTGTTGCAGCAGCGCGATGACTGGAAGAGCCAGTCCCGGCTGCAGTTCTGGGCGATGACGGTGTGTTTTTCGGTGGCCGCGTGCGCGGTGGCGTACGCGATGGCGCGCGCGTGGCGGTTGCGCAGCCGGGCCTACGGTCTGTACGCGCTGCTGGCGCTGACCATCGGGGCGGCGGGCATGTTCATCTCGGGCTACGGTGAAAGCTGGCTCTGGCCCGCCGTGGCCGACTGGCGCGGGCCTCTGGCGTCGGGCATGGCCTGCCTGGCGGCCGGGCTGGCGCTGTTGCTGGCCGAATGCGCCTTCACGCTGGAGGTGCGGGCGCCGCGCTTTTCGCGGCTGCTGCGCTTCGTGGGGGTGATCTGCCCGCTGGCCGGCGTGCTGGGCCTGGCCTTCAGTCTGTCGGTGTACCAGTCGATCTCCCACGTGGCCGCCACGGTGGCCACCATCCTGGGCCTGTGCAGCTTCTGGTTTGCCTGGCACACCGAAAACCGCGCGGCAGGCTGGTTGTTGACCGGTTTCGTGCCGGTCAGCCTGGGGGTGAGCATCACCACGCTGGCGGTGTCCGGAATCGTCCCGTTCGAGCCCTGGGTGCTGATGGCGATGCCCTTGGGCAGCATGCTGGAGGCGCCGTTCAACCTGTACGGTCTGAGCCTGCTGGAGCGGCGGCGCGCGCTGGTGCAACAAAGCCGGGCCGAGTTGGAGCGGGTGAGCGGCCCCGCGGCGGAGACGCGCGATGCGATGCTGCGGCGGCTGGGTTCGTCGGCGGCTGGCGCCGGCGGGTTGTTGATGCTGCTGCGCTTTCCCGCGCTGGCGCCGGGCTCACCCCGGCTGCGGGTGCTGGATTCGGTCGGTGTCGAGCATTTCCTGCACGCGATGATGGTGGCCGCCGTGCGCCCCGGCAACCATGTCGGGCGCCGCGCGTTTCATGAAATCGTGCTGCGCAACCCGCAGAACAGCTCGGAAGCCGCCATCCGCAGCCTGGTCACGGCGCTGTTCGCCAGCGCCCTGCGCTGCGAGCGCCATGGGATTGAACCGCGCGATGCGGCCCTGCGGATCGCCTACGGTCGGATGAAGCGGGCCGCGCTGCCAATCGAAGCCGCCGTCGGGCAGCTGGTGGCGGCGCTGGACGATCCGACCCGTGCCGGTGCGCGACGCATCGAAGTGGATCTGGACGACTTGCCCGCCGAGCTGTCGCGGCCTTGACGAGCATCGACCCCGCAGACGGCCACAATCGCCGGCATGACCGAACTCCGCTCCCCCCTGCAAGCCCAGATCGTGCAATGGCTCGTGGCGCCCGGCGACACCGTTCGCGATGGCGATGTGTTGCTGATCCTGGAGGCCATGAAGATGGAGCACGAGTTGCGCGCGACGGGTGATGCGCGCGTGGTCGAGCTGCTGGCGCTGGTCGGCGACGCGGTGAACGAAGGTGATGTGCTCCTGAAAATGGAGCGCCTGGTGGCCGTTCCGCGCTGGGAAGGCCCCGAAAATGCTTCAAATCCAGCGGTTTGCGACCTGCCGACTGCCGCCCAACCCGGTTCGACCGCTGCCGCGCTCCGCCCGGATCTCCAGCGCGTCGTGGACCGTCACGCGTTCACGCTGGACGCCAGCCGCCCCGACGCCGTGGCCCGGCGCCACGCCCTGGGCCAGCGCACCGCCCGCGAAAACATCGCCGACCTCTGCGACGAAGGCAGCTTCATCGAATACGGCGCCCTGGCCGTGGCGGCCCAGCGCAGCCGGCGCAGCGAGGACGACCTGATGCGCAACACCCCGGCCGATGGCATGGTGACCGGCATCGGCAGCATCAATGGCCTGATCCATGGCCCCGAAGCGAGCCGCGCGGTGGTGATGGCCTATGACGCCACGGTGCTGGCCGGCACCCAGGGCATGCGCAACCACGCCAAGACCGACCGCATGCTGGGCATCGCGCTGGACCAGAAGCTGCCCGTGGTGTTGTTTGCCGAGGGCGGCGGCGGGCGCCCCGGTGACACCGACATGCCCATCGTCGCGGGTCTGCACGTCGGCACCTTCGCCAGCTACGCGCGGCTGTCGGGGCAGGTGCCGGTGATCGGCATCGTCAGCGGCCGTTGCTTCGCCGGCAACGCGGCCCTGCTGGGCTGCAGCGACGTGATCATCGCCACGCGCAGCAGCAGCATCGGCATGGGCGGCCCGGCCATGGTCGAAGGTGGCGGACTGGGCGTCTTCAAGCCCGAGCAGATCGGCCCCGGCAGCGTGCAGCACCGCAACGGCGTGATCGACATCCTGGTGGAGGACGAGGCGCGCGCGGTGGCGGCGGCAAGGCACTACCTGTCGTTCTTCCAGGGCCGCACCCGCGACTGGATCACACCCGACCCGCTGGCGCTGCGTGCCGTGGTGCCCGAGAACCGGCTGCGTGTCTACGACACCCGGGCGGCCATGACCGGCATCGTCGATGCGGGCAACCTGCTGGAGTTGCGCACCGGCTTCGGCATCGGCATCCATACCGCGCTGGGGCGCATCGAAGGCCGCTCGGTCGGCCTGCTGGCCAACAACCCGCTGCACCTGGGCGGCGCCATCGATGCCGACGCGGCGGACAAGGCGGCGCGTTTCATGCAACTGTGCAACGCCCATGGCCTGCCGCTGGTCAGCCTGGTGGACACGCCGGGTTTCATGGTCGGGCCCGACATCGAGGAGAAGGCCCAGGTGCGCCATGTGAGCCGCCTGTTCGTCACTGCGGCCAGCCTGCGCGTGCCGTACTTCAGCATCGTGCTGCGCAAGGGCTACGGCCTCGGCGCCATGGGCATGACCGCCGGCGGCTTTCATTCGCCGGTGTTCACCGTGGCCTGGCCGACCGGCGAATTCGGCGCCATGGGTCTCGAAGGCGCGGTGCGACTGGGCTATCGCAAGGAACTGGAGGCGCTGCCCGAAGGCCCCGAGCGCCAGGCCTTGTACGACAAGCTGGTGGCACAGCAATACGCCAACGGTTCGGCCCTCAACATGGCCGCGACGCTGGAAATCGACGGCGTGATCGACCCCGCGGCGACGCGCAGCTGGCTGGCCCGGGGGCTGGCGTCGAGCCGGCTGGGCGAGCGATCCCCCGGCTTCATCGACACCTGGTGAGCCTGCAGCGCGAGTGCGGGCTGGTATTCGGTGGTCGGGCACCAGAACGATCGCCGTGCTAAGCTGGCAGGTTCCCGATGGCGTGGCCGGTTGGCTGGCGCCCGTTGTTTGAATCAGGAGACTTCCCATGCCCGGCCTGCTGCCCCACGTCGATCCCGACGGTCTGCTCGAATTCTCGGTGGTCTACACCGACCGCGCCCTGAACCACATGTCCAGGAGCTTCCAGGGCGTGATGAAGGACATCTCGCGCATTCTCAAGACCGTATACCACGCGAAGTCGGCGGTGCTGGTGCCCGGCAGCGGCACCTTCGGCATGGAGGCGGTGGCGCGGCAGTTCGCCGGTGACAAGAAGGTGCTGGTGATCCGCAACGGCTGGTTCAGCTACCGCTGGTCGCAGATTTTCGACATGGGCCGCATTCCCGCCGAGTCCACCGTGCTCAAGGCCCGCCGCACCGGAACCGGCAGCCAGGCGCCCTGGACGCCCGCGCCGATCGCCGAGGTGGTGGCCGCCATCCGCGACAGGAAGCCCGACGTGGTGTTCGCCCCGCACGTGGAAACCGCCTGCGGCATGATCCTGCCCGACGACTACCTTAAGGCTGTGTCCGACGCGGTTCACGAGGTCGGCGGCCTGTTCGTGCTGGACTGCATCGCCTCCGGCGCGATGTGGGTGGACATGAAGGCCACCGGCGTGGACGTGCTGGTTTCGGCGCCGCAGAAGGGATGGAGCAGCTCGCCCTGCTGCGCCATGGTGATGCTCAGCGAGCGCGCCCGTGCCGCCATCGACGGCACCACCAGCTCCAGCTTCGCCTGCGACCTGAAGAAATGGCTGCAGATCATGGAAGCCTATGAAAACGGCGGCCACGCCTACCATGCCACCATGCCCACCGACGCGCTCACGCGCCTGCGCGAGGTGATGGTCGAGACCGAGGCCTACGGTTTCGACAAGGTGCGCGCGGAACAGATCGAGCTCGGTGCGAAGGTGCGAGCCTTGTTCGAAAGCCGCGGCATCCCCAGTGTGGCAGCCGAAGGTTTCAAGGCGCCCGGCGTGGGGGTGAGCTACACCACCGATCCCGACATCCACAACAGCAAGAAATTCCTGGCCGAAGGCCTGCAGACCGCCGCCGGCGTGCCGCTGCAGTGCGACGAGCCGGCCGACTTCATGACCTTCCGCGTCGGCCTGTTCGGCCTGGAGAAGTGGCACCACGTGGACCGCACGGTGGCGCATCTGGCCGCCGCGCTGGACCGGCTGGGCATTGGGGCCAAAGCCGCTGTCGCGGAGCTCGCACCGGCCAAGTAGGCCCAGGGGTGAGATCAGGCTGGTGGCGTACGCTGCTTCGTCGGGCTGTTTCCGTTCGACGGTCAGCGGCCTTTTGTGGACAAACCGAACAGGGGCCGCAACCACCGCACGCGCCGCACCAGCTCGAAGCCCACGAAACTGAGCACCACGGTCAGTGCGACCAGCAAACTCCCTTCCAACACCGGGTTCAGCGCAAGCGGCGCAAGGCTGTGGGCCAGGACCAGGATCAAAGTCTGGTGGATGATGTACACCGGGAAAACGGCTTCCGTCAGATAGCGGCGCGCCGGCCCCTCGCGGGTCAGGTGGACTTGGGCAAAACCGAGCGCAGCGACGATCGCGCACCATTGCTGCATGCTGTAGGCCAAAGGTCCGATGTAGCGCACGGGCCAATGCGATTCGCGTAGCAGCCAAGGCGCCGTCACCAACATCAACCAGGCCGTCAACGCCAGCAACAAGCCTGCCCGACGCCAGTGAACCATCTGCTGCCAGATGCCGGCCGATGTTGTCGGTACTCGGGCCGCTGAAGACCCAAGCAGGAACATGGCACGGTACTGGATGT
>ERZ724521.718-NODE-718-length-14945-cov-3.985292_pt1 | contig 14945 bp, 12 predicted proteins | sample MGYA00376054_ERZ724521 | MGnify/ENA primary metagenome ERZ724521 (study PRJEB28724, sample SAMN07190883) | activated sludge metagenome | isolation source: activated sludge of sewage treatment plant in Hong Hong | place: Hong Kong | collected 2016-03-17 ... | reverse complement strand
AGGCCGGTGACCGCATCGGCATCGTGTGCCCCCACGGCATCGGTCAGAGCACCTTCATCGACCTGCTCACCGAACGCATCAAGCCGGACATGGGCACTGTGAGCGTGGGCTCCACCGTGGTGCTCGGCTTCTTCGGCCAGCAGGGGCTGGAACTGAAGGAGGACAAGCGCATCCTCGAGGTGGTGCGCGACATCGCGGAAGTGATCCCGCTGAGCAAGGGGCGCACGCTCACCGCGTCCCAGCTCCTCGAACGCTTCCTCTTCGACAAGGAGCAGCAGTACCAGTACGTGAGCACGCTGAGCGGCGGCGAGAAGCGCCGGCTCTACCTGTGCACGGTGCTGATGAAGAACCCCAACCTGCTCATCCTGGACGAGCCCACCAACGACCTGGACATCCCCACGCTGAACGCGCTGGAGGACTTCCTGATCGACCTGGACGTGTGCCTGCTGATCGTGAGCCACGACCGCTTCTTCCTCGACAAGCTCTGCACGAAGCTCCTCGTTTTCGAGGGCGAAGGGCGCATCAAGGAGTGGGTGGGCAGCTACACCGAACTGCGTGAAGTGCAGAAGGCGCGGGAGGTACAAGCGCAGAGGGACAGGTCGGCGCAGGCTGACGTGACGAAAGTGGAGACCGCAGGGTCCCGGGGCGGAGACCCTGCGGGAGCAAAGAGTGGAACACCACGCCATAAGATGTCCTTCGGCGAGAAGCGCGAGCTGAAGCAGCTGGATGAACTGGTGCCGGCGCTGGAGCGGAAGAAGGAGGAGCTGCTGGCGAAGATCGCGGCCGGCGGCGGCGACCACCACGCCATGATGAACCTCTACGTGGAATTGGAGAAGACCGCGAAGGAGCTCGACGAGAAGAGCGAGCGCTGGCTGGTGCTGACGGAGAAGGCGGAGGCGGAGGCCAAGTAAGGCCGGCCGCCAAGAGACTTTCCATGCACGGCCATGGCGCGCCGGTGTGCGCTTCAATACGGCGGGAACGAACTACCTTTCCTCTTCACCGACCAACTGCCCCATGCGCTGCCATACCTGCCTCCTCCTCGCCGCCATGGCCTTCACAGGCCGCTTGATCGCACAATACCCGCTGGAGAACGCCTATCCCAACGCCGCCGTGGGCAGTGGCATGTACAACGTGTTCTTCCTGCACACGTTCGAGGACCTCGGCCATCGGTACATCCACGTGATCCGCGACTCCACCACCAAGGTGGTCAACCTCTACGACCTGTCGCACAACCTGGTGCAGACCATCGACCTCTCCAACGCCGTGGATGTGAACCCCACCAACCCCACGACCAAGACGGCCTTCCTCTTCAGCCAATACCTGTTCGACCTGGATCCGGGGATCGAGCTCATGTACGTCTCCGGCGGTACGGTGACGTGCGCCACCTCCATCGTGGATGAGAGCGGCGAAGTGCTGCAGCAATGGCTGGAACAAGCGCCCTGGGTGTACCCCACCGTACCCAACCAGATGACCCCCGTGGTGAACACGCCCAACGGCACCAAGCTGCTGCTCAGCGACATCACCACCGGAGAAATGAGGGTGTACGCGCTCCCCGGCACACTGCCCGGTTGTTGCAACGACCTGAGCACATCCGTGCAGGGCGCTGCCGGCGGTCACATGGTGGAGGCCTTCCCGGTGCCTGCGCACAGCAGCGTCACCATCTCCTTCGGCGGCACCACGTGGGTACGCGGCACGCTTACCGTTCATGCCGCGGACGGCACGCGCGTGGCCACGGTCCCGGTGAACGGTGATCACGTGGTGGTGCCGCTGACCGGCCTGGCCTCCGGAGCCTATGCCTACCGGGTGACCCACGGTGACCAGCCCTATGCGAGCGGCACCTTCCTGAAGGAATGACCGATTGATGCGGCGCGGTGATGAAGCGCGGGTGATCACTCCTCGCCTTCCTCCCCACCCTTCTGCAGGGCACCGCTCGCGGCGTACTTGCGCCACTTGGCGATCACGGCCTCCATGTCCGCCGGCAGCGGGCTCTCGAAGCGCATCCGCTTGTGCGTCACCGGGTGGTCGATCTCCAGCACGGCGGCGTGCAGCGCCTGCCGGGGGCAGAGCTCGAAGGCGTTCATCACGAACTGCTTGTACTTGGTGAACACCGTGCCCTTCACCACACGATCACCATCATACTCGGGATCATTGAAGAGCTGGTGACCGATCCAGCGCATGTGCGCGCGGATCTGGTGCGTGCGACCGGTCTCCAGCTTGCACTCCACCAGCGTGACGTACACGAAGCGCTCCACCACCTTCCAATGCGTGATGGCCGGCTTGCCATGCTCGCCTTCCGGGAACACCTGCATCACCGTGCGGTCCTTCAGGGATCGGCCGATGTGGCCCTCGATGGTGCCTTCCTCCTCCGCAAGGTCGCCCCACACCAAGGCCAGGTAGCGGCGGTCGTTGGTGCGGTGGAAGAACTGGTCCGCCAGGTGCGTGGTGGCCTGCTCGGTCTTGCCGATCACCATCACCCCGCTGGTGTTCTTGTCCAGCCGGTGCACCAGCCCGGGCCGCGCCTCCATCTCGCCCACCTTCTTCGGCTGCTGCCCGAAATGGAACATCAGTGCGTTCACCAGGGTACCGGTCCAGTTGCCATGCCCGGGGTGCACCACCAGGCCGGGCTGCTTGTCGATCACCAGGATGTGGTCGTCCTCGAAAAGCACCTTCAGCGGGATGTTCTCCGGCACCAGCTCCACCTCGCGCACCGGCCACGGCAGCACCATGCTGATGTCGTCGAAGGGCTTCACCTTGTAGCTCGGCTTCTGGGGCTTCCCGTTCACGCGCACCAGTTCGGCCCGCGCGGCATTGGCGATGCGGTTGCGACTGATGCTCGGCAGCCGCTCGAAGAGGAACTTGTCCAGCCGCATCAGCGACTGGCCCTTGTCGCACACCACGCGGTGGTGCTCGTACAGTTCCTGTTCCTCCCCGCCTTCCTCCGCGTCGATGCGTTCCTCGCCGTTGCTCATGGTTGACCGGCCCGCCGTGCGCGCCTCCGCGAAGGAACGGAAGATCAGCGCTGCAGCATCAGGCGCTGCTGGGCGAGCATGCGGCCATCGGCACCGAGCACACGCACCAGGTAGAGGCCCGGTGCTTCGTTGTCCAGGTACCACTGTAGGTCGGCCTGCCAGCGTTCCCGCCCGATCAGGCGGCCCGTGGCGTCCAGCACTTCCACCGCTTCCGCTCCGGCACCGGCATAGCGCACGGTGAAGGCATCGGCCGTGGGGTTGGGGAAAAGCAACATGGTGGCCGCGGGCGCCTCCGGCCGCTCAACGCCGGCGAAGGGATCGGTGGCGCTCACCATCACCGGGCGCAGCATCCACGTGCCCACCAACTGGCTCTGGCTCCACTCACCGTCCACGTAGTAGAACTGCCGGCTGCTGTTGTCCCGGTTCTTGTCGAAGCCCAGGTTCATCTTCACCGCGCTGGTCTGCTGCCAGCCCACGTGGAAGGTGCCGCTCACCGCGATGGTGCTGTCCAATGGGTATTCCACGAAGTAGTTCGGCCCCCACAGGCGGTACTCCGGCGAACTGAACGAGACGTTCTGGAAGATGGGATCGGCGTTCTTGTCCGCCCCCCAAACGGTGATGAGGAAGTTGCCGTCGCGCGGATCGTTGGGGATGTCGCCGTAGGTGAAGATGGGGGCGAAGTAGAAGCGCACGGCCCGCAGCGAATCCTCGCCCTGCGTGTCGAACCGCAATGCCAGGCGCGCACCGGTCTGGTTGAGGCTGTAGCCGGATTCGGCCGTGCCGTCGTCGTACGCGTAGTAGTTGCTGATCTCCTGCGTGAAGCGCGTGCTGTCGTTGTACACCAAGGCGTCCGGCGTGGCGTCCGTCCAGAAGACCACATCGGCGAAGGCATCGCTGGTGCAGCCGGAAAGGTCGTAGAGGAAGTTGTTCGGCGCACTGTTGATCGGGTGCGCGCTGTTGAAGGTGGTGCCTGCGTTGGCGCTGATGTTGCTGCCGTAATTATCGAACGAGGCGCTGCTTCCGCAGGTGGTGGAAAGGTCATACCCCCAGGTGATGAACTTGTCATCGGTATCCAGGTTCTTCTGCTGCAGGTCCACGTTCTGCGCCATGTAGCTGGCGGGCGACGCGATGAACTTCGCGAAAGGCATGCTCGTGTACGGATCCAGCAGGGTGCGCGCCGGATAGGTGAAGGCCACGTCCTGCAGCACGGTGTCCGCCAGGCTCCGGTCCGTGCCCAGACGCACGTAGTCGATGTGCCAGAGGTCAACCTGCCCCCCGAGCTGCCCGCGGTTGCTGAAGCGCATGCGGAACCCGTTCTTGAGCAGCTCCGGATCGGTGATGGGCACCATCACCTGCTTGAACGGCTGCGGAGCCACCAGCGGGTAGGGCGTGCTCCACACCTGCCGCCATTCGTTCACCGGTGCCGCAGCGAACAGTTCCAGCCGCAGGCTGTCGGTGGGGTTGTTCTGGTTGTCGCCACTGTAGCCGCGCGCTTGGTAGAAGAAGCTGAGGTACACGCTGTCGGATGGATCGTAGGCCAGGTCGATGGGCACGGAGGTGAGCACATCCGCGATGCCCTGCAGGTTGGGGTTCTCGGGCTCGTACGGAAAGCCATCGCGGTCCAGGCCATCGAAACTGGCCACACCGATGGTGGGCGGGTCCACGCCGAAGGTGCCGTTCACGTAGGCGCGGTCCTCTTCCCAGAGGATCAGCGGCCGCGTGCTGTTGTCCGGGTTCACGTAGGTGCGCGTGTCCGGGGCCACCTCGTACACCAGCAGCGAATCCTGCACCAGGTCCGGTGCCAGAAAGGCCGTGTCCTGATCGGTATCGCCGATGGTGTCGAGCAGGTTGTACGGCGGCCAGAGGTCCACCAGCTCGGTGGTGGTGGGGTACACGCTCAGGTCGCGCAGCAGCACGGTGACCGCAGGGTTCGGTGTGTAGATGGTGGTGTCCTCCACCGGGTCGTACGTGACCAGCCGCGTGGTGTCCGTGCTGTAGGCCAGGTCGGCGGCGACCGATCCGTTCACCTCGAGCCGGTACCAGGTCTCGATGAGCGTGACGCCGGGGTCGCCCGCGAACAGGGAGCGGTGGCGCGTGCGGTCCACGGAGAAGTCATCCACCACGGGCAGGGTCTGCGCATTGAACTGGTAGAGGTACAGCTCATTGAGCGCCGCGGAACGCAGGGCGGTGATGGGCTGCCGCTCGGCGGGGCGGAAATGCAGCGGCTCCTCGCGCTCCACCTGCTGGGCGGAGACGGAAATGGTGCACAGCAGCGTCAGCAGCAGCGCGTTACAGGTCCTCTTCGTCATCGTTCGTTCCGTTCGTGGGGGCCGGGGGTGTCCAGGCCGGCAGGCCGGCCGTGTCCAACGTGAGCCACACATCGATCATGCCCCCGGCACCGATCATGTTGTTCAGGAAGGCTTCGGGCGACTGCCTGGCCACACGCGCCAACGCACTGTCCGCGGCCGTATTGCATCCGGGGCATTCCACCACCACGCCCAGGTTCAACGAACGGGCCATCAGCGCCGCACGCAGTTCAGGATAGGGCACACCACGCATGTCCGGTACCTGGACGGGCTCACCCTCCGTTCCGCTGCCCAGCACCAGGGAGATGGCGTCGCCGCGCCGGATATGTTCACCGGCCGCGATGGGCTTCCCCTTGTACAACTGGGCCACCACGCAGTCCACGCAGGGGTCAGGCCGGTACTTCAGCTCCTTCACCTTGATGCCCAGGATGTCCAGCACGCTCAGGGCCTGGCGCTTGCTCAGGTTCACCAGCCCGGGCATGTCCAGCATCTTCGGCTGGCTGGCGTTCATCACCAGGTAGATGGTGCGGCCGGGCTTCACCGTCCTTCCGGCGCGCGGGTCCTGCTCCACCACCGTGCTCTTGGGCGCCTCGTCGTTGTAGACCGAATCCACCACCTCCAGCAGCAGGTCCCGGGCCGTCAACGCATCGCGCGCCTCGTCGATCGTCAGGCCCTTCAGCACGGGCACCTCCACGCGCGCATCGTGCCGGGTGTACGCCTTCAGCCAGAACCACACGCCCAGCAGCACGCCCAGCAGCACCGCCACAGGGGCGAGCAGGGGGACGAGGCGGCTTCGGGAGGCCATGGGTGGTGAACGCGCGGTAGTACGGGTTCCGTGCAGGGCGGCGAAGATACCCGGGCGACCTCGTCCACAGGCCGCCGTTCGCAACCGGCCACCGGCGGGGAACGGGCACCACGCCAGCGGATGAACTTCGCCCTGCCCATCCGACCATGAGTCCCGACCGTCCTTCCGTCGCCGTGTTCCGCGGCGGCTACACCGGCGAAGCCGTGATCAGCCACCAGAGCGCCAGGCGCATGCTGGAGGCGATCGATCGCGACCGGTACGACCCGTTCTACATCACCATCGCCCACGACCGCTGGGACGCCGCCAGCCCCGATGGCGCCGAGCTGGAATTCGACCGCGCCACCTTGCAGGTGCACCGCAACGGCAGGGCCATCCCCACGGACTTCGCCCTGATCGCCATCCACGGCGCGCCCGGCGAGGACGGCCGGCTGCAGGGTCTGCTGGACATGCTGCGCATCCCCTACCAGACCGGCGGGGTGCTCAACATGGCGCTCACCTTCAGCAAGTACAGCACCACGGCCATGCTGCGGCAGCTCGGCTTCCCGGTGGCGAACTCACTGTTGCTGTTGCGGGGCGAGGGTACGGCCGAGCAGCGGGTGCTGGACCAGGTGGGCCTGCCCTGCTTCGTGAAGCCCGACCAAAGCGGCAGCAGCATCGGCATCAGCAAGGTGAAGGCCCGCGAGGACCTACGGCCCGCGCTGGACAAGGCCTTTGTGGAGGGCGATGTGGTGATGTGCGAGGCCTTCGTGCGCGGACGGGAGCTCACCTGCGGGGTGATCCGCATGGGTGGCACGGTGCGCGCCCTGCCCGTGTGCGAGATCCGCCACTCGCACGAGTTCTTCGACTACGAGGCCAAGTACCACGCCAAGGACACCGAGGAGCTGATCCCCGCCCCGCTGCCCGAGCACGTGACGCGCCTGGTGCAGCAACGCAGCGAGGCCATCTACCGCGCCCTCGGCTGCAATGGCATGGTGCGCGTGGACCACTTCTACACCGGCCAGGAGGACGCACCCGACGGCGGTGTGGTGACCATCGAGGTGAACACCACCCCGGGCTTCAGCGACGCGAGCATCTACCCGAAGATGCTCGAGGTGAGCGGCATCGGCGTGACGCACGCCGTGAACACCCTGATCGCCGATGGGCTTCAGCGCGGGCGATGATGCTCGGTGAGCCACTCCACCAGCCGCCACACGGCCCTGCCGCGATGGCTGATCGCGTTCTTGCGCGCCGGGTCCAGCTCGGCGAAGGTGAGCGCGCTCATGTGCGGCAGGAAGACCGGATCATACCCGAAACCGCCGCTGCCCCGCGGAGCATCGGTGATGGTACCGGCCACATCCCCTTCGAAGAAGCGGGTGCCCCCGGCATCCACGTAGGCGATCACCGTGCGGAAGCGCGCGCTGCGGTCGGCGCGGCCTTCGAGCGCCTCCAGGAGCTTGCGCGTGTTGGCGGCCGGATCGCGTGCGGGGCCCGCGTAGCGCGCGCTGTGCACGCCCGGTGCACCGCCCAGGGCCGCCACCTCCAACCCGGTATCGTCGGCGATGCAGGGCCGTCCCGTGCGTTCGAACACGTACCGCGCCTTCAGCTCGGCATTGGCCTCCAGGGTGTCCCCGGTCTCCGGGATATCCTCCGTGACGCCCACGTCCGTGAGGCCCAGCACCCGCCATTGGTCGGGCAGCATCGCCTTCAGCTCGGCCACCTTGCCCGGGTTGGCCGTGCACAGCACCAGTTCGGCATCCATGGGTGCAGAGTTACGTCCTATCCATGCTGCTCCGCGCCATGGACCTGTTGAACCGGCTGATCGGCACCGTGCGGCGCGACATCGGTTCGCTGCGCGACCGCAACAGCTTCGCCCGCAACGCGCTGTACACCTTCAGCGATGCGGCGGTGAACATCGGCTCGCAGCTGATCCTTACCCCGGTGATCGCCCGCATCTACGGACCGGCGGCCTACGGCGTGTACGGGCTCTTCACCAGCATCACCTCCTCCATGGCCAGCCTGGGCACACTGGGCTATACCGCCGCCTTCGTGCTGCCCCGCGAGGAACGCGACTTCCTGGCCCTCTTCCGCGCCGCCGGCACCCTGCTCATCGGGCTCGCGGTGCTCAGCCTGCCGCTGTTCCTCTTCCCCTCCGTGCTCTACGCCGTGTTCCCGAGCTTCTCCGTGATGGGCTCCTGGTGCATGCTGGTGCCCTGGATGACCGTGGTGCTCGGCGGCACCCAGATGATGGCGGCCTGGGTGATGCGCGCCAAGGACTTCGCCTTCTTCGCCAAGGTGGGGCCCTCCACCACCCTGGGTCTGCGGGGGCTCAACCTGGTGCTGGGCCTGCTGAACAAGGGCGCCTCCTGGGGCCTGCTGGTGGGCGATCTGGTGGTGCGTTCGGCGGCCGCCGTGTGGTACCTCCTGCACCTGCGCCGCTTCGGCCTGGCGCGCCTGTTCCAGCGCGGGGAACGCGCCCCGGTGGTGGCCACGGCCCTGGCCTACCGGCACTATCCGCTCTTCAACTTCCCCGCGCAATGGCTCACAGAGCTTTCCCTCAGCCTGCCGGTGTACGCGCTCACGGCGCTGAACGACCCCACGGCCGTCGGTCGCTTCACCCTGGCGGGCTCGCTGCTGCTGATGCCGCTGCGGCTGTTCGGCTACAGCCTCAGTTCGGTGTTCATCCGCAAGGCCACCGACCTGCAACGCGACGACCCCGCGGCGCTGGCCCTTTTCGTCCAGCGCATGTACGTGCGCTTCCGCTTCATCGGGCTGCTGCCCTTCATCGGGCTGATGTTCTTCGGCGATGTGATCTTCCGGCTGGTGCTCGGCGGGGAGTGGACCGTGGCGGGCGCCTACTGCGGGGTGATGGGCCCCTTCTACCTCTTCCGCCTGCTGAGCGAACCGGTGGCCTCCATCTACAACGCCAAACGGCAGGAGCGTGCGCTGTTCCTCTTCGGAGCATCGCTCTTCACGGCGAACGTGCTCGGCCTTGCCGCGGCCTACCACTGGGCGGGGACCCCGGTGGCCATCATCGCCACCTTCGCGGGCATCAATGCCCTGGCCTACCTGTACCAGAGCGCGAGCATCCTGGCGCGTGCCGGCGCCGCCTGGGCCCGGCTCACCTTCAATACGGTGATCGCGGTGCTGGCCACGGCAACGCTTCTGGCCACCCTGCGTCTGCTGCTGCTGGGCAGCTGGTGGCCCGCATTGTATTGAGACATTCGCAGCGCACGACGCATCTTCGCCCCCATGGCCCTCGGTTCCCTCCTCATCCGCCTGCTGGGCATGCGCGTGCGGCATCAAGCCCTCTTTGAGCGGATGCTGAAGGCCGGTGCCACCGGCCTGGGGTATGGCGACCCCGCCATGGGCCGGCGCTCGCAGCACCTGGAGCACACCGCCCTGCGGCATTGCGCGGCCCGCTGGGCCGGCACGTCGCCCGTGATCTTCGATGTGGGCGCCAACCGCGGACAGTACATCGGCCTGGTGCGCGAGCTGGCCGGGCACCTGAAGCCGCGGATCCATGCGTTCGAGCCCAACCCAACGCTGGCCGTTGCGCTGCAACAGGCGCACGGTGCGGACCCCCTGGTGCAGGTGCATGCCCAGGGCCTGAGCGCCGCGCCCGGGTCGGCCACCTTCACCCAATACCGCCAGGACGACCTGAGCAGCCTGCACGCCGCCGGCGATCACCCGAGCAATTACCGGCGCATGGAGGTGGAGCGGACCTTCGAGGTGCCCCTCACCACCGTGGACGCGCATTGCGCCGCGCACAACATCGAGCGCATCCACCTGCTGAAGATCGACACGGAAGGGCACGACCTGCACGTGCTCCAGGGCGCCCGTGGAATGCTGGAGCGCGGTGCCATCGACCATGTGCAATTCGAGTTCTCGGAGATGAACCTGCTCTCCCGCACGACCTTCTTCGACCATTGGAAGCTGCTCCATCCGCAGTTCACCGTGAACCGCCTGTGCAGGGACGGGCTCTACCCGATCCCGGCATACGAACCTGTCCTTCACGAAGTGTACCACGTGGCCAACTTCTTCGCCGTCCGCAATGCCTGAGGACAGCTCCACACTCCGCAGCGGGCCCGGCAACGGCAAGGCGTACAGGAAGGTGCTGTACATCATCTCGAGCGTCACGGACAGCACCGAGTACGAACTGTTGGTGAAGTACTGGGACCGCGAACGGTTCGGACTGGAGTTCGTGCTGCTGAACCGCGAGGCCGACTGCACGCTGCAACAGCGCATCCGCGCGGCGGGCTACACCTGCACCACCTACCTCTACCAGGGGCGCTCGCAGGCCATCGGCACGGTGCGGACCCTGATGCGCCACCTGTGTGCCAGCCGGCCGGACGTGGTCAACTGCAACCTGCTGGAAGCCTCGGTGTACGGCCTGCTCGCAGCCTTCCTCACGGGCATCGGCCGGCGCATCTACACACGGCACCTGGCCGCGCACAACCACAAGTACCACCCCGTGAAGGGTGTGCTGTACGACCGCTTCTGCAACGCCCTGTCGCACCGCATCATCGCCATCAGCACCGGCACGCAGGAGGTCCTGACCGACTGGGAGGGCGTGCCCCCACGGAAAGTGGTGATGATCCACCATGGCTACGAGCTCGACGCGGTGCATGCGCCCGATCCCGAACGGCTGCGGCAACTGCGCCACAAGCACGGCATGGACGCGCCGGGCGTGGGTCCCGTGATCGGCATCATCTCGCGCCCGTTCCGGTTGAAGGGCCTGGACCAGAGCATCCCCGCACTGGGCCGCCTGCTGGAACGCTGGCCCCACCTGCGCGCGTGGTTCTTCAACTGGAAGCCCACCCCGCAGAGCGACCATTTCGACGCGCTCATGCACGAGCTCCCCGAAAGCGCGTACCGAACGGTGCACTTCGAGCCGGACATCGTTCCGCTCTATCATGCGTTCGATGTGTTCATCCACGTTCCGGAGGACAAGCACGCCGAGGCCTACGGCATGGTGTACATCGAGGCGGCCATGAGCGGCGTGCCCTGCGTGTTCACCCGCTCCGGTGTGATGCACGACCTGGACCCTGCGCGGATGGCGGGCATCACGGTGGTGCCGTTCAAGGACACCGAGGCCATCGCCCGTGCAACGGCCGCATGGCTGGAGCGGGCCCCTTCAGCCGCCGAGCGCGCCGGCTTCGCCGCCACCAACATCGCCTACCTGCGCGGGCTCATCGACATCCGCCAGCGCATGGAGGCCATCTACAGGCTCTACGCCACCGTGTGACCATGGACCTGCGCGGCAAGAACATCCTCATCATCTCCCCCGAAGGGTGGCGAGGCCTGCACATGAGCAAGCACCATGTGGCGCAGGGCCTGGTGGACCGCGGCAACCGCGTGTTCTGGTGGGGACCCGTGTGTGCGCACCACGATCACGTGCCGCCCCCGGAGAAGGCCGGTGTGCGCGAGCTCTTCGCCCGCCATTGGCTCAAGGGGGTGAACCGCATGCCGCTGGCGGTGAACCGCTGGTACTACGGCCGCATCATCCGCGAGCTGGAGGAGCAGGCCGGCGTGCGCTTCGACATCATCTGGTGCTTCGACACCAGCCGCCTGCAGGTGTTCCCCCGGCATCCCGCCTTCCGCCTGCTCCACCTGGTGGACTACGACATCCTCTACAGCGGCCACGGCCTCATGCGCACCGCCGACCTGATCGTGACCACCGCCGACGCGATCAACGAGAAGGTGCGCACCATCGCCCCGGGCGTGCCCCTGCACAAGGTGGGGCATGCGCTGGACGCCCGGTGGCTCAAGGGGGCCGATGCGCTCGTGCCGCCGCGCTCCAGCGTGCCGCGCCTGGCGGTGTATTCCGGCCAGTTCTTCAACACCTACATCGACTGGGACGCGCTCGAGGCGATCGCCCTGCGCCATGCGGACATCCACTTCCGCTACATCGGCAACGTGGACCCGGACTATCCAAGCGAGGCCTTCCAGCGCCTACGCCGCCTGCCCAACGTGGAGTTCACCGGGCTGGTGACGAAGGACGACCTGATCCCGATGGTGCGCGAAGCGGACATCCTGACCTTCTGCTTCATGACCGACAGCAAGCTGCTGGAGCGCGCCAACCCGCACAAGGTGCTCGAATACCTCAGCACGGGCAACGTGATCGTGGGCTCGCGCACCCTGGAGTACGACGGCCGCAACGACCTGATGCTGCAAGGTCACGAGCGGCGCGACTTCGTGCCGCGCTTCGCCGAGGCCGTGCGCGACTTCGCACAGCTCAACACCGCCGAGGCCCGCGCGCACCGCATCGCCTACGCCAAGGAACGCACCGTGGGCCACCTGCTCGACCATGTGGAACGCCTGCTGCGCGATGTGCACCCGCCGCACCGGCACCGGCCCTGAGGCATGGATCCCCGGCGCCCATACCTCGTTTCGGTCATCATGCCCGCGTACAACGCGGCCCCGTGGATCGCCGAGGCGGTGCGCTCCGTGCTGGACCAGTCGCACACGCACCTGGAACTGGTGATCGTGAACGACGGCAGCACCGATGGCACCGCCACCGTGCTCGATGGACTGACCGACCCGCGCATCGTGCGCATCGACCTGCCCGCGAACAAGGGCGTGAGCAACGCCCGCAACCTGGCGCTGGACCGCGTGCGCGGCGATCTGGTGTGCTTCCTGGACGCGGATGACCGCATGCCGCCGGACGGGATCGCGGCGCGGATCGAGGTGCTGGACGCCGACCCGGGACTGAGCTTCGTGGACGGGGGCGTGGAGCACCGGGACGAGCGGCTTGAACGGGTGCTGCGCACCTGGACACCGTCCTTCACGGGCGAACCGTTCGAGCGCCTGCTGCGCTTCGACCCTTCCTGCTTCTTCGGCAACACCTGGCTCATCCGGCGCGAGGCCATCGGCGCCGTCCGCTTCGACACGACGCTCACCCACGTGGAGGACCTGCACTTCTACCTGCGCATCGCGCCCGGTCGCCGATACGGCCACACCACGCGCATCGTGCTGCACTACCGCCGCTCTGCCGGAAGCAGCATGAGCCGCCTGGATGCGCTCGAGCGCTCGTACCGCCAGGTGCTCGGGTGGATGCGCGAGCATCCGGAGCTGGTATCGCACCACCAATGGAGAAGGTCGTTCTGGCTCGTCCGGCGCATGATGTGCGGCGCGTGGTGGAAGGCAGGAAGGCCGTTCAAGGCGCTGCTGGCCCTGCGCTGAGCGGTCAACGCGGCAGGATCCTCCGGTACACGTCGCGCGTGATGTCCATGGAACGGTAACGCGCTGCCAGGGCCATCGTGCGCTCCCGCTGGCCCGCACGGGCGATGGCCGCCTCCACCGATGCAAGGGCTGCGGACAGGTCGTTGCCCTCGGGATCGAACACGGCACCGGCATCCGGGTCCGCGGCGATGATCGCCGAATCATCGCCCACGCCACGCGTGAGCAGCACAGGCAGGCCGGCGGACCAGTACTCCCCGATCTTCATGGGGCTGATGCACGCACTGCTGCGCGTACCGCGGTAGGGTGCAAAGGCCAGGTCGGCGGCGCTGAGGTAGGCGGGCACTTCCGCGTGCGGCGCATACCGGACCAGCACGCGGCCCTGGTGGCCTGCGGCCTGCAGCCCCGCGTGGACCTGCTCCGGCGGCTCCGGGGTGAGCACCAGCAGGGCAAAGCGGTCGCCGAAGTGCCGGCCGGCCGTGGCGAAGGCGGCGAAGGCCCGTTCCCGGTGGTACAGCCCGCCGAACTTGCCGAGGTAGATCCCGATCACGGCGTCCGTCCAGCCCAGCTCCGCGCGCACCCGCGCCCGCGCCACGGCATCGAAGCGCATGCGCGCAGCGTCCACCGGGCAGGGCGCCACGTGCAGGCGCGCCGGGTCCGCACCTTGGGCGATCAGGCGTTCGCGGTAGTTGGCGGCCACGGTGACGCAGGCGCTCGCGGTGCGCAGCTGATCCTTGATCATCCGCTGCAGGGACCGGTCCAACAGACCGCCGGCTGCCCATTCCCCCACCTCCACCATGTACTCGTTATGCGGTTCGAAGTAGTCCACCGCGTATGGGATGCCCGTGCGCCGGTGCACCCCGTGGGCGAAACCGCCGGCCACCACGCCGCGCGCCATGATGAAGGAAGCGCCCTCGCGACGGGCGATGGTGGCGATGCGCGGTACCATGGTAAGCCGGTCGTACGCCCGCGCGAGCGGTCGCGGTCCACGGCTCGCGTGCAGGGGTACGTGCACCACACCGGCTGGCAGCGGCTCCAGCCCCGTGGCGGGCGGGGTGCCGCGCTCCACGGTGATCAGTACGATGCGGGCGGCCAGGCCCTCCTGGAGCACCATGCGCAGCGTGGGCAGCACGGTGGCCTGCGTCAGCGGCTCGTGCAGGCTCCAGTAGTCCAGGAAGAGCAATGTCCGCACCGGTGCCATCGTCAGAGGATGGGTAGTCCGTCCCGCGTCCGCCGCACATAGGGATCGCCATTGCGGTAGTTCTGGAAGCGGAACGGAAGCCCCCGCCCGCGCAGCCGGTTGCGCTCGTCCACCAGGAACATGATCATGTACATGGCGCCCATGAAGGTGGGCATCAGCGGGATCTTGAAGCGCACCAGGGCGCCGAAGTTCGGCGTGGTGATGCCCGTGACGAACCCGTAGAGCAGGGAGAAGATGACGCAGGTGAGGATGAGCGGATTGCCGGTGATGGCCGAACCAAGGAAGACGATGCGCGTCTTGATCAGCATCCGCACGAAGACGGACAGCACGAAGAGGTTCTCCAAGCCCGCCAGCACCATGACGAAGTTGTTGCACTCCGTGATGAACGGCCGGAAGAGCGTGGCCGTGGTGGCGATGGGGAACTTTGAGAGCACACTGCCCCAGGTGGCCTCCATCTCCCCCACGTCGAAACGGTTCGTTCCGTACTCCTCGTTCTGCAACAGGTC
>ERZ724521.716-NODE-716-length-14978-cov-5.312672_pt1 | contig 14978 bp, 13 predicted proteins | sample MGYA00376054_ERZ724521 | MGnify/ENA primary metagenome ERZ724521 (study PRJEB28724, sample SAMN07190883) | activated sludge metagenome | isolation source: activated sludge of sewage treatment plant in Hong Hong | place: Hong Kong | collected 2016-03-17 ... | reverse complement strand
CAGGGCAGTCACGATGCCCATGAGGCGGTCAACTCGGTTCATGTCTGGAATTGAAAATTTTAAGGCGAGCGTCTCACTCCGGGTTCAATCTGATCTCGTAAAAATACAACAATAACTTTCCTCCTATTGTAACCACTGATACCATTTTATTGAAAGCGAGTACCCCATTTTTGCGGGAAAATCACCGCCATGCGCGTATTTCGCTATGCTACCCTGTTTTTAATGATGCCGCTTCTCTTCAGCGCATCCCGTTGCCAGACCCAAACGCCACCCGCACTTTCCGGACATATTTCCCTCCGGCCCGGCCGGCGGCCGGTGCTGTACCTTGTGCAGCCGCGCAGTTTCGAGGAGATCGCTTCGAATTATGCAGGCCTCGTGGTGGATTCGGCAGTTGTTCAGGCAGATGGTTCCTTCGCTTTCAATCGTTTTGAACCGCCGGCCGCCCCCGTGCTGCTCGAACTCGTCATCCAGCCCGTCCCCGGCCGTTTTCCCAACAAATTGATCGATGATGACCCGGAAAAATCCAATTACCTGCCCCTGGTAGTGCAAAAAGGTATGCCCCTGCGGGTAAAGGCGGAAGCAGAGCATTTTCAGGCCACCGCTATGACAGAACCTTTTTCTGCAGATAACCAGGCCTTGCGGCAACTGCGCGACATCCGAAGGCAGGCGTTTGGGCATTCGCCCGCCGCCGATGAGCACGTCGATGAAGGCACGTTAATGGAGCAGGCGACCCGGCTGGCGCAATTTCGCGCGCCGCTCATGGCCTTTGCCGACACAACGGCTTCGATGTGGGCCGCGCTGGTTGCCGTGCGATGGGTTAGTCCCGAAAACGACTACGAACGGGTACCGGAATTTTTAAGCGGGCAATGTATCCGCTGGCGGGATAGGTACCCCGAACACCCTTTCACGGCACAACTTTGCCGCCGCGCCGCGCCCGGTAAATTGCCTGTAATGATCGGCGACACCATTCCCGATGTTCCGCTGCCCATGTCGGACGGCGACACCCTGCGCCTGCACACGCTGCTTGGCGCCCGGCTCACCCTGATCGATCTCTGGGCCTCGTGGTGCGCGCCCTGCCGTCGCGAAAACCGGGAGGTGCTGGCGCCGCTTTGGGCGGAATACCGCGACGCCGGACTGGCCATCGTCGGTTATGCACTCGACAGCAGTCCGGAGGCCTGGCAGGCCGCTATTCGAAAAGACGGGGCTTCCTGGGCGCAGGCGTCGCACCTCGGCGGCGATGAGTCGCCTTTCCTCGAGGCCCTGCGGGTGACGACAATCCCGGCAAATTTCCTGCTTGATGCAGACGGGAAAATAGTGGCCAGGAACCTGCACGGGCAGGCGTTGAAGGATTTTGTGCGTGTTTTTGTACAATAAGGGCTGTTGTTTGTCGCGGCGATACGATATTTGCTCACCACGACAATAGACGCACAGACTCGTCAACTCAGCACGTTCAGATGAAACACAGCATCTCCACCATCACCCCCTTCACCATTTCAAGAGGCTTCCACGCCCGCATGATCCATACCGATAACATGACCATCGCATATGTCGATGTGGAGGAAGGCGCTGACCTGCCGGAACACGCGCACCTGCACGAACAAGTGCTTAATGTGCTGGAAGGTCGCTTCGAACTGATCGTGAACGGGCAACCGCATTTGCTGGAACCGGGTGATGTGTTTGCCATACCTTCCAATGCCCCGCATTCGGGTAAAGCGCATACGCGCTGTCGCATTATCGACGTATTTCAGCCCGTTCGGGAAGATTTTCGAAGCGGAAATGTAGCCTATGCCGTCCGGTAAGCGATGACGATATCGGTCTTGCTGCTCGTCATATTATCGGCATTTATCCATGCCTACTGGAATTATCTGGCCAAAACCGTCCCCAGCGGCGCGCCTTTTGTGTGGCTGCTGGCAGTGGTCATGTCGGTACTGCTGCTGCCGGGTGCGGTTATTTATGTGGCCATTTACGGTTTCGACTGCACCTTTGAGAATGTAGCCATACTGGCGATAACAGGTGTGCTGCACCTGGTCTATTTTCTGGTGTTGCAGCAGGGGTACCGGGTGAGCGATTTGTCGGTCGTGTACCCTTTGGCGCGGGGCAGCGGGCCCGTGTTTTCCACGATCGGCGCCGTGCTGTTTTTGAGCGAAACCGTTTCGGTGTGGTCGGTAGCGGGCCTGGCGACGGTGGTGGCGGGTGTTTTGTTGATTTCCGGATTTGGCCAGCGGCAAACAGGTGATGCGTCCAGGCGCCGGGCCGGGATATGGTACGGCATTTTTACCGGCATCCTGATCGCCTGCTACACGGTATGGGACGGCTATGCGGTAAAAAACCGGGCGCTGGCGCCGATCCTGATCGAATACTGCTCGCACCCGATCCGGGTGGCTGTGCTGGCGCCCGTCGGATGGCGACAGTGGCCGGCAGTACGTGCCCTGTGGGCGGCGCACCGCTGGAAAATAATCGTGATCGGTGCGATCAGTCCCCTGGCTTTTATCATGGTATTGTATGCCATGAAAACGGCGCCGATACATTATGTGGCGCCCGTCCGCGAAATGAGCATTGTTTTCGGCGTTATTTTCGGTGCAAAACTCCTGACCGAGGAAAATTTCAAACCCCGCCTTGTCGGATCACTGTTGATTCTGGCAGGAATCGTACTTTTGTCAGTCTAACTAATTTACCAAATCATGGGCATCGCAAAACCATTCAACCTCCAGGCCTGGATCGACGAAAACCGCCACCTGCTCAAGCCGCCGGTAGGCAACAAACAGATCTACGTCGGGAACGACGATTTTATCGTCATGATCGTCGGCGGCCCCAATGGCCGCAAGGACTACCACTGGGAGGAAGGCGAAGAACTTTTCTACCAGTTGGAAGGCGACATTCAGGTGAAGATCATCAACGAAGACGGCAAACCGGAAACCATCGACATCCGGGAAGGGGAGATGTTCCTGTTGCCTCCGCGCATCCCGCACTCGCCGCAGCGCCCGGCAGGCACGGTCGGCCTCGTGCTCGAACGCACCCGCAACGAAGGCGAGGTGGACAAACTGTTGTGGTTCTGCGACAACTGCGGCGCCAAATTGCACGAGGCGGGGTTCCCGCTCAAGGATATCGGCACCCAGATCAAACAGGCCATCGGCGAATTCATGGATGATGAAAACGCGCGTACCTGCAAACAATGCGGCACGGTAATGCCGAAATCGTAACACCCGATGAGCGACTTTGTAGAAACCTATCGCAACGTTATAGTTCAGATCGCAACGCCCAACAGCACCGGCACGGGCTTTTTCCTGCGCAACCGCGGCCTGATTGTGACCAACCACCATGTCGTGGAGGGCAACCGCGCCGTTGTGGTGGAGGGGGCAAAGTTTCCCAAACAACTCGCCAATGTGCGCTACACCGATCAGCGTTACGACCTGGCATTTCTCGACGGCCCCGGCGGCGATATCGATCTGCCGGAGGTACGGCTCGGTGTGGGGAAAGCCCTTCGTGAACGCGATCCGGTCACGGCAATGGGACACCCTTTCGGCTTGAAGTTTTCAGTAAAAAGCGGTATTGTTTCCAATACACGGGAAGTCATGAACGGCATCCCGTACCTCCATATCGACGCAGCCCTGAATCCGGGCAACAGCGGCGGTCCGCTGGTCGACAACGACGGCGAGATCGTCGGCATCAATACTTTTGTCATCCGCGACGGCGACAATACCGGTTTTTCGCTGCCGGTCGGCTTCCTGCAGGAATCGCTCGACGGTTTTTTGCAACTGGATACGGACAACGCCTGCCGCTGTCCGGCGTGTATGAACATCGTTACGGAAAAAACCGTCGACAAAGACTTTTGCACTTTTTGCGGCAATCGTGTGGAATTGCCCTCCGCTGTCGACGAATACGCGCCCTCGGGCGTCCCGAAAACGATCGAGTTGCTCATCGGAAAGGTGGGCCACGATGTGGCGCTCAGCCGCTGCGGCCCCAATGCCTGGGAGATCAGGCAGGGCAGCGCCAAGATCATCATCACTTACCACGACAAATCGGGGCTTATCTCCGCCGACGCCGTGCTTTGCCAGTTGCCCAAGGATAACATCAAACCCCTGTACGAATACCTGCTCCGGCAGAACTACAGCAACGAGGCACTCACCCTGAGCGTGCACGACCAGGACATCATCCTGTCGCTGCTCATCTACGACCGCTACTTGAACGAGGAAACCGGGCAGTCGATGCTGGCCAACCTGTTCGACAAAGCCGACTATTACGACGATATTCTGGTGGAGCAGTATGGCGCGACGTGGAATGTGGAGGATTGAGGTGTGATATAAAATCGGCGCCGGAGTTTTGTTTTTCTGAAAAACCGCTACTTTTGCGGCCATGTTACATCCGATCATTTCCAGCAGCATTATTATTATTCGTCCCGGTGCGCACACCTGACGCGGTAAGGCTGTTGGAAAAACAGAAACCCCGGCAAGTGTGCAACTGGCCGGGGTTTTTGATTGGGAAAATAACAACGAACAACAAGCGATAAATATAATGTACCGCGAATTCAAGCACCTCCACCTTCCCTCAATCGACGCCGAAATACGGCAGTTTTGGGAAGACGAAAAGATATTTGAACGATCCGTCGAGCAGCGCCCGACCGACCAGTCTTTCGTGTTTTACGAAGGCCCGCCCTCGGCCAACGGCAAACCCGGTATCCACCACGTGATGTCGCGTACGGTGAAGGACCTGTTTTGCCGCTACCACACCCTGCTCGGGCGCCGCGTAGAGCGCAAAGGCGGCTGGGATACCCACGGCCTGCCCATCGAACTGCAGGTGGAAAAGGAACTCGGTATCACCAAGGAGGATATCGGGAAAAAGGTGACAGTGGAGGAGTACAACTCGGCCTGTCGCAGTACCGTGATGCGCTACAAAGACTTGTGGGACGACATCACCCGCCGCATGGGCTACTGGGTCGACCTCGACAACCCGTATATCACGTTCAAAAACGACTACATCGAGTCGGTGTGGTGGCTGCTGCAACAACTCTACAACAAAAAGACCGCCTCGGGAGAGCCTTTCCTGTACAAAGGCTTTACCATACAGCCCTTCAGCCCCGCCGCAGGTACGGGCCTGTCCACGCATGAACTCAACATGCCGGGCACCTACAAGGACGTGACAGACTTCACCACGGTGGCCATGTTCGCTGTACGACGGAACGCCAAATCCGCCTTCCTTTTCGACACGGAAGAAGAAGATGTGCGCATCCTCGCCTGGACAACCACGCCCTGGACGCTGCCCTCCAACGTAGCACTCACCGTCGGGCCAGATATCGAATACGCCAAGGTAAAAACACTCAGCCCCTACACCGGCCAACCCGTAAGCGTCGTGCTGGCTAAAGACCGTCTTTCGGCCTATTTCAACCCGGAAGACGCCGGCCTGTCCTTTACAGACTTCAAACCCGGCGACAAGAAACTGCCTTACCAGGTATTGCGGGACAATATAAAAGGCGCTGAACTGGTCGACGTGCGTTTCGAGCAACTCCTGCCCATGCCCGAGCTGATGAGCCCCGAACTTGAAGAGAAAGGTTTTCGCGTCATCCCCGGCGACTTCGTCACTACGGAAGACGGCACCGGCGTGGTACACACGGCGCCTTATTTCGGCGCCGACGACTTCCGGGCCTGCAAGGCGGCAGGCGTGCCCTTTATCGGATTGCCCAACGCCAAGCAGCCCGACCTGCCGTTCCCGCTGGTAGACCGCACCGGGCGTTTCGCCGTGGAAGTGCCCCTTTTCGGCGGGCGTTTTGTGAAGGAAGAATACTACTCCGCCGAAGCGCGCCAGCAGCCCGATTTCAAACCCACCGATCTGCTGATCGCGCTGCACCTCAAGGAAGAGAACAAAGCCTTCCGCGTCGAGAAATACAAGCACCCGTATCCGCACTGCTGGCGGACCGACAAACCCGTGCTCTATTACCCGCTGGACTCCTGGTTTGTGCGCGCCTCGGCAGCCAAAGACCGCATGGCCGAACTGAACCGCACGATCAACTGGAAACCCGCGTCTACGGGTACCGGCCGCTTCGGGCAGTGGCTCGACAACCTGCAGGACTGGAACCTTTCGCGCTCGCGCTACTGGGGCGTGCCGCTTCCGATCTGGCGTACGGAAGACGCAGAAGAGGAACTGTGCGTCGGCTCGGTAGAGCAATTGAAAAAAGAAATTGAAAAGGCCAACGCTGCGCTCGGGCTTTCCCAGCAACTGGCCGACGACCTGCACCGCCCGTATATCGACGACGTCGTGCTGGTGGCGCCTTCCGGCAAACCCATGCGCCGGGAACTTGACCTCATCGACGTGTGGTTCGATTCGGGCTCCATGCCTTATGCTCAATGGCACTATCCTTTTGAAAACCAGGATAAATGGAAGCAAAACTTCCCGGCGAATTTTATCGCCGAAGGCGTCGACCAGACCCGTGGCTGGTTCTATACCCTGCACGCCATCGCTACAATGGTGTTCGACTCGGTGGCCTTCAGGAACGTGGTCTCAAACGGTCTTGTACTCGACAAGGATGGCAATAAAATGTCGAAGTCGAAAGGCAACGTCGTCGACCCCTTCGATACCATCGCCGAGTACGGCGCCGATGCCACGCGCTGGTATATGATGGCCAATGCCAATCCCTGGGACAACCTTAAATTTGATACAGGCGGCATCCTCGAGGCGCGTAACAAACTGTTTGGAACGCTTTTCAATACCTACAACTTCTTCGCGCTGTACGCCAACCTCGACGGCTTCCGGATGGATGAATCCAACGTGATGCCCTACGACAAGCGTACGGAACTCGACCGCTGGGTTATTTCCAAACTGTACAGCCTCGTCAGCGATTACCGCGCAGCCATGGACGATTACGATGTGACGAAAGCCTGTCGCGCGATCGAGGAATTTGTCGACGAACACCTGTCGAACTGGTATGTGCGCCTGAGCCGCCGCCGCTTCTGGAAAGGGGAACTGAACGACGACAAAACCGCTGCCTACCAGACGCTTTTCGAGTGTCTCATGGTAACGGGCCAACTCATGGCCTCCGTCGCGCCGTTCTTTTCGGACTGGTTGTACCGGAACCTCACCGCGCCGGTTAAGGAAGTTGCAAAGGCAAAAAACACGCCGCTGCGCCACGATTCGGTACACCTGACTGATCTGGTCGCAGCCGACCCGTCGAAGATAGACAAAGCCCTTGAACGGCGCATGGACCATGCCCAGCGCATCTGTTCGCTGGCGTTGAGCATCCGCAAGAAAGAAAAACTGCGGGTGCGCCTGCCCCTGCAGAAAATCCTGCTGCCGGTACTCGACGAGGCTTTCATCGCAGAAGTCGAAGGGGTGAAAAATCTCATCCTCAGCGAGATCAATGCCAAGCAACTCGAATACATCACCGACGCTTCCGGGCTGCTGAAAAAAGGCGCCAAGGCCAATTTCAAAACGCTGGGCGCCAAACTCGGCAAGGACATGAAAGACGCGGCAGCATTGATTGCAGGTTTCAGCAACGAGCAAATCAACGCGCTGGAAGCCACCGGGGAAATGCCTGTGACGGTCAACGGCAATGCCTATACGCTGACGCCGGACGATCTCATCGTCACCACCGAAGACCTGCCGGGCTGGAAAGTGGCCTCCGAGGGCGCCCTTACCGTCGCCCTCGACGTGACGCTCACCCCCGAACTGCTCGCCGAAGGCACTGCCCGCGACCTGGTCAACCGCATCCAGAACATCCGCAAGGACAAGGATTTCAACGTGACCGACCGCGTTACTGTGACGCTGGAAAAACACGCGGCTATCCTCGACGCTGTGGCGCGTTTCCATGATTACATCAAGGCCGAAGTGCTGGCCACCGATCTGGTGCTGTCGGATGCGGTTGACGGGGAAAAAGTGGAACTGGACGATGAAGTGATGGTGGGGATTGACGTGGTGGTATCCTGATGGCCGGTTCAGCCAGGGGAGGGCATGTATCATAAGTAACAGCCTTGAGCAATTTACCCAATTTTATTGCGGGGGCGATGCCACTACTAGGTATTTTGCTCTCCAAAACTATATTTGGAACGACAAAGAGCTAAACGACTTATGATACATGCCCTTGCTCATTTTCCTCAAGGCCTTTATTTTTGCAGCCTAAACCACCCCTTATGCACCAGCCCCCTCTTTTTTCCGCTACTCTGTTCACCCTTTTTTCCTTCTTTTTTCTGCACTGCGTCGATGTGCCGCAATCCGGTCCGGTCACAGCCGGCGATATCGCCGGTCTGGCCAAGGCGCCCGACCCTGAATACGACCCGGAATTTGAATTCGATTACAAGATGATTGCCGTTCAGGGCGGGGTATTCACCATGGGCTGCACCAACCGGAAAAAGAGTTTCGACAGCGATGAATGCCCCCATCTGGATACCGTAGAGACTTTCAAAATGGGTATTTACGAAGTAAGCAAATACCAGTGGATGCAGGTAATGGGCGATAATCCGGGTGCGTTTTCCGATTGTTTCGACTGCCCGGCCCACTACGTTTCCTGGTTCGACGTTCAGCGGTTTATAAAAAAACTGAACAAGGTAACCGGCAGAAAATACCGGTTGCCCACGGAAGCGGAATGGGAATTTGCCGCAAAAGGCGGCGCACAGGGCGCCGGCGCCAACCTGCTTTATGCCGGCAGCAATAAACTGGAAAAGGTGGCCTGGTACAATGCGAACAGCGAAAAAAAACTCCATCCGGTTGGCCAGAAAGAACCCAATGCCCTGGGCATTTACGATCTGTCCGGCAATGTGCGCGAATGGTGTGAAGACATGTACGAAGGTTATCCGGGGTGCCCGATCCCGCACCAGATGAGCCTGACGCGGTGCTGCCGGGGCGGCTCCTGGATCAGCACGTGGTTCGGCTGCCGACTATCGGAGCGTATGGGGGTGGAACCCTCGGGACGGTACCTGAACATGGGGTTCCGGCTGGCGCATGATTAATGCAAAACGGTACCGCCGGCTTTAGCCGGCAAGCCTCAATCATGCACCAATTCATCAAAATCCAGTTCCCGCAATTTTGGCGCTTTCCACCAGGTATAAGCCACGATAAGAATTGTCATGGCGCCGCCAAAAACCACGGCAGGGACTGTCCCCAGTAATTTTGCCGCCAGTCCGCTCTCAAAGGCGCCGATCTCGTTGGATGAAGTGATAAAAATGGAGTTGACAGACGACACCCTGCCTTTCATGTGTTCCGGAGTAAGGTGTTGCATCAACGAGGACCGGATATAAACGCTGATCTCGTCGAATACGCCGGCCAGGAAAAGAAAGAGAAAAGACAGCCAGAACAGCCTCGACAGGCCAAAGCCAATGATGCAACCGCCGAAACCCGCCACACAGGCCAGCATCAGTTTGCCGGCGCCTTTTCCCAGTGGACGGTGTGCCAGTAAGAAGGCCATCGATATGGCGCCCAGCGACATCGCCGCGCGCAAAATGCCCAGCCCTTCCGGACCAACTTTCAGAATGTCTTTGGCAAAAACGGGCAGCAGGGCAACTGCTCCGCCAAATAAAACAGCGAATAAGTCCAGTGCAATGGCACTGATAATCAGTTGGTTACTGAATACGAACCGCAGGCCCTGCCTGATCCGAACCACCGCCGGTTCCGTATGATCGGCATGCGGGACGGGCCGCGAACCGATTTGCAACAGAGCGATCAAACCGAGCACACAAAGGCCGGTCATCACGGAGAAGGTGGTTGTCACGCCCGCAAAGCCGTATAACAAACCACCCAGCCCCAGTCCGGTAATACTGGCTACCTCCCAGGTACTGCTGTTCCAGGTGATGGCATTGGGCAGCAATTTGCGGTCGACCAACTGGGGCAGGAAAGCAAAATTGGTCGGACTGAAAAAGCCCCGGGATATTCCTGTGCAGAAAATAACGGAATAGATACCTGTCAGCAGCACTGCTTTGGGCATCGTATCGCGCAGGTAAACGAGGGTCAGCAGTGCCACCGAGCACAGCAGCAAAGTGAGGATACAGCCCACCAGGATGTTCCTGCGGTTGTATTTGTCGGCCAGGTGCCCTGCCCAAAGGCTGATGGTAATGGCGGGAATAGCCTCCGCCAGCCCGATAAACCCCAGCATCAGCGGGTCGCCGGTGAGGTCGTACACAAAATAGCCCACCGAGACCGACATGATCTGGATGGCCAGCGTGGTCATCATGCGCATGGTCAGGAAGCGCCGGTAGTCGGGTATGCGAAGGGCTGCGTATGCGTCGGGCGTTTTTGTCATTTCGTCAGTCGGCATGAATAGCCGGTGCAAAAGAACGAAAGGTTGGGAGGTAAGTTTAGCGGGAATGCCGGGGGGCGATTAATTTTTCATCTTTGATCAACCCGTTTTTTGTTTTGGATAACAAATGGTGCAAAATTGCGGGCACTTTGTCCAGATTTTTGAACTTTGCCGCCATTCCCGACCCCGTTATAATTTCTTTCAACCCGCTCAATATTGTCTACCATGAAATTACTCGAAGGAAAAGTAGCCCTCATCACCGGCGGTTCGCGCGGCATCGGCGAGGCGCTTGTCCGGAAGTTTGCAGAACACGGCGCTTCCGTCGCCTTCACCTACGTATCGGCCTCTTCCAAAGAACGGTCGGAACAACTGGCCGCCGAGTTGGGCGACCAGGTCAGGGCCTACCAGAGCGATGCCGGCGATTACAATCAGGCTGAAATGCTTGTCGGTCAGGTAGTTAAGGATTTCGGAAAACTCGACATCCTGCTCAATAATGCCGGTATTACACGCGATACGCTGATGCTCCGCATGACCGAACAACAATGGGACGAGGTGATCCAGACCAACCTGAAGTCGGTGTTCAATCTGACCAAACACGCGCTCAAGCCCATGATCCGCGCCGGCGGCAGTATCATTAACATGAGTTCGGTGGTCGGCGTGTTTGGACAGGCCGGACAGGCCAACTACGCCGCGTCCAAAGCGGGCATTATCGGATTTTCAAAATCCATCGCCAAAGAATACGGCTCGCGCGGCATCCGCTGCAATGCCGTGGCTCCCGGTTTTATCGAAACAGAAATGACAGCCGTGCTCGACGACAAAACCCGCGAAGGGTACCTCGCTGCCATACCCATGAAACGTCTGGGCTCTGGCGACGATGTGGCGAATACCTGTATTTTTCTTGCCTCGGAAATGGGCGCCTACGTGAGCGGCCAGGTGATATCGGTATGCGGAGCGTTGAATTGTTGAAAGGGGAGGTCGGCTTTTGGCAGGACCCGGATTTTGAGACAGGATTTCAGAGGTCGGCGGCGTCCTAATTATCATGCAGATCATGTAAATCCTGTCTCAAAACGCAAGTTGCTTCGTTATCCAAAGCAGCATCCCATTTATCATGTCCATCATGTAAATCCTGTCTCAAACCCCAAAAATTCTGTCAGCCATTCAACGCACAAAGGCACTGCCATTTTTGGTCTTTCAAAACGGCAGCCCAAGATCGTCGTCGTCGTTGTCGTCGTACCAGTCGAAGTCGTCAAAATCGCCGGGCGCGGGTTCGGGTTCATCGCCCTGAAGTTCGGCGTTGACGTCGGGCCGGTAGAAATACAGCCACGCATTCATGTCTTCATCGGCGACAAACTGCCGCCAGCGGTCGCGGTCTTCGTCGAAGTCCCATTCAAATTCGCCCGGCACATCATCGCGCAGCCAGGTGTAGAATTCATCGATCGGGGAGGGCTGATTGCTGGATTGCTGTTCGCGGTGAAATTCTTCCCATATCTCCACATCGTGCAGGGTGGCATCTTCGATTTCCTGGCATTGGCAACTGCCGCTGGCGCCAAGCGGGCAAATCCCCTGGGCGCGGTAGCAGCAGAAATCGATCTCCGCGCCGAGGTCGTGGTGGTAACGCACGGTTTCCCGGTACATCCAGTCGACCATGAGGGTATAGCGTTTGCGGGCGGTAAGGCGCGTCGGGCAACTCCAGACAATGCGCCAGGCCCTCCACAGCGTCTCTATCGCGGTCAGCACTTCGGATACCTGCACTTTTGTCAGCCGGTCCACCGGTGGAAAGGCATCGGGAGGAAGATTGAACAATTCTGACAGGCGCACATACCGCGCGTGGATACCGTCGTTGCGGGCATCTTCCTCTTCTGAGTAAGGCGAGCGAAAGGCGTAGGAACTGGGTTCCGGCGCGAAGCGCGTCGCGGTTTCAAGATCGGCGAGCAGGTGTGCGAGATAACGTTTCATTCCTCCGTGTATTCAACGTTCAAAGTTGTTTAAAATAATTGAAAATTCAACCTCGTTTTTCGGTTTTTTAAAAAAATTGAACGCGAGCAGTAGTTTCATCGTAAGTTTTGGCAAAAATCTTCAACCCGGTTATGAATAAAATCCTCATCCTCGCATTGGCCGTGCTGAGCGCCTGTTGCAGTTCATGCGGTTTTGCCCGTCCCAAAGGCCCGTTTATGGCATCTCAGGCCCCTCCTGTGCCCGATTATGCTCAACTTGACAACTGGGCGGCGCACCCCGACAAGAAAGACCCAGCCGACCGGACGCCCTGCCCCAACCTGAAAGACGAACAGGCCAATACTGGGGTTGATATCTTTTTCTTGCACCCGACCACCTATACCGGGAGCCTGCGTGAACAGGATCACTGGAATGCTGCGGTGAGCGAGACGGCTACCAATACCAAAACGGACGAATCGACCATTCTTTTTCAAGCCTCTATCTTTAACGGTGCAGGCCGCGTATTTGCTCCGCGATACCGGCAGGCGCACCTGCGGGCCTTCTTTGACAAAGACACGATTTCGGCAGAGAAAGCCCTCGATCTGGCCTACGCCGATGCAAAGGCCGCTTTTGAGTACTATCTCAAACATTGGAACAACGGACGGCCCTTTATCATTGCCTCGCACAGCCAGGGCGCCCGGCACTCCCTGTACCTCCTGCGCGACATGGTAGAGGGCAAACCGCTTGAGCGCCAACTGGTCGCGGCGTATCTCGTCGGCTGGCCGGTCAGGAAAGACTTTTTCAAAACACTGAAGCCATGCCGCTCGCCCGAAGAAACGGATTGCTATTGTACCTGGCGTACCTGGGAGCGCAAATTTGGTCGCCGGAAGGCTTTCGAAAAGGATGTCGTCTGCACGAACCCGCTGTTGTGGACGATTGAAGAGGGGAAGTACGCCCCGAAAAGCGCCAACCTGGGTGGGGTAGTGCGCCCGTTTTGCGCCATTTATCCCGAAATAGTTGATGCCGAGGTATATAAAGGCGTCCTTTTGGCATCCAGACCCAGGTTTCCGGGCAGTATCTTTTTCCGCACCAAAAACTACCATGTCGGCGACCTGAACCTGTACTACATGAACGTGCGTGAAAACGCCGGGACCCGTGTAAAAGCGTTTTTTAAAAAGTGATATTCCGCTAAAAAATTACATTTGTGCGTCAATCCACGCTCGGCACGGCGCGCCTGATCAGGATGCCGTGTTTGAAGATTGAACACACCTGAAACCCGTTAACGGGTTGGGCCGCCATTCCCTGCAGTGGTGGCCCTTTTTTATCTTTGTCCCATGCAAGTCTACAGCCTTTTCGATCTGAACGAGCACATCAGGCGGGTGATGGCGCTCAATTTTCAGCAGGCGCTCTGGATTACTGCCGAAATTGCGCAGTCCGGTCAGTCGCGCGGACATTATTACCTCGATCTGGTGCAAAAAGGCGAAGGCGACGACTTGCTGGCCCAGGCGCAGGCCGTGTTGTGGGCTTCCGACTACCGCCGCCTGTACAAGCAACTGGGCCCGCAGCTCGATGCCCTGCTGCGTGAAGGACTGGAAGTGAAAATGCAGGTACGTGTCGATTTCCACGAGCGTTTTGGTTTCAAACTGCACATTGCCGACATCGACCCTGCCCATACCTTCGGTCAACTCGACCTGCAGCGCCGTGAAACGGTCCGCACGCTGCGCGAGCGCGGACTGCTGGAGCGCAACCGCAACCTGCCCATGCGACCCGTGTTGCAGCGCATTGCCGTCATCACCTCGGCCGGTGCGGCAGGGTTTCAGGATTTTCAGGAACACCTGATACATAACCCTTTCGGGTACACATTCGACTGCCGGCTGTTTGAAGCCTCCGTACAGGGGAAAAGCGCCCGGGCGGAACTGTGTGCGGCACTGGACCGGGTGACTGCGCAAAGCGCTGATTTCGATTGCGTTGTGGTGGTGCGCGGCGGCGGCGCCCGGCTCGACCTGGCGGCTTTCGACGGACTTGAATTGGGCGAGACGGTGGCCCAAATGTCCCTGCCCGTATTGACCGGTATCGGTCATGATATCGACGAGACCGTACTCGATATGGTGGCCCATGCGGCCCTGAAAACGCCGACTGCCGTGGCCGATTTTCTCCTGCAGCACAACCTGTTTTTTGAAAACGGCATACTTCGCCTGGCCGAACAAATCCGCCGGGCCGGCGCCTTCTCCGTCAAAACGGCGCAACTGACCCTGCAACAACTGGAAGCGACCGTCCGCTGGAGTGCCCGCGAACGCCTGCTGTCCGCCGGCCGTAATCTCGACGCCATGCAGGAAAAAATACCAGAAACCGTCCGGCAACTCCTCCACCGCCGCGCGCTCCAACTGGATCAGGCAGCAGTCATCTGCCAGGCTTTAGACCCGGAAAAGGTGCTGCAACGCGGCTACAGCATTACCATGAAAGATGGAAAAATACTAAGCGGGCCTTCAGATGTCATCCCGGGAGATGTACTGGAGACCCGCCTGGCAGGGGGAAAGATAATAAGCAGGGTTTAAAGGTTTCGGGTTGCAGGGTTTCGGGTTGGAGCGTTCTGCTTATTCTGTTGCAAGTTGCCAATCAATCTACATCGCACAATGCAGCTCACTTTCCTTGTCCTGTTGTAAACACCTGTCCGAGTCGCGGGCGGGTAACACCCCGGCTACCTCTCGCCGGCAGATTTTTTGCCTCTTTAAGGCCGAATCCAGGTAATGAACCCGGGCAATTTGCCAAATATTATTGCAGGGCCGACGTGGTTTAGTGGTGGCACATGGGTAGTGCCTGCCGGTTTTCC
>ERZ724521.715-NODE-715-length-14982-cov-4.862129_pt1 | contig 14982 bp, 13 predicted proteins | sample MGYA00376054_ERZ724521 | MGnify/ENA primary metagenome ERZ724521 (study PRJEB28724, sample SAMN07190883) | activated sludge metagenome | isolation source: activated sludge of sewage treatment plant in Hong Hong | place: Hong Kong | collected 2016-03-17 ... | reverse complement strand
CGCCCACGGTGAACCCGTGATCGATGACGCTGATGGAACCCTCCGCCACGGGAGACGTCTTGCCGTTGATCCAGCACCACACACGCCCTACCCTGCCACGGAGTCGGCGATCCCGATGAGACGCTGGGCCTTCAACACGGTCTCCTGCCACTCCCCCGCCGGATCGCTGCCCCAGGTGATTCCGGCCCCCGTGCCGAAGTGGAGTGTGGCGTCACGTAGCCAGAAGGTGCGGATCGCCACCCCGAGCTCGGCGCGGTCAGCATCGACGTCGATCCAGCCGAAGGCCCCGCAGTACCACTGCCGTGGGACGGGCTCGAGTTCCCTGATCACGTCCAGCGCAGCCAGCTTCGGCGCGCCCGAGACGCTGCCAGGAGGCATCGTCGCAGCCAGAATCTCATCCCAGGACCGCCCCGCAACGTCGGCGGTGACGGTGCTGATGGGCTTTTGGGGCTTTTCTTCGAAGAAGGTGATTCGTCCTTCGTCGTCGAGCCCGAGGTTGTTGTACTTGCGGATCTGGGTCAGGTCACCGACGTCGTAGACCCCGACGAGGACTCCGCGCTGCTTGGCGGTCGCAACGAAGCCTTCGAGCGTGCCGGAAAACAGGTTGTCTCCGGCGACAACGATCAGGTCATCGTCGATGTTGTGACTGCGCAGGACGTAGCCGATGTCGCCGATGGCTCCCAGTCGGTCTTCGTTGCTGGTGGTTCCGTCATCGACGATGTGGATGGTCTTGTTGGCGAACGTGCCACCGTGCGAATCGGACCATGCGCGGAAGTTGGGCGCGTAGCGACGATTGGTGACGACGTAGATCGCGTCGATTTCAGGACACGCCGAAAACTTGTCGAGGACGTGATCGATCATCGGACGTCCTGCGACGGGAAGCAGCGGCTTGGCCTGGTTGTCGGTGAGCGGTCTTAAGCGGGTCGCGTAACCTGCCGCAAGGACGAGCAGCTTCATGACAGAAAGCGTCGCCCGACGGCGACAGCAGGTCAAGTGGGATAGCGGGAGAAGCGGTGTGATAGCGCGGCGTAGCTAGCGAAGCTGGACGAGGCTGAGCACGCCGACGTAGGCGTAGCCGATGAAGAACAGAAACAGGAACGGCAGCGACATCCAGTGACCGTTGTGCATCGCCAGGACGATGGCCAGTGCGAAGTACGCGGCAAAGCCGACCTCAATCGCGGGAACGATGGTCTTGTTGGCGCGATACTTCTTGCTGCGCCACGCTTCGATCTTGGCGACAACGCCGTGCTTCGGGGTGCGGACAAACTCGCCCGATTCACGCTGCATCAGCGCTTCAATGACGGCGCGGGTCTGGTTGATGCAAAGGCCAATGCCGAGCGACATCATGAGCGGCAGACGCTTGATGGTGCGCAGCCAGCCGCCGCGATCGATCTCACGCTGACTGGTGATGTAGAAGGCCGCAACCGACAGCGTAGTTCCGAAGAACAGCGGCAGGTCGATGAGCAGAACCTCGCGCAGACCGTGCGTGGTGCGAACGAGCAGGTTCGGCAAAAGCAGCAGCGACAGAAGAAGCAGCAGCGGATACGCGAAGTTGTTGGTCAGGTGAAAGAACGCTTCGGTCTTCACCGACAGCGGCGCATCGGATCGCAGGATCGTCGGCAGCAGCTTCTTGGCGACCTGAATCGAGCCCTTGGCCCAGCGGAACTGCTGGCTCTTGAAGCTGTTCATTTCGACGGGAAGCTCGGCGGGCGACACGACGTCGGGCAGGTAGACAAAGCGCCAGCCCTTGAGCTGCGCGCGGTACGAAAGATCCATGTCTTCCGTCAGCGTGTCGTGCTGCCAGCCACCCGCATCGCTGATCGCGGAACGTCGCCAGATGCCGCCGGTGCCGTTGAAGTTGAAGAAGCGACCCGAGCGATGACGCGCGGTGTGTTCGATGACGAAGTGACCATCGAGCATGAGCGCCTGGACTTCGGTGAGCGCCGAGTAGTCGCGGTTTAGGTGATCCCAGCGGACCTGAACCATCGCGACTTTGGGGTCGGAAAAGAAGTGAATCGTGCGCTCGAGGGTGTCCGGCTCAGGAATGAAGTCGGCATCGAAGACCAGCAGGAACTCGCCCTTGGCGGTCTTTAGGCCGTTTTCGAGCGCGCCCGCCTTGAAGCCAGTGCGGTCGGTGCGGTGAACGTAGGAGATCTCGATGCCTTGTGCGGCAATCTCGGCGACTTTGCGCTTGCACAGCTCTTGCGTCTCGTCGGTGCTGTCGTCGAGCACTTGGATCTCGAAGCGATCGCGCGGGTAACGAATCTGTGCCACTGCATCGAGCAGACGCTGCGCCACGTACATTTCGTTAAACAGCGGCAGCTGAACCGTGACCTTGGGCAGCTCGCGCATCTGACCGATGGGCTCGGGACGGTGATCGCGATAACGGTAATACAGGTACACCAGCTGCGACCGATGGAAGCCGTACACCGCCAGTCCGAGGAAGACGAGCAGGTACGCAATGATAAGGACCTGATTGTAGGCCGACAGCGACGCGGCGAAGAAACTTGAAAGTACCGACATGATGGTTTGAGTTTCCGTTTGCGAGCCAGACGCTCGCCATGCCGGTACTTTTGCGACAGCGTCAGGTCACGATTGTCACCAAATTGTAATTTTTCGTGTTTTTCTGTCGGTCCCTGTCGGGCTTTGTGCGGCGGAAAAGCCAATGAAATCGCGGGCTTGGCTCGTCGGTCTGCGCGAATGCGTGATGTCGCCCGTGCAAGGTGCTGCGATTTTGGACAATTTCTGCGGCGAATGCTGGGCTCGTCTTCGATAATGCCGAGTCATGAGCGCGCACACCGTGACCCGCAAAAATCGCTTTCTGGCTGCCTGCGCTGGAGAGCCCGTTGACACCGTTCCGATTTGGCTGATGCGACAGGCCGGGCGCTATCTGCCGGAATACCAAGCCACCCGTCAGAAGGCGGGAGATTTCTTGACGCTGTGCACCACGCCGGAATTGGCGGTGGAGGTGACGCTTCAACCAGTTCACCGTCTGGGCGTCGACGCAGCGATCTTGTTTTCGGACATTTTGCTGCCGCTGCGAGCGATGGGCATGCCGCTGTCGTTTACGGACGAAGGGCCTCGGCTTCAGCCGCTCGGGGACGAAGCGGCGATTGATGCACTGCGCGTGCTATCGCCCGACGAGCTTCCCGAAGTCCTGACCACGATTCGGCTGCTTCGTCGCGAGCTGTCCGACGTGGTGCCGCTGATTGGCTTTGCGGGCGCTCCGTTTACGCTGCTGACGTACGCTGTCGAAGGTCAGACGGGAAAGAGCTTCGTTCGTAGCAAAAAGCTGCTCTATTCGCAGCCGGAGCTTGCGCATCGACTGCTCGGCAAGATCGCGGACTCGCTGATTGCGCACCTGACGGGACAAGCGAAGGCGGGAGCGCAAGCGCTGCAGCTGTTTGACTCGTGGATTGGTGTGCTGTCGCCGGAAGACTATGCGGTCTTTGGTGCGCCGTACGTCGAAAAGGTGCTGACGGCGCTGCGACCGCTTGGCGTGCCGCTCATCTACTTTCCCCTCGGTGGCCTGTCGCTGCTGCCGCAAGTGGGCAAGCTGTCAGCGGACATTGTGTCGATCGACTGGCGGCAGTCGCTGTCGGTGGCCAAGCAGCAGCTTTCGTCGAATCAGGGTCTACAAGGCAACCTCGAGCCGCTGTTGCTACTCGGTCCGCTGGGGCAGCTGGAAGCGCGCGTCAAGCAGGTGCTGGCTTCGGCGCCTCGTCGTCGCTACATCTTCAACTTGGGGCACGGACTCACGCCGGAAATTCCGCCCGCTCACGTCGAGGCGCTGGTCGAGATGGTGCATCGCCTCGGGCAGTCGGTGGATTAGCTGTAGCGACGGATGAACAGCTCGCGTAGCGGCGTGTGGTTGCTGATGAGCGCGAGCGTCTCGTCGGCGTGTCCGATGCAGTAGCCGTTGCCGATGAGCATGTCGATGTCGCGGCTGATGCCTTCCGCTCCGAGCGCAGCGGCGGTAAAGCTCGTGGCCATCGAAAAGTAATAGACCGTTCCGCCCTGACGACAGCAGAGGATCGCGGCCATCTCGGCCCGAGGCGCACTGACGCAGCTTACGACCAGGTCGAACTCTCCGTCGCGACACGCAACATCTGCGACGGAAAGTGCATCGGCAGCATCGGCTGGCCAGATGTGATCGTAGATTCCGAGTGCGCTCCCTTCGGCCAGTGCTGTGGGATAGCTCTCGACACCGACGACAACTTCGGCTCCGGCTTGTTTGGCAGCGGCTCCGACGAGAAGACCTGACTTTCCACAGGCTCCCAGGACCAAGACTCGTCGCACACGCTTGCCCGGTCGCGTGTCTTGACACAGTCGTGTGACTTGCGGTGCCGCGCCAGCCACGTCGAGCGCAGACAACGCCACCGACTCAGGCAGATTGGCGGGCAGTCGGGCATAACATCCCGATTCGAACAGGATCGCAGTTCCGACGATGCTGACCTGATGTGCGTGCAAGTTGACGCGGAGCACGTGCTCGATCTGAAGCGGCGTGAGCGACAGCGAGACCAGCGTCGCGATGCGATCACCAGGCTGAAGCGTCCGATGGTGCGCCGACAGCTTGGATCCGACGTGACGAACGCGTCCGAGCAGCATTCCGCCCGAGCCCGTCACTGGATTGTGCATTTTGCCGCGCTTTTCGACGGTATCGAGGATCTGTGTGCGAACACCTTGCTCGATGTCGCTCGACGAGCTGCGCGCAACCTCTTCCATCTGACGGAAGCTGGCTGCGTCGATGTTCAGTCGCTCGACGTCGATGCTGATCTCGTAGTCGTGACCGTCGCTGCGATTGGGACTGCTATCGACAGACCAAGCGGCTTGGGGGAGCACGCGAACTTCGTCGAGAACGCGATGAAGCCCGTAGCGAAAGTGCAGAGGAATGGACTCGGCAGTCATGGATGAAAACCTCGACAGAGCGCAGAGAGGAACACGTTACTCTAGCCGCTGAACCCGCCAGCGTCCTTCTTCGAGCAGGAGCACCGCTTCTTGGTCTTCGCCAAGTGGCAAGCGTGCGATGGTGTCTTCGACGATCAGCGGCTCTTCGCTGTGCTGTCTTAGACGTTCAACTTGCGCGGAAATCTTGGGCTCACTTGTAAACCGCTGCTTGAGCGCATCGACGGTGAGCTTGCTTTCCAACGACTTGGGCACAAAGCGCAGCAGCACGTCGAATCGCTGTCGGGAATATGCCAAGACAAACGATCGCAGCGCCTGTTGCGGCGTGTTTTGCGGATAAAAATCGAGCGGATTTTGAAAGAAGAGATACGGCGTCTCGGCTTCTTTTTTCGTCGCAGACACCTCTTTGCTCAGCCGCAGCGTCAGATCGCTTGTGAGCTTGGCGTCCGCCAGATACACCGTCGTCGGCTCTGCCGCGCGTAGCTCGTCGAGAAGCAGACGACTTTGCCCCGGCTGTTCTTCCAGCAGCTTGATGAAACAGGCTCGACTACAGCGCGTGCGAAAGTCGAGGCTCAGCCTCGAGTACGCCGCGTCTATGTCGCCGCTGGTGGTGTCGTGCAAGAAGCTGCTCAGCGTCTGTTTCGGATTCCTGCTCGACGGACCACAGGCCGTCATCGTCGCAAGGATCAACAGCGCGAGCACCTTCACTGCTTGTCTCCGTCGCTGGTAGAGACAATGAGCCGATACGGTGCGTCGAAGCAGGTGCGACGATCGCGGCTGCTTACTTTGAGCACGACCTCGCCGCTGGTGGTGATGGTCTGCTCCGTTTGTTTGCCGTCGCTGCCTTTGGCTGCTTCGTCTTTTTTGCCGCGACCGTCGTCTTTGCCCTTGCCTTTGCCGTCGCTGGGCTTGGCTTCACTGCGGACGACATCGAGGCTGGCTGTGCAGTCTCCACCGGGGAGCTGAAGCTTGGCCTGATACGTCAGCGTCTGTCCGTCGGTGGCGCCTATGCGATAACAGTCGACATCTTGCGGCCACAGAAAGCCTGCGATCTCGGCAGTTCCCGACGACAACGTGAGCGCATTGGCTTGCGCTGGGCAGGCATCGTTGGGTTCCGCTTCGGCATCTTCCAGTGGTGCTTCGACGAGCGTCCGCAAGTGATAGCGAGCTTCTCCGGGCGCTTTGGCAAAGCTCTGTCCTCGGACAGCGACGAAGACCCGCGCACTTCCAGCAGGCAGTGTGACGTTGCGAAGCTGTAGCTCTTCTTTTCCCTTACTGGCTTGTACGTCGAGAACGAGCTTTGGCGCTTGGGTTGATCCGTCGCTGCCTGAACCTGCTGGTTCCACAAGGATGCGAACGGCTGGCTGCACCGACGGAGTGCTGAGCGTCAGACGCAGAATCGCCGACTGTCGCAGCCCTTCGCTGTCGGGGGTCGCTTTTCGTCCCGGTGCCGTCGGTAGCTGGATCACAAAGAAGTCTTCGTCTCGTCTCGTCGACAGCGTACCGGATGCATCGCTTCCGAGCATCGGCGTGGCCTGCGCGAGGCTGTCGTTCGGCTCAAACTCACTGTCAGGCGCTGCGGGCAGCGAAGAAACGGAGAGCTGATAGGCTCCGAGCGTCGGTTCGTGGGCTGCTTCGGGCTTCACTCGGCCTCGGACGCGAACATAGAGCGGCTGCCCAGGACGGAGGGTCAGTCCCCACAGTCGCTCGCCTTCGCCCAGCTTGCGCTCATCGATGGTTCCGAGTGACTCGCCGCTTTCCGAGAACAGCTCCAGCGACAGATCGGGCGCACCACTTGCGTCAATGCGCAGCGTCTGTGCCGTTGGAAGGGCAGGCCAGATGAAGAAGTCGTCGTCACCGCGTCCAGCTCCTTGCGAGGTCGGAGCCAGCAGCGAGCCTCGTAGCACTTTTTGCGGATCGAGCCGCTGCGCGTGCTCTCGATCGTCGTTCGGTTCGGTCTCTGCAAGCGGAGCCAGCTGTGAAGTCGGGTTCGCGAGCTGTTTGGCCGCGACATCGATGACTTGCACCGATGGGCCTAGATCTTTCGATACCGGCAGCGGCTTGCGGGGATTGCAAGCCCACAGCCCGAACACCGCAATGAGTAGAAGCGATCGGCGCGACATATCCAGCGAGTGTTGCCTAAGCGGGGGAAAAGCGGCAGTACGGATGACTAGCTGTCGGATTCGGCGCTCGCTTCACCTTCTTGCGCCAAGGCGGAAGGCAGCGTTGCCATGAACTCGGCTTCCGAGACCAGCTGTCCTGCGACATGGACTTCGCCTCGGAACTTCCAAATGCGACCACGGCCCCGCAGCAGCGATGTCGTCAGCACCAGCTGATCGCCTGGCACCACCGGCTTGCGGAAGCGCGCTTTGTCCATGCTGACCAGATAGAACGCCTGCTCGCCGGCTTGTTTGCCCAGCTTGAGACAGGCATGCACAGCCGCCGTCTGCGCCATCGCTTCCAGAATCAGCACGCCGGGCATCACCGGGTGTCCGGGAAAGTGACCCACGAAAAACGGCTCGTTGATGGTCACGTTCTTGATGGCGCGGCAGGTCTCGCCGCCGAACTCAGTCACCCGATCGATGAGCAAGAACGGATAGCGGTGCGGCAAAAGCCGCATGATCGCCGTGACATCCAGCGGCAGTGCAGGGCCTTCGCTCACGACTACTTGCTCCCAGGGGCTGGCGCGGCGGGGGCCGGGGCCTTCATTTCGTTTACCTTGCGGATGACTTCGTTCGTGATGTCCATCGGGCTCTGCTGCGGCCACAGCACCACATCGCTGCGCAGCACCATCGCGAAGTTGTCGCGGCGAGCCAGTCCGTCGATCGCGCGAACGACCTTCTCTTGCAGCGGCTGAAGCACCTTGGCTTCCTTCTGGCCGATGTCCTGCTGCGCGCGCTGCAGCGCTTCTTGAAGCTGCATCACCTTCTGCTGAAGCTCTTCCCGCTTTTTCTGCGCAGCGGCGGGCTGAAGCACCGACTGCTGCTTGAGGAAGTCCTCTTCCAGCTTCTTGAGCTCATCCTGCTTCGACAGCAGCTCTTTTTGCTTGCGGTCGGCTTCGGCCTTGAGGCTTCCGATGCTCGCCTTGCCTTCGTTGGTTTCTTCGATGGCGCGACGGATATCAACAATCGCAATCTTCTGCTGCGCATGAGCCACGGCTCCCGACAGCATCACCGCACCCGCTACGCTCAGACCCAACGTCCATTGCACGGCTCGATTTAACATCTCGTAAGACTCCTGTTTCTTGGTGGTGAAAGGTTGTGCGCAGGTTGCAAGACGCAAGATGGCGTACCGCGCATTCATTAGAAGAAGTTGCCGATGGTGAACTCGAAGACCAGCGGATCTTCACCGGGCTGCGGATTCAGGGGGATGCCCCACTCGAAGCGAAGCGGACCAATCGGCGAGAACCAACGGAAGCCAAAGCCGACGGAGTAGCGCAGGTTTTGGAACGTTGGATAGTGAACACAGGGGTTGAACACCTCGGGAAGGGCTGACGTCGCCGTCGCGCTCGTGCAGTACTTCGCTTCGAGGTTATAGCCGTTGCCCATATCAAAGAACACCACGCCTTTGATCTGGACAGCCGGGATGATCATGAACTCGATTTCGCTGTTCAGGATGAGCTGCCAGTTGGCACCGACGCTGAACTGGGTGAGATACGAGCCGGGCTCCAGCGCGCTTTGAATCTGAATCCGTGGTCCCAGCGAGTACAAACGATAGCCACGAATGCTCTGGATGCCACCGAGGAAGTATCGCTCGTAGATGGGCACGCCTTCCGCTCGACGAGAGAAGACCAGGCCGCTTTCCGCGTTCAGACGGAAAATGAACGGACCCCAAATCGGACGATAGAAGCGCGCATAGCCCGAGACGCGGATGTAGTCGATTTCCGACGCGAGATAGCGATCCGCGACCTCGACCGACAGAAGGTGAAACATGCCCTTCGTCGGGAACATGCGGTCATTGCGGGAATCAAACTGCGTCCACAGCCGAACCGAAGACGACCAGCCGCGACGATACAGGTTGGCGAGCGTTCCACCCGCAATCGACTGAACCTGCCCGAAGCCCGAGATCGACAGACCTTGGCTGTTCTGACCGATCGAGACCCACTCCAGCTTGTACGTTCCGAGCAGTCGGAAGTAATCGCCGAACAGGTAACCCCACGTCAGGTCTCCACCGCGCGTCGTCCGATTGAAGTTCGGATAGTAGAGCAGCTGGTTATAGCCCGAAAACGAGAAGGTGACGTTCGAGTCGAGGAAGTACGGATCGATGTAGTTTATCGAAAACAGCTGTCGCAGCGACGAAAGCTGAGCCGACAGCCGCAGCGAGGTGCCTCGACCGAACAGGTTGTTTTGCGCGATCTGCGCCTGCGCGATGAAGTTTTCGACCGACGAAAAGCCCGCACCAATCTGGAAGGTTCCCGTCGGACGCTCGGTCACTTCGATGTTGACTTCGAGCCGCTCGTCGGTGGTCCCTCGCTTGGTCGAGATCTCGACCTTTTCAAAGAAGCCCAGCGCTTGCACACGGTTCTTCGAAAACTCGACGAGCGCTTCCGAGTACAGCTCACCTTCAAAGATCTTCAGCTCGCGACGGATGACCTTGTCGCGCGTCTTGGTGTTGCCTCGGACGTTGATGCGCTCGAAGTAGACTTTTTTGCCCTGCTGAAGATCGAAGGTCAGGTCGACGATCTTCTTTTCCGCATCAATCTGGGTGAGCGGCGTCACGTTGACGTTCGCGTAGCCCCGATTTTTGTAGAAGTTGTTGATGTTCTGGATGTCCTGACCGAGCTTCGAGCGATTGAACTGGTCGCCGGGACGAACCTTCAGTCCGCGCAGCATCTCGTCTTTCGGGATGAGCAGCTCTCCCTGAAAGTCCAGCTTGCCGAGCTTGTAGATGTCGCCTTCCTCGATGGGAATCGAGATATACAAAAAGCGCTTGTCGGGGGACATCTCGACCGTCGGCTTGCCGATCTTCACCGTCACGTAGCCGTGGTCGTAGTAGTACGCGGTCAGCAGCAGCACATCGCGCTCGAACGCGTCTTCTTTGTACGTACCAGCCGACGTCAGAAACGACAGCCAGTTGCCTTCTTGGGTCGCCATCACCGAGCGAAGCTCTTCGTCGCTGGCGTGACGATTGCCCAGGAACGTGATCTTGCGAACCTCGACCTTGGCGTGCTCGTCGACGATGAAGTAGACATCAAGCTGCGTTGCCGAGTGAATCTTGATCTCGGACTTGACGTCGGCGAGGTAGTAGCCTTTTTCGACGTACAGGTCGTGGATCTTTTCGACGTTGCGCTTGATCTTCGCCGGGTCGTAGATGGTGTCTTTTTTCAGGTCGAGGATCTCGTTGATCTTGTCGAGCCCGACTTCGCTGTTGCCCGAGACGTAGATCTTGCGCAGCGAGCGCTTTTCGCGAACCACGTAGTTCAGCAGGATTCCGCCCGAGTCGCCTTCTTCCCACTCGATGCGCACATCGTCGAACGAGCGCATCTTCCACAGCGTCTTGAGGTCTTCTTGAATCGTCTCTAGCTTGAGCGGCTGACCTTCTTCAGCGGGCTTTACACCAAAGCGTTCTTCCGTCGACAGAGCGCGCTGCATCGCTGCGGCTTCGACTTTGACATTGCCTCGAAAGCCGATCTTTTCAATGCGGCGACCAATCGGAATGTCACCGTCTGCGCGGGCGGTGACGCTGCTGAGCATCAGCCCGAGAAAGCACGCGAGAAGTAGCCAGTACGATCGCTTCAAACGGCACCTTCCTGTGCGGCTGAACTGCGGAGTTGTGATTCGTCATCGGTGAGGATGCGACCATCGGCCATGTGTACACGCCGAGGCATGCGCGCCGCCAGATCTTCGTTGTGCGTGACGACGATCATGGTCATGCCTCGCTCTCGGTTGAGCTCGACCACCAGCTCGTGGATGGCTGCGCCGGTGCGCGCGTCCAAGTTGCCGGTCGGTTCGTCGGCGAGGAGCAGTCTCGGTTCCATGACCAGCGCTCTGGCCAGGGCGACGCGCTGCTGTTCGCCGCCGGACAGCTCACCGGGACGGTGCTGAAGCCGGTGTCCAAGTCCCACTCGCTTGAGCAGCTCTGTCGCGCGCTGTTCGGCCACGCTGCGCTCGATCCCAGCGATGAGACCTGGCATTGCTGCATTTTCGACAGCCGAAAACTCCGGCAACAGGTGATGGAACTGAAAGACAAAGCCGATGGTGTGATTGCGAAATGCTGCAAGTGCCGTTGGAGTCAGCGACGTAACGTCGGACCCATCGATGACGACCTTGCCGGAAGACGCAATGTCCAGCGTGCCGAGTACATGAAGGAACGTGGACTTGCCTGCTCCCGAGGCTCCGACCACGGCGACCATCTCTCCGGCTTTGATCGAGAGATCGATCCCTTTGAGGACCTCGATCGGACGACCGCCGAATGCAAAGGCCTTTCGTAAAGCAATAATCTCAACGGGTGCGCCGGGCATGGTATTGGCGAGGGCAGGGAGCGTACTTATCTAGTCGTGGCATGTCAAATGGCCCGTCGCGCTGTTTGCGTTTCGTTCGCTGTCAGTCGGGGCCTGTGACCAAATGAGCCGTCTCATCGATTGTGATTCGGAAGTTGGCGAGCGAACCTTGACGATTGCGCCGTGTGGAATTCAAACTGAAGGTATCGGCCACGACGGCTGAAAAAGAAGTGGGCGATGCTAGAGCCCTGGATCATCGAACAGATTCGAAAGCGGGAAGAAGAAGATCGGCGGCGACGTGAACAGCAGCCGATCCTTCGAATTCCCGACTATCCACCGCCGCGTGATAGCAGCGACGAAGATCGTGAAGATCATGACGGCCCCGGTGGTGAGCGTGGCGTCGTGATCATCAGCCTGTAGCCTGGGCTGACTATCGCTGTGCGAGCAGCTTGTAGGCTTCGGCAAGCGCTGCGGCGTAGACGATTTTTCGCGGGGTGTGGTGGGTCGCAGCGGCGGCGCGAACCGACTCAAACTCGGGCGCGACATTGAGCACGCTGCGGGTCTCGGGATCTCGTCCCAGCTTGACGTCAATGGATCCAAACGCGGTCGTCACCGACGCAATCTCTCGATCGAGCATCACGCGGGAGACCCGATGAAAGCGCAGCCCGATCGTCGATGTCTCGGCGAGGATGTGCTGGATCACGGCGCTTCGCTTGTCGTCATCGACCAAGGCTGACAGCAGCAGGCCGGGGCGACCCTTCTTCATCAGCGTCTGCGAAAGCCAGGCATCGCGCGCTCCGAGAGACAGCAGCGAGTCCAGGATCGGCGGCACAAGCTGGGGATTCATGTCGTCGATGTTGGCGGAAACTTCCCACAGCGATGCGCCATCTTGGGCCGTGTCCGTCGGCGCGCTGGGACTTGCCAGCGGATGCGACGCGGACTGCTCTTGTCCGGCGAAGATGCGAAGGATGTTGGGGCGATCGGGAAGCTCTCGGGTTCCGGCGCCGTGTCCCGTGGCCACGATGCGCATGGCGGGCATCGGTCCGTAGGACTCCGCGTGAGTGGCGACGATGAGCGCTCCGGTGGGCGTGGTCAGCTCTCCGAGGAGATCGCCGGCTTCCACCTGCGCACCTTTGAGCAGTGCTGCCGTGGCTGGTGCGGGAACAGGAAGCAGTCCGTGTGCGGTGCGAACGCGACCCGTGCCGAGCGGAACGGGTCGACAGACAATCCGGCGTGGACTGATCCAGCTGAGCGCGGCGGCGACTCCGACGATGTCGACGATGGAATCGAGCGCACCGACTTCGTGAAACATGACTTCCGACGGACTGACTCCGTGCATGGCGGCTTCGACGACCGCGAGCCGATCGAACATTCGCAGTGCGCGCGCTTTTACGTCGGCAAGCAGCGGCGCTGAGACGATCATGCGACGAATCTCGGCATAGTGCGTGTGCGGATGCGCGTCGTGATGAGGGTCGTGCGCGTCATGACGAGGCTCGTGCGCGTCATGACGATGGTCGTGCATGTCATGACGAGGCTCGTGCATGTCATGACGAGGCTCGTGCATGTCATGACGATGGTCGTGCATGTCATGACGATGGTCGTGCATGTCATGACGATGGTCGTGCGCGTCATGACGATGGTCGTGCATGTCATGACGAGGCTCGTGCATGTCATGACGAGGCTCGTGCATGTCATGACGATGGTCGTGCGTGTCGTGACGATGGTCGTGCGCGTCATGACGATGGTCGTGCGCGTCGTGATGAGCGCCGTGCAGATGCTTGTGATCGACGTGGTGATGCACAGGCGACGAGACGGACTCACCGAGATCGACGACATCGACCTTTTTGCCGACCATGCCGCGCTTTTTGACGTGGCTGACTTGCAGCTCCCAGCTCGACAAGGGAAGCAGGGCCAGCTGCTCGCGGACAAAGGACTCTGGCACGCCCAAGTCGAGGAGCGCTCCGAGCGTCATGTCGCCCGCGAGCCCGGTTGCGCAGTCAAAATACAGGGTGGAACCGCGCAGCTCACTCGGTGAATCGGTGGTGGTCATGGCGTAATCCTCGAAGCGGGAAGTTCGTAGCTGGCAGAGCGTAGCGTCAGCGCGGCGGCGTAACCGGCCCCAAAGCCATTGTCGATGTTGACGACGGTGACACCAGACGCGCACGACGAGAGCATTCCGAGCAGCGCAGCCAGGCCGGAAAAGCTTGCACCGTATCCGACGGACGTGGGCACTGCAATGACGGGACGGCCTGACAGTCCAGCGACGGCAGATGGGAGCGCACCTTCCATGCCAGCGACGGCGATGATGATGCGTGCGGCGCGTAGCTTGTCTTCTGCGGCGAGTAGGCGATGAATGCCAGCGACACCGACGTCGCACAGGCGCTCGACGTGACAGCCGAAGAACTCTGCGGTGATGGCTGCTTCGTCTGCGACGGGAAGATCGGACGTTCCAGCGCAGATGACGAGCACCGGACCTGGGCGCGGCTCAGTGGCCGTTGGACGCGGGGAAAACAGCAGACGCGAGCTGGGATCGTAGCGGCAGTCGGGTAGGGCTGCGGTGACGACGTCGGCGTGTTCCTTGGTGGCGCGGGTTCCAAAGGCGGCGCTGCCGTGTGAGAGCAGCTCTTTGAAGATGGCGAGGACGTGCTCGGGACGCTTGCCTTGGCAGAAGACGACCTCGGGGAAGCCGGCGCGCAGGCTGCGATGGTGGTCGACGCGGGCAAAGCCAAGATCGGCAAACGGGAGCTTGGTGAGTCGGGACATGGCCGTCGCGACATCGAGCTGACCGGCGGCGACCTGCGACAACAGTTCAGAAAGGGCTGCTTCGTTCACGGGCTGAAGCCATAGCACGAATCAGGAAGGGCTTTCGGCGGGTCGCGCGTGCGGAAATCGGGTCGTGCGAACAGCTGTGCGGGCGTGTGCTGCCGTTAGGGACTGGTCGGTGCGTGACAGGTCGACTCGCTGAGGAGCAGATCGGGCAGCCGCTCGCGGGGCGCGTCGCTTTGGTGATCGATGACTTCTTGGGCGCGGCGAAGATCGCGGCGGAACTGTCCGACGACGAGGCTGCGATGTTCGGGATTGACGATCTCGGCGCCGCGCTGGTTGAGCGTTCGGATGGCAGCTTGGGCGACGATAGTGAGCGACTCTTCGCTGATGAGTCCCCACTCGAAGGCTTGGATGGCTGCGCCGATGTAGGTATCGAAGAAGACGAGCCGCGTGATGCCTTGGTCCATGTCTTTGACGCTGCGCGGATAGGGACAGAACATGCCGTGACGCTGGCTGGTGACGATTTGGTGGATGAAGACGGCGCGGAGTCGCTCGGGCTGGTGATAGAGCATCAGCTCGCCGCCGAGGAGGTCGCCTTGGCCGCTGTCGCCGATGAAGACGAAGTCGGACTCGGGATAGAGCGCGGCGTACTGAACGAAGTTGCGGAACTTGGCAAACGCTTGGACTTCGTGGACGTTGCCGATGCCGGAATAGGCGCGTGGGGCGGGCAGCAAGCTGTAGCCACCGATGATCGATGAGTGGGCGGAAAACAGCGGATTGAGCGTCGAGGTGTAGCTAAAGCCAGCCAGCTCACGCGGACGGGCCGAGAGAAACGTGACGGAGCCTTTGGCTTGCGTGCTGCTGTCGTGGGC
>ERZ724521.713-NODE-713-length-14992-cov-4.619268_pt1 | contig 14992 bp, 11 predicted proteins | sample MGYA00376054_ERZ724521 | MGnify/ENA primary metagenome ERZ724521 (study PRJEB28724, sample SAMN07190883) | activated sludge metagenome | isolation source: activated sludge of sewage treatment plant in Hong Hong | place: Hong Kong | collected 2016-03-17 ... | reverse complement strand
GTCCTTTTCCTTGAGGCACAGGTCCACCACGAGGTTGATGGAGGCGGTGACGTGGGTCTCGTGCTCCAGAAGGACCTGGAACACATCGGTGATGGACTTGTAGGCCTTCTGCGGCTGCTTCAGCGCGGGGATCACGGCTTTTCCGCCGCGGTCGTTCACATACTTGATGAGCTTGAGCATGTGGATGCGCTCCTCGTCGCTGTGCTTGTACAGAAATGCGGCCGTGCCGCTCAGGCCCGTGGTCTCAGCCCAGCTGGCCATGGCCAGGTAGCTCTGGCTGCTGCTGGCCTCGATGCCGATCTGCGTGTTGAGGGCGTCCTCGATCTTCTTGGAAAGCATGGTGGGCGTGGATTGTGCTGCAAAGCTAACGGGCAGGGCACCCTTACGGTTCGGCGCGGGCCGATTCACCTGGTGTTGAACTGGTTCATGGCGTGGCCAATGCCCATGAGGCCGAAATCAAGCACCGCATCGGCACACAGTTGGGTCCGGGCTTCGAGTGCGGCGGCTTCCTCCTTGTTCCACGGGCTCAGCACATAGTCCGCCTGGCGGCCGCGCGCAAAGTCGCTGCCGATGCCGAAGCGCAACCGGGGAAAGGTCTCCGTACCGATGGTCTGAATGATGCTCGTAAGCCCGTTGTGTCCACCGGCCCCGCCGCTCGCACGTAACCGCACCTTCCCGAACGGCAAGGCCAGGTCGTCCGTGATCACGAGCACCCGCTCGGAAACGATGCCTTCCTGCTCCATCCAATACCGCACGGCCTTGCCACTGAGGTTCATGAAGGTCTGCGGTTTGATGCAGATGAACGAGCGGCCCTTGTGCCGGAAGGTGGCCAGGTCCGCGTACCGGTCCGGCGCAAATGCCACGCCGTGCGCTGCCGCAAGCCGGTCCAGCACCAAGAAGCCGATGTTGTGCCGCGTGTTCGCGTAATCGGGTCCGGGATTGCCGAGGCCAACGATGAGGTAATTCATGCAATGTGCGAAAGAAACACACTAACCCAATATCCAAGCTCAAGTATAGACAACGACTACACTATTCTAATTATTCCCGGCAATCGGGCTCTCGCTTATGGACCATTGTCCAACAATACGCAATCCGCAAAGATGCATAACTCAATGACCCCCTTAGCAGTCCATAGCCCTCCTGCTGTGTTCCTTTGAAAAGTAGATAATCCCCGGCTATCGTCTGTGCCGCCAAGTTCACGGTCGCACCAACCAAAAGACCACCACCATTCTTCAAGAATGGCAAGAACCGATCGACACTAACCCCGACCTGAGCGGCCATAGTGGTACTACCATTGTTAAAATCCAGAACCGCCTGCCCATATAGCGTTGTATCCCTAAAAATCGGTCCAATCGCAAAAGTCGTTGTCATTTCAGTAACCCCTCCTGAAACGCTCAAATCCCAGAACCCATTATCGGAACATGGCAATCTTCGGCCATAACTTAATGTCCAACGTCCAACCGGACCTATGGAGCTCCATATCAGGCGGTCTCTGAATTGCGGCACCATAAGGGGTTCGCCATTTTCTCGAAGTACTGTGCGGGCGGAAAAATCGACGTTCAAATGCGCCCGAATGAATCCGCCCGCAATATTAAAGCCAATTACATGCTCTCGCCGCATCCCACAACGGTATCGATATGCTCCCTCGAGAGAAAGCATCGACATAACCCCAGAGGTTATTGTGATATCATGGCCTTTCAAGACGAATTGCCTTATTGGGGGCTGGATGCCACCTAGCATACCAACCGCGAAGAGATGGCGCGGCGAACTGTCCTGAGCCTCCAACGGCAGTGTCGAAACACTTGAACCCAGAGCTGTTATTAAGGATGCGACGAGATTCCAATTGAATCTAATCATCAACCATGATTTCAGCGTTCCGCTAATACTCGAACTTGTGAATCAAATCAGAGGGGCCCGATGAATTCGGGAAAAGATAAAGTGCCTGCGCCTTGCCAGATTCGAAAGTCTTCTCCCCGTCCGACCAGTTCTGACTTACTCTCCGAGATCTTCTCCTTTTTGGTTCTTTAACTTTCGCATAAGTACCCATAAAGTCGCATTTATCGCTGCTGTAAATGCCATAATCGCCATTTACTTTCACACCAATACGTGTTCGGTTTCTCCGCCACACCACCTTACGCCTGTACATTTTCATTTTTGCCACCGTCCTTGTAGAGCCTCCCCAATAATTCCAACGCAGTTTATACGCCATCATCCGGTTACTGTCATTATAATATAAGTGCAGGTAGTCCACTTGATGATTCTTGCACTGCGTAGAACCATCATTGTAAAGCACCTTGTAGAGGGGGTTACCAAGACCGGATAGTATACTATCCAGCGCTTCGCAGCTACCGCCAGGGATTACCCATGAATCTCCATTGACATCCGTTAAATATATGGTACTATCAATCCATATCGCGCCATCTTCACTGCGTAGTGTTTCCTCAATCTCGTCATCAAAACTATTGTCCTGGTCTGGATTGGTGGACGGGTCGGCTCCAGCGGCGAGCCATTGGTCTTCATAATCCGCTTGGACCCTGCGATATGAGTCGAAGCCCTGAAAGTTTTCAAAGTCTATAAGGGTCTGTGCATCGTTGAAACCAATACTATCAGCGAGGTCATTATATTCTTCTTCGGACAAATTTGAATGAGCTGAAATGAAACTATCAATGTACGCCTCTTGTTCCGATTCCAGACAGTCGTAAATCTGTTGATACTGTGACCAAGAATCAAATCGCAAAATGCCACCACAAACCTGTGGAATATTATGGTAGCAGAGTGAACTTCGTATTCCATAGTTATCCTGAGCGCGCAAATCGCTGCGCGCATTCTGTTCTTTCCGACAAGCAGCCGCGGTGGTAAGGACAATTACCTCGAAGAACTTCACCACCTGCTTATATCTCATCTGTAACTTGTGTTTCCTCAAGACTAAGGTCGTTGATGGTCTCTAACCGCCACTGGGAAGACCAATTTGAGTCGTATCCTTGGACTCTTACTGGGTCGATTGTGTGGGCGGGGTCACTAATCTGCACGACTGACTTGCAAAAGAAACAAGCCCCGGGGTTGCCGGGGCTTGTTGCGAAAGGTGCGGGTGATGGGTGCGGCCGGCTTACTTCTTCGCAGCAGGCTTTGCAGCCTCGGCCTTCTTGGCATCCGCAGCAGGGGCGGCAGCCGGAGTGGCGGCCGTGGTGGCGGCAGGCGCAGCCTCCTCCTTCTTGGCCATGCGCACGCTGGCCACCACGTCGTTCGGCTTCTCCGCGATGGTGATGCCGGGGAACTTGAGGTCGCTCACGTGGATGGCGTTGTTCAGGTCCAGGTTGGTGATGTCCACCTCCAGGTGCTCGGGAAGCGCGTTGGGGAGACCCTTGACCCGCACCTTGCGCATCGGCTGGCTGAGCAGACCGCCCTTCTTCACGCCGGCGGCCTGTCCGGTGAGCTTGATCGCCAGGCTCACGCGGGCCTGCTTGTCGTCGCTCATCTCCACGAAGTCCACGTGGAGAACGCGGTCGCTCACGGGATGGAATTGCTTGTCATGGATCAGCGCCATGCGCTTCTGTCCATCGATGTCGAGCTCGATCCGATAGCTCTCCGGGGTGAAGACGAGCTTGCGCAGCGCGGCTTCTTCCACGCTGATGTGCTCAACACTGGAGCCTCCGTAGAGCACGCACGGTACGCGCTTGCTGCGCCGCAACAGGGCGGCGTCCTTGGTGCCTTGGGCGGTGCGCTTGGTGGCGGACAGTTCTACCTTCTTCATGCTGTTTGCGCCGTTGAAGCGCTGTTGATTGGTGTTTTGACGGTCTTTTCGTCTGGGTGACGCCTGGTCGTTGTCAGGCGATATGGTTCAGGCAATGATGAAATGGCTGCTGATGCTTTCGTGGGCGCGCATGCGCTGAATGACACTGCCGAAGAGCGGCGCCACGCTCAGCTGCTCGATCTTGGATGTCTCGGCCTGTTTCTCCGCGCTGATGGGAATGGTGTCCGTAACGATGAGGGAGGTGAGCGCGCTCCGCTCGATGCGCTTGCATGCCTCGCCGCTCAGCACGGCGTGCGTGCAGATGGCGCGGACGCTGCTGGCGCCCTCGGCCATCATCATGTCGGCCGCCTTGGTCAGGGTCCCGGCCGTGTCGCACATGTCGTCCACCAACATCACGTCGCGGCCCTTCACGTCGCCGATCACCGTCATCTTCTCGATCTGGTTGGCCACCTTGCGCTGCTTGTAGCAGATGGCCATGTCCACGCCAAGGTGCTTGGAGTAGGCATTGGCCCGCTTGGTGCCCCCGGTGTCGGGTGCCACCATCAACAGGTTCGGCAGGTTGAGCTTCTGGATGTAGGGAATGAAGATGCTGCTGGCGAACAGGTGGTCCACCGGAACTTCGAAAAAGCCCTGGATCTGGTCCGCGTGGAGGTCCATGGTCATGATCCGGTCCACACCGGCCGCCGTGAGCATGTTGGCCACCAGCTTGGCGCCAATGCTCACACGAGGCTTGTCCTTGCGGTCCTGCCGGGCAAAGCCGAAATACGGAATGACGGCCACAATGCGCTTTGCGCTTGCGCGCTTGGCCGCATCGACCATCATCAGGAGCTCGAACAGGTTATCCGCCGGGGGGAAGGTGCTTTGAACGATGTAGACCACATCGCCGCGTACGGTCTCCTCGAAGCTCGGCTGGAACTCCCCGTCGCTGAAGCGGTTAAGCACCACTTCGCCCAACCGCTCTCCGCTGAAGCTGGCGATCTGCTCCGCCAAATGCTTCGAGGCGGTGCCACCGAAGATCTTGATCGGGTCGGTCGGGACGTTCATGGCAGCGTTGGGCACGAAAACCGGAAAAGGGCTGCGAATGTAGTGATCTTCGGTGTTTTCAACACCTGTTGGTGGACGGGGTGCTTGGCAGCGCGGTTTGTTCCCACCTTCGCCTCCCAGAGCGGCCGACGAACGCGGAAGTGAGATGGTGGCAACGGACCAGGACAAGCATCCCTCCCCGGGGTCGGTCGAGCAGGCCGTTCTGGCGGCCATACGGAAGGCCGGCCATGCTGGCATCACCAGCCAGCAACTTGCTTTGCAGCTGGGTTACAAGGAGAAAGGTCGGCGATACCTGGTGTATGATGCACTGGAAGCCTTACAGGACAAAGGATCGGTGAAAAGCGGGAAAAAGGGTCGCTACCACAGCGCACGGCAACGCAACGAGGCCGAGGGCACCATCGACATCATCGCCAGCGGCGCAGGGTATGTCCGCATCGAAGGTGGGCGGGAGGATGTGTATGTGCATGCCCGTGATGTGGGCATGGCCCTCCATGGCGACACGGTGGAGGTGCGCATCGGCGGTACGCGCGGCATGCGCCTGGAAGGCAAGGTGTTACGCGTCATCTCCCGCCGGCGGGAAGAGTTCGTGGGCGTGGTGCACAAACACCAGGGCCGACTGATCGTGGTGAGCGATGACCAAAAGGTCCAACGCCCCTTCTTCATACCCCCGGCCGACGCGCAAGGGGCCACAGAAGGCGACAAGGTGATCATCGGACTTGGTGAATGGAAGGATGCCCGGGATATGCCCCGGGCCCATGTGAAACGGATACTGGGCCGCGCCGGTGAGCACAATGTGGAAATGCACGCCATCCTGGCGGAATTCGGCCTGCCGCTGGAATTCCCGGAAAGCGTGGTGCGCGCCAGCGAGGAGATCCGCAACGGCTGTACGCCGGAGGAGGTCGCACGCCGACGCGATGTGCGGAACATCCCGACCATCACGATCGACCCCGATGATGCGAAAGACCTGGACGACGCGCTCAGCCTGCGGAAGCTGGAGAACGGGCATTGGGAGGTTGGCATCCACATCGCTGATGTAAGCCACTATGTTCGACCGGGCACTGTGCTGGACATGGAGGCGGCCGCACGCGCCACCAGTGTTTATCTGGTCGACCGTGTAGTGCCGATGCTTCCAGAGAAGCTGAGCAACGACCTCTGCTCTCTGCATGCTGATTCCGACAAGCTGAGCTTCAGCGCGATCTTCGAACTGGATGACAGGGCGCGGATCAAGCACGAATGGTTCGGCCGCACGGTGATGCGGTCGCAACACCGCTTCGCGTATCAGGGCGCACAAGCCATCATCGATGGGGCGGCCCCGGAGGACGCCCCGTTCAGGCACGAGGTGCTCACCTTGCACAAGCTGGCGCAGGTGCTTCGGAAGGAACGGATGGAGAACGGTGCGCTGGAGATCGGCGGCAACGAGGTCAAGTTCAAACTGGACGAGAAGGGCCGACCTGTAGAGGTATACGAAAAGGTGATGGGCTCGGCGAACTGGCTCATCGAGGAGTTCATGCTGCTGGCGAACAAACGCGTAGCGGCATGGGTGGGGTCCTTGAAAAAGGGGGGTGTGCATCCGTTCGTGTACCGCGTGCATGACCTGCCGGACCCGGAGAAAGTGGAACAACTGCGTGCCTTGGCCAAGAGCTTTGGCCATGAACTGCGCACCACGAGTGATGAGGACCTGCCGCATGCGATCAATCGCCTGTTGCGCGAGATCAAGGGCAGGGAGGAGGAGAACATCATCAAGCAGATCACCATCCGTACGATGGCCAAGGCCATCTACAGCACGGACAACATCGGGCACTACGGGCTCGGATTTGAGCACTATACGCATTTCACCTCGCCGATCCGCCGCTACCCGGACCTGTTGGTGCACAGGGCGTTGGATCATTACCTGAACCACGGTCGGCCACTGAACAAGGAGACGCTGGAGACCAGTTGCGTGCACAGCTCACAGCAGGAGAAGCGCGCTTCGGATGCCGAACGGGCAAGCGTGCGGTACAAGCAAGCAGAGTACCTGCTTTCCCGCATCGGCCAGACCTTCGATGGGGTGATCAGCGGCCTGACGAACTGGGGGATCTACGTGGAGCTACGGGCCAACAAGTGCGAGGGCATGATCCCCTTGCGCGATCTGCCGGGGGATGCCTACCGGTTCGATCAGGAGCGGTATACGGTCGTGGGGCAGCGGACCGGTCGCAAGTTCAGACTGGGCGATGAGTTGCTCGTATCGATCCGGGGTGTGGACATGGACAAGCGAACAGTGGACCTGGGGCTTGCGGAGGTTCGTTCGAGCCAAGATGATCCACGGGCGGTGGCCGATCCGGACACCCGTGGCAAGTGGGATGAGACACGCCCTACCGGCAGCGGCAGCAGCCGTGGAGGTTCCACGAAAGGTGACAAAAAGAAGTGGGCTCAAGCGAACGAGCGGAAGCGGCGGGGCTTGGGGCGAGGGAAGCGGCGTTGATCCTGCCTGGGTGGAATGGTTCCAAACTGAGGGGCCGTCATGTGCATTCGGCCAGGCTCCTCATGGAGTCCGTTGGGGGCAGTTCTGCGGGGTGGAGATAGACTTAGGGTGAGGATCAGAAAAGTGAGGGGGGAGTTGGATATTGGGGTAGAAAAAACGGAGTTTTGTCCGTGCATATCTCAATTCTTGCGAAGAACCATGCCGAGCCTGGCGGGACGATCGTGTACCGCTACCTCTTCGCACACCGGGAGGTGTTGGAGCCGGTATGGGGGCAAATGCGGCGGGTTGTTGGCAAACGTGGCGGGCGGCCGAGCGTCTCGCGCTACCGCGCAGCGGAGGCCATCATTTGGGTATGCCTGACCCGTGGGCGGTGGATGGACCTGCCTTCGGGGTTCGTTCATGGCAAGACCGCCCACCGAACGTACAAGTACTGGTTGTCCAAGGGCTTGTGGAATGATCTGCTGTACGCACTGGCCACCCGTTCACCGACCGGCCGATCCTTGGCGTTATCGCGCTGCTTTGAGGATGGGCAGCTTGTGCGGTCGTTGGCCTTTGAGGAGGTGGTGGACCTTGTACAGGCTCCGGTGGGTGATGATCCGCACCGGACGTGGATGCTGATGCTCTTCCTCTCCCCTTACGGATCGAACAGGGTGCGGCAGCGCTCGAAACGTAGTGAGGGCCTGCCTCCCGAAGGAACTGCTACACCAGGTTGAGCCGCTTGGCAAGCTCGTCCTTGTAGCTGCCGCCGATCGGGATGATCTTCTTGTCGTTCTCGAGGATCAGGTTGGGCTGCTCGATGGCCACGATCTTGTCGATGCGGACAATGAAGGAGCGGTGCACGCGCAGGAACTCGCTTTCGGGCAGCTTGGCCTCGATGTCCTTCATCGTGCTGTGGATCGTGTACCGCGTGTTCAGCGTGTTGATCACCACATAGTCCTTGAGGGCCTCGATGAAGTAGATATCGCTGGTACGGAGCTTCACCAACCGGCTGTTGCTCTTGACGAAAAGCAGGTCCTTGCCGGCGTTCTGCCCTTCGACGAGGTTAAAAAGCAGGTCGCGCTCCTTGAGCACTTCGGCCTCTTTCTTGTGCTTGTACAGAGCCATCTCGATCGACGTGTGGATGTCGATCTCCTTGAACGGCTTGATGATGTAGCCGTAGGGCTGGGTGACCTTGGCCTTGTTCAGCGTGCTCTCATCCGCGTAAGCGGTGAGGAAGATCACGGGGATGTTGGTCTCCGCACGGATCTGTGTGGCCGCCTCGATGCCGTTCATCTCCCCCTTCAACATGATGTCCATGAGGATGATGTCCGGCATGGTCTCCACGGCGAGCTTGACCGCCTGCTCACCATTGCTCGCTGCGCCCACAACATTGTAGCCCAGCTTCTTCAGGCTGTGCTGGATGTCCTTGCTCACAATGCTCTCATCCTCCACTACCAGGACGTTCGTCTGCGCCATGACCTCGGTTATGCTTGCTTGATGATGCCGGTCCGTTCAAAGGTAAGGAAATAGCCCACCCCCTTTCCGTGACCGATGGAGGCGGTTCTACGCTCGATACGGCCGTCAAGTTGCCCGATGAGCGTATCGACCAACTGGAGCCCCAGATTCGCGTCCCGCTCAGCGTCGAAACCCTCCGGTAGTCCCGGGCCGTCATCCTCCACCAGGATCTCCACGTGCTGGTCCCGGGCGTGCAGGCTGAGGTGAATGGTACCCGCAGCACCTTCCGGGAACGCATGTTTCAGTGCGTTACTGATGAGCTCGTTCAGGATGAGGCCGCAGGGGATGGCCTGGTCCAGTACAAGCTCGACCGGCTCGAGGTCCTTGACCAGGTCGACCTTGCCGCTCAAACTATAGCTCATCATCAGGTTGCGGCTGAGGCCATCGATGTACGTGGCCAGGTCCACGTGGCTGAAGTTCTTGGTCTGGTACAGGCTTTCGTGGATGAAGGACATGCTGCGGATCCTGTCCTGGCTGTCCCTCAGGAGCTCCAGGGCCCGCGGGTGGTCGTCCACGTACTGCTTCTGCAGGTTGAAGATGCTGGAAATGATCTGCAGGTTGTTCTTCACCCGGTGGTGCACCTCCTTGAGCAGCACCTCCTTTTCGTGCAGGCTGTCGAGCAGCTTTCGCTGGCTGTCCTTCCGGTCCGTGATGCCGTAAGCCTGGCAACTGATCTCCACCACGCGTCCATCCACCAGGATCGGGTTCAGGAAGTTCTCCACCCACAAGGAGCGGCCGGCGTGGTTCTTCAGCTCCACCTCGAACTGCTGTGGATGGCCCTTCAGCGCAGCTGTGAACTTCTCCACGATCGGCTGATAGCGTCGATCGGCCACGCGATCCGTCAGTGTCCTGATGAAATCGTCTCCGATGGAGAACGCAACACCCATGGCCCGCCGGTTGCTCAGGAAGAAGTGCTCGTTCATGGATGTGATCCGGAAGTTGTGGTCGAGCGTCCAGATCATCATGTTGGCGCTGTTCTCGAAGATGGCCTTGAGGCGCGCCGCCTGCTCGCGCACCAGGTCCTCGGCCTGCTTCTGCTCGGTGATCTCGTGCCCTATCCCGAAGACCTCCTCGACAGAACCGTCAGGTTCGAACACGGGGCTCAAGAAGATCTCGTTGCAAACCCGCCTGCCTTCCTTGTCCTTCACATCGGTCTCGAAACGGAGCGCCTTCCCGCTGAAGGCTTCGGCATACTTCGCCTCCCAGAAGGTGTGGTACTCCGCGCTCGCGAACAGCTTCCTGGGCTCTGCTGGATCGGTGTTGAGCTCCGGCCGTACCCCGTACAGGCGCTCCACCATGTCCGCATATCCCCGGTTGAAGCTGGTCAATGCGATACGGCGGTCGACCGTCCAGAACATGTGCTCGGCGCTCTCGAACAACGCACGCTGCCGCGCCATGTGTTCCGCAACAGCCTCGCGCGCGGCCTCCTCCTCGGTGATGTCCCGGAAGATCGTACGCGTTGCCGTCGGTCGGCCGTTCTCGATCCGGACCGAACTGCTTCCCCGGACCAGGACCGTGCGCCCATCCTTGGCCAGCATACGGGCTGTGTAAGCGCCGATCTGTTCTCCGGCCAGTAAACGGTTCCGGATAGCCTGGATGCGTCCCCGGTCGTCGGGGTGGATGACGTCCAGGATCTTCAGACCCTTGAGGTCCGCCGTTGTGTAGCCGAGGGTATTCCTCCAGGCCGTGTTCACGAACAGGATGGCCCCAGCCGGGTCGACGCTCTGGATCAGGTCCGTCGCGTTCTCGAACAGGTCGCGGTACCGCTCCTCACTGGCCTTCAAGGCATCCTGGTCGCGCTTTGCCTGGGTGACGTCCCGGCTGACGCCCATGCTGCCGATCAACCGGCCATCCTCATCGTACATCCGAGAGGCGGTCATGAACGAGATGAAGGTCCTGCCATCGCGGTCCATGTTCTCCACCTCGCCGGCGAACGCTCCGTGCTGGTCGAGCTCCTGTTGGATCCGCTTGTACTCTTCGGCGGACGCGTAGAGCAACGTGGTCTGCTGACCCAGGACCTCGTGCGATTCATAGCCGAACTTCAAACAGGCGGCCGGATTGAACTCCGTGATGCGCCCCTGCTGGTCGACCGCGATGATCACATCAAGCGAACTGTCCACAAGGCTCCGGGCAAAGCGCCGGCTTGCGCGAAGCGCATCCTGCGTGCGCTTGTGCTCGTTGATCTCCAGCCGCAGTACCTCGTTCACCTCCTCCGCTATCCGGGCCCTGCTGCGCTCATGCACCAGTGACCTGTGGAGCCCTACATCCTGGAGGGTCACTTGTGCCGAAGGAAGCCCCTGGTGCCGCATCGGGGACACGCTCATCAACATGTCCCGCCAGCTATCGGGACCGGTGGCCATGCGCACATCCAACATCCCGGTGGATGTCCCCTGCTCGGCTTGTTGAAGTGCGCGCTCGACTTCTCCGCGGTCATCCGGATGCACTGCTCCCATGAAGCTCGCATCGCTCCAGCTCCCGCCGGGTGCTATGGCCTCCGCAGCCGCATTGGCATAATAGACCCTGTCCTTCCGCACAATAAGCGATCCATCCCTGACCCGCTGCAGCAGTTGGCGCAGATCGTTCACATCAACAGCCTGCTCTCGGTCCTCCTGCTGCGATCCGGTCATCTGAATAGCTCGAACGGTACGAACTTACGACCTGGCCTCAGGGCAGGTCACCGCCTTCGCCTCCCGGTTCATAGGGTGGTGGCAGCTTCTCCTCCAGGAGCTTGATCTCCGCACCGTTGCGATAGTTGATGACCATGCGGATGTTGCCAAGCTCATCGTAGAAGATATGGTCGCCTTGCTCAAGACCTCCGGAATAGCGGCCTTCATGCTCGAGCCGACCGTTGGGCCACCACCAGCGATGGCGTCCCTTGGGCTCGCCGTTCACGAAAGACCCGACGAAGGCACGGCGTCCATCCGGGTAGGTGAACACCCATTCGCCGTCCCGAAGGCCATCCTTGTAGGAACCCTCCTCCCGGTGATCGCCCAGCTGATAGATCCAGCGACCATCCTTGAGGCCGTCGATGTACTCACCCTGGGTGATCACCGCACCGGAAGTATCATACTCCACTGAAGGTCCGTCCTCGCGGCCTTTGCGGTAGTTCTCCTCGCGATGACGGGCACCTCCTGGGAAGAACCACACCCATTCCCCTTGTGGCAGACCATTGACGTAATTGCCCCGCTGTTCCACCTCGCCGCCACGGTGATAAAAGACCCAGGGCCCCTCCTTCCGCCCATCCTTGTATTCACCCTCGGCCCGCTTCTCACCCGTGGCATAGAACTCGGTCCATCGACCGGTGAGGGCACCCGATGTGCTGACCTGACCCTCGCTCATTCGCCTGTCTCCCTGATAGATGGCGGCTGTTGTGGGTGCTCCGCTGTCCTCAAAGGACCTGAAGAGCCCTTCACGCTTTCCATCCTTCGAATAGCTCCCGACCGATGCCACTTTGCCATTGGAATGGTAGGTGTTGCGGATGGCGAGCAGCTTGATCTCCTCGGCGTCCTTCTGCACCTGGTCCTGATCGAACTTCTCCATGGTGCGGAGGGCTCCGGTCGGGTCGAACTCCTTGAAGATCCCCTGGCGCTTGTCATCCACATAACGACCTTCCAACTTCGGCTTGGGCAGCTGCCCCGGTGAAAGCCTGGCATCCGGCCAGTATTCACGCCAGATCCCCTGGCGCCAACCCCGCTCATCCAGCCGGTTGATGGTCTCCTTGGAACGCAGGAGCCCTGCCCTGTGCTCTGCGATGGTGATGATGCGACCATCCTCGGCGTATTCAACAGCCTTTCCTTCCTCCCGGCCATCCTTGAACGGAACGACCCAATGCACAGCACCACTCGGATAGTACGCAATGGTGGGGCCGTTCTTCTGGTCCTCCACGAAAGTCTCCGCGCTCAAGAGGATACCGCCTGGGCCGTACTTACGGAGCTGTCCGTTCTTCCGATCGGCCCGGTAATCGATGGTCACGGTCATGGCTCCATCGGGTCCATAAAAGCGCCAGGTGCTGTCCAACAAGGAACCGACGCGGTTGCCTTCCGCCTTCAGCACACCATCCTCATAGTAGCTCTTCCAGTAGCCCTCCGGCTTACCGTTCACCAACCGACCTTCACTGCTCACCGCACCGTTCGGATAGCGGTACTGCACCATGCCATCCGGATCAGGTTGACCAAAGCTGGCCATGACCGATCCGAACCATATCATCAACAGACACTGTATTCTGATGTTCTTCAAATGAATTGTGTTGATGTAGTATGGGCTGTTGGATCGGTGGACGATCTCCATCGCTTCCACTTGCAGGAATGGCTTTTCAAAAGTAGTCCACGGTGGATCAACGATCGGGAGACCGTTCCGGATGTGGTATCTCCCCTTGGACCAACGGATGGAACCAGGCGATCAACGATCGTGGATGGCATCCTCCACCTTGGATCGTGGATGATCCGAGGTGTCCTCGAGGGAACTTGATCGTGCGATCCCGGTTCACATGATCACCATAAGAAAACTTGCCCATCCAACTGGAAGGATCAAGGGATGTGAACAGATCGTGGATGACGGAACAGGTCCTCTTCGGGATCAACATGCGGAACCGGTTGTTCACGATCATCCGGTGAATGGATCGCGTGGCCTCTACCTTTGATCCGATCAGGGGGTGTTCAAGCCCTGGTAACCAACCCATGAGGATCAGTATTGGCAGTGACCATGCCGGTTACGCCCTGAAGGAAGCTGTGAAGGCCCACTTGCGCGAACGGGGTGTGGAGCTTGTGGACCGGGGTACGAACGGCGAAGCGAGCGTTGACTATCCTGATCACGCGCATGCCGTGGCCCGTGACGTGGCCTCCGGTGAGGCCCGGTTGGGCATCGTGCTCTGCGGAAGTGCCAACGGGGTGAACATCACGGCGAACAAGCACCCGGGCGTTCGCAGCGCGATCGCCTGGAGCGCCGAAGTGGCCCAGCTGGCCCGCGAGCACAATGATGCCAATGTGCTGGCGTTGCCAGCCCGCTTCCTGGAGACCACGGTGGCGCTTGGTATCGTGGATGCTTTCCTGAACGCTCAGTTCGAAGGTGGCCGGCACCAACGCCGTGTGGAGAAGATCGAACTACGCAGCTGAGCGCATGGCACAGCGCTACACCTTCTCGAGCATCCTGTTCCTGTTGTCCCTGCCCTTGCTGGCGCAGTTGGATGACCTGCCGGCACGGTATGCGGCCCTCATCGATCAGGCAGACCTGCGTCGTCATCTGGATACTCTGGCCAGCGACCGCTATGAGGGACGGGAGACCGGTTTGAAGGGCCAGAAGATGGCTGCGCAATACCTCCGTGAACGGTTCATGGAGCTGGGCATCCCTCCGGTCCCCAATGCGGCCGAGCGCGGACTGGCGCTGAACGGATATGAACAGCCCTTCCCGTTGGAGGTATCCACGCCAGGGGGTCTCTCGCTGGTGGTCGGGGGTCGCCCCATCGGCTTCATGCAGGAATTCTTCTACTTCCAGGAACGGGCCGAACAGTCCTTTACGGTCGATTCGGTCGTTCTTGTGGATGAGTCCTCCATTGTGGGAGCCCAGGTGCGTGACCGCGTGGTGCTGATGCTGCAAAATGAACGGCCAGGGGGCCTGAAGGGAGACCGGCCACCGCGCGACCTCTTCCAGGAGATCACCCGGAAGGGCAAGCTGGCCGAGAACGCCGGCGCCCGGCTCTTGTTGCTGGCCAGTCCGCAGGCCGGAGCCATGATGCGGCAGTATGCGCACTACATCACCACGCCACGTATGAAGTTGGTGGACGGCAAAGCCAAGGAGCAGGCTGGCCGCCCCCTGCAGGTGATCGTGATCGATGCCCCGACCGCCGAGCACATTCTGCGGCGAGGTCGCATGTCCTGGAAGAAGGCGGCCCGGACCGCGGAAAAGGGGGCGAAGCGCTTTGCCTGCCCCGTGGAACTGGTGCACCAGCCGATGCGGCAGGAGCTGCAGGGCGAGAATATCCTCGGCTATGTGGAGGGCTCGGACCGGAAGGAAGAACTGGTCGTGGTCACCGCGCACTACGACCACATCGGCAAGGATGGGGAGGAGGTCTACAATGGCGCTGATGATGATGGGTCCGGTACCGTGGCCCTGCTCGAGCTGGCGGAAGCGTTCGCACGGGCGAAAGCGGACGGGCATGGACCGCGTCGAAGCGTGCTGTTCATGCCGGTGAGCGGAGAGGAAAAGGGTCTGCTGGGGAGCGAATGGTACAGTGAACACCCTGTTTT
>ERZ724521.711-NODE-711-length-15003-cov-4.346602_pt1 | contig 15003 bp, 8 predicted proteins | sample MGYA00376054_ERZ724521 | MGnify/ENA primary metagenome ERZ724521 (study PRJEB28724, sample SAMN07190883) | activated sludge metagenome | isolation source: activated sludge of sewage treatment plant in Hong Hong | place: Hong Kong | collected 2016-03-17 ... | reverse complement strand
CGAGGCACAGTTCGATGCGCTGCTGAACGTTCACTTCAAGGGTCCCTATTTCCTGACGCAGACGCTGCTGCCCTTGATCGCCGATGGCGGCAGCATCGTGAACACCTCAACTGGACTGGCGCGCTTCACCATACCCGGATATGGGGCATACGCGGGCATGAAATCGGCCATGGAATCGCTGAGCCGATACTGGGCGAAGGAGCTCGGTGAACGCCGCATCCGTGTGAACATCATTGCGCCCGGCGCGATCGAGACCGACTTCACCGCACCCGCCTTCGCACACAACCCCGGCATGAAAGACTTCATCGCCTCCCAGACCGCACTGGGCCGTGTGGGCCAGCCGGACGATATCGGCGGTGTGGTGGCCTTCCTGTGCAGCGACGCTGCGAAATGGGTGAACGCCCAGCGCGTGGAAGCGAGCGGTGGCATGTTCCTGTAGCTCCTCCCCTTGCGGCAAGCAGCCCAGCCCGGACCAACGGAAAGGGCAACTTCAAGGCCCTGTTCGAGGCGATGGCGGGAGCAGGAGAACCGCCGGACGTTGTAAGCCTTACCGATACAACCAGCGAAGGGCGTTCACCGCACGGTGGGCGCCCTTCGTCGTTGGGGGCTGCCGGTTACGCCATTCGCATCCGGCGCCCACCGCGGAGGCCGAACCCCAGTAGGACGAGCGCAAGCAGGCACAAGGTGCCCTCGATCACCAGCCACTGGCTCCCGAAGGCGCCCAGCGGTCCTTCCATGGAAATGGTCATCAGGCGCGAGACCGCGTACATGCCCCAGAAGAGCGCGATGAAGCCCAAGGCCGCCTTGCGGTCGGTGAAGGCCAGGTAGAGCAGTACGCCCAGGATGGCGATGCCCACCCCGCCGTACACCCCGCAGATGGAGCTGTAGGCATCGGTGTTGTCCAGCTTCACGTGCACGAGGTCCATCACGGCCTGCGGGTCGCTGAAGGCCATGAAGCTCACGGAAAGGATGCCCAGCACCGAGGTGCCGATGAGTGCCCAGGTGGCGATGGAAAGAAGGCGGTTGGTGCGCATGTCGATCATGTTGTTGGCCTGTGGCCGCAAAGCTCCGGCCGGCCCTTTCCCCGATCACTTGACCCACATCAATAACGCGCGACCCACGTGGCTCCCCATTGCGAGCGGGGAGCGGCGGCGCTCCTTTACGCCCGGCTGTTGCAGCTCGGGGTCAGTGCTGGATGCAGAAGCAACCGAAAAGGGAAAGACCCCGGAACTCCGGGGCCTTTCCCTTGGAGCCAGCCGCCTCAGCGCTGCACCATCACCTTCACGGCCTGCTGTTCACCGTTGCGCGTGGCGACCAGGTAATACGCACCGGGGGCCACATCGCCCAGGTCCATGGAAATGCTCCGCTGCCCGGCGATGATGAACGGCGCCACCACTTGGCGGCCCAGTCCATCATTCACGGTAACGCGTATCGGGGACCCATCGTTGCCGGCAGGGATCAGTTGGAACACCCCGCTGTTCGGGTTCGGCTGCACCGTGAACCACCCGGCAGCGGTCCCATCGCCGCTCGTGATCCCAGTGCTGAAGTCCACCATCACCGTTGTGCAGCTGGTGAGCTCGCACGCACCGACGGTGGCCGTAACACAGAGGTCGACCGGACCCGGAACATTGTTGGCCTGGGTGACGATCACGAAGGCCGAGTTGTCGCTGGTGGTCCAGCCGCTGGGAAGCGTCCACGAGTAACTGTTGGCGTTCGCCACGGGCGTTACCACGTACGCATTGGTGCTGTTGCCCAGGATGGACGTGCTGCCAGAGACCGTGCCGATGGTCAGCGTGGTCCCGGCGCAGATGCAATCGGCACCGCGCACATCGTTCACCGTGCAGGCCACCCCGTCATCGCAGGGCGAACCCGGAAGCGCAGTGCCGCCTGCGGTGCCTTCACAATCGATCAACGCTCCGGCACAGGCGCAATCCGCCGAATACACATCGTTGCCGGTGTTGACATCACCGTCATCGCATGCCGTTCCCGGCTGTGCAGGACCACCGGCCACGCCTTCGCAATCGTTGGCCAGGACACCTGCGCAGACGCACATCGCATTGTACACATCGTTGCTGGTGGCGCTGTTCCCATCGTCACAGGCCGCACCCACCGTGCTCGATCCTCCGGGGATACCCGCGCAATCAATAAGCGCACCGGCGCATTGGCAGTTGTTGTCGAGCACATCGTTGCCCGTGGTCACATCGCCATCATCACAGGGGAAACCGGGCAGTGCGAGGCCACCCGCCACACCGTCACAATCGATGAGCTGGCCGACGCACGCGCAGAAGGGGTCGTACTGGTCGTTGCCTGTTCCGGCATCATCATCATCACAGGGGCTGCCGGGTTGCGCCGTACCACCCGGCACACCAGCGCAATCATCGGCCAGCACACCGATGCAGGCGCACGCGGCCGTGAACGTGTCATCCGTGCTCAGCGGGTTGTTGTCGTCGCAAGGGGTACCGGGCAGTTGCCCACCGCCGGGGGTGCCTGCGCAGTCATAAGGCGATCCGACGCAGACGCAGTTCGGTGCATACACATCATTGCCCGTGGCCGCATTGGCATCATCACAGGGAGCACCGGGTTGCGCGGTGCCGCCTTCGACCCCTTCGCAATCGATGGCGAACTGACCGGCGCACATGCAACTACTGTTGAACACATCGCCGCCGCTGAGCGGATTGCCGTCGTTGCACGGGGTGCCGGGCAAGGTGGCACCACCGATCACACCCGCACAATCGATGAACTGGCCAAGGCAATCACATCCTGCACTGTACGCATCGCCACCCGTGGACGCGTTCCCGTCGTCGCAGGGCGTTCCCGGCACAGTGGTACCACCAGGCACGCCCAGGCAGTCATATGCGATGCCCAGACATTGGCAGAGCGCTGTATAGACATCGTCGATCGTGTTCGGGTCACCATCATCGCACGGCGTACCGGGCACCGCCTGACCACCCGGGGTTCCGGCGCAATCCGCAGGTTGGCCGATGCAAAGGCAGTTCGCATTGTAAACATCGTTGCCTGTCTGCGCGTTCCCATCATTGCATGCGGTACCCGGCAGTGCGGTACCATTGGGCGAGCCTGCGCAGTCCAACGGGGTGTTCGCATTGATCACCACGGCGTAGTCCTCGGTCTCGCCGGCGTTGTAATTGAAGCAGGCATCGAGCGGGACCGGTTCCCCGGTGATCGGCGAGACCCCACGCACCCGCAGCACGGTTCCGCCCAGGGCCGCCGCATTCGGAACGGTGAACGCGATGTTCTGTGCTCCGCTTCCGACGTTGGTGAACTCTCCGAGTTTCTCCACCGGCTCGAATGCGCTGTTCCGGTTGTAGTCGATCCATGCGGCATAGATGGTGCCGGTGCGGGTTCCCGGTGTAATGGTGATGAGGTGCTGCGCGTTCCGTGAAAGCGGCGTGCTGATCTGGCCGCTGTAATCCGTGTACGTCGGACCAGCCACACCACCGGTACCGGTACTGTTGATGGTCGCCACCTGGACGCCATCCACATAGTCGCCCTGTGCGGTGCCCACCTGGCTCACCGGCGCGCAGTAACTACCGAAGTTGCCTGCCCCGTAGTGGGCCGAGATGGTGATGTAGGAACGGATATACGGCGGGTACTCCTCGTCACACTCCGAATACAGATAAAGATTGATGTTCGGGAAGTCGACCACACCCACATTGGGCTGTGTGAGCGCGAGGTTCGTATTGATGCAGGTGCCACCGGGAATGGCGAGCTGGATCCCAAGGTCGTTCGAGTTGAGCGTATTCCCGAAGGCCTGCATCACCGCACCCTGGGAGTTGGAGACCGCCGCGAACTTCAGGTAGTAGGTACGCGTGGTGTCGCTGTTGTTGCAGAGGATGAGCGGGAAGTTGACGGCCGTGCCGATGGGCGCTTCATTCACCGTCATGGAGGTCTGGCCCGGTGTGCCCACGGAGATGCCGGGGTTGTCCAGTTGGTAACCACCCTCGTAGCGGCAGCTGGTGCGCGAGTTGGCCGAATCAAGCGTGAAGGTGTAAGTACCATACATATCATCGGCACCGACACGGACATTGAAATTGTCATACACATCATCATCCTCCAGGTGATAGAGCATGGTGTTGGTGTTGGTATTGGAAGAGCTCACGCCGCTGCCGTACTCCTCGCGCATCTTCACCGATGCGCCTCCGCTCACGCCCGAGCCGCCGATCTTCACGCCGAACTCGAAGCTCAGACCCGCTTCCAGTGAAACGCTGTAGTCGATGCTGCGCTTGACCGATGTGGTGCGGGTGATGCCGTACTCCGCACCGAGGTTACCACCATTGAAGGAACGGTTGATCACGAACGGAGACGTGGCCTTGAGGGAGTCGTTCAGGGCGAGGGTCTGATACCAAACGCTCAGCTGCTCTTCCGCCTGGTTCCGTACCACTGACCCGATCGGCAGCAGGGTGATGTCCTGTTCAAGCTGAGGGATCAGCAGATCATGGATGTAACTGGCCGTGTACGTGTAGCTGTTGTTCACCTGCACGGGCACGGTGGCGAGGTAGGCGGTCTTGTTCACGGTGCCACAATCCGGCCGTTCGATCACCTTGCCCACGCCGTACGCATAGCGCACAGCGGTCATGATGAAGAGATCGTCCGGCGTTCCGCTGTTGGGCGTGGTGACCTCAGAGGTGGTCTCCAGGCAGGTCTCGTACTCGAAGAGCGCCGTTTCGGACTGGGTCGCGCTCAGGCTCACCCCGACCTCCGCGAAGATCTCGTACTCCACTTCCACACCAAGGCCGAATGATCCTTCCGCCCCGATCCGGGCCTTGAAGAAGCCATCTTCCGCCATGCCGGTGGTTACCGAGCGTGTATTCCCATAGCACGCGCCATTCCCCTGGCTGAGCTTGCTGTAGCTGGCACCACCGGGCGGATCGCGCAGTATGTAAAGGGGCAGGGCTGGGGCATCGTAGTACCCGAGCGCATCCGTCAGCACCGCACCCACCATCACCACCTTGAACCGGATGTCGGCATAGGGCGTGCCGCCGAGCTTGTACCTCAGGCCGAACTCACGCACCCCATTATTGGGTTCGCTCCACGCGTCACCCGCCTGGTGGGTGATGGTAAGGTAGTCCTGGATGCTGATGTCCGTGATCCCGGGGATACCACTGATGGAATGTGAATTGAGGGTGGCCGTACAGCTGGGGCAGTACTGCCCGTCCACGAAGACGTCATAGTTCGGCGTGGCGGTGTTGTCGGAGGCGTAGGTGAAGGCCACGTTGAACGATTGCTGGCCCTTGCCCGCAGGCAATGAGTAATAGTTGGCGATGGTACCGTAGGTGCTTCCCCAAGGGGCCGAAGGGTCGGCCATGGTGAAGCGGTAATTCAGCACACCACAGGAGGGTCCGGTTGTGCCGAAAATGGTGAGAGAGGTCCCATTGATCCCAGCAACGCTGCCGTTGACGGGCTGGCCGATCTGGTTGGATTGGCCCAGTGCGGCGTTCGCCGCAAAGCCCAGCAACAGGGCCAGGACCGAGAGATGTTGCGTACCGTGTTTCATGGCAGGAAGGGGTTGGTCCTTAGGAATGGACCAAATGTGACCTCCACCATTCACCCCACACCTCGTGGAAATACCGGTTCTGTGTACCCGGCGACCCTGACCGCACAACGGCCTGGGGTAGCGGCACCGCACAAGGCGGGCAGCCAGTTCCAAGGCATACCCCGGTCGCCCTCAGCGCATGTCCCGCTCGCGGAGCACCGCTTCGACCGCCTCCTGCAACTGCGACGGTTTGAACGGTTTGGGGATGAACCCGTTCATGCCCTCCAGCGCACAGCGCTCCAGTTCGGCCTTCATCACGTTCGCGGTCATGGCGATGATGGGCACCCGGGAAGCACCGTTGGCCAGCGCCCGGATCGCGCGCGTGGCCTCGTACCCGTCCATCACCGGCATCTGCACGTCCATCAGCACCACATCGTATCGGTTCTCCTTCACCAGTTCCACGGCGCGCTCACCGTTCTCTGCGACATCCACCTGCGCACCAGGGAACAGGTCCGCAAGTTCCGCTTGCGCCACCATCACATTGATCGCATGGTCCTCCGCAAGCAGGAACCGCAGCGTGGACGGTGACGTAGCCTTGGATACCTGAGGTCCGGACATCGCTGCCACCGGCATGGACCCGCCCTCTGCGGAGATCCTGTACGGAATGCAGACCGTGAACACGCTTCCCCGACCTGGTCCGCTCCGCACCTCGATGGTCCCGCCCTGCATCTCGACCAGTCGCTTGCTGATGGCCAGGCCGAGCCCGGTGCCGCCGAACCGCCGCGTGTGGGTGGCATCCGCCTGGGTGAACTCCTCGAAGATGCGCGACACCCGTTCCGGCGGAATACCAATGCCCGTATCGCTGACCGCGCAACGGAGCATCACCCGTTCGCCGAGCCGCTCCCGGACATCCACCGACAGCTTGACCGTGCCATGCTCTGTGAACTTGATGGCATTGCCGACGAGGTTCATCAGAACCTGGCTCAGGCGCACCGGGTCCCCGATCAGCGTGTCGGGCACGGCGGGATCCACGCTGGCAGCAAGACGCAGGCCCTTTTCCTCGGCCCGGAAGCGGAGAACCTCGAGCAGACGGTCCACGGACTCCCGCGGTCGCATCGGCACTTCCTCCAAAGGCAAACGACCCGCTTCGATCCTGCTCAGGTCGAGGATATCGTTCACGATGGTCACGAGGTTCTCGCTGCTGCTGGCGATGGCATCCAGGTAGTGCTGTTGCGCGGGCAGATGTTCTTCGCGACGCAGTACGCCGGCGAGGCCCACGATGGCGTTCATCGGCGTGCGGATCTCGTGGCTCATGTTGGCCAGGAACTGTCGCTTCACCTGTTCGCTGCGCTCTGCGCGCTCCTTGGCCGCAACGAGTTCGACCGTGCGCTCGGCAACGGTCCGTTCCAAGTTCCGTTTCTGCTCATTGAGCGCGCGCATGTACAACAGCACGGCACCTCCAAGGGCGAGCACGCAGAGCGCATAGAACCAGCCAGTGCGCCACCATGGCGGCAGCACCGTCAAGCGGAACGAGGTTCCAACGGGGTCCCAGACGCCATCACGGTTATCACCCCGCACACGGAACGTATAGTCGCCCGGATCCAGGTTCGTATACACCGCACTGCGGTCCGTACCCGCCATGATCCAATCCGGATCGAAGCCCTCCAGCTTGTACTGGTACTGATGCCGCTCGGGCGCGGCGAACTCCAGCGTGGCGAACTCGAAGGTGACCATGTTCACACGGTGGGGGATCGACATGGCAGTGCTCATGTAGGCGGGCCGCGTCAGCGGTGCATCGGGCGCCCGGGTGTCGATCGGCCTGTTGATGAGCTTGATCCCTGTGATGCGGATCGGAGCGGCCGAGCTGTCGTCAACGAGGTCGGCGGGTTTGAAGTAGTTGAAGCCCTGCACGCCGCCGAAGAAGGGGGTGCCATCGGGCAGCTTGCAATGGGCGTAGCGATTGAATTCATCCCCCTGCAAGCCGTCGCTCGCGTCGTAGTTGCGGAAGCGCCCTGGACCGGAGCCGTTCGCGACCGCCGGATCGAATCGTGATAGTCCCTTGTTCGTGCTCAACCACAGGTTTCCACGCTCATCCGCCTCGATGCCATACACCACATTGTTCGGCAAGCCATCCTTGGTGGTGTAGCACTCCACCTTTCCGGAGCGCTTGTCCAATTTGTTCAGTCCTCCGCCGTTGGTGCCCACCCACAGGAAGCGTTCCGCGTCCCGGATGTCAGGTGCGATGTCGTATACGATGTCCGAGGACAACGACAGGGGATCGCGGGCATCGTGTTGGAAATGCTGCCACTCGTTCGTGTGGCGGTCAAAGTGCAACACGCCGGCAATGGAGCCGAGCCATACGCTCCCGTCCGCATCCAGGTGGATGGCATGGATGAACTCACCGCCCGCGCCGCTTGTTCGCATGGGGAACGGATGGTGTGCATAGAGACCGGTCCGGCGATCGTATCGGCCGAGCGTGTGGGCACTGGCGAACCAGATGAGCGAATCACCGGCCATGATGAAAGGCCAGCTGTAGTTCTCCTCAGGAAAGGCGGCCACGCTGGCCGGATCGCGTTGCTGGCGGTGCAATGCGCCTGAACTCAGGTCGTAGGTGACCAGCCCCGCATGGTTGAACCAGTAGCGTCCATCGCCACCATCGGTCATGTGGTACTGGCCGGTGCTGAACGGGGCGAAGACCGCATCGCTGCGCACGGCGGTCTCAGGAACGAACCGCACGGAGCGCCCCGAGGTGGGATCGAACTCGTCGATGAACACACCGCCCTTGCGGCCGATGAGGACATGGCCCGAGCGCGTGGGCCGCATCGAGGAGCAGCTCGCGGTCCTCACCGGATTGAAGCGTTGGCTCCGCTCATCGAAGGTGAGCAGGCCATATCCCGAGGTGCCGATCCACATCAGGCCGTTCCGATCGCGGTAGGCACATTGAAGGATGCCCGCGTTGGTGCCGAGATCCGGGTCGACCGGGACCACCCGTTCGATGGTCCTGGAGCGTGGATCGAAGCGGTGGATGCCGAAGTAGGCGCTGATCCAGATGCGCCCCTGGCCATCGAGCGCAGGCATGCCGCAGCGCAGGTCGGTATCGCCGTGCTCCGGATCGCGATGATCGAGCAGGCTGGTCACCCGGCCGCTCGCGGGATCCAGGGTCACGATACCGAGCTTATGGACACCGTAGACCACGCCGGCCACCGTATCCTCCACTACCACCATCGCGGTCAGGTCCATCACGTCGCGCTCACCGAGCTGGTCCCGTATGGGGTGATCCAGGAGCACGGGCACGAAGCGCTCCTCCCCGTTCCGTTCCGGTCGCACGCGATAGCTGCCTCCGGCCTGTTCGCTCACCCACAGGGTCCCGGACCGGTCCATGGAGATCCAGGTGGGACGATCCAGATATGTGCGCGTGGTGCATCCTCGTGGCGGCGCACCGCCCTGGTCGCTCAGCGTGATCTTCACCACGCCTCGCATGCGGGACACCCACAGATCACCGTTCCTGTCCTGCACCATGCGGTGCGTAAGGCCCGCGCTGGGCGTGGTCTCGCGCAGCACATGCACGAACCGTCCGGTGGCCTGATCGAACACGTCAACCCCGCGTTCGGTGCCCACCCACAAGCGCCCTTCGCGGTCCTCGAAGAGCATGAGCACATTGCTGTCGCTCAAACTGGTGGTGTCCTGGGGATCATGGCGGAACACATCGAACCGATAACCATCGTAGCGGTTCAATCCGTCCTTGGTGCCGAACCACATGAAGCCGAAGCGGTCCTGCACGATGGTGTGGACCATTCCCTGTGATAATCCGTCCTCGATGGTGAGCGCACGAAAAGGCAGGGCGACCGTATCGACCTGTGAGCGCGCGGCGGATGCGACGCACAGCCACAGGAGGAGCAGCGCCGCGCGGATCATCTCAGGGTGTATAGAGTCCTTTCGTCAGGGCGTACACCACCAGTCCGGCCACGTTCCTCGCTCCCGTCTGCAGCAGGATGTTGTTGCGGTGGAACTCCACGGTGCGGGGGCTCAGGAAAAGTTTGCCGGCGATCTCCGTGGTGGTCATCTCCTGGCAGATGGCCCGGAGCACCTCCAGCTCCCGCTCCGTCAACGGATCCACTTCGTTGAAGACCGGTTTGACCTTCGCCTTCTTCACAAGCCCTTGCAGCATCTCACGGCTCACAATGTCATTGAAGAAGTAGCCACTGTCCTTCACCGAGCGGATGGCGTTCTCCAGCTCATCGGGCTCGGCGGTCTTGAGGACATAGCCGTTGGCTCCCAGCTCCATCATCCGGATGATGGACCGCTCATCGTTATGGGTGCTGAGCACGATCACCTTCACCTGCGGGTGCTCCTCGCGGGTCCTGCGCAAGGCCTCCACGCCGTCCATCACGGGCATCTCCAGGTCCAGCAGCACGATGTCCACCTCGTTGCCCTTCAATCCCGTGAGCAGCTCTGCGCCATTGGCGCTGTCGAACATCACCTGCACATCCGGCATGTCGCGCAGCAACAGCACGAACGCGCGACGGAAAAGCGGTTGGTCATCGGCGATGGCCAGGCGGATCATGGGCTGTCCGGGGGTGGGGGCCGCAAGATCCGTTGGAGCGTTACCCCCGCCCCCCGTATTTCCACCGGTTCTGGCCATCCGCTACCGGGGGGTGTGGTGGGGAAGGGACGCACGGAGCTCTTCGGCGAGTTGCGGAACGAGCGGTAGCAGGGCCTGCACCAGGTCCGCACGCACCACCGGCGGTAGGCGCCGCGCTTCCAGGTCGATCTCGACAAGGAGCTCCAGCACCCGCTGCGCTCCCACGTAGTGCGCGTGCGGGCGCAGGTCGTGGGCAGCGTGCGCCAAGGACCGGGCATCACCCTCAACGCTGGCTCGTTCCAGCGCCCGATACAGCTCCGTGCTATCCGATAGGTATTGCTCGATGAAGGTGGCCATTCTGGACCGATCACCCTTGCACAAACGCTCCAGGTAACGCAGGTCGGCCAGGGGCGCATCCATATGGCCAATGTAAGCGGCCTCCGGCGCAGTGTGCCGGCTGCTTCCAAACTCCTTGCTCCTGGGACTGGCCGATCCGTGGCGGACCGATCAACACTGGAACACGGTCAACCACGGAGCGCATCCACTGCCCCCGGTATCTTCGCGGCCCTTCCGGGCAAGCCCCGGAGGCCGCGACCATGTACCGTACGCACACCTGCGGCGAGCTCCGCCTCGCCGACGCTGGAAAGACCGTGACCCTCGCCGGATGGGTCCAACGCAGCCGCGACCTCGGCGGCCTGACCTTCGTGGACCTGCGCGACCGCTTCGGCATCACGCAGCTCAGTTTCAACATGGAGCGCGACAAGGGGCTGTGCGAGCAGGCGCGCCAACTGGGCCGCGAGTTCGTGGTGCAGGCCACCGGCATGGTGCGCGAGCGTGAGAGCAAGAACGCCAACATACCCACCGGCGAGATCGAGCTCGTGGTGACGGAACTGAAGGTGCTGAACGCGGCCAAGACGCCACCCTTCACCATCGAGGAGGAGACCGACGGCGGCGAGGAGCTGCGCATGAAATACCGCTACCTCGACCTGCGCCGCGCCAACGTGCGCCGCAACTTCGAACTGCGCCACCGCATGGCCATCGAGGTGCGCAACTATCTCAGCGCACAGCATTTCCTGGAGGTGGAGACGCCCGTGCTGATCAAGAGCACGCCGGAGGGCGCGCGCGACTTCGTGGTGCCCAGCCGCATGAACCAGGGCGAGTTCTACGCGCTGCCTCAGAGCCCGCAGACCTTCAAGCAGCTGCTGATGGTGGCCGGCTTCGATCGCTACTTCCAGTTGGTGAAGTGTTTCCGCGACGAGGACCTGCGCGCCGACCGCCAGCCCGAGTTCACCCAGATCGACTGCGAGATGGCCTTCGTGGAGCAGGAGGACATCCTGAACACCTTCGAGGGCATGGCGAAGCACCTGTTCCAGGCCATCCACGGCATCACCTTCGACAGCGCCTTCCCCCGCATGTCGTTCGACGAAGCCATGCAAGGCTACGGCTGCGACAAGCCTGACCTGCGCTTCGGCATGAAGTTCCATGAGCTGAACGACCTCGTGCAAGGGAAGGGCTTCAAGGTGTTCGATGAGGCCGAGCTGGTGGTGGGCATCAACGCCGAAGGCTGCGCCGGCTGGAGCCGCAAGCAGACCGATGCGCTCATCGAGTTCGTGAAGCGCCCGCAGATCGGCGCCACGGGCATTGTGTTCGTGAAGTGGACCGAGGAGGGCCTGAAGAGCACCGTGGACAAGTTCTTCACGCCCGAGCAGCTCCAGCAATGGGCCGCACGCTTCGGCATGAAGCAGGGCGACCTGCTCTGCATCATGGCGGGCAAGGCGGACAAGACGCGCAAGCAACTGAACGAACTGCGCCTGCACATGGGCGATCAGCTCGGCCTGCGCGACCCCAAGGTGTTCAAGCCGCTGTGGGTGGTGGACTTCCCGCTGCTGGAGCAAGACGAAGAGACGGGCCGCTGGCACGCCATGCACCACCCCTTTACCGCGCCGAAGCCTGAGGATGCGCAGAAGCTCTTCGATCAGCAGGACCTCGGCAGCGTGCGCGCCAATGCCTACGACCTGGTGATCAACGGCACCGAGATCGGCGGCGGCAGCATCCGCATCCACGACCGCACAATGCAGGAGGCCATGTTCCGCGTGCTCGGCTTCACCGACGAGGACGCGCGCTACAAGTTCGGCTTCCTGATGGACGCCTTCGAGTACGGCGCGCCCCCGCATGGCGGTGCGGCCTTCGGCTTCGACCGCTGGGTGAGCCTCTTCGGACACCGCACGGACATCCGCGAGTTCATCGCCTTCCCGAAGAACAACGCCGGCCGCGACATGATGATCGACGCACCCAGCCGGATCGATGACGAGCAGCTGAAGGAGCTGGGGATCCGGACGACGTGATGAAATGATGAGATGATCAGACGATCAGATGATGAGGCAGCTCAACATCCTCTGATCATCTCATCTTCTGATCATACGATCCCCGCAGCGTTCGGAACAAGCTATCCAGCGCCGGCGGTGTTACCGTCAACGGCCCCAGGGCTTCGGCTTTGGACGTGGCCGTGGCGATGCGTTCCTTGGTGAGCGGGTGGCTGCTGAGGAAGGCCATGCCCTCGGGCACGTCCTTGGCCTCGCGGTCCAGCAGGTTCAGCAGGTCCACCATGCCCTGGGGATCCACGCCGTTCAAGTGCATGCGCCGCTGGCCCGTGGTGTCGGCCTCCGTCTCCAGATCGCGCGAATAGCTCAGTCCGCGCAGCTCATCCCCCTTCTGCGCCAACACACCGGTGATGCCACCGAGGTCGCCCAGCAGCAGTGACAGGAACAGCGTACCGGACATATCCCGCGCGAGGGCGCGTGTGCTGTGCCGGCGCTCCACGTGCGTGCCTTCGTGCGCGAGCAGCGCGGCCAGCTCGCCCGGCTTCTCCATCCGGTCCAGGATACCGGTGTACACCACGATGTGCCCGCCCGGCAGGGCGAACGCGTTCACCTGCTCATCCTTCACCAGGTGCAGCTTCAACTTGAAGGAGGGCGCCAGTGCCAGTGCATCGCCGAAGGCCTGGAGTTGGGCAGACCCCTCCTCGTCGATCGCGAGGGTGCCACGCATCTGCTGGAACATGGCATCACCGAAGGACACGTCCGTATCCGGCGGCAGCCGCATGGCGAGGCGTTCGCTCACCCAAGGCAGCACCCACAGGTACGCCGCCACGCAAAGGGCGATGAACCCCAGCGGCAACGCCAGCGGGATGGTCAGCAGCCAGGGCACCCGGTCCGAGGGCGCCTTTTTCAACCGCTGGGCCTTGAAGTGCTCCTTCCATGCGGCCACTGCCCCCGGGTCACGCACCAGCAGGGTGCACGGCGGTGTGCCGTGCAGGATCCGCAGGGCTCCGGCGCTGATCTCCCAACCGTTCCCGTTCGCACGCAGGTTCCAGTGCTCCGTGCGGTCCGGCAGGCGCACCTCCAGCACATCGGCCGAGGCCCATTGCACCTGGGCCTTGTAGGGCTTGGAGGCATCGGGGCCGTAGTAGGTGGCTTCGATCGGTCCGTTCATGGTACGCTGTGGCCACAAAGCTAGGTCCACCGCGAAGCCTGCCTACCTTCCCCGCCATGCGCACCGCCCTCCTGCTGCCCTTGTTCTCGGCCTTGTACACCGTTCATGCCCAGGATGCTGCGACCGCACCGGTGGATACCGCAGCGGCCATCGCCGCGATCGAGGCGCGCATGACCGCCGTGGACCAGGCCCCCATCGGTGCCGTGTTCTCCAAGGTGGCCGGCCAGGAGATGGCCGTGCGGCTCTGGCCGGACTCAGCACTGCCCGACGGCGAGCTGGAGCGCTATGAGCTCTATGTGAACCCGGACGGATCGGTGGCCGGCATGGGCGTGTACCCGCGCAGCACCAACGGCAACGTGCTGGAGAGCGCGAGCCACTACTTCGATGAGCAGGGCAACACCGTGAGCGTGTGGTTCCGCATGAAGTGGCTGGACAGCGGCTGCACTGATTCGATCGCCGTGGAAACGCGTTACGTCTACTTCCATCCGCCCGGACAGGAGCTGCTACAGTACGCCACGCTCCGCGATGCGTTCGGCAACGACCTGGACGGCGAACGCTGCCGCTTCCCGGACATCGAGCGGCACTTCGAAGCGTACTACCACCGGGACATGCTCCTGCTCTTCAAGCACATTCCGGAGCAGTGAGCTCGGCCCTGGGAGGCGCACTATTGCTGGCGGTGCTGGCCATCTTCATGGTCACGCTGGGCCGGGAGCTCTTCGACCTGTTCGGCCTGCTGCATCTGTGGCTGGCCCCCTTGAGCCGCGCCGACCGCGCCATTCTGGAAGGCACCGCGCCTTACTACCGCCAGCTACCGCAACGACAGCGCCGGCGCTTCGCGAAGCGCGTGAAGTACTTCCTCGCGGAGAAAGAGTGGGAAGGCCGGGACATCGCGCTCACCCGGGCGATGCAGGTGCGCATCGCCGCCACCGCCGTGCGGCTCACCTGGGGCTTCGACCTGCTGTTGCTGCTGCACTTCAACCGGATCGTGGTGTATCCCACGGCCTACCGGGACCCGGCCACGGGCCGGCGGCACCAAGGGGGCGTGGCACCGGGACGGCGCTCCATCCTGCTCGCCTGGGACCACTTCGAGGCCGGGGAGCAGGATCCGGCAGATGCGCGGAACCTGGGGCTGCACGAGCTGGCACATGCGCTCTGGCTGGAGGACCGCATCCCGAACGAGGAGGACGAGCTGTTCGACCCGGCCACCATGGCGGAATGGAGGCAGCTGGCCGAAGCGGAGGCGGCCGCCATCCGCAAGGGGCAGGGGCGGCTCTTCCGGGCTTACGCGGCCACGGACCAGGCCGAGTTCTTCGCCGTGGCCGTGGAGTACTTCTTCGAGCAGCCGGTCCTGTTCAAGGAGCGGATGCCGGACCTGTACGGATGCCTGGCCCGCCTGCTGCGGCAGGTGCTGGGCCATGTCTCGCCCACCGCGCGGCTG
>ERZ724521.708-NODE-708-length-15020-cov-4.302907_pt1 | contig 15020 bp, 14 predicted proteins | sample MGYA00376054_ERZ724521 | MGnify/ENA primary metagenome ERZ724521 (study PRJEB28724, sample SAMN07190883) | activated sludge metagenome | isolation source: activated sludge of sewage treatment plant in Hong Hong | place: Hong Kong | collected 2016-03-17 ... | reverse complement strand
TACGAGGTGCGGATACACGGTCGGGGCGGGCAGGGCGCGGTGTCGGCGGCGACGATGCTGGCCGCCGCCATGCTCGAAGCCGGCAAGTACGCGGTGGCGATCCCCGCCTTCGGCTTCGAACGGCGCGGCGCGCCCGTCGTCTCCTTCGTCCGCTGCAGCGATCGCGAGATACGGCAGATGACCAACATCTATGCCCCCGACTGCCTGATCTGCGTGGATCCGACGCTGACGCGCTCGGTGGACATCTTCGCCGGCCTCAAGCCCGGCGGCACCCTGGTGCAGGCGACCAACCGGCCGCTCGCCGAGGTGACGCTCGCGCCGAATGTCGCCACGGTCGGCCTCTGCGACGCCGTCGGCATCGCGCTCGAAATCTTCAAGCGGCCGATCACCAACACGCTGATGCTGGGCGCCTTCGCGCGCACCACGGGCGTGGTGACTCTCGAAGCCCTGCAGCGCTCGCTCGAGGATTCGGATTTCCGCGACGCCGGGCTCAAGCAGAACCTGCTGGCGCTCGAGCGCGGCTACAACGAAACCACGGTGCACCGCATCGAGAGGAGGGTCGCAGCATGAACACCCCGCAGGGCCGCCCCAACGGGTGTCAGCCACAGTCCGGAGCCGCGCAGCGGCGAACCGGCGTCACCCCCTCCCGTGGGGAGGGGGTTGGGGGGAGGGTACTTCGATGAGCAGTGCGCGACATACGGCCTACCCGATGTTCAACCTCAAGCAGGCCCAGGTGCCGGACGACCTCTCGCCCGTGGCCACCGAGATCAGCCCGATGCTGCCCGGCGACTGGCGCAGCATGCGGCCGGTGGTCGATCGCGACAAGTGCGTGAAGTGCGCCGTGTGCTGGCTCTACTGCCCGGTGCAGTGCGTCGAGGAGCACGCCGCCTGGTTCGACTTCAATCTGAAGACCTGCAAGGGCTGCGGCATCTGCGCCAACGAATGCCCGCAGCGGGCGATCAGCATGATTTCGGAGGCAGCATGATGAGCACCGCGACACTCGAAAAGCCGGCGGCCGCGGCCGCGAAGCAGAAGGTGGTCCTCGCCGAGGGCAACGAGGCGGCCGCTCTCGGCGTCGCCCTGGCGCGCCCCGACATGGTGGCCGTCTATCCGATCACGCCGCAGTCCTCGCTGGTCGAGCACGTCGCCAAGCTGATCGCCGACGGCAAGCTGGATGCCGACATCGTCGATGCCGAAGGCGAGCACTCGGTGCTCTCCGTGCTGCAGGGCGCGGCCCTGGCCGGCGGGCGCACCTATACGGCGACCTGCGGTCCCGGCCTCGCCTTCATGTTCGAACCCTACTTCCGCACCTCGGGCATGCGCCTGCCGATGGTGATGTCCATCGTCACCCGCGACGGCATCACGCCGCAGTCGGTCTGGGGTGGCCACCAGGACGCCATGACCGTGCGCGAGGTGGGATGGATCCAGATGTACTGCGAGTCCGTCCAGGAAGTGCTGGACACCACCGTGATGGCCTTCCGCATCGCCGAGCACCACGACGTGATGCTGCCGGTCAATGTCTGCCTCGACGGCAACTACCTTTCCTACGGCGCCTCGCGCGTCGAGCTGCCGCCGCAGGCCGAGGTCGATGACTTCATGGGCGTCAAGGACGTCAACTGGCACGTCGCCCTCGACCCGCTGCGACCGATGGGCGTGGATCCACTCACCGGCGGCTCCGGCGGCAAGGGACCGTCCACCTTCGTGCGCTATCGCAAGGGGCAGTGCAAGGGCATGCAGAACGCCCTGAGCGTGATCGAGGAAGTCCATGAGGAGTGGGGCCGCCGCTTCGGCCGCAATTTCGCGCCGCTGGTCGAGGAATACCGCCTCGAGGGTGCCGAGTACGCGATCATGACCCTGGGCAGCATGACGGGCGCCGCCAAGGACGCCGTCGATGCCGCGCGCGATGCCGGCCGCAAGGTGGGCCTGATCAAGCTCAAGACCTTCAGTCCCTTTCCGGTCGCGGCCCTACAGCGCGCCCTGGCCAAGGTCAAGGCGATCGGCGTGGTCGACCGCTCCGTCGGCTTCCGCTGGAACTGCGGGCCGATGTACCAGGAGACGCTGGGCGCGCTGTACCGGCTGGGCCGCTTCATCCCGTCGAAGAGCTTCATCGGCGGCCTGGCCGGCGCCGACATCACCGAGGCGCATTTCCAGCGCGTGATCGCGGAAACCGAGGCCCTGCTCGGCAAGCCCGATGCCGCAATGGCGGACGAGCCCGTCTGGCTCAACGAGAAGGACTGAGGCCGCGATGGAAACCACCAAGTACCTCATCGTCGGTTCCAGCCACGCTGCGCTCGAGGCCGTGGCGGCGATCCGCATGCACGACGCCGAGGGCAGCCTGACGCTGCTCACGCGCGACACCCACCTGCCGTATTCGCCGACGGTGCTGCCCTACGTGGTCTCCGGCAAGTCGAAGCCGCAGGACATCCCGCTGCGCGGCGAGGAGTACTTCGCCGCCCAGCGCATCACCTACCGCCGCGGCAGCGCGCTGAAGGCGCTGCACGTTGCACGCAACGTCGCCGAACTCGCCGACGGCAGCGAACTGGGCTACGAGAAGCTGCTCCTCGCCACCGGTGCCTCGCCGGCGATTCCGCCCATCGAGGGCATCGCCAGCGTGCGCTACCACGTGCTGCGCACGCTCGACGACGCCGTCGGCCTGAATGCCGCGATGAAGTCGGCGAAGCAGGCCGTCGTCCTCGGCGCCGGGCTGGTGGGCATGCACGCCGCCGAAAACCTGGTCAAGGCCGGCGTGCCGGTGACCATCGTCGAGATGGCGAAGCAACTCACCGACGGCTACTTCGACGCCACGGCAGCCGGGCTCATCGAAAAGGCCTTCACCGACAACGGCGCCCGCATCCATACCGGCAGCCGCGTGGTCAAGCTGGCGCCTTCCGCAGCGTCAGCCGCAGGCGTGACGCTGACGCTGGATTCGGGCGCCACGCTGGAGGCGGACCTGCTGCTGGTGGCCACCGGCGTGCGCGCCAACACGGACTACCTCGACGGCCCCGGCGCCGCGGTGGCGCGCGACAAGGGCATCCTCGTCGACGAAGCCATGCGCACCAGCGTGGACAACGTCTGGGCCGCCGGCGACTGCGCCCAGGCCAAGGGCTTCTTCAGCGAGGGCAAGGTCATGAACGCCATCCTGCCCGATGCCGCCGAGCAGGGCCGCATCGCCGGCCAGGCCATGGCCGGCGACCCCGGGCTGCGCCGCTACCCGGGCGGGATTCCGCTCAACACCTACCACTTCTTCGGCCGCCATGCGATCTCCGTCGGCTCGAGCAAGGTGCCCGAGGGCGGCGACGTCGTCACGCGCTTCGACGAGGCCACCGGCCGCTACCTGAAGGCCATCTTCCTCGACGGGCGCCTGCGCGGCATCTATGGTGTCAACGAGTTCTTCGACGGCGGCGTGATGTGCCAGCTGATCCTGCGCGGCATCGACCTCGCACCGATGAAGGACCGCTTCGTCGCCAACCCGCTGGCCGTCGGGCGCGAAATCATGTCGCGGACGTGGAGGTGAGCATGGGAACGTTCGGACGCGCCTACAACACCATCGCCTTCGACGCCGCCAAGTGCGACGGCTGCGGGCAGTGCATGAGCGCCTGCGCCACGGCGAAGACCGGGACCACCGATGCATCGAGGTCGCGCATCCAGATCGGCGGCAGCGCCGAGGCCGGCTTCGAGCTGGCGCTCTGCCGCCAGTGCGGCGACCCGCGCTGCGTCGCCGTCTGCCCGGCCGGTGCGCTGACCAAGGATGGCGCCTCCGGCGTCATCGACTGGAACGCCGACAAGTGCGTCGACTGCCTGCTGTGCACCGTCGGCTGTGCCTATGCCGGCATCGCCCTCGATGCCGGCAGCGGCCATGTCGCCAAGTGCGACATGTGTAACGCGAATGCGGGTGGCTCGCCCGCCTGCGTGCCGGCCTGCCCGACCGGTGCACTCAAGCACATCACCACCTCGCGCATCTACAACGAGGTAGGCGACTGGGAAGACCTCTTCGCCCCCGGCCTGGCCGGCTGCCAGGGCTGCAACACCGAACTGCTGATGCGCCACACCCTGCGCCGCGCCGGGCCGGACACCGTGCTGGCGACGCCGCCGGGCTGCGTGCCGGGCATGGGCTCGGTCGGCTTCAATGGCACCACGGGCACCAAGGTACCCGTGTTCCACCCGCTGCTGACCAACACCGCCGCCATGCTGGCCGGCGTCAAGCGGCAGTACAAGCGCGCCGGGCGCGAGGTGCTGGCGCTGGCCATCGCCGGCGACGGCGGCGCCTCGGACGTCGGTTTCCAGTCGCTGTCGGGGGCGGCCGAGCGCAACGAGCAGATCTTCTTCATGGTGGTCGACAACGAGGGCTACATGAACACCGGCATGCAGCGCTCGAGTTGCACGCCCTATGGCGCCTGGACCTCGACCACCCCGGTGGGCGAGGCCACCCATGGCAAGTCGCAGGACGCCAAGAACCTGCCGCTGATCATGGTGAACCACCGCTGCGAGTACGTCGCCACGGCCTCGACCGCCTACATGGAAGACCTGTACGACAAGATCGACAAGGCCATCGAGGCCGCCAAGCGCGGCTTCGCCTACCTGCACGTGTATTCGCCCTGCACCACGGGCTGGCGCTTCCCGACCAACCTGAACATGGAAGTGGCGCGCAAGGCCGTCGAAAGCAACTTCGTCACCCTCTGGGAATACACGCCGGCTGCGGGCCTGCACTTCACGCGGCCTGTGGATAACCCGTTGCCGGTGACCGATTACCTGAAGGCCATGGGGCGCTTCCGCCACCTCAGCCCGGAACAGATTTCACACATACAGTCCAAGGTCGTGGAAAATCTCGGATTCGTCAAACAATTGGCCCGCGCGGCCTAGCAAAAGCGGCAAGAAGGGGGAGGAGTGAGCGCACAAGACAACAAGGGCCTCGAGCCGATCGAAAAAGCGAGCATCGGCGAACTGCGGGCACTGCAACTGCAGCGCATGAAGTGGGCCATCAAGCACGTGTACGACAACGTGTCCCACTACCGCAAGAAGTACGATGCCGCCGGCGTGCACCCGGACGACCTCAAGGAACTGGCCGACCTCGCCAAGTTCCCCTTCACCACCAAGGCCGACCTGCGCGAGACCTACCCCTACGGGATGTTCGCCACGCCGATGGAGGACGTGGTGCGCATCCACGCCTCGTCGGGCACCACGGGCAAGCCGACGGTGGTCGGCTACACCAAGAACGACATCGCGATGTGGGCGCAGCTCATGGCGCGCTCGCTGCGAGCGGCCGGCTGCCACGCCGGCGACATCATGCTCAACTCCTACGGTTACGGCCTGTTCACCGGCGGCCTTGGCGCGCACTACGGCGGCGAGGCGCTCGGCGCCACGGTCATCCCCATGTCGGGCGGCCAGACCGAGAAGCAGGTGCAGCTGATCCAGGACTTCAAGCCGACCGTGATCTGCTGCACGCCGTCCTACGTGCTCACCGTCGCCGACGAGATGATCAAGCAGGGCGTCGATCCGCGCAAGACCACGCTGCGCGTCGGCATCTTCGGCGCCGAACCCTGGACCAACGAGATGCGGCGCGAGATCGAGGAGCGGCTCAACATCCAGGCCATCGACATCTACGGCCTGTCCGAGGTCATGGGCCCCGGCGTCGCCTGCGAATGTGCCGAGACCAAGGACGGCCCCACGCTCTGGGAAGACCACTTCTACCCCGAGATCATCCAGCCCGAGAGCGGCGACGTGCTGCCCGACGGCGAGATGGGCGAGCTGGTGTTCACCTCGCTCACCAAGGAGGCGCTGCCCATCATCCGCTACCGCACGCGCGACCTGACGCGCCTGCTGCCCGGCACGGCGCGCACCATGCGCCGCATGGAGAAGATCACCGGCCGCAGCGACGACATGCTGATCATCCGCGGCGTGAATGTCTTCCCGACCCAGATCGAGGAGATCCTGCTCAAGAACCCGAACCTCTGCGCCCAGTACCAGCTGCAGGTCTCGCGCGAAGGCCACCTCGACCGGCTGGACGTCTACGTCGAGGTCAAGCCCGACTTGTCCACCAAGCTGAGCGAGGAGCGGCGCCGCGAGATCGGCGCCGACGTCAAGCACCACATCAAGGCGATGGTCGGGGTTTCCGCCGACATCCACGTGGTCGAGACCGACAAGGTCGAGCGCACCCTGGTCGGCAAGGCCAAGCGCGTCATCGACCGGCGGCCGAAGTAGTCGGACCGCGGGGGAGCGTCTTGGCGGAATTCCTGCAGTTCCTTTTTTCGGGCATCACGGTCGGCGCCACCTACGCGCTGGCCGCCCTCGGCTTCACGCTGATCTACAACGCCAGCAACGTGATCAACTTCGCCCAGGGCGAGTTCATCATGCTGGGCGGCATGCTGGCCTTCTTCTTCCTCCAGGTCGGGATGCCGATGCCTGTCGCGCTCGTGCTGGCCATCGCCATCGCGGCCGTGGTCGGCATCCTGCTCGACAAGCTGGCCATCGAGCCGGCGCGCAATGCCGACGTGGTCACGCTGATCATCATCACCATCGGCGCCTCGCTGGTGATTCGCGGCGTGATCCAGGTCTGGCTGGGCAAGGGCGCGCACATCACGCCGGCGTTTTCCGGCAACGAGCCGCTGCACATCGGCGGCGCGACGCTGCTGCCGCAAAGTTTGTGGGTGCTCGGCGTCACCGCCCTGGTGGTGCTGGCGCTCTGGTACTTCTTCAGCCGCACCGTCGCCGGCAAGGCCATCCTCGCCACCTCGTGCAACCGGCTCGCGGCGCAACTGGTCGGCATCAACACGCGCTGGGTGCTGCTGGTCAGCTTCGCCCTCTCCGCCGCGCTGGGCGCCATCGGCGGCGTGCTGCTGACGCCGATCACGCTGACGTCCTACGACGTGGGGATCATGCTCGGCCTCAAGGGCTTCGTCGCCGTCGTCGTCGGCGGCCTCGGCAGCGGCCTCGGCGCCGTGGTCGGCGGGCTGCTGGTCGGCATCATCGAGGCCATGGCGGCCGGCTACATCTCGTCGGCGTACAAGGATGCGATTCCCTTCATCCTGATCCTGCTCATCCTCTTCGTCATGCCGCGCGGCCTGTTCGGCGGCCAGGTCACGGAGCGGGTATGAACGGACTGCGCCGCAACAAGCCCCTGCTGATCCTCGCCGCGGTGCTGCTGCTGCTGCCACTGGTGCTGCCCAACAACTTCTATTACGACATCGCGATCCGCATGGCGATCAACGCCATCATCGTGCTCGGCCTCAACCTCCTGATCGGCTTCGCCGGCCAGATCAGCCTCGGCCACGCCGGCTTCATCGGCATCGGCGCCTACGCCTCGGCGATCCTGCCCACGCACTTCAACTGGCATCCGGTGCCGGCCATGATCGCCGGCGCCCTGGCCGCCAGCCTCATTGCCGCCATCGTCGCGCGGCCGATCTTCCGCCTGCAGGGCCACTACCTGGCGATGGCGACGCTCGGTCTCGGCATCATCATCGCCATCGTGCTGAAGAACGAAACCGCCTACACCGGCGGCCCGGACGGCATGCCGGTGCCCGACATGGCGCTGCTGGGCTTCCGCATCGCCGGCGAGAAGCAGTGGTACTGGGTGCTGGCCGGCCTGCTGCTGTTCAGCTTCTGGGCCTCGCGCAACCTCATCGATTCGCCCTTCGGCCGCGCCCTGCGCGCACTGCACGGCTCCGAGGTCGCCTCGCAGGTGATGGGCGTCGACATCGTGCGCTACAAGATCGCCATCTTCGTGCTCTCCGCCTTCTTCGCCAGCCTGATGGGCAGCGTGCTGGCGCATTACGTCGGCTTCGTCACGCCCAACATCGCGGACTTCTTCCACTCCATCGAGCTGGTGACCATGGTGGTGGTCGGCGGCATGGCCTCGATCTGGGGCTCGCTGATCGGCGCCGTGCTGCTCACCGCGCTGCCGCAGGCGCTGTCGACCTTCGAGGGCTGGGAGACGGTGGCCTTCGGCACCATCCTCATCGTCAGCATGATCTTCATGCCGCGCGGGCTGGTGCCTACGCTGGCCGCGCGCTTCGGCCGCGGCGGACGCGGGGAGGGATGATGGCGCTGCTCGAAGTCGTCAACCTGTCCAAGGCCTTCGGCGGCGTCAAGGCCGTCGAGAACGTCAGCTTCTCGGTCGAGAAGGGGCTGGTGTACTCCGTGATCGGCCCCAACGGCGCCGGCAAGACCACGCTGTTCAATCTGATCACCGGCGTCTATACGCCGAGCGAAGGCGAGATCCGCCTCGACGGCCATTCGATTGCCGGCGTCGAACCGCATCGGCTGGCCGCGCTCGGCATGGCACGCACCTTCCAGAACCTGCAGGTCTGCATGAACATGACGGCGCTGGAGAACGTCATGGTCGGCGCCCACCTGCAGCTCGACCGCAACCTGGTCACCGCCATGCTGCGCCTGCCGGGCCTGGCCCGGCGCGACGAGGCACTGCGGCGCGAGGCGCGCGAGCTGATGCGCTTCGTCGGCGTCGACGCCTACCACCAGCTCGGCGCCAGCTCGATGCCTTACGGCGCGCTGAAGCGGCTGGAGATCGCGCGGGCGCTGGCCGCCAAGCCGCAGATCCTGTTCCTCGACGAGCCGGCCGCCGGCCTCAACGCCAAGGAGACCGCCGAGATCGACGAACTCGTGCGCAAGGTCGCCGACAGCGGCATCACCGTGGTGCTGGTCGAGCACGACATGAAGATGGTGATGAACATCTCCGACCGCATCCTCGTGCTCGACTACGGCAAGAAGCTGGCCGAGGGCACGGCGCAGGAAGTGCGCGAGAACCCGGACGTGATCGCCGCCTACCTCGGGAGCAACGCGTGAGCGAGGCGCTGCACACCATCAGCAACGAGCACCGCAGCATGTGGCAGCTCACGGTCGTGCTCGAAGAGCTCTGCAAGCAGATCGGCCTGCCCGAGCAGCGTCCCGACGCCGAACTGTTCGGCCTCATCCTCGACTACATCGAGCAGTACATCGAGCGCGTGCACCAGCCCAAGGAGGAGACCTACCTCTACCGCGCCGTGCTCGACCGTACCACCGAAGGCAACGAACTCATCGCCGAGTTCGAGCGCGAGCATGCCGAGAGCCCGGCCATCGTCGCCGGCCTGCGACGCCAGCTCCATCACCTGGTGCAGCACTACCCGGACGGCGCCGACGCCTTCCGCGCAGCGCTGGAAGCCTACGTCGCCATGCTGCGCGGCCACATCCTGCGCGAGGAGAACGAGCTGTTTCCGCTGGCACGCTCCATCCTCACCGAGGAAGACTGGGACGAGATCGATGCCGCCTTCGCCAACCAGACCGATCCCCAGTTCGGCGAGCGTGCGCGCGCCGAGTTCCGCGCCCTGATGTCGCGCATCGTCAACCAGGCGCCGGCCCCCGTGGGCTTCGGCCTCGCCCGCGAGGACGTGGTGGCCGAGAGCAACCCCGTGCTGCTCGCGGTGGCCGACCTGACCAGCCACTATGGCCGCATCCAGGCCTTGCGCGGCGTCTCGCTCGAAGTGCGCCAGGGCCAGCTCGTCGCCCTCGTCGGCGCCAACGGCGCCGGCAAGACCACGCTGCTGCGGGCCATATCCGGGGTGCAGAAGGTCAGCGGCGGCGCCGTCAATTTCGCCGGCAACGACATCACCCACGCGCGGCCCGACCATCGTGTCAAGCTCGGCATCTGCCAGGTGCCCGAGGGGCGCCAGGTGTTCGGCCCGCTTTCCGTCGCCGACAACCTGCGCCTGGGCGCCTACACGCGCGCCGACAAGCAGGAGATCGCCGACGACATCGACGAGATGTACGCGCTGTTCCCCGTGCTCAAGCAGAAGCACCGCCAGGCCGCGGGCACGCTCTCCGGCGGCCAGCAGCAGATGCTGGCGATGGCGCGCGCGCTGATGGGCCGGCCCAAGCTGCTGCTGCTCGACGAGCCCTCGATGGGCCTCGCCCCGCTGCTGATCCAGGAAATCTTCAACGCCATCCTGCGCCTGCGCGAGCAGGGCAAGACGGTATTCCTCGTCGAACAGAACGCCCAGGCCGCGCTGTCCATCGCCGACCGCGCCTACGTCATCGAAACCGGCACCGTGGTGCTCTCCGGCTCCGGCCGCGAGCTGCTCGACAACGAGGAGGTGAAGGCCGCCTACCTCGGCATCTAGGGCCCGTGCCGACGCAATTCCGCAGCGCCCGCGCGTTTGTTGCGCGGGATTTCATTACAATCGCACCGTAGCCAACGCTTTCAAAACACAACACAGGAGGAGAACCACGTGAACAAACGCTCACTGCTGAAGATGGCCGCCGCGGCGGCCCTGGCCTTTGGCGCCGGCCTGCCGGCCTACGCCGCGGACCCGATCAAGATCGGTTCCGTGCTGTCCGTCACCGGCCCGGCCGCCTTCCTCGGCGACCCCGAGCTGAAGACGCTGCAACTCTACGTCGAGAACATCAACAAGGCCGGCGGCGTGCTGGGCCGCCAGATCCAACTCGTGCATTACGACGATGGCAGCGACGCGGGCAAGGCCAACAGCTTCGCCAAGCGCCTGATCGACGACGACAAGGTGGACATCATCGTCGGCGGCACCACCACCGGCTCCACCATGTCGATGGTGCCGCTGGTCGAGAAGGCCGAGATCCCCTTCATTTCGCTCGCCGGCGCCGTGGTGATCGTCGAGCCCGTCAAGAAGTGGGTGTTCAAGACCCCGCACACCGACCGCATGGCGGCCGAGAAGGTGTTCGAGGACATGAAGAAGCGCGGCCTCACCAAGATCGCCCTGATCTCCGACACCGGCGGCTTCGGCGCCTCCGGCAAGAAGGAGACCGAGGCGCTGGCGCCGAAGATGGGCATCACGCTCGTCGCCAACGAGACCTACGGCTCGAAGGACACGGACATGACGCCGCAGCTCACCAAGATCAAGAACACCCCGGGAGTGCAGGCCGTGTTTGCCTTCAGCTTCGGCCAGGGCGGCGCCGTGGTGAACAAGAACTTCAAGCAGCTGGGCATGACCATGCCGCTCTACCACGCGCACGGCGTGGCCTCGGAAGAGTTCATCAAGATCTCCGGCCCGGCCGGCGAGGGCGTGCGCCTGCCCGCCGCCGCGCTGCTGGTCGCCGACAAGCTGCCCGCCAACGATGCGCAGAAGCCCGTGGTCACCGCCTATCGCAAGGCCTTCAACGACCGTTTCAAGGAGGATGTGTCCACCTTCGGCGGCCACGCCTACGACGGCCTGATGCTCGCGGTCGAAGCGATGAAGCGCGCCGGCAGCACGGACAAGGCCAAGGTGCGCGATGCCATCGAAGCCACCAAGGGCTACGTCGGCACCGGCGGCAAGGTCACCATGTCGCCCACCGACCACATGGGCCTCGACCTCACCGCCTTCCGCATGCTGGAAATCAAGAACGGCGACTGGGCGCTGATCAACTGATCGTTGCCCTGGTCCCACACTAAGGCCCGCTTCGGCGGGCCTTTTTTCTGGCGCGCCGGGCTAGACGCGGCCCTTGCGCTGCACGTAGGCCGCGGTCACCAGGTCCATGCTGCCGACGTGGCCGATGAACCAGTCGCCGACGGCCTGTTCGATCCACTCGCGCAGGGTCTCGCGGTCGCCCTCGCTGTTCCAGGCCACCACGCGGGCATCCATCTCGGCCAGCACGTGGTCGTGCTCGGCCTTGTGCACCTCGTAGGGCGGAAAGCCGGCCTCCACCATCATCTGTTCCTCGTCGGCGAAGTGGCGCGCCGTGTGGTCCACCAGCTCGGCCAGCAGGCCGTCGATGGTTGCGTTGTGCACGTCGCCGCTCAGCGCGTCGAGCAGCCTTTCGCGCAGGCCGGCGAACTCGGCGTGGTCGCGGTTCATGAATTCGACCGCGACCTGGGGGAAGGGAAGGGGTTTGCGTGACATGGGGGAACTCGCTGCGCAGCCGGCGCCGGGGCGCCTGCGCTGCCTATTTATGGATGCGGGAGATCTTCGAGCCCTCGAAGGTCAGGTTGTACATCAGGCCCTTGTTCGAGAAGATGAAGCCGATGATGGGCTGCTTGGCCGTCTCGGTATCGAGCGCGCCGCCCGCGCCCAGCGTGGCCAGCGCGACGCTGCCATCCACCCCGGCCTTCCAGCCCTTGCTGTTGCGGAACTCGCTCAGCACGCGGTCGTTCATGAACAGCACGATCTGGCTGCGCGCCTGCGCCCCGAGCTGGAAGCCCACCGAGGCCGAGGCGATGTTGTAGTAGGCCACCGTCTTGCCCTTGACCAGCAGCGCGCCTTCGCCGTATTCGCCGCCGATGCCCACGCCGGCCTTGATCACGCTGGGAAACACCAGCATGCCCGCCGCCTTCTGCGAAAGCTCGTGGCCGGCGCTGGTCTGCGTCTTGAAATTGGCGAGCGCCTCGCGCACCTCGGCGTCGATCTCCTGCTTGGAGGCGGCAGCCGTCGGCAGCGCGACGGCGAACATCACGAGGGCGATCAGGGAGCGCATGGTCGGGGGACTCCTTTCAGGCAAATTCAGGCACAGCGGCCTGCGGCACCGGCCCGTCGCGGGCCTGCAAGATTGCGCGGGCATCTTAGCACGCGCCCCACGGTAGCCCGGCGGCCGCCCCGCTGCTGCCCACGGCCGGCTAACCGCCCAGCAGCGGCAGCAGCGCCGGCACCAGCAGCGCCGTGGCCAGACCGTTCAAGCCCATCGCCAGCGCGGCGAAGGCGCCGGCTTCCTCGCTTTCCTGGAAGGCGCGCGCCGTGCCGATGCCGTGCGAAGCGATGCCCAGCGCAAAGCCGCGCACGGCCTCGTCCTTCACCGCCAACAGGCGATACACGTAGCGCGCGCCGATGGCGCCGAGGATGCCCGTGGTGATCACCAGCACCGCCGTCAGCGAGGGCAGGCCGCCGATGCGCTCGGCGATGCCCATGGCGATGGGCGTCGTCACCGACTTCGGCGCCAGCGAAAGCTGCGTTACCCGGCTGGCGCCGAACAGCGCCGCCACCGCCACCGCCGATACCGCCGCCGTGATCGAGCCCGCCACCAGCGTCAGCAGCAGCGGCAGCGCCAGGCGCTTCAAGCGCGCGAACTGGGCGTAAAGCGGGATGGCCAGCGCCACCGTGGCCGGCCCGAGCAGGAAATGCACGAACTGCGCGCCCTCGAAATAGGTGCGGTAGGGCGTGCCCGTGGCCCACAGGATGCCCACCAGCACCAGCACCGAGATCAGCACCGGGTTGGCCGCCGGGTGGCCGTTGCAGCGACGGTGCAGCCAGAAGGCCGCCTGGTAGGCCAGCAGCGTCAGCGTCAGGCCCAGCAGCGGCGAGGCCGAAAGATAGACCCAGATCTCGCCCAGGCGCGGCGTCATGATCCGCGGCCCCCGTCCGCCCTGCCGCGCGCCGCCGGCGAGCGCATCAGCGCACGCATCACCAGCGCGCTCACCGCGATGGTGACGGCCGTGCTGACCAGCAGCGAGGCCAGCAGCGCCAGCCATTCGTCCGCCAGGCGGGTGAAATGCAGCATCACCCCGGTGCCCGCCGGCACGAACAGCAGCGACAGGTGCTGCAGCAGGCCGTTGGCCGTGCCGCGCAGCTCGTCCGACACCGTGCCGCGCACCGCCAGCGTGGCGAACAGCAGCGCCATGCCGATCACCGGGCCGGGCACCGGCAGGGCGAAGAACTGGGCGATGACTTCGCCGACGAGCTGATAGACGAGGAGGAGGGTGAGGGCGGGGAGCATGAAACGCACGAGGAACTTGAGTCGCAGAAGTATCGCGCATTCGAATACGATCAAGCGGTGCAGCGATAATGTTGAGGGTCGGCTGTCGGCGAATGCAACTATCTAGAATCCGAAGACGGATCGCTTTTAACGCCTACATCCACTTGGCTGCTTGTTCGTTTCAACGGACACACTGAAAACCGATCTTTGCTGACAGCAGCCAAATCATCGTTACGTAATTCTCCGGCACGCCTTCATCAAAGACCTCACTCGACTGTGGCAAATACGAGTTTGAATCGGGTGTTCACGATTCTCCTCGCCATCACCGAGTCGGTAGTTAACTTCTTCGCCGCCACTGCTAGGCAGACGCAGATGAGTAGTGATCTGTAGGTTTGCGTATTTCTGTTAGATAATTCCAGCGGACTTCATCAAGGGGCCAGTCGTGAAAATAACAGCTTCGGATTACATTAAGCAGATCGACGCTGCCCTGAAGGCCGGCAACGCAACGGAGCAGACTCATCGTCCTTCCCTTAAGGCGTTCTTAGAAGGCCTAGGCGACAACATCACCGCTACCAACGAACCGCAGCGCATTGAATGCGGCTCACCTGACTACGTGGTTACGCGTGGTACCGTTCCTTTGGGCTACGTCGAAGCCAAGGATGTTGGCGCGGACTTGGACAAGATCAGTGAATCTGAACAGTTGCGACGCTACCGGGGTAGCTTACGCAATTTGCTGCTCACAGACTACCTGGACTTCCGGCTATTCCGTAATGGCGAACTCGTGCAGTCAGGAAGGTTGGCTAGGCTGCAAAAGAACGGCGGTCTACGCCGAGAGCCAGGCGGAGAGGCTCAGGTCGAAACGCTACTCCGCTGGTTCTTTACATCCGATGTGCCTAGTATCGCTAGCCCCCGTGAGCTCGCGGAGCGGATGGCGCGACTTGCTCGACTGTTGCATGACCTGATTCGGGGAGTATTTGCGCACGAAGGGCGGAGGGGAGATCTTCACGCCCAGTACGACGCTTTCTGCAAGGTGCTTATTGGCGATTTGTCGGTCGATCAATTTGCAGACATGTATTCCCAAACCATTGCATACGGCCTTTTCGCAGCGCGTTGCAACCACGTGGGCAGAGGCTTCACACGAGAGCATGCCGGACACGAACTGCCAAAGACGAACCCCTTCCTCCGAAAGTTGTTCAACACGATCGCCGGGGCAGATTTAGATGATCGCATCGCTTGGGCAGTAGACGACCTTGCTGAGCTCCTTGCACGTGCCGATATGGAAACAATTTTGGAGGACTTCGGTCGTGCTACCAGACAAGAAGACCCAGTGGTGCATTTCTACGAGACTTTTCTGGCTGCTTATGACCCCAAGCTCCGGGAGACGCGCGGTGTCTATTACA
>ERZ724521.707-NODE-707-length-15021-cov-4.734799_pt1 | contig 15021 bp, 8 predicted proteins | sample MGYA00376054_ERZ724521 | MGnify/ENA primary metagenome ERZ724521 (study PRJEB28724, sample SAMN07190883) | activated sludge metagenome | isolation source: activated sludge of sewage treatment plant in Hong Hong | place: Hong Kong | collected 2016-03-17 ... | reverse complement strand
TTCGCCGATATAAAAGGAGGCCGAATATACGGAATGTTCGGCCCTCCCTGTATTGTGCTGAATATCAATAGTTAACATTCAAGTTGCCCGCCTTTTCGAATGGGGAAAGGTCGCTTTTTGGTTTGATTTCCGATTATCTTTGCCGACTGTCCAGACCCGATTATGGCGAAAAGCAAATTCACCAAAGAGCAATACCTGAAGTGGTACGAAGAGTTGTTGCTCATGAGACGATTCGAGGAGCGTGCAGGACAACTGTACGGCATGCAGAAGATCAAAGGATTCTGTCACCTCTACATCGGGCAGGAAGCCGTGGTAGCGGGCGCGATGAGTGTGCTGCAACCCGACGATAACATGATCACCGCCTACCGCGACCATGCGCATGCACTGGGCAAAGGCACGAGTGCACGGGCGGTCATGGCCGAACTGTACGGCAAGGCCACAGGATGTTCCAAAGGGAAGGGCGGCTCCATGCACATGTTCGACGCCAAGAACCGTTTCTTCGGCGGACACGGCATCGTGGGCGGACAGATCCCGCTGGGCGCCGGTATCGCTTTCGCAGAAAAATACCTGGGAACGAAAAACGTCACCGTCTGCTATATGGGCGACGGCGCCACACGCCAGGGTGCCTTGCACGAGGCCTTCAACATGGCCATGACCTGGTTGCTTCCGGTCGTCTATATTATCGAGAACAACAACTATGCGATGGGTACATCCGTCGAACGGACCAGCAACGTGCAGGAACTGTATAAACTCGGTCTTTCGTACGATATGCCCTCCGAGCCGGTGGACGGAATGAGTGTGGAAGCGGTTCACGAAGCCATGGAACGCGCCGTGAATCACGCGCGTTCAGGAAAGGGTCCTTACCTGCTTGAGATCAATACCTACCGTTACAAGGGTCATTCGATGAGCGATCCCGCCAAGTACCGGACGAAGGAAGAGGTAGAAGAGTACAAGGCGAAAGATCCGATCGAACAGGTGTTGATCACGATCCGTTCCAAGAAGTACGCGACCGAAGCGGAGATCGAAACGATCAACACCCGCGTGCGCGATACGGTAGAGGATTCGGTAAAATTTGCGGAGGAATCGCCCTGGCCGGACCCGGCGGAATTGTATACGGACGTTTACGTTCAGGCTGATTATCCTTATATCAAAGAATGATTCACGTGTCGTTCGTTACTGACGAAGGACCACCAGCAAGCTAAAGCAAACGATGGCAGAGATCGTACGGATGCCCAAGATGAGCGACACGATGACCGAAGGCGTGGTCGCCAAGTGGCTTAAAAAAGTAGGGGATTCCATTAAACCCGGCGACGTGGTTGCCGAGATTGAGACCGATAAGGCTACGATGGAATTCGAGTCTTACCAGGAAGGTGTGTTATTGTACCAGGGCGTTTCCGAAGGGAAGGCCGCACCGGTCGATAGCGTACTTGCCGTACTGGGCAAAGCGGGCGAAGAATACCAATCACTGCTCGATGCCGAAGCGGCCAAAGCGGTCATCAAGGCTCCGGTAGCCCAACCGGCTGCTCCTGCCGCCGCCGCTCCTGCGCCGAAACCGGCTCCTGTCAGCACACCGGCACCCGCACCTGCTCCGCAACCGGCACGTCCGGTTGCTCCTGTTGCTGCAAGCTCGAATGGCGACCAGCGCATGAAAGTTTCTCCGCTTGCGAAGCGACTGGCGAATGAGCGTGGTATCGACCTTTCCCAGGTGCAGGGATCCGGCGAACACGGCCGCATTGTCAAGCGCGACATCGACTGGTTCAAGCCGGGACCGTTCGTTGCCAGCGGCGCTGCCGCTGTCGGAGCATTGACACAGGAAAGTTTCGAAGAGATCGCTGTTTCGCAAATGCGGAAGACGATCGCACGTCGTCTCGGTGAAAGCAAGTTCACTGCCCCGCATTTCTATCTCACGATTTCCATCGACATGGATGCCGCGATCTCCGCACGCGAGAGCATCAATGCGGTGACCGGCTCGAAGGTTTCGTTCAACGATTTCGTCATCAAGGCTGCGGCAGCGGCCTTGCGCCAGCACCCGAAAGTCAATTCTTCCTGGCTGGGCGATACCATCCGGATCAATCATCATGTGAATATCGGTGTTGCCGTTGCCGTCGAGGAAGGCCTACTGGTACCGGTTGTTCGTTTTGCCGACAGCAAGACGCTCCGCCAGATCAACACGGAAGTGAAAGCCTATGCGCAACGCGCCAAGGAGAAGAAACTGCAGCCCGCGGATTGGGAAGGAAGCACCTTTACCATCTCCAACCTCGGGATGTTCGGCATCGAGGAGTTTACCGCCATCATCAATCCCCCGGATGCCTGCATCCTGGCGGTGGGTGGTATCAGCCAGGTGCCGGTTGTCAAGAACGGAGCGGTCGTTCCGGGCAATGTCATGAAGGTCACTCTCAGTTGTGACCACCGTGTAGTCGACGGTGCTACGGGTTCCGACTTCCTGCGTACGTTCAAAGGCCTGATGGAGAATCCGGTCGTGCTGCTCGGACAAGCCTCCATCTGATCAAACCCACGCGTTGAAACGAAAGAGCCGGTCGATTTGACCGGCTCTTTTTTTATTCGTTGATCAGTTTTCGTCGGATAGTCTGATTGTCGACCCGGACTTCGATCATGTACACCCCGCTTGCAAGCTCTGGGAGTGATTTGCTAAAGGATGCGTCTGGACTTGTGTCCTCCGTGAAAATTCGCTGTCCATTCAGGCCGATGAGGCTGACGCGGCTTAAGGTGCCTTGTTCCAACCGGATTTTCAGCTCTCCGTGAGTCAGGCTGGCCTGTAGTCGTGTGCCGAGGTCGTCCGGATCCTTGATGCCGGTACCGAAGTTTCGTCCATACACCACGATTTCCTGATCGTTAAAGGTATTGCCCGCGTACACGGCACAGTACCCGAATCCTTGTTCATCAAGCACGAGGTTGCAGCCATAGTTGCCGGCGTTCTGCAGAAGATAGGAGGCATTCCAGCCTCCTGCGGCATTGGCGTAGAGTACATTGCCGGTGTAGATGTTGCCGGAGATCTCGTCGAGCACCGCATGCGCGTCACCGGTCGGGGTCACAAACAAATCGCCAACCCCGGCACTGAAGCCGGTCGCTACCGGAGTTGCCGGATTGAAACTGGGTGCACCGGCAGCCTTGGTCATATAATGTGCATGCGTTGGGAACCCGAAGCCGTCGTTGCCGCTTGACAACAGGTGAATGGTCGTATCGCGGTCGATCGCCAGGCTGCAACTCAGGTCCTCGGCGTTCGGTGTGGTGAGGATACGGTACTGCCAGTTGGTGTCGCCCGGGGCGGTGTTATAGGCCACATGGATGCGGTAGGTGCCGAAGTTTCCTCCGCGGTACGCGATGTGTACCCGACCAATCTGATCGGCAACGATGGCGGGCGTTGCACCACTGCCGAACGGACCGAGCGTACTGGCGCTAAGGATCGATTCTTCCCAGAAGCCGTTTCGGTTGGTGGCATAAGCAATGTAATAGTCGCCGTTTGAATCCTGCCGGACCCAGGCAACATGCACCTTACCCTGTCCATCCACGGAGATGGCTGGATCCATGTTCTGATGCAGGCCAAAAGTCACCGGTTGGTTGGACCAAACACCGCCCGTTTCTTCTCCCAACAGGATATCGGTACCCGTAATTCCGGGTTGTTCCCATACGGCATAGGCATGACCACTGGCGCGGTCCACCGACAGTGCTGCGTTAGCAACCGTAGCGGTGGTGACCGATTCTTCCGGTCCCCAGGCACTGTTATTGGGACGTTTGTGATAGACCAGTTCCCAGGCGCCGCCTGTGTCGCGTACGTATAGCAGATGAATCGTGTTGTTGTCGTCGATGGCGAGCGATTGTCGACGCGTCTCTTCGCGCAGGGCGTTATGGGTGATGGTGTCTTCCACCGCGCCGATCCATTGTGATCGGGCGGGCAGAACGCTTGCAACGAGCAGCAGGCAGAGGAGAAGATGTTTCATGGCAGAGGATTTTCCGTAAAAGTAAAAGGCCCGTCCAATGGACGGGCCTTCTTTAACATACTTTATCGCTATTGGATTATTCCACGATCAGGCGGAATACGCGACGACCGGAATCGCCCGACATTTCGACGAAGTAAACACCCGGAGCGAGCGTTTCAATGTCGTAGGTGCGGCTGATGCGGTTGGAAGCATTGCGGAAGCGATCGGTACGCACCACTTGTCCGCGGATATCGAGGAAGCGCACCGTGAGATCGTTGTCGTTGCCCGTCATGCCGTCGAGCGTGATGCGGTCGGCAGCAGGGTTCGGGAACAACTGTACGCCACGGTAGGCGGTGGCTTCGATACCGGTGAAGATCGTGACTTCGATCGTGTCGGAGTTGAAGCAACCGTTATTGTCCTGTACGGTCACGATATACTGACCCGTGCTGTAGACCGTGATGGTCTGAGTCGTTTCGCTCGTGCTCCAGGAGTAGATGACGAAGCCTGCACCCGCGTCGAGGATGGTGCTGTCGTTGGCAATTACATCCGGGCCGAGGTCGACCAGCGGAAGCGGGGTGATCGTAGCGATTACCGGCGTACGCGACTGGCTCGGACAAACATTGCCGGTCTGTGCATAGTAGGTCGTGGTAGCGGAGAGGAACGGAATGCTGAAGGTGTTGCCGACAAACAACAGATTGCCGCCGGTCGGAGCATCGTACCAGTAAACCGTATCGGAAGCGATCGCGGTGATCACGATCGGGCCAGGACCGCAACGCGAGCCGCCGAGACCGGTCGGGGGCGGAGGAACCACCACGATATCGTTCGAAGCGCGCAGGGTATCATTGCTGGCGTCCTGGTCGGCATTGAAGCTGTGGTAGGCCGTGATGTCCAACGTGCCACCGCCAAGGGTGTTGATGGTACCCAGCACGATGGTTTGCGAGGTGCCGGCAACGATCGGTCCGGCGATGTTGGCCGTGAAGGTTCCCGATGCGAATCCGGTGATATCGACCGTCACGTCAACGTTCGAAACGTCGTTGGTGCCGAGGTTGGATACTTCGATCTCCACGTTGGCGCTGGCGTTTTCGCAATCGCCATCAGCCGGGGAGATGATGGAAGTAATGGCCACATCGGTCGGGAATACCACGTCCAGACAAACCTCATCCGAAGCGGTACAACCGGAAGTATTGGTGACGGTGACGGTATAGCAGCCCTCGGTGCCTACCGTGATGGTCTGGGTTGTTGCTCCGGTGTTCCACAGGTAGGAGAAGAAGCCGGGGCCGGCATCGAAGGTAAAGGTGTCGCCATCGATGATGGAAGTGTCATTGCCCAGGGTTACGCTCGGTGCCGGGAGTACCGTAACCGTAGCAGCGGTGCGGGAGCTTTCGCAAGTGCCGTCGCTATCACTCACATAGTACGTAGTGGTAGCGGAAGGCGTGACCGCGAAGGGGCTTCCGGTTCCCAGCAGGGTGCCGCCGGTTACTGCGTCGTACCAGTTCAGGGTGCCGGTTACGGTAGCGGTCAGGCTGGCGGTCTCGCCGGCGCAGATGCTGTCGCCGGTCGCCGTAGGTGCAGCCGGTTCCGCGTTCAGGGTGATGTTCACCACTACTGTATCGTTACTGGTGTCGTCATCGCCCGAAAGGTTGGTCGAGATGGTAAAGGTCATCGCGCCACCGGCGGAGGTGTTGAGGGTACCGGTGTAGAAGAGGGTGTCGGTATCGCCGGCATTCAGTGTGCCGGTGAAGGTCTCGGTCAGGGAACCGCTGCCGCCGCCGGAGAGGTCGGTGGTAACGTCAAAGTTGCTTTCGGCGATGTCGCCGTAGTTAGTGACCAATACCGTAATGACCGCGTTCGAAGAACCGCAATCGCCATTGGCAGGAGCTACTAAGGCTACCGCGCCCAGGTCACGGCGCACGGCCACGAATTCGTCGGCGCCGATATCCGGGGTAGTCAGGCTGCGGGTCTCCCCGTCGATGTCGTCGGTGACGTTGGCGCGGGGCTGACCGGCGTTGTCGCAGATACCAGCCGTTGCGTGCAGATCGGAGTTCGAGATGAAGCGTGGATCGCCGCTCACGGAGTTGGAGTCTTTCGAGGAAGCCGCAACCCAGGCAGCCAGATCGGCGGCGATGGTGCCGTCGTAGTTACCGACGTTGGTGCCGTTCGAGTAAAGGTCGTTGTAGTCGGAAGCTTCGATGCCGAAGACGGCAGAGTCGGTCACGACATAAGCATAACCGCTGCCGATGTTGGCGAAGATGTTGTTCTTAACGGTCTTGCCCAGGCCCGAGCCGCGCATGAAGATGGCCGAATAGGAGCTGATCGGGCCGGTCACGAGTACGGAGTTGTACACGATGTCCTGATAGTCGCCGTTGATCATCGAGATACCGGCCGAGTCGGTCACGGTGATGAAGTTGTTGGCGATGATGCCGCGGATGCCGGCCAGACCGGTACAGTCGATCATGTAAAGACCGGTGCCGGGAACACCGATGATCGTGTTGTGCGAGATCACGTGGTTGCGCTGGCAACGATCGAGGTACATACCGGCATAACCGCTGTAGGTCGAGTTCGTGGTGATGTCGTTGTTGCGGATGATGGCGACACCGATGTTGCTCATCTGGATGCCCTTTGAATACTGGTCAACGAAGGTGTTGTTCGTGATGTGGATGTCCTGCTCTAGCTGAAGGGTATTGATACCGTTCATGTAAATACCCAGCGTGCCTCGCTCGAAGCGGCTGTTGGTAAAGACGTTCGAGGAGTCGTTGGAGGAAGTTCCTGCCGAGGAGTAAACAAGCGCCGCGAGTGAATTCGTTACCGCCGTGGTGGTCGAACCGATCAGGTGACAGTTCGAGACCGTGATGTGCGTAGCGGTGTTGCGGAATTCGAGGATGCGACCATACGGCTCGATGCCGGTGCGCTCCAGGGTGAGCTGGTGGAAGGTCAGGTAGTCAGCGCCATCCAGTTGGATCAGGTAGTTGGTCGGGGTGAAGGACGGCTGCGTCGGGTAGGTCAGTACCACGGAGGAGCTGTCGCCCGATTCGCTCTGGAAGCGGATGTTGTTCGTCGAGTCAGCACCGGCGATTTCCGGAATCACGGTCTGCATCGTGTCCACACCCGGACGGATGTTGAACGTCACCGGGCCACAAACGCCGTAAGTCGTCAGCGCCGTCACCGCGTCGGTGAAGCGTGCGAAGTCGGGAGTCGTACCACCGATGGTGTAGGTTCCCGAGAGGGCGGAGGTGAAGCCGCTCTTCGACAAGGAGTCGTTCGAGGCGTCGGTGTCCGGCAAGCCGTTCGGATCGGCCGTGAAGGCTTCGATCGTGAAGGTCGAGCCTCCGGGGAAGTTGAACGAGCCTACGGTGACCGTGTCGTTGTCGCCCGGCAGCAGGGTGTTGGTGTAGTTGAACGGAGTCTGCGCAACGCCATTCACACTCCAGCCGATCGTCATCAGGGTGATCGGTCCGGCGCCGTAGTTCGTCACGACGGCTTTCACATCATTCGCTCCCGCGCAAAGGCTGGCTGAGGGCGCTGTGATGTCGATCACGCCCGCGTCACCTTGCGCGGATGCCCGCTGCGATGATGCGAACACCGTCAGGAGCAACAGCAGGAAGGCTGAAATCCTTGTCAAGTTTTGTCTCATGGATTGGATTATTGTAGGGTTGAAATTTGATTCTTGTGAGCTAACCGGGTAAAGGTACCCCGCACCGTTCGGAGGCCGGGTTAAAACAGGTGCAATCTTTCGACAAAAAGTGTGTTGATAACCCCGGATTTTCAGAGGGATTTAATCCCGTTCCTCCGTCTCATCGGACGGGCGGTAGTCGTAACGAAAAGTAGGGCGGTCAGGTTGCTGTTCCGCTGCAACTTGTTCCGCCTCGGCTTCCGGTGTCAAACCCTGTTCTTCGTCCAGTTGCCATTGGGGTTTGGGCTTTTGCGGACCGTCCTTCCGAAAGTACAGCGCGGCGATGATGCCGGCCACCGAGCCAAGCAGGTGCGACTCCCAGGAAATGCGCTGGTCGATCGGCAGGATGCCCCACACCATGCTGCCGTAGAGGAAGACGACCAGCAGAGAGATCGCCATCAACCGGGTGTCGCGCCGCAACACGCCGCTGAGGAACAGGAAGGTTACAAAACCGTAAATGAGTCCGCTCGCGCCGATGTGGTATTCGCCCCGGGCAATCATCCACACCCAAGCGCCGGAGAACGTCCAAACCAGCGCGATCACCCGGAACGCCAGTTCACGGTAAAAGTAGAACAAGCCCGTGCCGACCACCAGCAAGGGCAGGGTGTTGGCGAGCAAGTGATCGGTATCGGCATGGATGAACGGAGCGGTCAGGATCCCGACCAGCCCTTCAACGCTGCGCGGAAGGATACCCCATTCGACCGGACGGCTGATCCACCGGAGGTCGGTGATCAGCTCGATGATCCAGAGTACGACAACAAACACCAGGGGAGGAGCAACGGCCTGCTTCCAGTTCACCTCGCTCCGGACGGGGGGAGGCGGAGGACCCGGCATCGGAAAAATCCCGTCACCGTTCGGTAATTGCTCCGGCATCATTTCCTCAAAAGTACCGATAAAACTCCGCATGCATTGGATGTGTCGTAGCGTTTCCGCGGATTACCTTTGTCCGTGGTGCAGGATTTCTTCTCACAACCCATCGAATACCTCAAAGGCGTGGGGCCGCAACGCGGCGACCTGCTCAAGAAGGAATTGGGGATTTTCACCTTCGGCGACCTGCTCTTCCATTTCCCGTTCCGGTACGTCGACCGCACGCGGTTCTATTCGATCCGCGAGTTGAACGCCGACCTGCCCTACATCCAGGTTCGGGGCAGGATCGTCTCGCTTGTCGTCAAAGGCGATAAGCGCAAGAAGTTCATGGCCGGCCGCTTCGACGATGGCACCGGCAGCATTGAGCTCCGCTGGTTTCAGGGATTGAAGTGGCTCCAATCGACACTGCAATTGAACCAGGAGTACATCCTCTTCGGAAAACCGAGTGAATGGAACGGCGCGATCAGCGTCGTGCATCCCGAGCTGGAACTTGCCGCTGAAATCAACCCCGCCCTCGCCAGCAGCCTGCAGGCCATCTACGCCACAACCGAAAAGCTCAAGACCCGAGGACTCGACAGCCGCGGCATCCTGCGACTGCAGAAGCAATTGCAGATCCAACTGCCGCCCCGGTTTTCCGAGACGCTTCCGGATAATTCGGTGCAGTCGCTTCGGCTGATGAACCGCCGCGACGCCTTCGCCGCGATCCACTTTCCCGATTCACCGGAGGCGCAAAAGAAGGCCGAGTTCCGGCTCAAGTTCGAAGAGCTGTTTTATATCCAGCTCCGCCTGCTCAGCATGAAGCAGGCCCGGCTCGAGAAATTCCGCGGTCGCGTCTTCTCCACGGTCGGCGACTATTTCAACCGCTTCTTCAAGGAATGCCTGCCGTTCCCGCTGACCAACGCGCAAAAGCGCGTCATCAAGGAGATCCGCACCGACTGCGGCAGCGGCAAGCAGATGAACCGCCTGCTGCAAGGCGATGTCGGCTCGGGCAAGACGGTGGTCGCCCTCATGTCGATGCTGCTGGCGATCGACAACGGCTTCCAGGCCTGCCTCATGGCGCCGACGGAGATCCTGGCCAACCAGCATGCAGAGACGATCAGCAAGATGCTCGGCGAACTCGATGTGCCCGTAGCCTTGCTGACCGGCTCCACCAAGACGGCCGCGCGGAGGAAGATCCACGAAGGCCTGCAGGACGGCAGCATCAAGATCCTGATCGGTACGCACGCCCTGATCGAAGACCCGGTGCAGTTCAAGGCGTTGGGCTTCGTGGTCATCGACGAACAGCACCGCTTCGGTGTCGAGCAGCGCGCCCGCCTTTGGGCCAAGAGCGACACGCCCCCACACATCCTGGTCATGACCGCCACGCCGATCCCGCGCACGCTGGCAATGACCATCTACGGCGACCTCGACGTCTCCGTGATCGACGAACTCCCGCCCGGACGAAAACCCATCAGCACCGTTCACCGCACCGACGCGCACCGCCTGCAGGTCTGGAACTTTTTGAAGAAGGAGATCGCGCTCGGGCGACAGGTGTACATCGTCTATCCGCTGATCAAGGAATCGGAAAAGTCGGATATGAAGAACCTGGAGGACGGGTATAACGCCATCTGCAGGGACTTCCCCGCGCCGAAGTACCGCGTGTCCATCGTGCACGGCAAGCAGAAGAACGCCGACAAGGATTTCGAGATGCAGCGCTTTGTGAAAGGCGAGACCCACATCATGGTCGCCACGACGGTGATCGAGGTCGGCGTCAACGTGCCCAACGCTTCGGTGATGGTCATTGAGAACGCCGAGCGGTTCGGGCTTTCGCAGTTGCACCAGTTGCGCGGTCGGGTCGGACGCGGGGTCGATCAGTCGTACTGCATCCTGATGACCGGTCCCAAGCTGGGCAACGACGCGCGCCTGCGGATCAAGACCATGGTCGAGACCAACGACGGTTTCCGGATCGCCGAAACGGACCTGCAGTTGCGCGGTCCGGGCGACGCGGAAGGCACCCGGCAGAGCGGCATCGTGGACCTCAAGCTCGCCGACCTCGCGAAGGACCAACAGATCCTGCAGACTGCCCGGGAGGCGGCCGTCAAATTGCTCGAGCAGGACCCGCACCTGGAAAAACCGGAGCACGCGGTCGTGCACCGGCAGCTCGACGCCATCCGCAAGCGATCGGGCAACTGGGGCCGGATCAGTTGAGCCCGGCCTTCGGGGCGGAATCGTATCTTTGGCCGCGAATCCACGGTTTATGAAGATCTCGTACAACTGGCTGAAAAGCTACCTGAACATCGATTTACCCGCCGATACCGTTGCCCGTCACCTGACCTTTTGCGGGCTCGAAGTCGAGGGCGTCGAAACCGTGGAATCGGTCAAGGGCGGCCTGCGCGGCCTGGTGGTGGGCGAGGTGAAGACCTGCGTCCGGCATCCCAACGCCGACAAGCTGAGCCTGACCACGGTGGACGTCGGCGGCGAAACGCCCCTGTCCATCGTCTGCGGCGCACCCAACGTGGCGGCCGGACAAAAAGTGATCGTCGCGACCGTGGGTACCACCGTGTATCCGCTCTCGGGCGAGCCGTTCGAGATCAAGAAATCCAAGATCCGCGGAGAAGTGTCCGAAGGGATGATCTGCGCGGAGGACGAGATCGGCATGGGCGCATCGCACGCGGGCATCCTCGTGTTGCCCGCCGATACGCCGGTGGGCAAGAGCGTACGCGAATACTTCGGGGTGACCGACGACGTCGTGTTCGAGATCGGCCTGACACCGAACCGTGTCGATGCCGCTTCGCACATCGGCGTGGCGCGCGACCTCGCAGCGGTACTGCGTACGGAGCATCCGGGCCTGGAGCTGGCAGTCGAGTTGCCTTCGCACGACGGCTTCCCGCAGGTGGCGACAGCCGGACCGATCCGCGTGGACGTACGCGACGCGGCGGCTTGTCCGCGTTACAGCGGACTGACCATCGAAGGCGTCACCGTGAGCGAATCGCCCGACTGGCTGAAGACGCGCCTGAAAGCGATCGGCATCGGACCCATCAACAACGTGGTGGACGTGACCAATTTCGTTTTGCACGAATGCGGTCAGCCCCTGCACGCCTTCGATGCCGATACGATCCGGGGCGGCACGATCGTCGTACGAACGGCCAATGCCGGCGAGGGGTTCGTCACCCTCGACGGGGTGGAACGTACGCTGAGCGCCGACAACCTGATGATCTGCGATACCGAGAAGCCCCTCTGCATGGCGGGGGTGTTCGGTGGGTTGCATTCGGGGATCAGCGAAAAGACTACGAACGTTTTCCTCGAGAGCGCCTACTTCGCGCCGGGCAGCGTGCGGAAGACGGCGAAGGAGCACGGCCTGAAGACCGACTCCTCGTTCCGCTTCGAGCGGGGCGCCGATCCCAACCAGACCCTCTGGGCGCTGAAGCGCGCCGCGCAATTGATCTGCGAAGTCGCCGGCGGCAGCATCCGCTCGGCGCTGACCGATACCTATCCGCAGCCGATCGCGCCCGCGCGCGTGGAGCTGCGCTTCGATTACCTGAACCGTTTCGCCGGTGCCGCCATTCCGGAGCACGACGTGCGGAGGATCCTGGCCGACCTGGGTTTCGCGGTCGAGTCGAACGAAGGAGGTCTGCGCCTGCAGGTGCCCACCAACAAGGTGGACGTGACCCGTCCGGTGGACGTGGTGGAGGAAGTGCTGCGCATTTACGGCTACAACCGCATCCCGCTGCCGGCGAAGATGAGCGTCTCGCCTCCGTCGATTGTCGGCTTCGACGCCGACAGCCTGCAGGCCGCTATCTCGGCCTTCCTGGCTTCGAACGGATTTTTCGAGTTGTTCACCAATTCGCTCACGAAGGAACAGTATGCCGAACGTCCGTCGGTGAAGGCGGAGGAGGCTGTGCGCCTGCTCAACCCGCTGAGCGGCGACCTGGGTATGCTGCGCCTCGACATGCTGCCGACCGGCCTCGAAGCCATCGCCTGGAACCGCAACCGCAAGCAGGCGGACGTACGCTTCTACGAGTTCGGGAAGTCGTATCACAAACTGGAAGGCCAGTACACCGAGCGCCGGCACCTGGCGCTGTACCTCTGCGGCCGCAAGCACGAGCCGGCCTGGAACGCGCCGGAAGCGGCGGCGGGCTTCTTTTACCTCAAGGCCATGGTGGAGCAGTTGCTGCAGCGCTGCGGCATCGACAAGACCAAGTGGAAGGAGCAGCCGACGGACCATCCCGAGCTGGCGCAGGGACTGGCGTGGACGGCGGGGGAGAAGACCCTCGTGCGTTTCGGCATGGTGAAGCGCAGCGTGGCGAAGCAGTTCGACATCCAGGCCGAGGTGGCGTATGCCGATATCGACTGGGACCTCCTGCTGCAGCGAGCGAAGAAGAAGCCGGTGAAGAGCACCGAGCTCTCCAAGTTCCCGCCCGTGCGGCGTGACCTGTCCATGGTGCTGGACCGCACGGTCAGTTACGCCCAACTGGAAGCCCTGGCCTTCAAGACCGAAAAGAAACTGCTGCGTTCCCTCAACCTGTTCGACGTGTACGAGGGCGACAAGATCGAAGCCGGCAAGAAATCCTACGCCATCAGCTTCCTCCTCCAGGACGACACCCAAACCCTCACCGACCAGCAGATCGACAAGGTTATGGAGCGGCTGATGAGCAGCTTTGAGGGGGAGTTGGGGGCGGTGATTAGGAGGGCATGATAAGCTATCCTGTCTTTGCTCTGCTTAACGACCTGTAGAATAGAGTTTTTCTTTTCTGGTGCTCCGGTCGTAATCGAAAAGACGTTTTTCTACCTGCCGGGCTGTTAGACCGTACTGCTTGCCGAGTTTCCGTATGATACTTAAGTAATCCAGCCATTGCTGAAGGCTGAAATTCTGTCCGCGTGGATTCGAATGGACCAAGCCAGCTTTGTACAATTGCTGCCACACCCGTATGTCGAGCACGGGATATCGCTTTCGGTCATAGAACATCAAAATTGCGGAAGCGGCCGGATAATTGACCCCGTTCAAAGCGGTCAGCAGGTGCATGCGTAATAATTCATTCCGCATTGAAAAAGCCAGTGCAGTTATTTCCTTTACGTCCTTAGGGTCATTCGTCTGGTAGTGTCGTAGCGGTCTTGGCGACTTCCAATGAAGGATCCATAGTAATTGTGTTTTGGTCAGGTATCCTTGCTTCCGAATGCTTGATAATGAGATGAAAAGTTCCGAGGTCTTCGCGTCTTCGGTATCGACTTGTTGGGATAGGATCTGCTTGATTTTCATCGAGCCATGAGGATGGTTCTGGTTAAAAGATCCAAAGTTGCCCTCTCCTCTTAGTAGAAAGCGCACTGCGACCTAGATAATCGAAGGGTGGAAAAAATTTCAATTACTTTCGGGGGTGGAAAAAATACTCTCTTGTTAGCACTGGTTCTAGCACATTACGGTTTGCAGATTGGCGATGCGGCAGTTTTGAAACACAAAGCTGTCTGACCGCACCAAAGTTTATTAATCGCACAACTGTTTCTATTCCCACTTCGCCCGCCATGTTCGCCTACGTGCATTATAGCCAGTACTTTTCAATCTGTCATTGTGTGTCAGGAGAGAATACCTATTTGTAAGATTTGGTTGTGCGCTGACTTGTGTATCTAGCAAATGAGTATAACTGCGAAGGGTTGGCATTTTATTAAAATTGCATTTTATAAATTGTCCTCAAATATGATATTTCTTTAAGCTCTCCGTTGATTTTGATTTTCCAAAAAGTCCAACCATTAACACTTAAATTAACGATAGCCCTTGCTGCACCGCTTGGGTATGGATATAATTTCCTATTTCCATCAATGTCAATTGAAATTAGTCCGTCTGAATTAATTTTTGCTGTCTTAACTGGTTTGGTGTCAGAATATATTATAGTTCCTGGCTCTACCAATCCAGACTCAAGAAGCATCTTGATTGTTATTTCTGTTAATATTATATTCGCCATTCAAAAATAAGTTTTTTACCGTTCTTTCATTGAAACCCTGTTCTGAACTGATGTACAAAGAATTTGATATATGGAATTCAAAATTGCCTCATTAATTCCAAATGCTTTCAGAACTGTCTCGTCAAATTTAATTCTGTCTACATGTTTTACTTCTTCAAAAATTGTTTTGATATTTCTTGTTTTCAATGGCTGAAACGCTTTTTTTATTTCCTTAATAGCACTTGCTGAAAGTAAGTCGGGATTTAAAACACGAAGTGTCTTGAAATAATTTGCATTTAGGTCTAATGCTCCCAAATTTCTTGATGTGCCGCGCATTTCCATTGTTAAGAATGTTACAATTGAATTAAGAAGTGCGGCAACAAGTTCAACATCGTATTTTTCATTCACTGTGATTGCAACAAGCCTTTGATCAATTGTGAACGGTGATTCAGAGAAAGAAAAGAAAAATCTTTCGTAGGGATTTATAGCTGTTACAATGTGTGCTTGTTTGGGTCGTAATGAATACCAAAATGGCCTGTGTCCCCTGCAAGCGTACTGAATTGTTTCAGTCCCATTTTTATTTTTTGCGTTCTTAAATTTCTTTATCCAACTGTTTGCCCCAGAAAATTTATAT
>ERZ724521.706-NODE-706-length-15046-cov-4.908278_pt1 | contig 15046 bp, 14 predicted proteins | sample MGYA00376054_ERZ724521 | MGnify/ENA primary metagenome ERZ724521 (study PRJEB28724, sample SAMN07190883) | activated sludge metagenome | isolation source: activated sludge of sewage treatment plant in Hong Hong | place: Hong Kong | collected 2016-03-17 ... | reverse complement strand
CCTTCGTCTCGCGGTTGCGGGCCTTGTACACCGCCGCCATCCCGCCCCACGCGATCGGCTCGATCAGCTCGAACTTCCCCTGCAGCACCTCACCGGAGTCATCCCGGGCCGCGCGCTCCCCGAAGTAGAACACGACCACCTCCGGATCTGGCGTCTGCCTCGGTCGAACCCACACAGACATCGACGATCGTCCTCGCGCAACCCGAGCGTAACGCCCTTCAGGTCCATAACCAAGCGTCGTATCACCCGCATCGCGGCCTCATTCAGCCATCGACCCCACTGAAATTTCTGTGAGCTCCTCACAAATACCCATCGCTCGGTGGATCGCCACCGCGCAGATTCGCCGGGCAATTTCACGGGCGAAAACGTCCGTGCGGATCAATCTCACCCGGCTCCCCGTCGCAGGTCCTGGCCCTGTGCGGGGCATCCACGACATCATGGGGGCTCGTGCGCCCGACTCACCTCTCTCGGCTGCTGGTCCGCGGCGTGGAGCTCGATGACCTAGCGCTTCTCCACTGCGAGTGGGCGCTGGGCCTCGATCGCTTCGCTGCCCTCCGCGAGTCGCGGCTCGTCGCAGGTATCCCGGCGGACGCGCGACCGGCCGATCTGCTCGGTGAGCAGGATCTGCGCGAGGCGCTCCAGTGCCAGGTCTTCCATCGACGCTCCGGTGGCCCCGAAGTGTCCAGATCCCAGCCGGCGCCGTCACGATGGGGTCCGCCAGGTACTTACGGCCCGCCGCCTCGCCGGCATGGTCAAGGTCGTGTGGCTCTCGACCGTCGCCGCGTCGAGGCGCCTCAAGGACGAGCTGATGGCCCGCGACTTCTCCGAGAAGTTCGGCTGCTTCCACGGCGGGGTCCGGATCCTGTGGCCCGGCATCGACAAGGGCGACAGCCCCTACGACCACCTCTTGCTGCTACCGATGCGCCTCGAGACGATCCCCGCCCACACGCGCACGGAGCGGGTCGCTGGCCTCTTCTGCGAGATGCGAGCGCCGGCGCCTGACGAGCCCCCGGCCAGTCCCAGCACCACACCGCGCCCGACGAACGACAAGGACGTCGGAGTGCCCCTCTCGCAAGCGCCGCTCGATCCCCCAACGGCGCCCGCAGAACCGCCTCCACCACCCGAACCTGGTCGCCGCCGCCGAGCTCGCCGACGAACTCGAGGACGAGCTCGAGGAGCTGCGTCACGAGCTCGCGGCCTCGCGCAAGGCTCAGCGCCGCGCCGAGCAAGAGCGTGACGAGGCCACCGAGGCGCGCTTCACCGCTAACACCGCCGTCGAGGCCGTCGCGCTCGCCGAGGCGTGCTTCCCTGATCGGCTCGTCGTCCTCCCGAGCGCCCGCGCCTCCGCCGCGGCATCGCCGTTTCGCGACCCCTCGCGGATCTTCCAGGTGCTCGCGCTCCTCGCCTTCTTCGGCCGTCACGACGGCGACCTCGAGACCGCGCTCGAGAAGGTCCTCGGCGCTCAAGCCCGCTGGCGCCCCCGAGACAGCCCGGAGACCAGCGCGCGCTTCGGCGCCCAGCGGACCTGGGCCGATCGGAGCGGCACCCGCAAGCCGTTCCGCCGGCACATCACCCTCGGCCACGGCGTCGACGCCCAGCGCTGCGCGCAGGTCTACTACGACGTCACGCCCGACGGTCGTGTCGAGCTCGCGTGGGTCGGCGAACACCGCCCGACCGTCAGCGAAGACACCTGAACGCTGCGCCGATCAGTTCAGCAGCACCGGGCGCCCGCTCCCGAGCTCATCGAGCATCGACTTCCAAGACGACGGCGGCTCCCCGACAAGCTCGAGCGCGGCGTCGACGGCCGCACGCAGCATCTCCGTCGGCGCGGACCCGCTCGACCGCAGGCTCTTGACGAAGTGCGGCAGCAGCGTGATCGCCGGCCCCATCCGCTTCGCTACACCCGACAGGATGGCCCGCAACGCTTCCTCCGGCTCGTCCACGGCGAAGCCCTGCTCGCACGCCGCATGGCACCCGAGCGCGGTCAGGAAGTTGCCGGCGATGACCCCGTCGTCGGTCTCGAACACCTGCGCCCACGTGCTCGGGCGCAACCCGACGCCCAGCTTTGGGGCGATCTCGACCAACAAGCGATGCGCCGCCGCCGGCAGATGTTCGCTCTCCCCCTCGAACTTCCACCGCGCCAGCGTCCGCAGCGGATGCCCGCGCTGCGCTCGGACCAGGCGCGCGATCGCCAGGTGGGGCGGCCCCCCGAGGACGACGAACGACGTGACCAGCCCGTACTGCGCCGAGTTCTCGAGCAGCGTGCGCCGGAGTTGCTCATCCGTCGGCGGCGACGACGACATCAACGCCTCGCTCTCCTGCGACCGAAACAGGCCCGACGCCCCCTCGAGGCCGATGTCGGTGAAGCGGTCGGCGAGCCAGAACTGCAACCCGAGGAGCTTGTAGTCGAGCGGAGCGCCCTCGGTGATGAACGGCTGGAGAACCAGAATTCGCGGCCGGGTCACGGGCGAGAGGATATCGCACCGCGTCGATCTCATGGTGTCCGATACCCGGCGCGAAATCACCCCTGTACGGCGCCGGCTCGTGACTTGCTCGCGCGGCTCGGGCATCATCCTCGACCATGGGGCTGCTCAAGGGGCTGCGACAACACCTGAAGCGCACGTTCGACGCCCGGCAGAAAGAGGCGGTCCTCGACTTCCTGCGCAAACAGCTGCCGACGATGACGCTCGACGACATCCGGCACCTCCTCGTCAACCCGCTCGGCCGTGGCCTGGGTAGCCTGAAGATCGGCGATCTGTTGTCCGTCCCGGACGCTGCGCCGACGAAGGGCGCCGCGAAACCCAAGGCCGCGTCGAAGCGCAAGCGACCCAAGGCCGCGAAGAAACCGACCGCCAAGCCGGCCAAGAACAAGCGGAAGAAGGCCCCCAAGAGCACCAAGCCGAAGGCGGCACCGAAGCCCGCCGCGGCACCCAAACCCGCGACGACCGCCAAGCCCGCCTCAACACCCAAGCCCACCGCGTCACCCAAAGCGCCTCCGGTCGCCGAGCCGCCGCAAGCCCCGCCACCGGCGACGACCACGGCAGGATACCGCGCTGCCGTTCTCGGGGTGATCCGCGCCGCGAATGGCTGGATCGGGGCCACCGAGATCCGCCCACGCGTCGAAGGAACCGCCATGCAATTCAGGCTGGCGATCAACCAACACATCAAGGACGGCGTGATCACTCGCAAGGGCGACCGGAGCACGACCCGCTACAAGTACATTGGGGCAGACAAGGCCCCGCAGACACCAAAGGCCAAGCGAACACGAGCACCCGACTCCGCCGACGCGACGGTCGGAGATTGAGCCGTTGAGTCGCCGCCCATGGCATCGGTAGACCGACACGAGAGCTGCCGCGCGAATACGCGCACCCTCCCGTCGCCAGCATCGACGACCTGCCGTCACTTCTCCTTGCGGACTCCCTTGAAGGGTTCGCCGTCCTGCTTTTGGTCGATGAACTTGCCAGTGTCGGCGTCGCGCTTCACCCACCTTTCGTTCTGGGGGTTGAACACTTGGGACCGATCGCGGACCTGTCCGCGCCGGTGCCCGTCTCCGGAAGGGGGGTTCGTAGCCATTGGGATGGGATGATAGGCAATCCCAAACACATGTTCAAGTGGACAGTAGGGTAAGGTAGGATGTCCCGGCAGAGGCCGCAGAGGCAGAGTGAGGCGCGAAACCGCGCTCGCCCCGAGCAGATAGCGTGAGCCGATCTGTCGCTGTCCGGGACTATGCATGCGAGCCGCGGGCAACTGATCCGCGCGCAGGAAGGCGCCCCTTGAATCGAACCATCTTACTCACCGGCTCCGCAGGTCTCGTCGGCACCGCGCTCACTGCTCACCTGGGAGCGCTCGGCCTGGACGTGCGCCCCTTGGATTTGCGCGATTCTGCCCCGACGGATGTCCGCAACCCCGCGGCTGTCCGTCGCGCCATGGCGGGCTGTTCAGGGGTCATCCACCTCGCCGCCATCTCCCGCGTAATCTGGGGCGAGCAAGACCCGGACACGTGCCGGGCGACCAACATCGGCGGCACGCGTAACGTCCTCGAGGCTGCGCTCGCCTCGCCCGCGCGCCCGTGGGTGATCTTCGCCAGCAGCCGCGAGGTGTACGGGGAGCCCGCCCGACTCCCTGCCACCGAGGACGCGGCACTCGCCCCGGTCAACGTCTACGGCCACACCAAGATCGCCGGCGAATGCCTCGTCGACGAGGCGCGCGGGCTCGGCCTGCGTGCCGCTGTCGTCCGCCTATCCAACGTCTATGGCAGCCCCGCCGACCACCCCGATCGCGTCGTCCCGGCCTTCGTGAGGGCCGCTGTCCGCGGCCTGCCGCTGCGCGTCGACGGACCCGACCACACCTTCGACTTCACTCACATCGACGACACGGCCCGCGGGATTACCCTCCTCGCCAGCTTGCTCGAGACCGAGCCGTCTCCCCCCCCACCGATCCACTTTCTCACCGGCACTCCGACCACCCTCGGCGCGCTCGCCGAGCTCGCCGTCGAGCTCGCCGGCACCCGCGCCCCGATCGCCGCCGCAGAGCCGCGCAACTTCGACGTCGCCCGCTTCTTCGGCGACCCCACGCGCGCCCGCCGGATCCTCGGCTGGTCGCCGCAGGTCACGCTGCGCGAGGGAATCGCCCGCTTCATCACCGCTGTCCGCAACGAGCAGGGAGCCCAGCCATGAAGATCGTCCAGGTCATCCACGGTTACCCGATGCGCTACAACGCCGGCTCCGAGGTCTACACCCAGACCTTGTGCCACGGCCTCGCCGAGCACCACGAGGTCCACGTGTTCACCCGCGAGGAGGACAGTTTCGCCCCCGATCACATCGTCCGTCGCGAGGACGACCGGGACGACAAGCGGATCGCGCTGCACGTCGTCAACAACCCGCGCACGCAGGCTCGCTACCGCGACACCTCGATCGATCGCCGCTTCGCTGAATTGCTCGACGGCGTCCGCCCCGACCTCGTCCACATCGGCCACCTCAACCACCTCTCGACCTCGCTCGTCTTTGAGGCTGCGCGCCGCGAGATTCCGATCGTCTACACCCTTCACGACTACTGGGTCATGTGTCCCCGGGGACAGTTCATGCAGACCCATCCGGAGGACCCGAGCGACCTGTGGCCCGCATGCGACGGCCAGGACGACCGCAAGTGCGCCGAGCGCTGCTACGCTCGCTTCTTCTCCGGCGCCGGTGACGAGCTCGAGCGCGACATCGCCCACTGGACCGACTGGGTCGCACGCCGGATGAAGCACATGCGTGACGTGGTCGAGCACGTCGACCTCTTCATCGCCCCCGCGCGCTACCTCCTCGGCCGCTACCGCGACGAGTTCGGCCTCCCCGAGCGCAAGCTCGTCTTCCTCGACTACGGCTTCGACCGCGCCCGCCTGGCAGGCCGCGCGCGCGACCCCGGCGAGCCATTCACCTTCGGGTACATCGGCACCCACATCCCCGCCAAGGGCATCCATCACCTGCTCGGCGCCTTCGGCCAGCTCCGCGGCGACGCCCGCCTGCGGATCTGGGGCCGTCCGCGTGGCCAGGACACCGAGGCCCTGCGCGAGCTCGCCCGCCACCTCCCCGGCGACGCAGGGACCCGCGTCGAGTGGCGCCCCGAGTACCGCAATCAGGAGATCGTCCGCGACGTCTTCAACCACGCCGACGCGATCGTCGTCCCCTCGATCTGGGCCGAGAACTCTCCGCTCGTGATCCACGAGGCCCAGCAGGCGCGGGTCCCCGTGATCACCGCCGATGCAGGCGGCATGGCCGAATACGTCCACCACGAAGTCAACGGCCTCCTGTTCGCCCACCGCGACGCCGCCGCCCTCGCCGTGCAGATGCAGCGATTCGTCGACGACCCCAAGCTCGCCCACCGGCTCGGCGCGCGCGGTTACATCGGCAGCAACAATGGGGACATCCCCGACGTCCATGACCATGTCGCCGCGATCGAGCAGCTCTACGAAGCCGTTCTCCGCCGCCGGGACACCGCCCGCGTCCCCCGGCGCCAGGGCCCCTGGCGCGTCACCTTCGACACCAACCCCGACACCTGCAACTTGCGCTGCATCATGTGCGAGGAGCACTCAGAGCACAGCCTCCTGCAGATCCGCCGCAAGGAGTCCGGCAAGCCGCGCAGGGAGATGCCGATCGATCTCTTGCGACGCGTCTTCGTCGAGGCCGCGGAGAACGGCATGCGCGAGATGATCCCGTCCACCATGGGCGAGCCGCTCCTCTACGACCACTTCGAGGAGATCCTGGCCCTGTGCCGTGCCCACGGCGTGAAGCTCAACCTCACCACCAACGGCACCTTCCCGCGCCTCGGCGCGCGTGCGTGGGCCGAGAAGATCGCCCCGGTCACCAGCGACGTCAAGATCTCGTGGAACGGCGCGACCGCCGGCACGCACGAACAGATCATGCCGGGAACCCGCTGGCAGCAGGTCTTGCAGAACGCCCGCGACTTCATCGCCGTCCGCGACCATCACGCGATGGTCGGCGGCAACCGCTGCCGCGTCACCTTCCAGCTCACCTTCCTCGAGACGAATGTCAGCGAACTCGCCGACATCGTCCGCCTGGCGATCGAGCTCGGCGTCGACCGCGTCAAGGGTCATCACCTCTGGGCGCACTTTGACGCGATCAAGGATCTCTCGATGCGTCGCAGCCCCGACGCGATCGGCCGGTGGAATGACGCCGTCGCCGCCGCCCGAGCCGTCGCCGAGGCCCACCTCCTCCCGAATGGAGAGAAGATCCTCCTCGACAACATCTTCCCGCTCGACCCGGACGCGCGCGAGGACCTCGCTCCCGGCGGCCCGTGCCCCTTCCTCGGCCAGGAGGCGTGGATCAGCGCCGAGGGCCGCTTCGACCCCTGCTGCGCACCCGACGCGCAGCGTCGCACCCTCGGCGAATTCGGCGACCTACATCGACATGGCCTGATGGACATCTGGCGCGGCGAGCCCTACCAGAACCTCATCAACACCTACCGCAACCGCGCGTTGTGCCTCGGCTGCAACATGCGCAAGCCGGTGGAGGCCCCGTGAACGCCGCGAACGACTGGACCCGGATCCGCGTCGCCGACGACGCGACCCACCACATCCTCGACGGCGACCAACTCTACGCCGAGCGCTTCGACGGCGTCCTCAAATTTCACGCCCCCGGCCTCGCCCCCGTGCGCCGCAACGACGAAGCCTGGCACATCGACGTCCACGGCCGCGCCGCCTACACCCGCCGCTTCCTCTCCACGTTCGGCTTCTACGAGCACCTCGCCGCTGTCGGCGGCCGCGACGGCTGGCACCACATCCACCCGGACGGCCGCGACCTCTCCCCCACGCGGTACGAGTGGTGTGGCAACTTCCAGGGGGGCCGGTGCACCGTGCGCGAACCCGACGGCCGATATCATCATCTCGACGCCGCGGGCCGCCCCGCTTACGCGGATCGTTGGCGCTACGCTGGCGACTTCCGTGATGGCATCGCGGTCGTTCAGCGCGACGACGGCCGCTCGACGCACATTGACGAGTACGGCCGCCCGCTCCATGACCGCTGGCTTCTCGACCTCGACGTCTTCCACAAGGGCTTCGCGCGCGCGCGCGACCCCGGGGGCTGGATGCACGTCGATCGTTGCGGCCGCCCTCTCTACCGCCGCCGCTTCGCCGCCGTCGAGCCATTTTACAACGGGCAGGCCCGCGTCGAGTGCCTCGACGGCAGCTCCGAGATCATCGACGAGACCGGCCAATCGCTGCACCTACTCCGCGGCCCCCTGCGCAGCGAGTTCCACGCCCTCTCCGCAGACATCGTCGGCGCTTGGAGGACCGACACGATCGCCGCCGCCGTCTCGCTCGACGTCTTCGACATCCTGCCAGCCACTGCCCCCGAACTCGCCGAGGGCACCCACATCTCAACCGACGGCGCCACCCGCCTGCTCCGCGCGCTCGCCGACCTGGGTCTCGTCGAATGTCCCGACGGCACGCGATGGCACCCGACCTCGCGCGGTCAATACCTCCGCCGAACTCACCCGCACACGCTTGCTGATGCCGCGCAGGAGTCGGCCGACGCGCTTCGCTCTCGCTGGTCGCAATTGCTCCCAGCCCTGCGCGAGACCGGCTGGCGCCCGCCTGACATCTTCCACGAGGTCGCCGCAGATCCCGTGCGGCGCACAGCGCACCATCGGATGCTGCACAGCTACGCCGCGCACGACTACGCCCCGCTCATCGCGCACCTCCCCGTTCCCTCGGGTGGCGCGGTCCTCGACGCCGGCGGCGGCACTGGAGCGCTCGCGCGCATGCTCGCGGACGTCCGGCCCGACATCACGATCAGCGTCCTCGATCTCCCCGAGGTCGTCGCCCTCCTCCCGACCCACCCGCGGATCACTGCGGTGCCCGGCGATCTCTTCGCGCCCTGGCCCGCGGTCGCCGACATCATCGTCCTCGCCCGCGTCCTCCACGACTGGGAAGACGACGAAGCGGCCACGATCCTCCGCCACGCCCGCGCGGCGCTGCGCCCCGGCGGCAAGCTCGTCGCGCTCGAGCTCCTCCTCGCCGACGACCACCCCGGCGGCGGGCTGTGCGACCTCCATCTGCGTGTCGTCACCGGCGGCCGCGAACGCACCGAGGCACAGTTCTGCGACTTGTTCGCCCGCGCGGGCCTCGCTCTCCAATCTTGCAAGTCCACCGGCGAGCTCCTGCATATCCTCATGGGGGTCCCCGCATGAGACTCTTGGCCACCGACCTCCCGCCATTGCCGCGGACACTTCCAAACGACCGCTCCGTCGCCCTGCTACTACGGCACGCCGAGCGGCCACCGATCGCGCCAGGCGAACTCGGAGCCGAACTCCCCTTGACCCCCCGAGGGGTCGCGCTTGCCAGCGCGCTGGGCCGCTGCCTCGGCGCAGCGTTACACGGGATCCACACCAGTCCCGTCCGACGTTGCCGTGAGACGGCCGAGGCCCTGCGACAGGGCGCCGGGGCTTCTGCACTGCAGATCCTCGACGACCGCATGCTCGGCGATCCCGGCGCCTTCGTCACCGATCCAGCGCGCGCCTGGGAGCACTGGCGCGAGCGCGGGAACGAGCGTGTCGTCGAGCTACTGGCCTGGGGGAGTGAACCGCTCCCCGGGCTCGACACGCCGCACAGCGCCGCCCAGGACCTCGCCACGCACGTCCTTGCGAACACCGAGTCTGGCATCCACGTCTTCGTGACCCACGACGCGATCCTCCTGCCCACGGTCGCGCGCCTCCTCCCCGGCGTCGCAGATCGGACGTGGTGGCCCAACTTCCTCGAGTGCGCCGCCTTCTGGTACGACGGAGACGTGCCCTGCGTCGCCTATCGCGCCCTGATCGCTCCTCTCTCGCCAAGGAAATGCTCATGATCACTGATGCACCGACGAACGCGCCCCTTCAGCGATTACCCGAGGACCTTCATAATCTCTACCACGAGGCCCGCGAGGCGTACCGAGCGACCGAGCACCGCCGGGCGCTCGACCTGAACCGTCAGCTGACGAATCAGGCGACGGCCCGCGGCGATGTACTCGGCCAGATCCTCGGCCGGCGCTTCGAGGGTCTGTGCCATTATCGGTTGAGCGACCTGGCGGCGTCCGAGGAGGCGCTGCGCGACGCCCTTCGTCTCGCCGAGAGTGCGGAGGATGTCGCCCAACAGCTCCTGATCGCGAACCACCTCGCGTCGACCTTGCGTAGAGCCGGAAAGCTCGGTGAAGCCTATGAACGGCTCCGAGAGGCGCGGAGACGGGCGACTCTCCCGACCTACCTCCACCCGCGAGCGCGGCTGATCGGCAACCTCGGGGCGCTGTACGACGAGCTCGGCCAGCGTGCTCGAGCTGACGACTGCTACGCTCGCTTCGAGGAGCTCGCCGAGCTGATCGGCAACCCACACTGGCTCGCCAACGCCCGGAGCCTGGCCGCCCGCGCCGCGGCCGAGCGCGAGGACTTCGAGCTCGCCGAGGAGAAGTACCGCGACGAGCGGGACCTCGCGGAGCGCAACGGCGACGTCCTCCACCTGATCGCCGCCACGATTCACACCGCCCGACTCGCTGCTCGCCGCGGCCGGACGGACGAGGCCGAGGATCTGTTCCGCGACGCCCTCGATCGCTCTCAACGCTGCAACTACGAAAAGCGTTACATCGACGCTCTCGCGGGCTACGCCTGGTTCCTGCGCGAGCACCGGGGCAACTTGTCGCGAGCGAACTATTACCTCGGGCTGGCCGAGGCCCAGGCGGCCCGCGAGCCCGAGAAGCGGGCAAACATCGCCCACCAGCGCGCGCTTCTCTGCAAGGAGGCCGGGTTCCTCGGCGAATCGCTTCACTACCTGATCGAGTCACTCGACGTGCGGGCCGCGCTGTACGAGCCGCTCACGCGTGACGACATCAGGACGATGACCAGGGCGCGCATCGCCGAACTCGGCAAACTCACTGACGAGATGGTCGACGAGGCGCTCCGCGTAAAGCGCAGCGGTACGGAGCGCGAGCGCCTCAAACGCGTCATATCGCGCCTGGGCGACCCGCAAACGTGGGAGAGATACGAGGCACGACGCGCTTCGTATCAGGGTCCACCCGTGGAGACCGCGAAGACACAGGCGGAGAGCGTGGCCCGGAATTGGTGGCACCGCCGCCTCACGCAACCCGTCTTCGATTCCATCGCGGCGCCGACCCGCGAGGCGCTCATGGGCGCAGGCATCGCGTACCACAGCGCGACCGACGACCTCACGCGAAGCGCCCACCTCCTCGCCCTCGCCGTCGAGGAGGAATTGCGAGAACGAGTCTTCACGCCCGCGGAGGCCCGTCTCAGTGCCCCCCGCAAGCGGGGCCGGATGTCAAAGACCCACCAACATTTTTCCGCCCGCAGGCGATGGACCCTGGGATCGATGTTGGAGTCGCTGGCCGAGGTCGTCTCCGGGACCACGCCCGCCTCTGGCGATGTTCTGCCCGCCTTCCGGAGGCTCTTTGCGTCCCAGATTCCGGACGTGACGCGCGTTACCGCTCTCATTCAACCAATCGTCCCGCTCAAGGGCAACGCCCGTCGACTTCTCGACATCCGGAACGAGTCCGTGCACGACGCGAAGGTCCGCTTCGATCGCCTCGAGGTCGACGCGATCGCACGTGCCATCACGCTCGACATCACCGGGCCCGACGAACCGACCGTCATGGCCTCCCTCCTGCGACTCCGGATCCCGTGAACGGCGGACGTTCAGTCGGCCTTCTTGGCGACGGCCACCTCGAGCGCGTGCGCCAAGGCGTGACGCATCGCCGGGAGCATCACGGTGACGCGGGCGTTCTTCATCATGCGCGCCTCAAGGTCGTCGCGCTCTTTCAGGGCAGCGACAGCCTGTAGGTCTCGGACCAGCGGCATCAGGTCTTCCACGAGGGCGGCGCGCAAGGACTCGGGGTATCGCTCGCTGGACTCGGGGGTCTCGGCATCATCCGTGTCGTCGAATTGCTCGTCCCGGCGCTCCATGTACCTGAAGAGAGATGGAAAGGCGAACTGGAGGACCTTCGCGCACATCTCATACGAGGAGTCGGCGCCCGGAACTTCGGGTTTGAGGATGGTGGGATTCAGTTCGCCGTCGAATTCCGGATCGGCATCCACAGTGAAGTCCGCCGGCTCGGTGGGGACCCGCTTGTGCGGCGTGACATCACGGATCGTGAACGGGAGCGCGAAGTCAACCCACACCGGGCCCTTGTAGACTTTGTAGGTGCAGCCGCCAGGGTCGGAGACCTCGTCGAGCTTCATGAGGAGGTCGTCCTCGTCCCGCGCGCGAACGAGCGAGGCTTGGAGGCTTGGCCAGCGGACGACGTAGAGGGGCATGACTCATCCTTTCGCACACGGATTCGCGCTGCGCAACTGCGAGCGCGACAGTGATCAACATGCAGTGAAATGTAGGACGTTCTGTCACCGCCAACAGCGGCGCGACACCATAGACGGCCATAGCTCACCCCGGGACAGAGGCCGACGTCGCCCCGGCGCGCGTCGTCCGGGCGAGCAGACGAGAGACCACGCCGGTGAACCGGCCCTTGCCGACGGCGCAGAACACGACGCCCGTGGCGCGGCACGCCTCCGCGAATTGCTCGGTGTCGGCATGCGCCGAGAATTCATGGGCGACGAGCACGAGGTCGTAGGCCCCGCCGCGGATCCGCCGCAGGAGCGCCTGCCGACGGCGCGCCGCGCCGACGGAGGCGACCGCCTCGCACTCGAGGCCGAGTTCGTCGTGAAGACGCGTCTCGAGCTCGGGGAAGCTGCGGTTGCTGACGAACAGCGCGCGTCGACCCGCGAACTGGGCCCGCGCCTGCTCGACCGAGGCCTTCGTTTCGGCGGAGCGGCTCGGCCCCGCGTCATCGTGAGATTCGGTCGGCGCCGGCGATTCTGGATCCGCCAGGCGCCGTTGCAGCGCACTCAATCGGCGGCGACAACGGCGGTCGGCGAGTTCGGGGCGGAGCGCGAGGAACTGCACGCGAAACGACTGACAGAGCGGGAGGATGGACGGGTTGTCGAGGATGTCGAAGGCGCGCAGGAGCCAGGCCAGGATGGACGCGGGGTCGCTGTCCGGACCGGGGACCTCGGCGAGCAACGCCTCACGACGTGGGTCCCGCCCGAGGTGCTCCGCCCACGACGAGGGCTTGAATTGCGGGTCGAGAAGCGCCGCGATCGCTCCACCCTCCGGCCCGAGCCCGCGCGCGAGCCCGCGCAGTCGGCCGATCGCCGCGCCCCAAGACCAGGAGGGGACGAGGCCGCGGAGCCAGCGCAGCTCGGCCGCGATCCGCCGGAGGTCGCCGAGCCGTCGGGACGCCTCGACGAGCACCGCCGGCGACGGACACGCAGGTTCACCGAGCGGGCCACCGAAACCCGCGAGGGTATCCTCCAACGCGGCGAACATCGCGGTCGGCGCGAACGGCCGGGGTTCCTGGGCAGTGTCAACGGCCCAGCCCGACGCGCACCGCAGCCGCTCCGCCGCCTCCTCAGCGACCGCGTCCCAACTCCCGAGGGGCGCCTCCGACCCCGCAAACACGCGTTGCGGTCGGGTCGAGCGCGAGAGCGCGAAGACACTGCCGGGCCACCAGGTCTGTCCGAGCGCCTGCAGCGTCTGCGCGATCGCATGCACGTGCCTCTCGGCGATGTGACCGCGCTCCTGGGCCGCGCGCGCCCGCGCGATCCAGGCGGTCAGCGTGAGTCGCTGGCGCTCGGGCGAGTCCGCGGCCAGATGGACCTTCGTGGCGTCGATTTCCTCGAGGAGGGCGGTGAGAGCAGGCGGGACGGGGGGAGTCTGCTTCGGCATCGGGTCTCCTGCCGCGGTGGGCATGGAGTTGTCCCGCCAGCCGGGCGGACCGGCTCACCCTTCGTCGTGTCGGTAGCTGTCCTCGACGTCCTCGACGCCGATGACGTCGCCCGACGCCCGCGCCTCACTGGCGATCGCGTCGATCTGGCGCCGGGCCTCCTTGAGGCGGCGCTTGACCGTCGCCGGGCCCTTCTCGACGGCCAGGGCGATCTGCTCGATCGTTAGACCTTCGCAGCGCATGAGGAAGATCGTGCGCTCCTCCTCGTCGAGTCGGGCTAGTAGGACAGACACCCGCAGGCGGCGATCGACCTTCTGGCTGATCGTCGTCGTCGACGCCGCGAATTGCGAGTAGTGAAACTCCTCGTAGGTCTTGAGCCGGGTCCGGGTCTGCAGCAGCTTGGTGCGGGCGATCCCCCACAGGTAGCGCTCGAGGTCGTCGATGGGCTCCTCTAACTTCCGCAGGAGCACCTCGAAGGTCGCCTGAACGAGGTCCTGCGCCTCCGAGCGCGGGACGCCACTACTGGCGAAGAAGCGGTGGAGGCGGTGCGAGTGGGCGCGCACGAGCGCGGCGATCTCGGTAGGTGTGGGCTTGGCCATGCTGCTCCTGTCCCGCGAGGCGGGGTGTTCGGCTCACGGGCGGCGGTACGCCGCCAGGACACCGGCGGCGAGCTGCTCGTCGTCGTGCCGGGCCGTGAACTCACCGAAGGCGTAGTCGCGGCCGACGAGCGACCAGGCGTGTCGTACCCGTTGCTTTCCCCGTCCGCTCGTTAGCTCGAGCTTCCACAGGCCGGAGCTATCGACCTGTCCGCTCGTGCCGTTGAAGGAGACGTCGGGGCGTGCGCGGTCGCGCGCAGACACAACGACAAGGCCGCACCCCGCAGCTCGGAGCTCGACCTCGTAGGCGCGCTGCTCCTGGCTCGCGCGATCGCGCGCGAGAAACAACCATCGTCCGGCGTATCCCGCGGCGGCGTGGCACGAACCGGAGCGCGCCGGCAGGCTGACCTTCGCCGCCGGGTCGGGTGCCGAACAGGTGGCCTCGGCCCATGCGTCGGTCGTGCATGTCCGGCGGCACTCCGCGGTCGCTGAGGCGCCGAGGCAACGCGCGCCGCACAGCACGGGGCAGGGGAGAGGACTGTCTGTCGGCGCGTCCGTCGCACGCGCGCCGCGGATCACGCCGGAGAAGCGGTGCTTGCTGTCCGCGGTCTCGGCGTGGAAGTCGCCGTACAGCACCTCGCCGTCGACGATGAAGTCGAAGGCGTACGTGTGATCGGCGATCGCCTCTCCTTCTTTCCGCGGGGCGAACGTCCCCGCGAATCCGCCGGTGAATGGCCGCGCCCACACGACGTCGACCCGCTGCACGTCCCGGGGCGTCTTGGTGTATTCGAGCTTGTTGTTGCCGAGCTTGCGCAGATCCGCGCGCAAGCCACAGGAGCCCTCGCGCGTCAGCTCGAGCGTGTACTTCCCGATCTTCCCGAGGTGATGGGTCTGCTCGGCCCATTCGGCGGTGGTCGAGAAATTCCAGACGCCGAGCATGACGTCACGGTCAGGACACGCGGCCTCCGGCGCGGGCTCCGCCGTCACCACCGCGGGTTCCGCCACCACCTCCAGCGCTTCGTGCGTCGGCGCCTCCGGCTCGGCCGCTCGTGGAGCGTCCCAGAACCCCATGGCGGCCAGGACGACGGCGACGGACAGCGCCCCGGCCGTGGGGAACGCCAGCCAGGGCGCGAGGTTGCGGCGCGACGATCGGCGCGCCGAAGAGCGACCCCGCGACCGCCGCGACGATCATCG
>ERZ724521.698-NODE-698-length-15136-cov-6.852198_pt1 | contig 15136 bp, 12 predicted proteins | sample MGYA00376054_ERZ724521 | MGnify/ENA primary metagenome ERZ724521 (study PRJEB28724, sample SAMN07190883) | activated sludge metagenome | isolation source: activated sludge of sewage treatment plant in Hong Hong | place: Hong Kong | collected 2016-03-17 ... | reverse complement strand
TGCAGGATGCGGCGCATGATGTTGATCGAGGCATCGTGGCCGTCGAACAGCGAGGTCGCGGTGACGAAGCGGACCTTGTGCTTGGGCTTGTAGGGAAGAAGTTTTGCGGCGACGGACAGATCGGTCATGGCGGCAGCTCCCGAGGTGCGCGGCAGGGCGTCCATGATAGGCAGGGCCGGTAGCGCCTGTCATGACACAAATCGACGAGAAGTATGCATAATTTGCCAATATGTCCCGGAACTTGGCAAATCAAGGCAAGCCGCGCGGAGCGCCGTCCACTGTCGCGATCGGCTTTGTCACGGGTATGCTGGCCGGTATTGGGCGCGCCGGGCTCAATCCCGACGAGCTGCTCGAACATGCAGGAATTGCCAAGTCCTGGATGGGCGATCGCGAAGCACGCATTCCCGTCGCGCGCTACGCCGCGCTCTACCGGTTGATCAACGAGCGGCTCGACGACGAAGGCTTCGCGCTGTTTTCCCATCCCCTGCGGCGCGGCAGCTTCGAGCTGCTGTGCCGGGCAACGCTCTCAGCCGCCACACTGGAGGAGGCGCTCGAGCGCGTCGCGCGCTTCCTGCGCGTGCTCCTCGGCGACCTAAGTGTGGAGCTTGAGGCCGGCCGCCGCAGTGCGGTGATCGTGATCGCCGAGGAACAGGCCCTGCCCGTGGGTGCAGCGGGTCGGGTCTTCGCCTTCGAATGGCTGCTGCGCATGATCCACGGACTCGCGGCCTGGCTGGTGGCGCACCCGCTGCCGCTCGACGAGGTCAGCTTCCCCTATCCGCCGCCCCTACACGTGGCCGACTACGAGCTCGTGTTCGCGCCGCGCCACACCTTCGATGCGCCGCGGCTCGAGGCGCGCTTCCCGGTGGAATGGCTGGCGCTGCCCGTGCGGCGCGACGAGGCGGCCCTGCGCCGCTTCCTCGCCGACGCCCCGGCCAGCATCACCACCCTCTACCGTCGCGACCGCGCCCTGGCCCAGCGCATACGCCAGGACCTGCGGGCCGCGCTGCCCGATGCCCCCACCCTGCCCGCCCTGGCGCGACGGCTGTTCCTCTCGCCTCGCACGCTGCATCGGCGCCTCGGTGAGGAAGGCACGAGCTTTCGCGGCATCCGCGACGCCTTGCGTCGCGACCTGGCGATCGAATGGCTGACGACGACGACGCGACCGCTCGGCCGCATCGGCGCCGACCTCGGCTTTGCCGACGCGGCAGCCTTCTACCGCGCCTTCCGCGAGTGGACCGGTCGCGGCCCGCGCGACTACCGCAATCGGTTCGGCGGCCCGCAAGCGCCGAAGTAGGCGCTAATCCATGCCCCAGGAAGCCGTGGCAATCGGCTCACCAAGGTCGGCGGCGACCAGCCGACGCCGCACTTCGCGCAATTGAGCGACCAGCGCCGGTTCGCGTAGTGCATAGGCTTCCGCGTCGGGCCGGCGATTGACCACCACGCCGAGCAGTTCGGTGATCGCATTGCCTATCGAGTTCTGGCTGATGGTGACGATCAGCCGGCCGTCGTCGTCACGGTAGATCAGTTGCTTGAAGGCCGGCTGCCAGCGGATGGCATTTGCGTAGCGCGCGTCGCGGATGCACCGGTCACGCACCATCTTCGCCGTCTTCAGGAAGTCGTTGTCGAACAGCAGGCGCTCCTCGACGAGCTGCGGGAACCAGGCATCGCGTGGCGGCGGCGAGTTGCGCGTCGAGACCTGGCCGAAGAAGGTCCGGTAGAAGTCGATGAACCCCTTGAGCAGGATGTCGTATTCCTGCCAGAAGCGGACATCCTTCAGGCTCGCCGCGCCACCGCCGATTTCCCAGCTGGGCAAACCTTGAGGGTAACCGGTCAGCGCAAGGCGCCCGGAACCCGCCGGGCAGGGTCGCAGGATGCGCAGGTCGAGTCCGGCAAAGAAGCTGCGGTAGGCCTCGCGCATATGGGCCTGGAACAGCGAGTGCTGGCCGCCGTCGGTAAGGTTGGGATTCTCCGGGTCGGCCGCCGGCGCTGCCGCCAGCTCCTGCGCGTCGAAGACGATGAAGTGGTTGTGCAGCATGCGGATGCTCGGCACCCCGGGCGAGGTCAGCGGCCAGGTGGCGTCGAGGCTGGCCTCGCCGGCGAGGACGAGGTGCGTGGCCGGGTCCGGATAGTGCTCGAGCATGAAGTCGATCACGATCTGGTTCATGCGATTCCAGACGTTCTTCACCGGATCCGGTACCTGCGTGCGACGGACCGGCCGGCCAAGCGGATCGAGGATGGACTGCGAGGTGTCGTAGATGATCGAGCAGTCGAACACATTGCTGTGGCCGAGCGCCTTGCGGTAGAGCAGCAGGCCCTCGGGGTTGCGCAGCAGGCCGTTGTTGTGCACCAGGTCGGCCAGGTTCTCGGCGCTGTTGAAGAACTCGTTGGGCTTCATGCCCTCGGGCACGTCGAGCGGGATCGGACGGAAGGGGGTGACGATCTCCCGCGGAGTGGATTGCATGGTTGACCTGCGGCAAAAGGTGAAAATCGGTGCAGCGTAACGACGGCACCCCGCCGGAGCAAATAGATAAATTCTTCGGCGCGATGAATTTATTGCGGCGCACGAAGCCCGGCTGCCGCTAGAATTCCCCGCTGAAGCCGGACCTTTCCAGTGGAATCCCTTTCGCCCACCCACGGCAAGCATGACCCCTCGCTTTCGCTCGGCGTGCCGTCGATCGACCGCGAACACATGGCGCTGCTTGCTTACCTTGACCGCCTGCTCATCAACGAGCAGGCCCTGCCGGGGTCCGAAGCATTCTCGGAGGTTCTCGGCCGCCTCGGACCGCAAATCAGCAGCCACTTCGAAAACGAAGAAGGCTACATGCGCAATTGCGGCATGCCGCCCGAGGAAGTCGCGGCCCATGTCGCCGCCCATCACCAGATCCTCGAACAATACGTCCAGCTCAACTACGACCTGATGAAGGGCCGGGTACCCACCCGCGCCGACGCGTTGCAGATGATCCGTACCTGGATCGTCGACCACGTGCGCCAGCACGATCTCCACATCCGCAAGTACCTGCCGCAGGCCTGAACGCCGGGGTGCGCCGCCCTTGCCCGGCCCTGCGGGCGCACACGGCTGTTGTCGGCACTAAATATCAACATGTTGTCACACACGGTCAGACACCCGGGCCTGTTTGTGCTTTGCAGCAGAGCGAATAGCCGCAGCACGTGGCCAGCCAACGAGCTACTTACGACAATATATTGACAGATATAGGCCGCCAACCTAGAATCCCGCCGACCCCACCCGAAGCGAGGGAGCACCATGGATTTCAGCCTCACGCCGGAGCAGCAGGCGCTGGTCGACACGGCAAGTCGTTTCTCGCGCGAACGCCTCGCCCCAGGCTACCGGACACGGGAAAAGGCGCAGCGCATCGAGCGTGAGGTCGTACGCGAAATGGGCGGCATGGGATTCCTCGGCCCGGAACTCCCGGAAGCGGTCGGCGGCATGGGTGTCGATTGCGTCACCAGCGGCCTCCTGCTCGAGCAGATCGCCTACGGCGACTTCAACGTCTCCTACGTGAACCTGCTGACCTCGCTGTGCGGCCAGATCGTCGCCCAGCACGCGCGTTCGCAGGCGGCACGCGACTGGCTCGCGCAGGTCATCGCCGGCGAGCAGCTGATCGCCATCGCGCTGACCGAACCCGGCGCCGGCTCCGACGCGGCACGCCTCAAGCTGCGCGCAACGCGCGACGGTGCCGACTACATCCTCAGCGGCGAGAAGACGTCGATTTCCATGGCCACGCAGGCGGACGTCGCCGTGGTCTTCGCCCGCACCGGACGGGAGGAGGAACGGGCGCGCGGCATCAGCGCCTTCCTCGTCCCGCTCGACCAGGCCGGCATCACGCGCACCGGCTTCGACGACATCGGCACCCGCCCCGTCGGCCGCGGCTCGCTCTTCTTCGACGGCGTACGCGTGACCAGCGACATGATGCTCGGCGCCGAAGGCGAAGGCTTCGTCCAGGTGATGCAGGGCTTCGACTACAGCCGCGCCCTGATCGGCATCCAGTGCATGGGCGTTGTCCGCGCCTCGCTCGACGAAGCCTGGCGCTATACGCAGGAGCGCGAGGCCTTCGGCCAGCGCATCGGCGAGTTCCAGGGCGTCACCTTTCCCCTTGCCGAGGCGGAGACCTACTACGAGGCGTGCCGCGCGCTCTGCCTGCGCACGCTCTGGCTCAAGGACCAGGGGCTGCCGCACACGTCCGAGGCCGCCATGTGCAAGTGGTGGGCGCCCAAGATCGCCTGCGAGATCATCCACCAGTGCCTGCTCACGCATGGCCACGGCGGCTACGGCGGCGATTATCTTTTCGGCCAGCGCTACCGCGACGTGCTCGGCCTGCAGATCGGCGACGGCATGGCCAACATCATGAAGAACATCATCGCGCGCCACTCGGTCGCGCGCGCCGCCGGCTAGAGCTGCGCCATGTTGCGCTGCAGGCGGGTGATGTAATGGATGAACTCGAGCCGATCGTCGAAGGAGAAGCCCTTCAGCGCGCCGTCGTAGAAGGTGCGGATCGGCTCCGCCAGCGAGGTCCAGAGTTCCACGCCCTTGCGCGTCAGGCGCACCTTGCGCGCGCGGCGGTCATCCTCGCCGGTGACACGCTCGACCAGGCCGTCCTGCTCGAGGCGGTTGAGCACTCCGGCCAGGTTCTGGCGGCTGACCAGGAGGTAGCGCGAGAGGTCGCCGATGTTCATCCCGCCCCGGGCCTGCGGCCGCGACAACGCACCGAGCACGGACCACTTGCCGGTGGTGACGCCGGTGGCCTCGAGCGCCTGCGTGCCCTTGGTATGCAGCGTGTTGGACGCCTGGAACAGGCGAAAGAACAGGCGGTTGTTGATCTCGTCCGCCGCAAGGGTTTTCTCGGTGGTCAGGTCTTTCATCGGCGCATCTCGGCAATCGCGGGCAGGCTTCATTAGATCGCAAAGGGTCGCCGGCAGGCAATACGGGCATCCGCCTGCCATGACCGAACCAGGAGCAGCACATGCAGGCACAAGGCGACGAACGGCAGATGATCCTCGACATGGTGCGCGATATCGCGCGCGAACGCGTGCGTCCGCGCGCCGCCGAGATCGACGAGCGCGACGAGTTCCCCCATGACATCCTCGCCCTGTTCGCCGAGCAGGGCATCCTGGCACCGCTGGTGCCCGAGGAATACGGCGGCATCGGCATGGAGTTCAATGTCTTCGCGCGGGTGATCGAGACCATCGCCACCGCCAGCGCCTCCGCCGCGCTGATCCTGATCGCCCAGGCCGACGGCCTGCTGCCCATCCTGCACCACGGCAGCCGGACACAGAAGGAGAAGTTCCTGCCGCAACTGGCGACAGGCAAGGTCTCCGCCATCGCCATCACCGAGCCGGGCGCCGGCTCCGATGTGCTGGCGATGCGCAGCCGGGCCGTCCTCGACGCCGACGGCTACCGCATCAACGGCCAGAAGTGCTTCATCACCAACGGCGCCATCGCCGACGTGACCAGCGTGTATGCCTACACCGACGGCGACAAGGGCGCGCGCGGCGTCAGCGCCTTCATCGTCGAAAAGGGCACGCCGGGGCTCAAGTACGGCAAGAACGAAAACAAGATGGGCATGCGCGGCACCATCAACTCGGAACTGCTGTTCGAGGACATGCGGGTTCCCGTCGCCAATCGCCTCGGCGACGAGGGTGAAGGCTTCACCAACCTGATGACCACGCTGGCCTGCAGCCGGCTGTTCGCCGCCGCCCAGGCCGTCGGCCTTGCGCAGGGCGCGATCGACGAGGCGCTGGCCTACGTCAGGTCGCGCAAGCAGTTCGGCCGCACCATCGACCAGTTCCAGGCCATCCAGTTCATGATCGCCGACATGGTGGCGCAGACCGAAGCGGCGCGCGAACTGACCTACAAGGCGGCATCCCTGCTGGACCGCGGCAACTCTCGCGAGGCGTCCAAGTTCTGCGCGATGGCCAAGTTCCTCGCCTCGGACACGGCCATGAAGGTCACCACCGATGCCGTGCAGTGCCTGGGCGGCTACGGCTACATGAAGGACTACCCGGTCGAGCGCATGATGCGCGACGCCAAGCTGATCCAGATCTACACCGGCACCAACCAGATCATGCGCGTGGTCGCCGCGCGCGAGATCCTCGAGGAACGTTGATGCCGCAGCACGCCCGCGGCGCCGCTGGCGCCAGGCCCGGATTCGTGCTTCACTAGCAAAACCGTCCGCTGTACACGCAGTCAAATCAAAGAGGAGGAAACCCGATGGCCCGTCACCCCACCCGATTCCTGCGCAGCCTTGCCGCCATCCTGCTCGGCGCTTCGGCCTGCGCTTCCGCGCCGGCTGTCCTCGCCCAGGACAAGGCCACCCAGTTCGTCCCCATCGTCGGCTACCGCGTCGGCCCGCTGGCCTCGATCGGGCAGACCTTCTACGCCGGCATGATCGACTACTTCAACCTGATCAACGAGCGCGACGGCGGCATCAACGGCGTCAAGCTGTCCTGGGAGGAGTGCGAAACCGAGTACAACAACGCCAAGGGCATCGAGTGCTACGAGCGCCTGAAGGGCAAGAGCCCCTACCCAGCCGCCGTGCAGCCCATGTCCTCCGGCATCACCTACGGCATCGTCGACCGCATCGCCGTGGACAAGATCCCGCTGGTCACCATCGGCTACGGCCGCACCGATACCACCGACGGCCGCGTCTTCCCCTACGTCTTCCCGATGATCACCAACTACTGGAGCATGACGACCGACATCGTCAAGTTCATCGCGACGCGCGAGGGCGGTACGGACAAGCTTGCCGGCAAGAAGATCGGCTACCTGTACCATGACTCCGCCTTCGGCAAGGAAGCGATTCCCATCCTGCAGGACATGGCCGCCCGCTACCAGTTCAGCGTCGAGCTGATTCCGGTCGCCCCGCCCGGGCTCGAGCAGCAGAGCCAGTGGCTGCAGGTGCGCCAGGCCAAGCCCGACTACGTGATCATGTGGACCGCCGGCGTCATGACGCCCAGCGCGATCAGCGCCGCCGCCAAGATCGGCTACCCGCGCGATCGCATCATCGGCATCACCTGGGCGGCCTCCGAAGAGGACACGGTCGGACCCGGCCCCGCGGCCAAGGGCTACATTGCAGCCAACTACACCGGCGTCGGCGCTGGCTTTCCCGTGGTGCAGGAAATCGTCAAGCACCTCTACAAGAAGGACAAGGGCAACCTGGCCAACAAGGCCCTGGTCGGCGCCACCTACCACAACCGCGGCATCGTCGCCGGCCTGATCACCGTCGAGGGCGTGCGCAAGGCCCAGGAAAAGTACGGCAAGAAGCCGCTCACCGGCGAGCAGGTGCGCTGGGGCCTGGAGCACCTCAACCTCGATGAAAAACGCCTCAAGGCGCTCGGCGCGGAAGGCTTCATGCCGCCGCTGAAGATCACCTGCGCCGACCACGAAGGCTCGGGCATGCTCAAGTTCCAGCAGTGGGACGGCACCAAGTGGAACAGCATCTCGGACTGGATCGAGCCGGAGCGCGCCCGCGTGCGCGCCAAGATCGAAGCCTCGTCGACCGCCTACGCCAAGGAAAAGGGCATCACCCTGCGCGACTGCAGCAAGGAGTCCTGAGCGCTGTCCGCGGAGCCGCAACCGGCGCGGCTCCGCGCTTGTGCAGCTAGCCGCCGGGCGCGGTAGATACTCCGTCCCGACGCAGGCCCCACTCCTTCACCAGGGCATAGATCGCCGGAATCACCGCCAGCGTCAGCACGGTCGACGACACCATGCCGCCCACCATGGGCGCGGCGACGCGGCTCATCACCTCGGAACCGGCGCCGTGGCTCCACATGATGGGCAGCAGGCCGGCCATGATCGCCACCACGGTCATCAGCTTCGGACGTACGCGTTCCACCGCGCCTTCCATAACCGCGGCGTAGAGGTCGGCACCGACCGGGCGACGCCCGGCCTCGGCACAGCGCACTTGCGCCGCCGCCCAGGCGTGGTCGAGGTAGATCAGCATCACCACCCCGGTCTCGGCAGCCACCCCGGCCAGCGCGATGAAACCGACCGCCACCGCGACCGACAGGTTGTAGCCCAGCAGCCACATCAGCCAGACGCCACCGACCAGGGCGAAGGGCACCGAGAGCATGACGATCAGCGTCTCGGTAAGGCGGCGGAAGTTGAGGTAAAGCAGCAGGAAGATGATCAGCAGCGTCAGCGGCACCACCACCTTGAGCTTCTCCAGCGCGCGCTCCATGTACTCGAACTGCCCGCTCCAGGCAATGTAGTAGCCGGGCGGGAACTTGACCTTCTGCGCTACCGCCTGGCGCGCCGCGGCGACGTAGGAACCGATGTCGCGATCGCGGATATCAACGTAGATGTAGGCTGAGAGCAGGGCGTTTTCCGTGCGGATCGCCGGCGCGCCCTTGACGATGGACACCCGCGCCACTTCGCCCAGCGGCACCATGGCCGGCGGCGCCGACGCCTCCATGCCGGCCCCGTAGGCCGGCACCAGCACGTCGCGCGCAATGCGCTCGGGGTCCGAACGCAGGTCGCGCGGATAGCGCACGATGACGCCGAAGCGTTCGCGACCCTCGACCGTGGTGGTCACCATCTCGCCACCCAGCGCGGTACCAATCGTGTCCTGCAACTCGCCGACGGAAAGGCCGTAGCGCGCAAGGGCACGCCGGTCCGGCTCGATGTCGAGGTAAAAGCCGCCGGTGATGCGTTCCGCGTAGGCGCTGGTGGTGCCCGGCACATCCTTCACCGCGGCCTCGATCTCGCGCGCCAGCCGCTCCATTTCGACGAGGTCCTTGCCGAACACCTTGATGCCGATTGGTGTGCGGATGCCGGTGGAAAGCATGTCGATGCGCGCCTTGATCGGCATGGTCCATGAGTTTGCGACGCCGGGGAACTGCAGCGCGCGGTCGAGTTCCGCGATCAGCTTGTCGATGTTCATGCCCGCCCGCCATTCCGACTCCGGCTTGAGGTTGACCACGGTCTCGAACATCTCGGTCGGCGCCGGATCGGTCGCGGTATTGGCGCGACCGGCCTTGCCGATCACCGAGGCGACTTCAGGGAAGCTCTTGATGATCTTGTTCTGCGTCTGCAGCAGCTCGGCGGCCTTGGTGATCGACATGCCGGGGAGCGAGGTCGGCATGTAGAACAGCGTGCCCTCGTTGAGCGTTGGCATGAACTCGCTGCCCAGGCGCGAAGCCGGTACGACGGTGATCGCCAGCGCCGCCAGCGCGAGTGCAATGGTCACGCCCTTCCAGCGCATCACGGCGGCGATGATCGGCCGGTACAACCAGATCAGGAAGCGATTTACCGGGTTCCGCGCTTCCGGCAGGATGTGCCCGCGGATGAAGAACAGCATCAGCACCGGCACCAGGGTCACCGAGAGGAGTGCAGCCCCCGCCATGGCGAAGGTCTTGGTGTAGGCAAGCGGGGAGAACAGCCGGCCCTCCTGGGCTTCCAGCGTGAATACCGGCAGGAAGGACACCGTGATCACCAGCAGCGAGAAGAACAGTGCAGGCCCCACCTCCTTGCCGGCCTCGATGATGGCAGCCGCTCGCTGTGCTGCGCCGGCACCGTCGCCCAGGCGCTCGAGGTGCTTGTGCGCGTTCTCGATCATGACGATGGCGGCGTCGACCATGGCGCCGATGGCGATGGCGACACCGCCCAGGCTCATGATGTTGGAGTTGATGCCGAGCACGCGCATGGCGATGAAGGCAATCAGTACGCCGACCGGGAGCATCAGGATGGCGACCAGGGCGCTGCGCGCGTGCATCAGGAAGACCAGGCAGACCAGCGCCACGATGATGCTTTCCTCGATCAGCGTGCTCTTCAGCGTGGCGATGGCACGCTCGATTAGCTCGGAACGGTCGTAAACGGTCTGGATGCTGACCCCGGCCGGCAGGCCGGGTGCGATCTCGGCCAGCTTGTCCTTGACGCCGCGGATCACCTCGAGCGCGTTCTGTCCGTAACGGGCCGTGGCGATGCCGGAGACCACTTCGCCCTCGCCGTTCAGTTCGGCGATACCACGCCGCTCGTCCGGGCCCAGTTCGACGCGCGCGATGTCGCGGATCAGCACCGGCGTGCCGCGCTCGGCTTTCACCACCAGGCCCTCGATGTCGGCCCTGCCGCGCAGGTAGCCGCGGCCGCGCACCATGTACTCCGTCTCCGCCATCTCGACGGCACGGCCGCCGACGTCGCGGTTGGAGTCACGGATCGCCTGCACCACCTTCATCAGCGGTACGCCGTAGGCGCGCAGCTTCACCGGATCGACGATGACCTGGTACTGCTGGACGAAGCCGCCGATGCTGGCCACTTCGGCAACTCCGGGCGCCTTGGTCAGCTGGTAGCGCAGGAACCAGTCCTGCAGCGTGCGCAGTTCGGCGAGCGTCCGGTCCTTCGCCAGCACCACGTACTGGTAGACCCAGCCGACGCCGGTAGCGTCGGGGCCGAGCTGCGGCGTGACCCCCGTGGGCAGCCGGCCCGCGGCAAAGTTGAGGTATTCGAGTACGCGCGAACGTGCCCAGTAGATGTCGGTGCCATCCTCGAAGATGACATAGACGAAGGAGGCGCCAAAGAAGGAGAAGCCGCGCACGACCTTGGATTTCGGCACCGACAGCATCGCCGTCGTCAGCGGGTAGGTGACCTGGTCTTCCACTACCTGCGGCGCCTGGCCGGGGAACTCGGTATAGACGATCACCTGCACGTCGGAGAGGTCGGGCAGCGCATCGAGCGGGGTCTTCAGCAGCGCGTGGATGCCCGCCAGCGTCACCACCGCCGTGACGACGACGACGAGGAAGCGGTTGCGCGCCGACCAGCCGATCAGGGCATTCAGCATGTCAGCGGCCCGTATCCGGTTTCGCCGCACCGGCAGGCGCCGCGTCGCGCAGCGTCAGCCGGGTGATCACCCACTCGCCGGGGCCGCGTTCGACGAACTCGATGTCGATCGGACTCCCGGCGCGGGCCGCGCCGAGCAAGCCCGGGTTGGCGAGGATGAAGTCCATGGTCATCGGCGGCCACTTGAGGCTGGGCACCGGTCCATGCGTGACGGTAACGATGCCGCCCTTGGCATCGATGGACTCGAGCGTGCCGCTGGCCTGGTGGCCCACGGCCTTCGCTCCGGCCTTGGCCTCGCCGGCCGCAAAGCCGCCCAGTGCCGCCTTTAGGTTGCTTTCGGCATCGATGAGGAAGTTGGCAGCGACTACGACCTGCTCGCCCGCCGCGAGGCCTTCGCGCACTTCGACGTAGTCGTCATTACGCACGCCGAGCTTCACTTCGCGCGGGGCGAAGCGGCCGCCCTCCTTTTGCACCAGAACGACCTGCCGCATGCCGCTGTCGATGACCGCGGAGGCCGGCACGGCCAGAACGGTACCGCCGGCGCCGACGCCAAGCTCGACGCTGGCATACATGGCGGGCTTGAGCAGGCCGCCCGGGTTGGCCAGCTCGATGCGCACGGGCACCGTGCGCGTCTCCGGCTTCAGGGTCGGATAGATGTAGGCAACCGTCCCGGTGAACGAGCGGTCCGGATAGGCGTTGATGCCGAGCTTGACGCGCTGCCCCACCTTGAGCAGGGCGATGTCGCGCTCGAAGACGTCGGCCAGCACCCAGACCGAGGTCGTATCGGCGATCTGGTAGAGCATCTCCCCGGGCATGAAGCGCATGCCGGCAATGGCCTTCTTCTCGAGCACGACGCCACCCGCCGGTGCGCGGAAGGTCAGCGTACGCCGCGGCTCGCCGCCGGCCGCCAGCGCGCGGATCTGCTCTTCCGAGATGTCCCAGTTGCGCAGGCGGGCCAGGCTCGCCTCGGCGAGCTGGCGCATCCCCGCCTGCATCTCGGCGCCGGCATCCTTGAGGCTGGCCACGCCGGCCGCCGCGACGGCGTATTCGCGCTGGGCTGACACCAGTTCCGGGGAGTACACCTCGAACAGCGGCTGCCCCTTGGCCACCGGCTGGCCCGTCGCGTTGACATGCAAGCGTTCCACCCAGCCCTCGAACTTGGGCGCCACGGCATGCACGCGCCGCTCGTCGACTTCGACGCGACCGGCCGCATTCACCTGGCGCGCCAGCACGCGAGTCGCCGCCGCCTCGCTGCGCACGCCAAGCTTCTGGATCTTCTCGGTGCTGACGCGGATTTCACCGGCGGCACCTGAACCCTCGTCCTCGCCTTCGTACACCGGGATGTAGTCCATCCCCATGGAATCCTTCTTCGGTACCGGCGAAGTATCGGGAAGCCCCATCGGATTGCGGTAATAGAGCAGCTTGCGGCCCTTGGGGGCGGCATCCGTTGCCGCCGGCGCCGTGGCGCCGCTACCGGCGTCGCCGTGACGGCCGGCCCAGTAGCCGGAGCCGGCCGCAAGCAGGATCGCGAGCACCAGCGCGGGGATGTGCTTGTTCATAGATCCTCTCCAAGAACCCGTTCGATTTCTGCCATGCGAACCTGCTGGTCGCCGCGCGCCCTGACCAGGTCGAGCCGTGCCTTGCGTAACTGGCGGTGCGCGTCGAGCACGGCGGCGAAGTCGGTGCGCCCGGTTTCGTAGCCGGCGAGTGCCGCATTGAGATTGAGCTCCGCCTGCGGCAGCTGCGCCGTGCCGACAAGCTCCTCCAGCCGCCGTGCCACCTCCAGCCCGGCCAGCGCCTCGCTGAGGTCCGACAGCGCCTGGTTGAGCGTTCCCTGGCGGCGCAGGCGCGCGGCCTCCAGGTTCAGTTCGGCTTCGCGTTCCTGGGCGCGCCGGCTCTCCTGCTGCAGCGGAATATTGATCTGGAACATCAGTTCCCATTCGGAGACGCGGTTGCGGGTCTGAATCGGTGCGACGCCAAGGCTGACGTCCGGATAGCGGTTGCGCTCGACAAGTTCGCGACCTTTTTCCGCACCGGCAATGCGTGCCGCGTCGGCCGCCAGTTGCGGGTTGCCGGCACGCAGGCGCGCCTCAAGCGCCGCCGGGTCGAGAACCGAGGCAGGCGGCAGCGGACGCAGTTGCTCGGGTGGACGCAGCTTGACGTTCTCCGGGCGTCCCAGCAGCGCGCGCATGCGCGCGCTTGCCTGCGTGCTCTCGCCCTCGAGCATCGCCAGGTCGGTCTGCATCGCCGTGACCTCGGCCTGGGCCCGCAGCGCATCCTGCTGGCCACCCAGCCCCGCAGCGTAACGCGCGCGCGCAATCTCCGCGACGCGGCGCATGAGGTCGATGTTCTCCCGGGCGTAGCGGATGCTGGTCAGGTGCACATGGTGCTGGGCATAGGTGAGCTTGATGCGCGTGGCGAGCTCGGTCCAGCCCGCGCGCGCCTTGGCGCCGGCCTCTTCAGCACCGGCACCAGCGACGTCGCGACGCAGATCGCGCTTGCCGAACCAGGGCAGGGGCTGCTCGAGGACGTAGCGCGTGCTCCCCACCCGGGCGGGCAGGACGTTGCCGCTGGCGTCGGACCCGGCATTGGTGACGTTGCGCAGTTCGGTGCGCAGGGTCGGGTCGGGCAGTGCGCCGGCGGGCTCGATGCGAGCCTCGGCGGCAGCAGCTTCCGCACGCAGCGCGGCAAACTCGGGATGGCGATCGCGGGCGAACTCGAGCAGGCTCTCGACCCGCCCGCCGATCATGCGTTCCGGTTCCGCTGCCGTCACCGCCGTCGCCAGCAGCGCCACGGCGCACAGCACGAAGGCGCGCAGCATGGCGCTACTTCGCTGCTTCGACGCGGACTACGACGTAGCGGCCGTCCTTCTCCTCGGCACGGAAGCGAACGCGGTCGCCTTCCTTGACCCCTGCCGGAACCACGCCCTTGGCATAGGTGAAGCTCATGGTCATGGGGGGCATGCCCAGGTTCTCGATGGGACCGTGGGATATCGTGATCTTGCCGCCTGCCGCATCCAGTTTCTTGACCGTGCCTTCGGAAAGGGCCTGGGTCGCGGGCTTGGCGCCCTGGGTGCCGTGCATATGGGAGGAATGGTCCTGGGCGACGGCCGGGACGAGGATGGAACCAAAGGCGGCGGCTACGGCCGCGCGCAGAAAAGCTTGCTTCATGGAAAATCTCCGAAAGGTATGCAACATCCGGCGGGCTCTGCCGCCGGGCCGACTGTCAGGTCAGGCGTCCACCCTCGGAGGTCGCTGCGGAGGTTCAACGATATGGCTCGGCGGCGCGGAGAACGCCTCACGACCGAAGTGGCGATCTTCCGGAACCGGCGCGCTGGCCAGCGGCGCGCTGGGCATGAACCCGGCGCTCGCCATGTGGCACATCTCGCAGTTGTCGCAGCCGGCATCGTGCACCTGGGGCGCATCGACGCTGCCCGCTTCGTGGCAATGCGACTCCAGCTGCGCAGTTGCCGCCGCGTGGTTCGCATGCTCGAGTGCGTGACGGCACAACGGCATGGCCTTCGCCGCCATGGTCTGCACGGGCAGCCAGAGGGCGGCGAACAGCATCAGGACGCGGACAAGACGTCGGCTCATATAACTAGCGTACGCCTCGTCCGCGCAGATGGCAAGCCGGTGCGCAGGCTACTCGTCCTCGTCCTTGAGCTGGAAGCTCGCCGCCAGTTTGTGCTGGACCTGCGGCGGCACCTGGGCGTAGCGCACGAATTCGATGCTGTAGGCGCCCTGTCCGCCCGTCATCGACTTGAGCCGGGACGCATAGTCGGTGACTTCGGCAAGCGGTACCTCGCCGGTGATCGCCGCCGTGCCGCCCGGGCGCGGATTGGTCCCCGTGATGTGCCCGCGCCGGCTCGACAGGTCGCCGGTGAGGTCGCCGATGTAAGCCTCGGGAGACACGATCTCGATATTGACGATGGGCTCCAGCACGATGGGACTTGCCGCGCGAATCGCCTCCACCGTCGCCTTGCGTCCTGCCGTGACGAAGGCCACTTCCTTGCCATCCACCGGATGGGTCTTGCCGTCATAGACGATGACGCGCAGGTCCTCGACCGGGAAGCCGGCTGTGACGCCGCCGGCCAGCGCCTGACGCACGCCCTTTTCCACCGCCGGCATGAAGACGCCCGGAATGACGCCACCCTTGACGTGGTCAACGAACTCGAAGCCCGCGCCGCGTTCGAGCGGCTCGATCTTCAGATACACCTCGCCGAACTGCCCTGCACCGCCCGACTGCTTCTTGTGGCGGCAATGGCCTTCCGCCTTGCCGGTGATGGTCTCGCGATAGGGAATCAGCGGCGGCCGCGTGTCGAGTTCGAGCTTGAACTGGGTCGCCATC
>ERZ724521.692-NODE-692-length-15213-cov-4.943990_pt1 | contig 15213 bp, 11 predicted proteins | sample MGYA00376054_ERZ724521 | MGnify/ENA primary metagenome ERZ724521 (study PRJEB28724, sample SAMN07190883) | activated sludge metagenome | isolation source: activated sludge of sewage treatment plant in Hong Hong | place: Hong Kong | collected 2016-03-17 ... | reverse complement strand
AGCCAGATAATGTTCTCATCGGGGAAGATGGCCGTCCTCGGGTCGCGGACTTTGGCCTGGCACGAATCGAGACCAAGCAAGGCAGCGGCCACTTTGCGCAGAGCCTTCGCCTGACGGCGCTCCCAAAGCCCGGGCAAGCCAGCTCGCTGTTGACGCCGCTCACCCAAGTGGGCGTCGTGATGGGCACACCGCTCTACATGTCGCCCGAGCAGCACCTGGGAGAGCCCGCCGACAGTCGCAGCGACCAGTTCAGCTTCTGCGTTGCGCTGTATGAAGCGCTGTACAAGCAGCTTCCGTTCGCAGGCGACACGCTCGAGGTGCTGGCATTTAACATCTTGTCCGGTCGCATCTTGCCGCGTCCACCCGGAAGCCACGTCCCGCTACCGGTTCACGAAGCGCTGCTCCGTGGGCTGTCGGCAGCAGCGCCCCAGCGCCATGGCTCGATGCGAGAGCTACTGGCGGCACTCACGTTTGATCCATCGATGGACCCGTCCATCAATCCGCGCGAGCGACGCCGCGTGGTGATCAGCATGACGGCGTTTGTGTTCGTGGCCGCAGTCGGTCTGAACGTGCTTCAGCTCCTCGGCATTGGAGCCGTCAAAGCCTCGCTCATCAACTCGCTGGCGTTCTTTGCGGTGTTTGCGCTGATGTCGGTGCGATTCCACCGAGGCTTTGTCCGCAACACCTTTCACCGCATCAACTTGGTCTATGGATTGGCGTTTTCGGGACAGCTCATCGGGGTGCGACTGCTGGGGATTCAGTCAGGACTGACGGTGCAGCAGATGATGGTGCTCGACTTGATTGCGCTCGCATCGACGACCGGGATGGCGTCATCGAGCACGATGCCCGGCGTCTGGCCCGTCATTCCGCTCGCCCTCGGGGCAGCCATCGCAGGCAGTCTGTATCCAGCCTACGCACAGATCATGGCGTCGATCGCGATTCCGCTGTCGGCGCTGCTGATCTTGCGCGTCTGGATCGGCGTCACCACAGCGCGACGAGCCCACCGCCGCAAGGCATAACGAGTCCGCGTCCATCGGGCTCGCTCCCTGTGCGATGTGCTCGGCTCGCGCTACAGGCTCGGTCTAGTCATCCGCAACAGCCGCAGCGACCTTTTCAAAGCGCTTGCGGACGTTGTGATCCAGGTAGCGCTTGCGCACGCGGATCGACTTGGGCGTCACTTCCACCAGCTCGTCGTCGTTGATGAACTCTAGCGCGGCTTCCAGCGACAGAATGCGCGGCGGGGTCAAAAACAGCTTTTCGTCCGCAGCGGTCGTCCGAATGTTGGTGAGCTTCTTGGTCTTGTTCGGGTTGACGATCAGGTCGTTGTCACGCGAGTGAATGCCAACAATCTGGCCCGCGTAGACCCGCTCGCCGGTTCCCATGAGCAGGATGCCGCGCTCTTGCAGCGAAAACAGCGCGTAGGTGTTCGTCTCGCCCTGCTCTTGCACGATCAGCACGCCGTTTTGACGGCCCTTGAGCGGTCCAGCGTACGGCGCATATTCCTTAAACGAGTGGTTCAGGATGCCCGTGCCACGCGTGTCGGTCAGAAACTCGCTGCGGTAGCCAATCAGACCACGCGACGGAATCGTGAACTCGATGCGAGTGCGGCCCTGACCCGACGGACCCATGTCTTTCATCCGTCCAGCGCGTCGTCCCAGCTTTTCGATCACCACGCCGACGTAGGGATCATCAACATCGACCAGCAGATCTTCGTACGGCTCTAGCTTGCCTTCGTCGCTGTCACGGAAGATGACCTGCGGCTGCGACACGCACATCTCGAAGCCTTCGCGGCGCATCGTCTCGATCAGAACCGACAGGTGCAGCTCGCCTCGGCCCGACACCTTGAAGGTATCTGCCGACTCCGTCTCTTCGACCCGCAGCGCGACGTTCGACTTGATCTCTTTCCACAGCCGCTCGCGGATGTTGCGCGTCGTGACGTACTTGCCTTCACTGCCCGCAAACGGACCGTTGTTGGCAATAAACTGCATCGAGATCGTCGGCTCATCGACCGTCATCATCGGCAGGATCGTTGGCGACTCAATCGAGGTGATTGTCTCACCGACGTTCAGCTCGCTCATGCCCGTTACGGCCACGATGTCACCCGCCATGGCTTCACCGACTTCGAAGCGCTTGAGCGCCTGGAATGCCAGCAGCTTCGCCACGCGGAACTGCTCATTCTGCGTACGGTGGCTGAGCAGTACCCGATCGCCCATTGCGATCTTGCCAGCCGAGATGCGACCGATCGCCACGTAGCCCAGGTAGTCGTCGTAGTCGAGCGTCGCCACCTGCATACACAGCGGCGCATCCACATCGACGGCGGGCGGTGGGACGTGCTGAACGATCATGTCGAGCAGCGGCGTCAGATCCTTCTTTTCGTCCGTCAGCTCTTTGAGCGCGTAGCCGTTGCGGCCCGACGCGTAGATCACCGGGAAGTCGAGCTGCTCTTCTGTCGCATCGAGCGCACAGAACAGATCGAACACCGCGTTCACCGTGCCTTGCGGGTTGCAGCCTTCGCGGTCGATCTTGTTGATCACCACAATCGGTCGCAGCCCAAGCTGAAAGGCTTTCTTCGTCACAAAGCGCGTCTGCGGTAGCGGTCCTTCAAACGCATCAACCAGCAGCACCACCGAGTCCACCATCCGTAGCACGCGCTCGACTTCACCGCCGAAGTCGGCGTGGCCCGGCGTATCGACGATGTTGATGCGGGTGGTGCCATAGGTGATGGCGGTGCACTTGGACAAGATGGTGATGCCGCGCTCGCGCTCTAGCTCGTTGTTGTCTAGGGCGCACTCGTGAATGACCTCACCGCGGCGGAATGAGCCAGCTTGCTTGAGCAAGCCATCAACGAGAGTGGTCTTGCCATGGTCGACGTGTGCGACGATGGCGATGTTGCGGACGTCTGTTCGCTTGGACATGAGCGGTAGGCCTCGAAGAGAAAATCGGCGCAGGAAGGCAACGAGCGGGACGTTACCGGCAGCCACGCAGCATGTTACGATGACTGCCACTCCTTTGTGTTGCGCGGTGCGGCTCTATAGCACGGCTTTTCGCAAGGAAGCGGACAATCACCAAAGAACGGCGAAAGTTTGTGGGAAGGGGAGCCCGACCGTGATGAGCGATAGCCCAAGTAACCCCCAAGACGTGCTCGACACGGCCCAAGGGCCGGATGGCGAGACGCTGACCTTACACGCCGTCCCCGGCGGCTTCGAGATTCACGCTGACGGCCAGCTGTATATCTCGTCCGCGCTGCGCCGCAGTGAGCGCGAGCTGGCCAACGTCGGCATGGTGGCGCTGCGCGATCGCAACGACATCACGGTGCTCATTGCTGGGCTGGGGATGGGACACCTGCTCGCTGCTGTGCTGGAAAACCCGCGCGTGGTTCGCGTCGATGTGGTGGAACACTCTTCGGCCATCATCAACTGGAATCGCAGCCACTTTGCAGCGCTGCACCGCACGGCGCCGCTCGATGACCCGCGCGTTCACGTCCACCAGATGGGCTTGTCGGCCTACCTGCGCGCCTTCCGTTACAAAGCGCTGCCGACCGTACAGCTCGAAGACAGCGGCTATTTGGCGATCTTGCTCGACCTGGATGAAGGCCCAAGCCACCTGCTTCGCGAAAAGAACGCCGAGCTGTATAGCGAAGACGGCCTGACCGATCTGGAAGAGACGCTTCGCCCCGGTGGCGTGCTCGCCTTGTGGTCCCAAGGTCGAGAGGTCGCGCTGATCGAGCAGCTCAAAGGCCGCTTTCAGAACATCGCCGAGATCGTCATCCCGGTCGAAGTCCCCGCAAGCCCCGGACTCGATTACCTATACCGCGCCCGTCGCCGTCCTCCCGTTCATCGCACCCGCGCCCAAGCGTAAACGTCAGCAGCGCCCATCCGTGGAACGGACGCACTCGATGCGGTAAGCGGCGCGTTGCACCTTCGCAGCTCGGCTTTGCACCTTCGCAGCTCGGCTTTGAATCTTCGCAGCTCGGCTTTGAATCTTCGCAGCTCGGCTTTGCACCTTCGCAGCTCGGCTTTGCACCTTCGCAACTCGGCTTTGAATCTTCGCAGCTCGGCATTGCAAGTGGCGGAGTCGTGCTCCATCGCCCTTCGAGCTGCACTTGACAGGCTCGGAGCGGGACTTTGGACACTCGCAGCTGCACTTGGCATGTTCGCAGCGGGGCTTTGAACCTTCGCAACCGCACTTTGCATGTTCGCAGCTGGGCTTTGAACCTTGGCAGCTGCACGTTGCAGATTCGGAGCCGCACGCTGAGCATTCGAAGCTGCGCTTTGAATGTTCAAAACCGTACTTTGCACTTTCAAAGCTGCGCTTTGCACTTCGCCTCGCTGCGCGCTGGGTGCTGACAGCGAAGCCAAGACGGCTACACGCCGCACTGCGGCAGCTGCTGCCACCCATCCCGTGCTAGGTTGGCGGCGTGAAACGGCTATTGGCACTGGCTTTATCGATTGTGGGCGCAGGCTCGGCACAAGCTGCCAGCGCGCAAGACGCCCCGAGCGGCTACTACGTCACCCGCAGTACCAGCGCAATGGGCACCGCAGTGCAAGTGCGCGCGTACTTACCCACCCAGCCGACCGCGACACGCGAAGCAGAGATTGCCCGGCACCTGGAAGCAGCCATCGCAGAGATTCGCCGACTGGAAGGGCTGATGACGACCTGGAGGCCAGACAGCGACATCTCGAAGATCAATGCCAAAGCAGGCGTCGACAAAGTCGCGGTGTCCCCGGAGGTCTTCGAGGTGCTTGTGCGCTCGCAGGAGTTTGCGCAGCTGTCAAAGGGGGCGTTTGACATCTCGTTCTATGCGCTGCGCGGGCTGTGGAAGTTCGATGACGACATCGCACCGATCATCCCCGATGACAAAGAGATCCGACGGCGGCTGCCACTTATCAACTACCGCAACATCTTGCTGTCGCCCAAAGACCGGACCGTGCGTCTGGCCAAAGCTGGCATGGCGATAAACCTGGGTGGCATCGGTAAGGGCTATGCGGTCGACAAAGCGGTGCAGCTGCTGAGATCGCGCGGGATCGAGTCGGGGATGGTGCAAGCGGGCGGCGACCTGATGCTGTTTGGCAGCAAGAGTGGGCAGCCGTTTAAAGCCGGGATTCGCGATCCACGCAGCCTCGACCCGAGCGACTACTTCGCGGTGTGCGAGGTCAAAGATCGCGCCTTTTCCACCGCAGGAGACTACGAGCGCTCGTTTGTCCGCGAAGGCACGCGCTACCACCACATCCTCGATCCGCGCACAGGGCAGCCCGCTCGGGCGGCCCGCTCAGTGACGGTCTATGCCAAGGACGCAACGACCGCCGACGGGCTTGACGATGCAATCCTCATCTTGGGGCCAGAAAAAGGTCTTCCCATGTTGAAGGACTATCCCGGCGCGGGCGCGGTGGTCGTCGATGCCAGTGGCAAGATTCACATCTCGCCGCAGCTGGTTCCGCTGTGCAACGTGATTCACCCGCCGCAGAGCGGCATCTAGCCCCGACGGTGACGAACCCCATGAAGCTTGGACTGATTGCGTTTCCCTTGTATCGGTCGCTGCTCGATGATGCAGCCTTGTCGGAAACGCCACTGCTGCAAGAGGCACTGGCGAGCGAGGGTGCAGCGCTGCAGCTCCTAGATGGCTTTGCAAAGGAGCCGGCGGTGTCGCAGCTCGATGCGGTGCTGTTCCTGGGCTGCTGGGGCTATCACAATGAGCCAACGCAGTACCTCGACTACATCGACTGGCTCGAAGCGCAGGGCGTGACGGTGCTCAATCCGCCACGCGTACTGCGCTGGAACATGGACAAGCGCTACCTGCTCGACCTACAGCAGCAGGGTGTATCGGTTGCGCCGCTGCGTCATTACCCGCAGCACGCCCGCATCAACCTGGCTGACGAGGTTCAGCAGGCTGGCTTTGTGCGCTACGTGCTAAAGCCAACCGTGTCAGCGAACGCGAACAAGACGCGGGTGTGTGAGGGTCCGCCCGACGCAGCAGCGTGCGAGCTGGCCGATGACATCTTGCGGCACTCCGGGCTGCTGATTCAGCCCTTCTTTGACGCGCTGGTGACACACGGAGAGCTGTCGCTGCTGTTCTTCGGCGGCCAGTTTTCCCACGCGGTGTGCAAAGTGCCCCGGCCCGGCGACTTTCGCTCGCAGCCCAGCTTCGGAGCCCACCTATCACCGCTGTCACCATCCCTCCCGCTGCTGGCCCAGGCACAGAAGGCCATCTGGGCAGCGCCACACGGTCCGAGCCTTGCCTATGCGCGCGTCGATGGCTTTGTACAGGACGGTCGGTTTGAGCTGGTCGAGCTAGAGCTTATCGAGCCGTTTCTGTTTCTGCGCAGCGCGCCCAGTCCGCAGCGCGCCGCGCAGCGGTTTGCACAAAGCATCGTGGCCGCCGTGTCTGCCAAGAAGTAGCCATCAAGCTGGGCTACCATCGCGGCATGAGGACGCACTTACAGTTCACCGGAATGCTCGCGGCGCTGAGCCTTGGACTTTGGGCCCAAGGCTGTGACTCCAGCAAAAACGATGGAGAGCTAGGCCGTGCCACCTTTGTCGTCGACTCGTGCGGCGGCGTGCTGTCAGACATCCAAGGCTGTCCGCTCAGCAACAAGCTGGCCCTGTCAGGCAAGTTCAACTTGGTGGCCACGGCGAAGACCGACAACTCGCTGCTGGCGGTGCGCTCGGACCTGCCGGGCGTGCTAAAGCTCGACGAAGTCAGCGCCAAGAGCTACATCGCCACCGGTATGCATGTCGGTGAAGCCAAGCTCATCGCCTACAACGACAGTGGTGACATCGATCGCATCAGCGTCTTTGTCGAAGAAGTGCAGCAGCTTGCGTATAACGAAATCTCGTCGGCTGCCGGGACGTTCAAGCTCCAGCCGAGCGGGGATCTAGACGCAACGCTGGTGCTGCGCAACGAGCTTCAGAGCTTCAACCTGTTCTTTGCGCAGCTGGATGGCTCGTCGCAAAAGATGCTGGGACGAGAGTCGTTTTCGTTCGTGAGCGATCCGGGCCTGACGTTCCAGGCCGGCAAGGAAAAGCCCGACACGCTGGAGTTTCGCTATCTGCGACCCAAGCCCGGCACCTACACGCTGCTCATCAACGCCAAGAGCGGGCCGGGTCGCTTCAAGCTGCAGATCACCGCGAACTAGCGGCTGCGACGACGACGACGAACGGTCGCGGCCAGCAGTCCAGCGCCAGCCAGCAGCGCCAGCGCGCTCGAACCGCTCTGCGCCGGAGCAAAGCGGCAGGTGCAGCCGGTTTCCACGGCGCCACCGTCGATCAAGGTTCCGTCGGAGCCATCGCCACCACCGCCACCGCTGCCCGTGTCAGGAGGCAGGTCTTGGCACGAGCCCTGACGGCACGACTGACCGGACGGACAGACGGTGCCAATGCACGGGTCGACACACGAGCCGTTCTGACAGACATCACCGACGCCGCAGCTCTTGCTCAAGCAGCCCGAGTCCACGCACTTGCCCGACGTCGTCTGGCAGCTCAAGCCCGCCGCGCAAGGCAGACAGTCGCAGGTGGTGACGCAGGCACCGTTTTGGCAGATCTTGCCCTGACCGCACGACACGCCGACGCACGGATCGATGCACAGACCGCCGGAACAGATGTAGGGAGACGGACACTTGCAGGGGCTGACGCAGCTCCCCCCGCGACAGACTTGGTTGGCTGCGCAGGTCTTGCCAACGCACGCCGAGTCAATGCAGCGACCCAGCTGGCACTCCTGACCGACTGGGCAGAGCGCTTCGCTGCCACACGGATCTGAGCAGCGGCCCTTGGAGCAGAGCTGACCAATCGGACACGTTGCGCCGTCATCGACCTGACCGTTGCAGTCGTTGTCAACGCCGTCACAGGTTTCTTTGTTGACGCCCGCTTTGACGACGCTCTTGCAGAAGATCTTGCCGGCAGCATCACACTCGGTGACGCCAATCTGACAGGCACCTTGCTCGGTCGCCACGGTGCAGCTCTGGCCCGCACCGACGCAGGCGACGCCCGTGAAGCGGAACAGGAAGTCCTCGTAGTCGAGGTCGTTGCCGTTGACGCCCGCGTTGCCCGCCGCGTTGAGGAAGTCGAGATCCTCAAAGCCCAGGTAGAACGTGTTGGCCAGCTGGTTCGACTTGTAGGTCAGCGTCGAATACCAAGGACCTGGAGCCGAGCAGAGCGTGCAGTTGGTGCTAAACCGATGCTCGGTGTAGTGATACTGCGTCGCGTTGCCGGTGCCAGTGCCGTTCGGGTTGGGAACCAGCGCAAAGCCGATAAGCCCGCCTTTGTACGCTGCGCTCGCCCGAATCGACGACGAGGTCAGGTCCAACATGTTCGACGCAGGCAACCCAGCAGAAAACGGAAACAGGATCTGAATGTCGCTGTTTGCTGCCGCCTTGTTCAGGTTGGTGGTCAGATCCACCGGCACATACTTCGGCGGGTTGCTATTGGCGCGCGTGTCGTCGACGTTGTACCAGCCGATGGCAAAGTTGGCTCCACCGCCCTTGGCGACATAGCGACCGGAAAAGTCACACAGCGGAGAGAACTTCTGCGGCTCAATCTGCGCGTCCGTCTGCTCGTTGATGTTTTCGTTGAGAGAGCGAGCAAAGTCGTCTTCGTCGCCAAAAAACGGCACACGCGGGAACAGGGAAGGCAGGGGGAACCAGCAGGCCGGCCTGCGGCGCCGAGGCTAGCGCGACGGGTACACAGTCAGCAGCTGCTTGACGCGCTGGCGGATGTCATCACGAATCAGCCGGACCTGCTCGACGCGCTGATCCTTGGGATCGGACAGTGGCCAGTCTTCACGCCGAAGTCCCGGAATCACCGGACACGCCTCGCCGCAGCCCATCGTGATGAGCAGGCTCGCCTGCGAAGCAAGCTCGGTGGTGAGCCGCTGCGGGATCGATCCTTCGAGATTGATGCCGACCTCTTGCATCACCTGCACCACGACGGGATGAACGCCCGCGGCGGGATCTGTTCCTGCCGACAGCGCACGCAGCTTCGTAGGATCGGCCAAGTGATTCAGCCACGCCGCAGCCATCTGGGACCGTCCGGCATTGTGAACACAGGCAAACAACACAAGCTGCGGAGCGGACGTCATCGCGACTCCGATTGGGTGGGCCACAGTCGCCGACGCAGCCAAATCGCCAGGTAGACGAGCGTGATGAGTGCGGGCACTTCGATGAGCGGACCCACGACGCCGGCCAGCGCTTCTCCCGATGAGATTCCAAACACGCCGACGGCCACCGCAATCGCCAGCTCAAAGTTGTTTCCTGCAGCGGTAAAGGCCACGGCAGCCGTCTCCTCGTACGTGCAGCCAAGCCGACGCGCCGCCAAAAACGCCGACACAAAGATCACCACAAAGTACAGCAGCAGGGGCATCGCGATCCGCAGCACGTCGAGTGGACTCGCGAGGATCTTGTCGCCCTGCATCGCGAACATCAGGACGATTGTGTACAGCAGACCTAGCAGTGCCGTCGGCCCCAGTCGAGGCAGAAAGACCTGCTCGTACCACTGCTCTCCGCGTCGCCGGACCAAGACAAAGCGCGTCAGCGCCCCAGCCAGGAGCGGAACCCCAAGGAAGATCGCCACACTGCGCGCGATGTCTGCCATCGACACCGAAAAGACCGCGCCTTCCATTCCCAGCCACGTCGGAATCACCGAAATGAACAGCCAGCCCAGCAGCGAATAGAACAGGATCTGAAACAGCGAGTTTAGCGCCACCAGCACCGCCGCCAGCTCATTGCTCCCGCCCGCCAGCAGGTTCCAGATGAGCACCATCGCGATACAGCGAGCCAGCCCAATCAGAATCAGCCCTGTCCGGTAGTGCGGCAGATCCGGTAGAAACAGCCACGCCAGCCCGAACATCACCACTGGCCCAATCACCCAGTTGAAGGTCAGTGACAGCCCGAGCAGCTTCCCGCGTGCGGTCAGGTGATGCAGCTCTCCGTAACGGACTTTGGCCAGCACCGGGTACATCATCCACAGCAGCCCCACCGCGATCGGCAGCGACACCGTGTCGACCTTCAGCTGATCCAGCGCAGCCCCGAGTCCTGGCCATGCTCGACCGAGCGCCAACCCCAGCGCCATCGCCAGCCCGATCCACAGCGGAAGAAATCGATCGAGCGTCGATAGCTTTTTGACGATGTGCTCACGCATGCAGGACTCCGTAAGGACTGGACACCGGACGGAACACTACACAAGCAGCGGTCAAACGCAGCGCTCCTTTTCGGGAAAAGCGCCTGCGCTGGACGACGCGCTGGACGACGCACCGGTCAGCATCACTCGACTATGGTGCTTTGTACGTCACGCCCGCAATGTCCATGGATAAGCAGTCGACGATGCCACATTGGTATCTGTGCCGCTGGACGTAACCGGATGAGCCTGTTCTTCAGCATACGAAGCACAGACCAAGCCACAGAGCACACAAGCACAGACAAGCCGACTGACTGCGGAATTGCACATGACCGTATCCCTGTTGCGAGCAGTCATTGTCGCAAGTGACTCCAGCGCAATCCCGGTCGAAGAGGCAGCACGAAGCAATCGCCCACGCCCACACAGCTTCCCTGCGCCAGCGAGACGACGATGGGGAAGCAGGATCAGTCCGCCGCGACGGAGGCAAGGGTTTCGTTGATGTTGTTGTTGTTCGCCGAGCCGTTGAGATACCCCTGCAGGCGTCCCGACAGCGGCACCATTTGACCGTTTGGCTGGGTCACCACCGCCATCGCGGGCTGCACCGCCAGCATGCAGCCACCGATCGCCACCAAGCACAAAGCCGTAAGCCCATCTTTTCGCTTCATCTTGCAAACCCCCCCTTGCTGCGCAGTGCAGACTTACGGTCATTGTAACCCGTTTTGGGACTGACCGATCCCCTCATTTTCGGTCTCCGTCGAGAACATGATCCAGTGACATGGACCGACTGCTCAGTTCCAAACTACCCGTCCCAGGAGCGGAAGCAGATCTCCGACTAAGCCCACATGGCTGAGGCCGCTCCCGTTTGCGCCGGTCACAAAATGAGGGGATAGCTCAGGTTTTGGGACGGGCCTAGCTTCCGATCGAACGTGATATAGTCGGGCACATGTCTTCCCAGAATGGCTCCGCTGCGGCCCGCGTTCGCAGCCAGTTCCTCGAATATTTCCGTCGTCAAGGCCACGAGATCGTCCGCTCTTCGCCGCTGGTTCCGTCGGACCCGACCCTGCTGTTTACCAACGCAGGCATGGTGCAGTTCAAGGACGTCTTCACTGGCCAAAAACAGCTCAGCTACAACCGCGCATCGACGTCCCAAAAGTGTGTCCGCGCAGGTGGTAAGCACAACGACCTCGACAACGTCGGACGCACCGCGCGTCACCACACGTTCTTCGAGATGCTCGGCAACTTTTCCTTCGGTGACTACTTCAAGACCGATGCCATCGCCTTCGCGTGGGAGTTTCTGACCAAAGAGCTGGCGCTCGACCCGCAGCGGATGTGCATCTCGGTGTTCGCGGGGGACAGCCAGCTTCAGCTTGGACCCGACGACGAAGCCCGCGAGCTGTGGCGCAAGGTGTCCGGCTACGGCGACGACCGCATCTTCGGCCTGGGCATGAAAGACAACTTCTGGATGATGGGCGACACCGGGCCGCAGGGTCCGTGCTCGGAAATCCACTACTGGCTGGGCGACAAGCCCGCCGACTTGAGCCGCTTCGGAGACGAGCCGATCGCCGATGGCAGTGGCTGGGTCGAGATCTGGAACCTGGTGTTCATGCAGTTTGAGCGCCCGACCAAGGACTCGCCGCTGCGTCCCCTGCCCCGTCCAAGCATCGACACGGGCGCTGGTCTAGAGCGCGTCACCGCCGTCGCGATGGGTCAGCGCTCGAACTACGACACCGATCTGTTCATTCCGCTGCTGGAAACCGTCGCCAGCGCCAGCGGCAAGACCTATCGCAGAACCGACAGCGATGATGATGTCGGCATGCGCGTCCTGGCTGATCACAGCCGCGCCACCGCCAACCTGATTGCGGACGGTGTGCTGCCTTCGAACCTGTCGCGTGGCTACGTGCTGCGCAGCATCATGCGACGGGCGATTCGCTTCGCCGTGCGGCTCGGGCTGCCAGCGGGCTTCTTCGCCAAGCTCTGTCATCAAGTGACGGAGATGCTCGGCGACGTCTACCCCGAGCTTATCAAGGCACGCAGCCTCATCGAAAAGGCCGTCAACGCCGAAGACGAAGGCTTCCGCAGCACCATCGATCGCGGCCTGCGACTCATCAGCGAAACCGAGCTTTCTGTCGCGCAGGGCGGTCACAAAGTCCTGCCTGGCAAGGTCGCATTCCAGCTTCACGACACGTACGGCTTCCCGCTCGATCTGACGCAGGTGATTGGTCGCGAGCAGGGCTTTTCTGTCGATGAAGCAGGCTTCGGCGACGAAATGCGCAAGCAGCGCGAGCGCAGCAAGTTCGCAGGCTCGGGCGATCAGGCGGTGTCGTCGGCCTATCACTCGCTGCGCGCGGCCCACGGCGGCACGACGTTCCTTGGCTATGGCAGCGGTCAGGCGGGCGAGCAAGCGACGGGGAAGGTTCTCGCGCTCATTGCAGGTGGTGTCAGCGTCGATGCAGCCGCAGCCGGTCAGGAAGTTGAGATCCTGACCGATCGCACGCCGTTCTACGGACGCTCGGGCGGACAGACCGGCGACACCGGACGCATCGTCAAGATCCAAAGCGGCGACGTCGTCTGCGAGGTCGAGGTCATCGACAGCTGGAAGCCCGTGCCCGAGCTTATCGTCGAAAAGGCGCGCGTTGTGTCGGGCAGCTTGTTCGTGGGCGACGAAGTCAGTCTGGAAGTCGATGGCGAGCGCCGCGATCGCACCCGCCGCAATCACTCGGCGACACACCTTTTGCATCATGCGCTGCGCGAGGTGCTCGGTCAGCACGTCACCCAGAAAGGCAGCTACGTCGGACCGGACAAGCTGACGTTTGACTTTTCGCACTTTTCGCCGCTGTCCACAGACGAGCTGCTCCGCGTCGAAAACCTGGTAAACCGCGCCGTTCGTCGCAACGCAGCCGCCGTCATTGAAGAGTGCAGCTTCGACGACGCCCAAAAGCGCGGCGCCATGGCACTGTTTGGCGAAAAGTACGGCGATCGCGTGCGGGTCTTGGCGCTGGGCGAGTCGGTCGAGCTGTGTGGCGGCACCCACGTAAGTCGCACCGGCGACATTGGCCTGTTCAAGGTCACGTCGGAAACCGGCATTGCCAAAGGCATTCGTCGCATCGAAGCCCTGACGGCAGAAGGTGCGGAAGAGTACTTCCGGGCGCGCGAAGCAGAGCTTACGGCGACGGCAGAGCTGCTCCGGGCATCACCGCTGGAAGTGAGCGACCGCGTCGGCAAGCTGATGGATGAGGTCAAGACGCGCGACAAAGAGATCCTGCAGCTTCAGAAGAAGCTGGCGTCGGCGGCCTCGGCGGGTCTGTATTCCGAAGAGCAGAACATCGGTGGCCTGCTGGTCGTCGCCAAGCGTATGGAAGTGGCCGATCCAAAGGCCCTGCGCGAGCTGGCCGAGTCGATCGTTGGCGATGGCAAAGCCCATGTCGTTGCGCTCGGCAGTGCGGACGGAGACAAGGTCTCACTGGTCGTGGCAGTGGCCAAAGCGCACACCGGCAAGGTGCAAGCAGGCAAGATCGTCGCCGCACTGGCTACGCAGGTCGGTGGTCGCGGTGGTGGCAAGCCGGAAGTCGCGCAAGCCGGAGGCAACGATCCAAGCAAGCTGGATGACGCGCTGCGCTCGCTGTTTGCACAAGTTCCCGCAGCCGGATAGTCCCCCCGTACAATCAAGGCCATGTGTGGGATAGCTTGTGTCGTCGCACCGCTCGCGCGGGCCGAACGGGAAGCGGTCTGCGCAGAGATGACGGACGCGCTCGCTCATCGCGGGCCAGATGGTCGAGGGCTGTGGAGCGGATCGCTTGATCCACGTCGTCCCGAAGGCCCAGGCATCAGCTTGGGTCATCGGCGCCTTGCGATTGTCGATCCCACGCCGGGCGGCGCGCAGCCAATGCTTCGTGACGAGCTGTCGCTGGTGTGGAACGGAGAGGTCTACCCGCACAAGGCGCTCCGGGCCGAGCTTCGCCAAGCGGGCGTAACGCTGCGCAGCGACTCGGACACGGAAGTCTTGCTGGCCCTGATTCGTCAGCGCGGTCTTGTCGCAGCGCTGCAAGTCGTGGACGGTCCCCTCGCGCTGATTGTGTGGGATGCCCGCGAGCGAGCGCTGTCCCTGGCCCGCGATCGTTTCGGCAAAAAGCAGCTCTACTTTTTGCGACACCACGACACGCTGCTGGTTGCGTCAGAGCCCAAAGCCCTGGTCGTTGGTGCCAATCGACTGGGGATTCCGCTGTCGGTCGATCGCCTGACGCTCGCGCGCTATCTGGCCGATGCCGAACAAGAAGCCGACGACGCGACGTTTTTTGCGCAGATAAAGCGAGTGTCCCCGGCAGAGCTTGTGACCTTTACGCTTTCGTCGGCGCAGCGTCCGATTCCTTCGCCCGAGCAAACGACCTACTACGCGCTCACCCCCGATCCGTCGCCACCTCGCGAGCGCGGTGCGTTTTTGGAAGAGTTTCGCACCCGGCTTGGTCGCTCGCTCGCGCTGCGGCTCGACTGTGATGTGCAGGTGGGCGCGCTGCTATCGGGCGGCATGGACTCGTCGTCGCTTGTGTGCCTGGGTCATCAGCAGGGTCAGCGCATGCCGACGTTTTCGGCGGTCCACCGTCCCGGCGATCCTTGTGATGAAAGCCAGTACATCCAAGCGGTGATCGACAAGACGCTGGTGCCAAACCATCGCATCGTGCCCGAAGCGAAGCTCGATGCCGACTCGTTTGTCCGCTTTGTCTATCAGCAAGACGAACCGACCGGCGGAGCCAGCGTCTTTGCCCAGTCCTGCGTGTTTCAGATGGTGCGCAAGCTGGGTCACAAGGTCGTCGTGTCAGGCCAAGGGGCCGATGAAGCGCTGACTGGTTATGGCGGCTCGCAGTCGTGGCTGTTGGCCGAGCAGCTTCGTCGCGGACGATGGAACGATGTCAAGCATGAGCTACAGCGGCGACCGTCACTTCAGCGGGCGCTCTATTCCATGCTGCAAGCCAGCTGGCTGTCGACGCGGCAGGCGCTGCCGATGCAGCTGTCCGATACGCTGCTGTCGCTCAAGTGGCAGCGCGCGTTTCGCAACCTGCCCTACTTTCGCGGCGGGTCGCTCGGGCTGCCTCGGGTTGCGGCCGGCGGTCCGCT
>ERZ724521.688-NODE-688-length-15275-cov-4.577595_pt1 | contig 15275 bp, 14 predicted proteins | sample MGYA00376054_ERZ724521 | MGnify/ENA primary metagenome ERZ724521 (study PRJEB28724, sample SAMN07190883) | activated sludge metagenome | isolation source: activated sludge of sewage treatment plant in Hong Hong | place: Hong Kong | collected 2016-03-17 ... | reverse complement strand
TCCCTTGACCATCGAGTACACTGACTTCATTTTCGTCGGATCCGACGATCATGGATCCGTCGGAATTCACGACCGAGAGCACTTTGGCCTTATTGGTGAATTCTGCTTCCCATACTTGCGGGAATTCATCGTCTTGAGCGCGGACATATCCCGTTCCGAGCAGCGCGACTGTGACCAGCGCGAGTAATTGCTTTTTCATTTTCGTACGTATTTGTGTTAGGGGTTAATTCCAGACAAAGCGGTGACGCACTTTCTGTCGAGCGCCCTTGTGCAATACCGTCTTTAATTTGTGTTTCTTCACCTGCTTCTGCAGGTACTCCAGGAAGCGGGGTTCCTTGATATCCGTCTCGCTTAGAAAAAAGGTCTCGATGCGTCCCTTTCCGGAAAGGGTGATGTCGGCGACCACCGTTCCACGCACCTCCGGAAAATGTCGGGCTACGAACGACAATTGAGCCGGGTCCTGTTGCCAGGCGTCCAACTCCGCGTGCACACGCTGCTCGATCAATTTAGGGTCTGCTATCGGCTGAGCATAAAGCCCCGCAAAAAACAGGGTACAACAAAGCACCATCAAGAAGATACGATTCATAGACAACTGATATTTCCCGTTGCAAAAATGTATCTGCGAACAGGTCCTATCAATCCCGTCCTCCGGGTAAATCGCATACCCACCAGCACGGATAGCGGCCGGATAATGTTGAAATCAGTAAAATATCAAAGTAAATTCTGCTCCATCGCGAACTTGAGCAAGCCGACGACCGACTTGGTTCCGGTCTTTCGGAAAATGTTCTTCCGATGGGTTTCCACCGTCCGTTCAGAGATGAACAGTGCTTCCGCGATCCGGGCGTTTGAAAATTCCTTTGCGATCAGGCGGACAATCTCAATTTCCCGTGAGGTCAGTACTGGTTGAGGTGCGACGGGCTGCTCTTTACGCGAGGCGAGGGCGCGCATCATTTCGGCAGACACCTCGTCGGAAAAATACAACTCACCCCGGGCTACCGTCCGGATCGCCTGAAGCAGCTCTTCCTGTCCGGTATTCTTGAGGATATATCCGGTTGCTCCGGCATCCAGCAGTTTTCCAATCGTCTCACGGTCGCCTGACATGCTGAGGGCGCAAACCATGACCGATGGGTACAAGCGCTTCACCTCCCTTGTCAGGGCCGCGCCGTCCATTCCGGGTAATTGGACGTCTGTAAGCAACACATCGGGTTGCGAGGATTGGAACGCTTCCAGGGCAGCATCAGCGGAAACAGCAATGCCTGCCACTTCTATGCCGGGCGCCTGCATCAGCAGCGAACGGATACCCTCCAGCAGGACCTGGTGATCATCCACCAGGAATACGCGCAACTTCTTATCCATTACCCAGTGGAATTTCAATATTGACGGTCGTCCCCTTCTCTGTCTGGCTATCCCAATATACTTCGCCACCAAGATAGTGCACACGGGTGCGGACATTTTTCATTCCAATGCCATCCGAATTCCCCCCCGAACTGGTTGGCATACCCCGGCCATTGTCTTCCACGAGGATGTTGAGCGTATGCTCATGCCGGACGAACTGGACCGAAAAGACCGTGGCTTTCGCATGGCGCAGAATGTTTCCGATCAATTCCTGGATCACCCGGAAGAGAATTGCTTCCTGCTCGCTCGTTAATCGGCCTTCCATAGCAGATGCATCGACACTTCCATGCAGGCCACCTTTGGAGATCTTTTGTACAAAACCGGTGACCGCCTCTACAAGCCCCTTGGAGGCAAGGGCCGACGGCATCATGGCATGTGAAATCGACCTGACTTCCCGTGCTGATTCGTCCAACAATTGCAATCCGGTTTGAAGCGCTTCATGACTCCCGGAGGATTCAAGTCGGGAAATGTTCAAACGAGCAGCCGCAAGCAGCTGCCCTACGCCGTCGTGCAATTCACGGGCGATCCTGACGCGTTCATGCTCCTCTGCTTCCACCACCGCACGCGTACGTTGCTCGCGTTCCTCCAGCAGCGCCTCCCGCATACGCAATTGCTGCCGTTGCTTGAAGCGACTGTACAACAAATAGGCGATCACCCAACCGACGAACAATGCACCGACCAATATCCAGCGCACCGTGGTACTCCGTGCCAACTGAAGGTCTTTGATCCGATTATCCTGTTGCAACAACCTGTTTTCCGCCTCCTTCCGCTCGGTATCGAAACGCGTTTGCATTTCCGCGATGCGTTCATTCAGGTCTTCATCCTGGAGACTATCCTGATAGCGAACGTAACTTCCCAGGTACTCGAACGCTTTCTCGTGCATCTTCAAACCGGCATAACCATCGGCGAGATGACCGTAGGCATCCCGCATCTGTTTCTTCGATTCAATCTCTTCTGCGAGCGCCAATGCGCTGTCCGCGGCGTGTATACTCTCGCGCAATTGTCCGTTCGTGAAATACAGTTCTGACAGCAAGTTCCATCCCTCCGCCATGGACGCCGGATTGCCCAAAGTTTCCCATATCCGAATGGCGCGAAGCTGCAAAGATTCAGCGGCCGTGTAGTTTTTTCGCTTGTACTGCACGCTGGCCATTCCGCTGAGGCTCATGGCTTCGCCGTCAAGACTTCCTTTCGTTCGAGCGAGTTCGATAGCCACTTGAAAAGACGAGTCGGCTTCCTTTATCCGCTCCTTGACCAATAAGGCATTCCCGATATTGTTCAACACCTCCACCATGGCCACGTCATCGCCTTGCGGCGTAATGATCTTCAGGTACTGGTAATAATTCGTCAGCGCGTCATCATAGCGCTTCATGGCCATATAGACGTTGCCGACATTGACGAAACCTTCCGCTACGTTCTGCGGCGTACCATAGGCTTGCTCCAGCCGCAACGACCGCAGTAAGAAGTCCAAGGCTGGGCCATAATCGCCGCGAAACAGGTGGACACTGCCGATATCATGATACGTAGCAGCTACCCCTGCGGAATCCCCGAGCGACCGGCGCAATGCCAGACATCGTTCATAGTTGGCGATGGCGGAATCGTATTGCCCCTGGATGGTAAAATAAACTCCGTGGAGAATGTAGGATTTCGCGATTCCCCATTGGTTACCGGATTTATGTGCCAGGACGCCTGCACGATCGGCATAACTGATTGCCCGCTCGATATCGGACGAATGGTATTGCCAGGAAATGTCGTTCAGGTATTTGATCCGGAGACTATCATTCCGTTCCCGTTGCAGGGAATCCTCCAGGAGCCGAATGACAAGCGTATCCTGGGCCGCGGTAGCAAGCGGCAATAACAGCAGAACGAAAAGCAGACGGTTGAACACGAATTCGCAGCGAGTGCCCGGAACCAAAGATACATTTTTCACGCAGGGTGTGCCGCATGAAGCGGGTTGAAGATCCGTATTCGTACTTTCGCCATATGGATCCCCGGAGTGTTCACAAACGCCTGTTAACCAGCTATACAGAACTGCTGTTGGGCTCAGGATCTCCTCGCAGGCGGCAACTCCTGGAAGGGATCGGATGGCCCATCCGGGTCATCCGGAAAGACGTTCCGGAAGTCCCGCCCGGACACCTGCAAGGAGCCGAAGTAGCCCTTCACCTGGCCGAGTTCAAAGCCATGGCTTTTGACGAGGCTCTGGCTGCCGGTCAATTATTGCTGACAGCTGATACGATCGTCTGGCAGGACGGACATGTTCTCGGTAAGCCGGTCGATCGTGCTGATGCGGTTCGCATCCTCGACCGGCTGCAAGGTAACCGGCACCAGGTGTTTACCGGCGTATGCCTGAGCCTGCTTGGGAAGCGGTATTGTTTTAGTGTAGAAACGACCGTAACCTTCCGACCGCTTTCCAGTTCGGAAATCGAAACCTACATCGATGAATATCAACCCTACGACAAAGCCGGGGCCTACGGAGCGCAGGAATGTCTTCCGAAAAACATGAATCCCTGTTCAACCGAAGAACGTGCATTCCTCGAGCAACTTGGCAAACCCCGGCTCTTTGAAGAATCGCTAGCTGCCGATCCTGACAAACATGTACCGATCATTTCATCGATCGATGGAAGTTACTTTAACGTGATGGGTTTGCCGATCTTTGAACTATACCGGGAGCTTGACCGATTTCTCCCCTGACCCCAACGCTTAAACCGTTAAACTACCAGCATCATCCTCCCTATGAAGCGTGCTTACTTCCAGATGCACCTGGCGATCTTTATATGGGGGTTTACGGGCCTGCTCGGAAAATTGATCCAGTTGAATGAAGGCATGCTGGTGTGGTACCGGATCCTCCTGAGCTGGATCAGCTTTTCGCTCATTGTCCTACCGGGAAAAGGATGGCCGAAACTGAATCGGTCCGAATGGATGAACATTTCGGGTATCGGCATCCTGGTGATGTTGCATTGGCTGACCTTTTACGGCTCGATCAAGCTTTCCAGTATTTCGGTAGCGATGATCTGCCTTTCTTCCATCGCGCTGTTCTCGTCGTTTATTGAACCACTTGTCAACCGACAGCGATTCGATTATGTCGAGATCCTGTTTTCAGCCATGGCCCTGACCGGGATCTTTACGATCTACCGGTCCGACGCATCCGCTTCGGCAGGTATCCTGGTCGGCCTGATCAGCGCTCTGCTCAGCGCAACCTTTAGTGTATTTAACCGGCGCATCGCGTCACGTTATGACCCTACGATCATCAGCTTCATTGAATTGGGATCCGGTTTCAGCTTTCTGACGCTGCTATTACCGGTATACGTATTGGTACAACCAACGCATCAGTTCATTCCGACGCTGACGGACTGGATTTACCTCTTGATATTGGCCTTGGTGTGCACCGTCTGGACCTGGATTCTTTCGCTCAAAGCGCTTCGAAAAGTGTCGGCCTATACCATGGCGCTCGCGCTTAACCTGGAACCGGTCTATGGTATCATTCTGGCCGTACTCTTCGCGAATGAAGGTAAGATTCTCAACAGCGGATTTTATTTCGGCGCTGTCATCATTCTGCTGACGGTCGTATTGCACACGATTTACCGCTACAGAAAATCACGCCGGGCGGAGACGCTGCAAACGTGAGGCAGGTCCTTACCTGATCAACAACCGGTGGATGTAACTGCCTTCCTCGTGGCGAACCCTTAGCAGATAAAGACCCGGAGTCAACTCCGGTAATCTGATCGGATCACCCTCTTCATAACGGATCTGATGGGTTGAATAAACTGCGCGACCCGATACATCGAGGATGCTCAGTTCGAGATCACCCGATAAGCCCGATAAAAAGACACGGTCACTGGCCGGATTAGGATACACCTTGATCACCGCGCCATTCGTATAGGAATCGTTTTCGATCGTTACAGCGAGACATAAATCACCCTCGTGAACGCTTCGGTTTGTAAAACTGATGCCGAGTGTATCGGGCGCAACCGACAAAAATTCCTGATCCGGCGGTGTCATGTGAAGCAACATCAGATTCGCCCCGGCCATCGCAAAAACGAATTGTTCATTCAGATCAGCGCATACGCTCAGTAAGCTGGTATCGGAATGCACCAATGCGGGGGTATAGAGATTCCCGGCATAATAATAGACCGGGTACGTCCAGCTGCCATCCTGCTCGATCAAAAGGTCGGTTGTCGCGTTGCCGCCGAAGGTGAAGACCGGCGCCTTGAACAAGGCTCCTTCCAACACATTGCCATCCTGATCCAGCCGTAAGAGGAATGTCCCGTTGTCATTTACCGTACGGTAACAGTTGCCGGTGAGACAAATCCGCCCGAACCGATCGGTCGCCATGGTTCGGACCTCCAGGTCATAGGCAATCTGATAATAACGTCTCGACCAGATCATTTGGCCGGCAGTATCCAATTTAAACACCACCACTTCGTGTTCGTTTCCGGCAATCGTACTTCCGGAAGCAGCAACGAAGAGGGCGGAATCACCGGAGAGGATGATTTCCACTGGACGCAAGCGTGTGTAAAAACTCCCGTCATCCACCTGCAACATCCGAAGCAGGCTGTCTCGATCCGACCACCATGCCAGTTGACTTTGGAAGCGTGCCATTGCCCGGTTCCCCACCTCGCCGACCGAGACTGTACGACCATCACGCAAGATGGCTGCTGCAGTCAGGGTAAAATCCGTTGAATCGTTTCCACTGGCCGAAGCACGTACTACCTGATCATTCGAATCCAACCGCACCATGGTCATATCAAACGTGAAGTGACCAAGTCCATCCGGAAAATCCCGATATCCGGCTATCAGACAACTTGCCCTACCTCTCCGAAGAACGACCGGTTCGTTGTAACCACCGAAGTCTATAACCAGATTCGACAGCAGACCACCGGAAGTATCCAACCGGGTAACAAATGTCTTGTAACCATTTTGCTGAAGAGTTCCGGCCATCAGCATACCGGTCGTATCAGCCAGGAGCAATCTGGCCCTCGGCGACACTACACCCGAAAGGGCGATATCGCGGCTCCATTCGGCAGCACCATTGTTTCGGACCTTTGACAGTTGCGGAACGAACAAGGTGGAATCGACGAAATTGTGCAGCAGGAAATAACCGCCAGGGCCGGGTTGGATCCGGTATTCCGGAGGGTAATTACCCGGCGATCCTATGTAACGCGCGAAAGGAGCAGCGGGCTGAGCCAACAAGCTGCCGGTGAGACACAGCCAAAATACGATTAAATGGAAACCACTTCGGGCCATCATAAGGCATTAAAGGTAGCTGCGAATCCACTTGATCGATATGACGAAGAGCATAAAAAAATGGCCGGCCAGGTATGCCTGGTCGGCCATTTCGGAAAAATCGGATCGGTCGATTACTTCTTCTCGTCCTTCACCTCTTCAAAATCAACGTCGGTGACTTCACCATCGGCTTTACCTTGTCCGCCGGCTGCCTGGTCAGCTCCGGGAGCTCCTTGCTGCTGACTGGCTTTGTACATCTCTTCAGAGGCAGCCTGCCATGCGTTATTGAGGTTGGCCAAAGCGGTGTCGATCTTACCGAGGTCGCGTTCCTTGTGCGCATCCTTCAGTTCACTGAGTGCGCGCTGGATGTTTTCGCGGTTACCGGAGGAGAGTTTGTCGCCGTATTCCTTGAGCTGCTTTTCTGTCTGGAAGATCAGCGAGTCGGCCTGATTGACTTTCTCCGTTTCTTCCTTCACCTTACGGTCGGCATCCGCGTTAGCTTCCGCTTCCGCTTTCATCTTCTTGATCTCATCGTCGGTGAGACCGGAAGAAGCTTCAATCCGGATGTTCTGCGATTTGCCGGTGGCTTTATCTTTTGCGGTGACATGCAGGATGCCGTTGGCATCAATATCGAAGGTCACTTCGATCTGCGGAACACCGCGGGGAGCCGGAGGAATGCTGTCAAGGTGGAACCTGCCGATGGTGCGGTTGTCGCGGGCCATCGGACGCTCGCCCTGCAGGATGTGGATCTCTACAGACGGTTGATTATCGGAAGCCGTTGAGAAGACTTCGCTTTTCTTGGTCGGAATGGTCGTATTCGACTCGATCAATTTGGTCATCACACCGCCCATGGTTTCGATACCGAGCGACAGTGGGGTCACGTCCAGGAGCAATACGTCTTTCACTTCACCGGTGAGTACAGCGCCCTGGATGGCTGCGCCGATCGCGACCACCTCATCGGGGTTGACACCTTTGTGCGGTTGCTTTCCGAAGAACTTTTCGACGATCTGCTGAATGGCCGGGATACGGGTGGAGCCCCCTACCAGAATGACCTCATCAATCTGGGATGGCTGCAAGCCGGCATCTTCCAACGCCTTTTTGCAGGGGGCCAGCGTACGCTGAATCAGGTCATCGCACAGTTGCTCGAATTTGGCGCGCGACAGGGTCTTCACCAGGTGCTTCGGAATACCGTCGACCGGCATGATGTACGGAAGGTTGATCTCCGTCTGCGCGGAGCTCGACAATTCGATCTTGGCCTTTTCCGCAGCTTCCTTCAGGCGCTGGAGCGCCATCGGGTCCTTGCGCAGGTCGATCCCTTCGTCGTTTTTGAATTCGTCGGCGAGCCAGTCGATGATCTTCTGATCGAAATCGTCGCCTCCCAGGTGGGTATCGCCATTGGTGGATTTCACTTCGAACACACCGTCACCCAGTTCGAGGATCGAGATATCGAACGTTCCACCGCCCAAATCGAAGACGGCGATCTTTTCATCCTTCGCCTGCTTGTCGAGGCCATAAGCCAGAGAAGCCGCGGTCGGCTCGTTGATGATGCGGAGCACCTTCAATCCGGCGATCTCACCGGCCTCTTTGGTTGCCTGACGTTGCGCATCGTTGAAATACGCGGGTACCGTGATGACCGCTTCGGACACTTCGTAACCGAGGTAGTCCTCCGCCGTCTTTTTCATTTTCTGCAGTACGATCGCCGAGATCTCCTGCGGTGTATACAGTCGGTCCGTGATCTTGACGCGCGGGGTATTGTTATCGCCCTTTACGACATCATAGGGAACACGTTCCTTCTCTTTGGTAGTCCGGTCAAAGGTCTCTCCCATGAAACGTTTGATCGAATAAACGGTGTTGCGCGGATTGGTGATGGCCTGACGTTTGGCGGGATCACCGACCTTACGCTCGCCATTGTCGAGGAATGCGACGACTGACGGGGTGGTCCGGCGCCCTTCGCTGTTTGGAATTACGATCGGCTCGTTGCCTTCCATGACAGCCACACAGGAGTTGGTGGTACCCAGGTCAATGCCTATTACTTTTCTCATGATGATTGGATTTTCAGGATGTGGTGCGTAATGCGCTCCCCGAAAGTCAATCATAGTGCCAGTCAAAAATCTGGCGAAAAAGTGGCAGAACTGGAATAAATGGCGCTTTTTAGGTCAAAAATGACCTGACAAAGCGGCATTAAAAGCTGAAATTCAAATCGCGCGTATAGGCACTTGTATCGAATGCCGCGAGGGAATTGGCCGTGAGGTTACGGTACTCCTGCTGTAACAAACGGCTGCTGAACAAGCCCAGGCCGTTCTCAACCGTCGTAAAACTCGGCCGGTCCTGAACGACGCCCGTATTGGCCGGATTAACCAATTGCTGGTAGGTATAGACGTCTTCCGTGGCGGAATAAAAACGGAACTCAATGGCACCCAGCCCAACCGTCAGGGTATCGAGTTTACGGGTGACGCCGGCCTTCACCGGTATCTGCGAGCCTATGATCCGGTAAAAGTCCTGACGCTGGTAAACGAATTCCACCTGCTCACCCGTTTGGGTTGCCAATTGGTCCGGGAATAACCAGTCTGCCGTATGACGGGTGACTGCGCCCAACGAATCTATTTCGATATAACGAAAGCGCATGATGAGGCCGAACAATCGCCCATTGTCACCACCCTTGATGCGCGGCCTTGTTTCACCAAAGGCGGAGAAATCAACTACCGGGACAGTGGGAGATGGATTGAACACCTGCATGCTGCCAACGATCCGTGTGGTCGAGCTGGCTTCCACGCCGGTTTCCGTATTGCGCGCAACGATGCGATAAAGCGAACCATCGGTCAGTATCCGCTGGTTGGTCGTATAGATCACCTGATAGGGTGCCGCGAAGACCCCGTTCTCCTTCGGGATCGTATCAATACGCGTCATCGGATAGGTATTGACCACCACGCCATTGGACAACCGTTCCAATCGAACATCCAGCACATTGGCATAGTTGATGGAATCGGACTGCTGGGCCATTTGAAGTGTATTCCCTTCGCCCAGGAAGGCCTTGGAAATCCGAACGTATTGATTGGTCGCGTTGGGATCCAATAAGCCGTAGAGGACCATGGTTTCCTTGTAGTCGGCGGTCAGGTCGATTTCCTCGGAACAAGAGGCCAGTGTCAGGGCAGCGAAAAGGAAGAGGAGAGACTTTTTCATTCTTCGCAAAACTACCGTTTTTCATGGAACAGGAAATGAATTCGTAGGTTTGTAGCATGCGCTACCGGCTCTTTTACATGGCCATGACGGTTACCGCATTAACATACCGCTTTACGATCGCGGATGTTAATGGCCAAAAGGTCCGTCTGGATTTTCCCAAGACCTTCTTCCGCGATGATTTTGTCTCGGATAGCGGCCACTGGAAGGAATTGTCGAATGCCAGCAACTTACTGTTGCTCCAAAAAGGCGAGTACATCCTTCAGCGGAAGTCGAGTGGCTCCTACTCTTCTTTCCCATCGCTTAAAAACATCCAGGCTCCGTTCAGCCTGACCGCATCGCTGCGGATCGATGACGGTACCGATCCGGAGTCGGGTATCGGACTGATCTTTATGGCACAGCCTTCCGGTAACGGCGGATTCACCCTCGAATTGAATGCACGAAAGGAATACCGCATCCGACAACTGGTCGGGGTCAGCTATCGGTTGTTAACGGGCGATAACCGCAACCTGGGATGGACAAAGTGCGAATGGCTAAACGGGAAAAGCACCTGGAATACCATTCAGGTACGCACGGCAGACCGCAATTATGATGTCTATATTAACGGTCAGTTCGTTACCTCGTTTTCCGAACCGCAATACTTCGGCGGGGATTTCGGAATAGCGATCGGGCCGAACTCCAGCGGTCGCGTCGACTGGATCGATGTGCGCACACCGGACCAGAGCGAAGAACCGATCATCGTCTTACCAGTGGCCGCCGACGACCCAATCCGACTGCAGGAAGAGCTGGCGCGCCTGAAAAAGGAGAACCAGGCGCTGCGCGACTCCCTTCAGCGTTGCCGACAAGCTAAACCGGTCATCAAGAAACCGCTCAACAACGGTCACCAGGAATAACACCCTCCCCCCATGTCTTCAGCACAATCTTCCGAAGAAAAAAAGATCACTACACACGTCCTGCAGGAAATGAAGCGCCGGGGAGAAAAAATCTCGATGCTGACTGCCTACGACTATTCCATGGCGCGCATCATCGACGCAGCCGGGATCGATGTGGTGCTGGTAGGCGATTCCGCCTCGAACGTCATGGCAGGCTACGAGACCACCCTGCCCATCACGCTCAACGAGATGATCTATCACGCGGCCTCGGTGGTTCGTGCCGTCAGCCGGGCTTTGGTAGTCGTCGACCTCCCCTTCGGATCCTATCAGGGAAATTCGAAGGAAGCCCTCAACTCTTCGATCCGCATCATGAAGGAATCCGGCGCACATGCCGTGAAGCTGGAAGGCGGTCGTGAAGTGAAAGAAAGCATCGAACGCATCCTGACGGCGGGTGTGCCCGTGATGGGCCACCTGGGACTGACCCCACAGTCCATTTACAAATTCGGCACCTACGTCGTGCGGGCCAAGGAAGATACCGAGGCTCAACGGCTCATCGAAGACGCGCACATCCTGGCCGAATCGGGCTGCTTTGCCATCGTGCTTGAAAAGATACCTGCTCAACTCGCGGCGCGTGTGGCAGCCGAGGTGAAAATTCCGATCATCGGTATCGGTGCCGGAGCCGGTGTGGACGGACAGGTCCTGGTCCTGCACGATATGCTGGGTATCACCCACGAGTTCAGTCCGCGATTCCTCCGCCGATACATGAACCTGTACGACGATATCAAAGCAGCCACCGAGCGCTACATCAGCGATGTAAAGTCGAAGGATTTCCCGAACAAGCATGAGCAGTACTGAGCGTACAGGACTTCCGGAGATCCTCTACGAAGACAATCACCTGATCGCGGTCAACAAACGCCCCGGCGACATTGTACAAGGCGACAAGACCGGCGACGCGCCGTTGGGCGATCTGCTCAAAGCCTACATCAAGGAGAAATACAAGAAGCCCGGAGAGGTCTTCCTGGGGGTTGTGCATCGGCTGGACAGGCCGGTGAGTGGTGTTGTGGTTTTTGCTCGCACCTCCAAGGCCCTGGCCAGGATGAATGAACTCTTCCGGGAACGCCGTACCCAAAAAACCTACTGGGCGGTGGTTCGTACCGCACCACCGCAAGCTTCCGGCTCCTTGATACATTATCTGAAGAAAGACGAGAAAAACAACAAGAGCCGCGCCTACGCGCAAGAGGTTCCGGGTTCGTCGCGAGCCTGGCTGGATTACCGGCTACTCGGAAAATCCGACCACTATTACTTGCTGGAAGTTTTACCGCATACCGGAAGGCACCATCAGATCCGAGTCCAGCTTTCAACCATGGGATGTCCGATAAAAGGTGACGTCAAGTACGGCGCTGAGCGAACCAATGAGAACGGCTCGATCCATCTCCATGCCCGCCGGTTGGTATTCCTGCACCCGGTAAAAAAGGAAGAGATCGTCCTCACCGCTCAGCCGCCCGACGATGCTGTCTGGAATTATTTCAGCAGGTCGCTGAGCGAAGAAAGCTGAACGTGGCTGCCTGAATTATTTTGACAGATACATCGAATTGACCTCGTCGAATGCCGGCAAATCGTTGTGATGCCACATGGCCGCAACTGTACCCTTTTTCAATAATAGTAGGCCGGGGTTCGAACGTATCATGGTCTTCAGGGTAGTTCCATCCGTGAAATAATATTCGAAAGCCGAATGGTGCTTTTTCTTGAAGGCATCAACCGTAGCAGGTGCGCTGGACGTGAGCCCGATGAACTCCACGCCTGCTTTCTGAGACAAGGCGACAAAATCGTTGATCCTGCTCTGAGCGTCTTCATCGGATTTCTCCAGGTCATATGCGACCAGCAGGAAGACACGGTCCATGCTCAGCACATCCGCTGTCACGTCGGTTCCATCCGCTGAAACAATGGAGAAATCATGGATCGGCGCCTTGTCACCTTCGCGGATGACCTTGTCGGTCCGGTCAACAAACTTGTAGGTGCTGTCGATTCCGCTGATCTGATCCATGGACAGTTCCATCCTTTTCCCGTCCTTCTCATAAATGAAGACCATGACCACGCTATCGGTTACTGCGTTGGGCGGGAGTTTCATGCCTTCCGGAATGCTCTTCCCGATCGCGTAAGGACGGAAATCGATCATGGGCAGGTGCCGGTAACAGTAGATGGAAAAAGTGAGGGAAGCAACAAAGCCGGCATATGCCAGCCAGGTAGAACCACTCTCACCAAACAAGGGCTTGATTTCATTCCGTTTGATGAAGATGAACAGAATCAAGACGAAGAGAATGACATCCTTCATGAACGACTCGAACGGCTTGAGGTGCAATGCGTCACCGAAACAACCGCAGTCCTTGACGACGTCGAACTTCCAGGAATAGAACGTCAGGAACGTAAAGAAGACGATCATGAGCAGCAGCGACCATGCGGTGAATCGCATTTTCGCGCCTAGCAGCAACGCGACACCCAGACCGATCTCAAACGCGCAAATGCCGATGGCCAGTGCCAACGAAACCGCGCTCAGCCAGGGCATATGAAAGACCTGGAAGTACTCGTCGAGCTTGTAGGAGAAGCCCAAAGGGTCATTCGCCTTGATGAACCCGGAGATGATGAAAAGAATGCCGACGAAGACGCGGGAGATCTGGGCCAGTACTTTCATGATCGGTGATTGCTATAGTTGAATCGATGAATGGATATGCAACAGTGATCAGGCCGGCTCCGCCAGTTTGATCATGGCGAACACGGCGTAGTTGATGATGTCGTGGTAATTCGCGGCGATGCCTTCCGAGATGAGGGTTTGTCCCCGATTGTCTTCGATCTGCTTGATGCGCAAGAGCTTCATCAAAATCAGGTCGGTCATGGAACTGGTTCGCATTCCCCGCCAGGCTTCGCCGTAGTCGTGGTTCTTGTCTTCCATCAGCCGCTTGGCTGTCCGTACCTGTTCATCGAACCGCTTCACCACATCCTGTTCAAGCATGTTGGTCTCATCATTGACCCCCAGTTCCAATTGGATCAGCGCGATGACCGCGTAATTGATGATACCGATGAACTCCTGGTCAATGCCGTCATCGACCCGTTGCGTACCTTTTTCCTCGATACTGCGGATGCGTTGCGCCTTGATGAAGATCTGGTCCGTGATGGATGGAACCCGCAGGATCCGCCAGGCGGTCCCGTAGTCTTTCATCTTCTTCAGAAAAATATCTTTGCAACGAGCAACGACCGCGTCGTACTGCCGGGAGGTTTCTGTGATCATCGGCTTTCCGGTAGTTCGGTGAACTGAGTTGGGGACTAAAGACTCAACCTTCGTCAATGTATTGATTATCAATAATTTATAACTAACTCGTGAATACGAAGATAAGGCTTAAACGATGAAGTACCGGTTAAACGTCTCCGGAAGGCTTTTAGAATTATCAACACCGGTGGTCATGGGGATTGTGAACCTGACACCGGACTCCTTCCACCTTGCCAGCCGGGTAAGTGAACAGGAAGCGATCCTGGACTTGGTCGGGCGGCACCTGCGTGAAGGGGTGGCCATCCTGGACCTTGGCGCGCAATCTACCCGACCGGGAGCCGACCTGCTCGATGCCGAGACCGAGTGGTCCCGCCTCTCCCCTGGTCTGGAACTGATTCGCGGAAATTTCCCCGAAGCGATCCTGTCCATCGATACCTTTTACGCTTCAGTCGCGGAGCGCGCCGTTGCTAAGGGAGCCGATATAATCAACGATGTTTCCGGAGGCCAACTGGACGCGGCCATGTTCTCCACCATCGGTCGTCTTAAGGTTCCCTATGTGCTCATGCACATGCAAGGCACACCGAAGTCGATGCAACGATCACCCGAATACCGGGATGTTACAGCAGAAGTCATCCGCCACCTTGCAGAAGGCATCGACCGGCTCCGGCAATCGGGAGTTCCGGATGTGATCGTTGACCCGGGTTTCGGTTTCGGCAAAGACCTCTCGCATAATTACACCTTGCTTCGGAATCTGGACGCGTTTCGCGTGCTGGACGCGCCTTTACTGGTGGGGCTCTCCCGAAAAAGTATGGTAAACAAGGTCCTGGGCACCACTGCGGAGCAGGCGCTGAACGGCACGACTGTTCTGAATACGCTGGCATTGACCGGAGGCGCGAAGATCCTGCGGGTGCACGATGTCCGAGAAGCGGTTGAAGCGATCCGTCTATTCGAGCGCTACTGTTCACCGGCTGGCGCCTGAACCGAACGGTTCATAACACTTCCGGTAGTCGAATTCCGATTCCGTAATAATTCCGAAATTCGTTCAGCGCCATGGACCTTTTCAAGATCGGCTTTCTGACCGTCCGCCTGATCGACCTGATCGATATCGGGATCGTGACTTTTTTACTGTACAAACTCTACCATCTGCTGCGCGGCGGTGTCGCCATCAACATCTTCATCGGATTGCTGACGGTATATGCCTTGTACTGGATCTGTGTGAAGGTGCTCAACATGGAACTGCTGGGAACGATCCTGGGACAATTCATCAGCCTCGGATTCATCGCGCTGATCATCGTCTTCCAACAGGAGATACGCCGCTCCCTCGTCGTCTTCGGCACGAATAACATCAT
>ERZ724521.687-NODE-687-length-15277-cov-3.156944_pt1 | contig 15277 bp, 10 predicted proteins | sample MGYA00376054_ERZ724521 | MGnify/ENA primary metagenome ERZ724521 (study PRJEB28724, sample SAMN07190883) | activated sludge metagenome | isolation source: activated sludge of sewage treatment plant in Hong Hong | place: Hong Kong | collected 2016-03-17 ... | reverse complement strand
CACATGATCCGGAACGCTACCCTCGCCATCCTGCTGATGCTGTTGGGCGCCCTTCCGGCGAGCGCCACCCACATGAGCGGTGGTGAGATCTACTGGGACTGCATCGGTCCCAACCAATACCGCATCACGCTCATCGTCTATCGGGACTGCGCCGGTATCCAACTGGACAACAACTACGATCTGGAGATCACCAGCCCCTGCGGCAATCATACCCTCAACGTGACCACACCGGGCGGCGTGGAACTGAGCCAGCTCTGCGACCAGGAGCTGCCGAACAGCACCTGCAACGGCGGCAACCTGCCGGGCATCCAGGAGTACCGCTACACCGGGGTGATCACGTTGCCCCCGTGCGACAGCTGGCACATCAGCTGGACGGAGATCTACCGCAACAACGCCATCGCCAACCTGACCGCACCCGGTACCCGGGAGATGTACATCGAGGCGGTGATGAACAACCAGCTGGCCCCGTGCAACGATTCGCCCACCTTCACCAACACGGCCATCCCGTACATCTGTCTGGGCTACCCCATCTCCTACAGCTATGGGGCCGCCGACCTCGAAGGCGACTCCCTGAGCTACTCGCTGATCGACGCACGCATGGCCAACGGGGTGAACATCCCCTACGTGGCACCCTTTTCAGGCGCACAGCCCATCACGGGCCTGACGCTCGATCCCGTAACGGGTCTGGTACAGTTCACGCTCAACCAGGCCGGCAACTGGGTGGTGGTGGTGCTGGTGACGATCTACGATGACCAGGGCAACGTGATCGGCTCAGTGATGCGGGACATGCAATTCATCGCCTATCCCTGCGCCAACGTGCCGCCGGACCCCACCACGGGCACGGTCTCCACGCTGACGGGCGGAGCGATACAGACGGCTCCGTACGCGGTGCAGGTGTGCGAGAGCGGCGACTTCTGCTTCGACATGGTGATCAGCGACCCGAACACCACCAATGCCCTGGAGGCCACGAGCAACATCGCCAACAACCTGCCCGGGGCCACCTTCTCCTACACGGGTACCAACCCGATCACCTGCCACGTCTGCTGGAACGCCGGCCCGGGCACCTCCGGCTTCTACCCCTTCATCGTCAACGTGAACGATGGCGCCTGCCCGATCGTGGCCTTCCAGACCTATGTGTACGCCATCACCGTGATCGATGGGGTGTTCATCGATGTGGACGCGACGAACGCGAGCTGCGCGAACCAGAACGACGGCACCGCCACGGTGAACGTGACGGAAGGGACCGGCCCCTATCAGTACAGCTGGGCCACGGTCGGCGCCACCGGGCCCACCATCACCGCCGGACCGGGGAGCTACCCGGTACAGGTGACCGATGCCAACGGCTGCGTGAGCGCACCGGCGACCGCGGTGATCGGCGCCCCGGCCCCGCCCACCGCCAATGCCGGGAATGACATCGTGGCCTGCCCCGGCAGCTGGCCGCTGGCGCTGCAAGGTTCCACCACCAATGCCACCAGTTCCACCTGGTCGGGCGGTGCCGGCACCTTCACGGGAACCTTCCCGAACATGAGCTACACGCCCAGCGCGGCCGAGATCGCCGCTGGTGCCGCTGACCTGACACTGACCGCTTCAAGCGGGAACGGCTGCCCCAGCGCCACGGACCAGGTGCACATCAGCATCAGCAATGCCCTTACCGGCCTTGCCGTGCAGGCCACCGATGCCACATGCTTCGGCACCCTCAGCGGCAGCGCGACCGTGGCGCCGGCCAACACCGGGCTCAGCTACCTCTGGAGCCCTGGCGGCCAGACCACCGCCACCGCCACCGGGCTTGGCGCAGGCAATTACACGGTGACAGTGACGGATGCGCTCAACTGCAGCACGCAATTGAGCACCACCATCGCGGGGCCCCCGGCACTGGCCATCGGCGCTGTGAACAGCACCGCCGAGAGCTGCGCGGGCAGCGCCAACGGCACCCTGAGCCCCGTGGTATCGGGCGGCACCGCCCCGTACAGCTACCAGTGGTCGAACGGCGCCACGAGCGCGAGCATCACTGCGGGAGCAGGCACGTACACGGTGCAGGTGACCGATGCGAACGGTTGCGCGCCCGTGCAGGCCCAAGGCACCATCGTTGCCGCGGCCCAGCCGAACCAGGCGAACGCCGGTCCCGACCAGGTGGTGTGCATGAACGACCTGCCCGTGGTGCTTTCGGGCTCGGTGACCAACGCCACCGGAGGATCCTGGAGCGGCGGATCGGGCACCATCGCGGGTAACGGGCTGAACGCCCAGTACAGTCCCACGGCGGCGGAGCTGGCCACCGGCCAGGTGACCTTGGTGCTCACGACCACGGGCAACACCGGCTGCCCGCCGGACGCGGACACCGTACTGGTGACCCTGGGCAACAGCTTCCTGAACGCTGGTATCGGCGCCACACCGGCGCTCTGCCAGGGTGGTGCCACCGGCACGGCCTCCTTCACCCCTGCCCTCCCCGGCCTCAGCTACAGCTGGAGCCCGAGCGGCCAGACCACACCCACGGCCATCGGCCTGCCCGCCGGTCTTCACCAGGTCACCGTGATTGATGCCTTGGGCTGTGATACCACCATGGCGGTCACCATCACCCAGCCGCCGGCCTTGGCGGTGGCGTCGGTGCAAGGCGCCGATCCCACTTGCGCCGGGCAGGCGAACGGCACCGCGAGCGCCACGGCCATCGGTGGCACCCCGGGCTACAGCTATCAGTGGAGCGCCAATGCCGGGTCGCAGACCTCGTCCATGGCCACCGGGCTCGGCACCGGCAGCTATGTGGTGGTGGTCACGGATGCCAATGGGTGCACGGCCCAGGGTTCCGTTGCGCTCACCGCGCCGCCCCCCATCACCCTTGCCGCCCAAGTACCGGATACCGTGTGCGTGAACGCGCCGGTGCAATTGACCGCACAGGCCGCCGGCGGAGATGGCAACCTCACGATCAACTGGGCCGGCATCGGTTCCGGCACCTCGGTGGTGTACTCCTTCCCCACCTCGCAAAGCGTGGTGGTCACCGTGTCCGATGGACAGGGCTGCGCAGGCCCGACCCTCACCTTGCCGGTGCATGTGCTGGACCTGAGCACGGCGGCCCTGGTCACCTACGGCGATACCACCGTGTGCGCAGGCGGGGTGGCCCAAGTGGGTGCACAGGTGGTGGGCTACAATGCAGCCCTGAGCTATGTGTGGTCCCAGCTCGGGCAGACGGGCACGGGGCCCTACGCGGTGCCGGTGACCGGCAGCCAGACCTTGAACGTGAGCGCCACGAACAGCTGCGGCCAGGTCTTGCAGGGCCAGGTGCACCTGGTGCTGGAAACCCCGCCGCTGATCACCCTGCCTGCCGTGTTGGGGGTGGGTTGTGCTCCGCTCACCGTCCAATTCCCGGACAGCCTGACCACGGAGAACGTGACCTGGCTGTGGAACATGGGTGACGGCACCACCTCCTCGGCACCTGCACCGGAACATACGTATGGCCCTGGTACGTATACGGTCAGTCTTACCGTGACCACACCGGCCGGTTGCAGTGCCAACGCCTTGAACACGTCCACCATCACCGCCTACGCTCCCCCGGTGGCGGCGTTCAGCGCCAGCACCTACAGCACGGACATGAACGCGCCCACCATCCAGTTCACCGACGAGAGCACCGGGGCCATCAACGGCTACAGCTGGAGCTTCGGTGACGGTGGCACGAGCTCGGACCAGCATCCGGAGCACACGTGGACGGACATCGGGCTCTTCGACGTGGAACTCACCGTGCAGGATGTGAACGGGTGCACCGCCACCGCCACGCAACAAGTCGAACTGCTGCCGGTGTACGACATCGTGATCCCGAACGCGTTCACGCCGAACACCGGTGGCGGTGGCGGCGGCGGGTACGACCCCAACGACCTGAGCAACGATGTCTTCTACCCCTTCGTGCGCTTCGTGAAGGACTTCCGCATGCGCATCTGGAACCGCTGGGGTGAGCTGGTGTTCGAGAGCGATGACGTGATGCGCGGATGGGACGGCTACTACCGCGGCCAGTTGAGCCAGCAGGACGTGTACGTGTATCGCATGGAGGTACGCTTCGTGGACGACCGCACCGCAGAGCGCACCGGTGACCTAACCCTGCTCCGATGAACCTCACTACCCGGAGCACATACGGCCGTCGGCGGCCCAAGGCCAAGGCAGCGTTCCTGCGCTTGTTGCTTGCTGCCGCCATCCTCGCACCGGCATTGGCGGTGGCGCAGGACCCCCAGTTCAGCCAGTTCTACGCATCGCCGCTGTACCTCAACCCGGCGCTCACCGGCAACACGTTCCAGGACCGCATCATCCTCAATTACCGCAAGCAGTGGATGGGCATCGCGCCGGGCTATGAGACCTACGCGGTCTCCTACGACCACAACGCGAGCAAGAGCCACAGCGGCATCGGTGGCATGGTGCTGCGCGACAAGGCCGGAACGAACGGCCTCGCCTTCACCCATGCCGGTTTCAACTACAGCTTCGAGGCGCGCATCGACCATAAGCACGCCATCCGTTTTGGGACGCGTCTTGGCTACACCCTGCGCGACATCGACCGCAGCAGATTCGTCTTTGCCGATCAGGTGATCCGTGAGTCGCCCACTAGTGTGGAGGGCATGCTCATCGACCGGGTCTCCTACTTCGATGGAAGTGCCGGTGTGCTCTACTTCAGCGAGGCGTTCTGGTTCGGGGCCTCCTTCAATCACCTGAACCGGCCCCAGCAGAGCCTGGTGGATGGTGGGGATACACGCCTGCCCGTGCGCACCAGCGTGCACACCGGCTATCGCGTCGCCACGGACGGCCAGCGGCTGCGCCGCTCCCAGAGCTACCTCACCGTGGCCGCCCATTACAAGGCCCAGCAGGATTGGGACCAGCTCGACCTCGGGGCCTACTTCGATCACCGCCGGTTGTTGGCCGGCCTGTGGTACCGGGGCCTGCCTGCGCTGAAGGCCTATGCACCCGGGTACCCCAACGATGAATCGCTGATCGGGATGATCGGCTTCGAAACGGAGCAGCAGCTGCGCGTGGTCTACAGCTACGACCTTACCGTGAGCCAGCTGAGCTTGCGCAGTGGTGGCTCGCACGAGCTGAGCCTGATCTACGAATGGCCCAAGCGCGGCAAGAACAAGAAGTGGAAAGCCGTGCCCTGTCCGAAGTTCTGATCGCGCCCTAGGCTTTCACCGCCACCGGGGCGTAGACCCGGGCCACCACGGCCAATGCGCGGTCCACATCCGCACGGGTGGTGTACCGGCTGAAGGAGAAGCGCACATTGGCCCCGTCGCGACCGGGGTGCAGGTGGCCGATGACGTGGCTGCCCTTGTTGCTGCCGCTACTGCAGGCACTTCCGCCGCTGCAGGCGATGCCCTCGATGTCCATGTTGTAGATGAGCATCTCGCTGCGCCCATCCTCCGGGAAGTGCACGTTCAGCACCGTGTACAGGCTGTTCTCCGACGTATCGCCGTTGAAACTGAGCCCGGGAACGAGCTCGCTGAGGCGCTTCCGCATGTACTGCTTCAGCCCGCTCACATGCTGCTGGTGCTCCTCCAGCCCATCATAGGCCAGTTCCATGGCCTTGGCCAGGCCCACGATGCCATAGACGTTCTCGGTGCCCGCCCGCATGTTCCGCTCCTGCGAACCACCGAGGATCATCGGCCTCAAGGTGGCGCCGTTGCGCATGTAGAGGAAACCAACCCCTTTGGGACCGTGGAACTTGTGCGCGGCGCAGGTGATGAAGTCCACGGGCAATGACTGGAGGTCGAAGCGGTAGTGCCCCATGGTCTGCACCGTGTCGCTGTGGAACAGTGCGCCATACTTCCTGCAAAGGGCACCAATGGCCTGGAGGTCGATGCGTGTGCCGATCTCGTTGTTGGCATGCATCAGGCTGACCAACGCCTTGGGATGGGCCTTCAACAGCTCCTCCAGGTGGTCGAGGTCCGGCTGGCCATCGGCATGCAACCGGAGCCAGTGCACGCCTGCACGCCCATCCCGTTCCAAGGCCTGCGCCACATACTCCACCGCATGGTGCTCGATCGGCGAGGTGATCACGTGCTCCACCCCCAGGTCGCGCACACTGCCGAAGATGGCCATATTGTCCGCCTCGGTGCCCCCGCTGGTGAAGATGATCTCGCCCGGGGCGCAGTTCAGCAGCCGTGCCACCGTGCGGCGGGCCTGCTCCACCCCCGCGCGCGTGGTACGCCCGAAGCTGTGGATGGCGCTCGGGTTGCCATGATGCTCGCGCATGAACGGCAGCATGGCCTCCAACACTTCAGGGGCCATCGGGGTGGTGGCGGCGTTATCGAGGTAGGTCCTGGTCATCTGCCCATGTGCCCACGAGCGTATATGCCCGTGGAGATCGAAGGCGGCGAAGTTACCGGGCCGCAGTGGTGGAAGCCGCCAGTTCCCCCAGTTCGCTCAGGATCCTTCCGGCCAGCGCATCCGCCTGGGCCATGGTGGGCGCCTCGGCGTACACGCGGATGATCGGTTCGGTGTTGCTGCGGCGCAGGTGCACCCAGGTGTTCCCGAACTCGATCCGGAGCCCGTCCACCGTGCTGTGGGACTCGGCCTTGTATCGCTCCTGCATGGCGTTCACGATGCCCTGCACGTCCATACCGGGCTTCAGCTCGATCTTGTTCTTGCTGATGAAATAGTCCGGGTAGCTGCGGCGCAGCTCCAGGCAGGTGCCGCCGCGTTTCGCCAGCAGCGTAAGGAAGAGGGCGATGCCGGCGAGCGCATCACGGCCGTAATGCAGTTCGCTGAGGATCACGCCGCCATTGCCCTCACCGCCGATGGGGGCGTTCACCTGGCGCATCAGCTCCACCACGTTCACCTCGCCCACCGCGCTGGCGTGGCGCTTGCGGCCATGGCGCTCCGCGATGTCGTTCAGCGCACGCGTGCTGCTGAGGTTGCTTACGGTATCGCCGGGCCGGTTGGCGAGCACATGGTCCGCGCAGGCCACCAGGGTGTACTCCTCGCCGAAGAGGCTGCCGTCCTCGCACACCAGCGCCAGGCGGTCCACATCTGGATCCACGCTGATGCCGAGGTGGGCCTTCTGCTTCACCACCTCGGCGCAGAGGTCGGTGAGGTGCTCGGGCAGGGGCTCGGGGTTGTGCGGGAAATGGCCGGTGGGCTCGCAGTACAGCTTCACCACCTCCACGCCGAGCGCTTCCAGCAACATCGGCACGGCCACGCCGCCCACGCTGTTCACCGCATCCACCACCACCTTGAACTTGCGCGCGGCCACCGCTCGGGTGTCCACCAGGTCGAGCTTCAGGATGGCATGGCTGTGCTTTTCCGTCCAGGTCGAGTTCTGGCGCACCTGGCCCAGTTCGTCCACCCCGGCGTACGCGAAGCTCCCGGCCTCGGCGATCCGCAGCACCTCGGCGCCATCGGCCGCGCTGATGAACTCCCCCGCCGCGTTCAGCAGCTTCAGCGCGTTCCATTGCTTGGGATTGTGACTGGCCGTGAGGATGATGCCCGCATCGGCACCTTCGCCGGGCACGGCCATCTCCACCGTGGGCGTGGTGGCCAGGCCCAGGTCGATCACTTCGAACCCGAGGCCGACCAGGGTGCCCCGCACGAGGTCGGCCACCATGGGGCCGCTGAGCCGCGCATCGCGACCGAGCACGCAGGTGGGCCGGGGTTTGCCGCTGCGTTGCTTCATCAGCGAACCGAAGGCTGCGGTGAAACGCACCACATCGATGGGGGTCAGGTTCTCGCCCGCGGCCCCGCCGATGGTGCCACGGATACCGGAAATGCTCTTGATCAGGGTCATGGTGACGACAGTTCCTCCGGGGCACGTGTTCCTGTCTCGTGTCCTGGGGCCGGCGAAAGTACCCTGTCCGTTGATGGCCAGCGGCTTGCTTCGGCGCACGATCGGTTGTTGACATCCCTGGCCGGAGGCGATGAACATGTGGCCGCAGGCGGTTCCGTACCTTCGCAGGGCTTCGCCGGTCGGTCACCCTTGGTTGCCGGATCGGCAGTACCCACCCACCTCGTTCCCCCATGTACGATGGCCTACGCCCCTCCCAGGACCCCAGCGATGAGCAGCTGGCCTGTGTGAGGCGCTACGAGCAGCTTTCGCGGGATGGCCGGACCGGTTTCTTCGATGTGTCCGAGTTCGAGCTGATCATCGATCACTACCTGGCCAACAGCGAGGCGCGGAAAGCGCAGGGAGCACTGGAGCTCGCCCGGCTCCAACATCCGGGGAGCGTGGAGATCGCCTTCTGCGAGGCCCTGGTGCACATGGCCATGGGGCGGCTGAACCGCGCCTTGGAGATCCTGGACGCCCTGGAGAAGGTGGAGCCTTACAACGTGGACATCCAGACCCACAAGGCGAGCATCTACAGCCAGCAGCGCAATTACCGGCGTGCCGTGGAGCATTACCGCCGGGCGCTGGCATTAGCGGAGGAAGGGTTGGACGAGATCTTCCTGGACCTCGCCTTTGAGCATGAGAGCCTGGAGGAGTACGAGGAGGCCATTGATTGCCTGAAGCGTGCCGCGGAGGAGAATCCGGAGAACGAGGCGGTGCTGCACGAACTGGCCTATTGCTACGACCTGGCCGGGGCCGATGAGGCCTCGGTGGCCCACTTCCAGGCCTTTGTGAGCGAACAACCGTACAGCGCGGTGGGCTGGTTCTGCCTCGGCAACGTGCTCAGCAAACTGCAGCGTTACGAGGAGAGCAATGAAGCGCTCGATCTGGCCCTGGCCATCGATGAGCGCTTCACGAGCGCCTACTTCAGCCGTGCGCGCAACATGCTGCTGAACGGTCAGTACGAGGCGGCCATCGCCCTGTACGAGGAGACCCTGGCCTTCGATGGTCCCCAGGCCATCACCTTCAGCTTCATCGGCGAGTGCTACGAGAAGATGGAGCGGTACGAACAGGCCCTGATCAGCTACGACCAGAGCATCCACCTGGATCCCTCGTGGGTGGACGCGTGGATCGGTCGCGGCGTGGTGAAGGACATCCTGAACCGCCTGCCCGAGGCCGTGCGCGACCTGGAGAACGCCACGCGCATCGCCCCGGACAATCCGGACTGCTGGTACTACTTCGCCAACGCCCTCGCGCGCAGCGAGCGCTACGACGAGGCCTTCGCCGCCTATGACCGCCTGCACAGCATCGAACCCGGAAACCTCGACGGCTGGAACGACCACGCCGACCTGCTGCTGAAGTTGAAAGGACCGGAGGCTGCACTGGCCAAGTACCGCGAAGGTGAACTGGTGCACAAGATCGAACCGCGCTACAAGTACCGGCTGGCCAGCTACCTGCTGCAGTCCGGACGCGAGCAACAAGGGCTGGTGGAACTGGAGGAGGCGCTCCATGCCGACCATGCCGCGCACACCGCATTCACGGAACATTACGCCGCCGCCTTGAACATGCCCCAGGTGATCCATCTCCTGGAGCTCTACCGGAAATGAACTACACCCTCCCCCACATCCCCGTGCGCCCCACCAAACCGCGCGAGGAGGGATTGACCATGGTGATGGACAAGGGGCTCAGCCTGCGACAGGCGGAGGACCTTGTGGACGCCAGCGGGCACTTGGTGGACCTCGTCAAGATCGGCTTCGGCACCAGCTACGTCACGCCACGGCTGAAGGAGAAGATCGCGTTCTATCGGAAGAACGGCATCCGCGTGTACCTCGGCGGCACCCTGTTCGAGGCCTTCATCGCACGCGGCATGTTCAAGGATTACCGGAAGCTGCTGGCCACGCTGGACCTGGACACGGCGGAGGTGAGCGATGGGTCGATCAACCTGGCGCACGATGAGAAGTGCCGGTTCATCAACACGCTCGCGCGGGACCTCACCGTGCTGAGCGAGGTGGGCAGCAAGGAGAGCGGCATCCTCATCAGCCCGCAGAAGTGGGTGCGCATGATGCGCGCTGAACTGGACGCGGGGAGCTGGAAGGTGATCGCCGAGGCGCGTGAGAGCGGAACGGTGGGCATCTATCGCCCCAGTGGACACGCGCACACCACCTTGGTGAACCGGATCCTGGCGAAAGTGCCGGCGAAGGACATCCTCTGGGAGGCGCCCATGAAGGCCCAGCAGACCTGGTTCATCAAGCAGATCGGTCCCAACGTGAACCTGGGCAACGTGCCGCCCGAAGAGGTGATCCCGTTGGAGACCCTGCGCCTCGGTCTGCGTGGCGACACCTTCTTCGACCACCTGCCCGAGGAGGTGGCCGCCAAGCTGCGCCAAGTGAACGAAAGTGAACAGACACCGACGTCATGAAGGAGATCAGTGCTCACGAACTGAAGCGCATGCAGGATGCGCATGAACGTTTTCTGCTGATCGATGTGCGGGAGCCCTACGAGGCGGAGCGCTGCAACATCGGTGGCAAGCTGATCCCCATGGGCGAAGTGGTGGACCGCATCGCGGAGATCCCGAAGGACCTACCCGTGGTGGTGCACTGCCGCAGTGGCGCCCGCAGCGCGGCCGTGATCAATGCCCTGAGCTCCCGATATGGCTACACCAACCTGATCAACCTGAAGGGCGGCATCCTCGGCTACGGCAAGGACGTGGACGATGCGATGACGTGTGATTGAGTGCTTTGGTGCGGGAGTCCGGGAGTCTGAGAGTCCTGGCGTCGTGAGTCGTGAGCCGGTCAGTCGACTCACGACTCAAGGACTCCGATTCACCGAAGTGCGTTCCGGTCATTCATTCGGCTCCGGCCGCCCCAAGCTTTCGCGCGCCATGCGGATCTGCTCCTCCTCCGCGGCGAGCACCTGCTTCAGGCTGTCGCTCACCTCGCGCTGCTCCAAGCGGTCCAGGTCGGGCTGGCCGGCATTGACCCAGGCGGAATACCAGAAGCTGCCGAGCGTGATGATGCTGGCGTTCATCCGGCGCTCCACCATGCCGTCCATCTGCTGCTCATAGGCAGCGGTGAACTCCCGTGAAGGGAACCGCATGGCCCCGCGGCCGCGGTCCTCGAACACGTACTTGCGGTCCTCGGGATAGGTCTGCTGCAGGTCGCGTTCCAGGTTGAGCACACTGTCCACGGCCGCATGGCTGGCCCGCACGGCCTCCCATGCCGTTGCCAGTGGATCGTCGATGTAGACCGCGCGGCCCACCAGGTGGTCGTAGTTGTCGGCGCTCAGCTCGGGGATGCGGCTTTCCCAGAAAGCGTGGATGCCGTGCTGACCGGTGAGCTGCCCGTTGTAGTTCTCCGTGGTGTGGAGGGGCACATGCGCGTCCCCGATGTAGTGGCCCAGATCGGCGCTATAGAAAAGGATGCGGTCCAGGTCGCCACGCTGGAAGGCATTGATCAGCAGGCCGTACACCACCTGGATGTGCCAAGGCACGATGCCGTAGGCTTTCAACGTGTCCTCCGTGTACTTGGCCACGGCCATCTTCCATTCGCGCGGCACCACGGCGGAGGGGTCCTGATCGCCGTGCGCATAGTGATCGATGTCGATGTAATGACGCGGCGCCTCGTCCGGGTTGGCGTAGCGGCGGCGGTCGGGGTCCACCGCATGGTCGCTGATGAAGTCGATGTGGCGTTTGTAGAAGCCGAACATCGCCGGCGGCAGGGTGTAGCACGCCATCCGGTTGATGCGCTTGTGCCCGTAGAAACCCCAGGCACCGGCATCCTCACGCATCACCAGCGCATACACCACCGCCATCAGCGCGAGCATGGACGCGAACTTCATCCATTGCCCCCGTCGTGGTGCTCTTGCGGTGTTCATCGCCGTTATTCCAAGGCCGCGCACTGCCGTGCGGATCACGCCATGCGCACCAATGCGCCCTCCTGCAGCACCGGGATCACGGTGCTCTGGTCCGGCGTCAGGCAGAACTTCACGTCCTCGTATAGGTTCAGGCTTTCCAGCCGCTTGCGCCGGGGCGCCGCCTTCAGGATGCTCATGAAGTTGTCGCGCGCCGCCATGTAGAGGTACTTGGCGGAGATGCTGCTGTCCTCCTCCAGGCCGAACTTGCCGCTCTCCAGCAGCCGGTCCATCACCGCGCCGGCGAACACGCTGTCCTCCAGGTTGAACTTGTCCTTCCAGCCGGAGCAGAGCAGCAGCACGTTCTCGTCCTGCTTGATCAGCCAGTCGGTGAGGGCGGTCAGGTTCAGGAAGGAACCGATCACCACCTGCTTGGCGCCGCTGGCCAGGTTGATGGCCTTGGTGCCGTTCGTGGTGGTCATCACGATGGTCTTGCCATGCAGGTCCATGGACTTGAAGGCCAGCGGTGAATTGCCCACGCTGAAGCCCTCGACCACTTCCCCGTTGCGCTCAGCGGCCGCGATGTAGCCCTCGCGGCCGATGTAGTTGCGCGCCTCCTCGATGGTGCCCACCGGGATGATGCTGCGCACGCCGTGCTCGAAGGCGGTGACCATGGCGCTCGTGGCACGCAGGATGTCGATCACCACCACGATGCCCATGTCCTGCGCGTACAGCGGGTACTGTCCGGGCACGAAGCAGGTCTCCACCCGGAATCGGTAGTCGGCGTTCTGGCTGGCGGCTTTCATGGCTCGTCGTGGTGAAGATAAGCGCGGGGCGGTGATGAAAGGTTCGCCGGCCGCCCGGTGCTTCGGGTGTCGCCTTGTTCAGGCAGGCTTGTAGAACGGCACCTTCACCACCTGCGCCTTCAGCGCTTTGCCGCGCACATCGATGTGGATCTCCGACCCGGGCGCGCTGAGCGCGGCCGGCACATAGCCCATGCCGATGGCCTTGTTCAACGAAGGGCTCTGCGTGCCGCGGGTGACCACGCCGATGGGGGCCCCGGCCGCGTCCACGATACTGTAGCCATGGCGGGGAATGCCCCGGTCGATCATCTCGAAGCCCACGAGCTTGCGCTGCACGCCCTGCTCCTTCTGGGCCTTCAGCCGGTCGCTGTCCACGAAGTCCTTGGTGAACTTGGTGATCCAGCCCAGCCCGGCCTCGATCGGCGAGGTGGTGTCGTCGATGTCGTTGCCGTAGAGGCAGAAGCCCATCTCGAGGCGCAGCGTATCGCGCGCGGCGAGCCCGCAGGGCTTGATGCCATGGGGTGCCCCGCTGGCGAACACGGCGTCCCATGCCTTGCGCACCAAGGGGTTCGGTACGTACACCTCGTAACCGCCCGCGCCGGTGTAGCCCGTGCTGCTGATCAGCACCAGCCCCACCCCTTTCATCTCGGCGTATTGCGCGGTGTAGTACTCCATGGACGCCAGGTCCACACTGAAGAGCGGCTGCAGGGTGGCCGTGGCCTTGGGCCCCTGTACCGCGAGCAGGCTCATGCGGTCGCTGATGTCCTCCACTTCGGCACCGGAGCTGTTGTGGTCATTGATCCACTTCCAGTCCTTGGCGATGTTGCTCGCGTTCACCACCAGCACGTAGTGGTGGTCGTCCCCGTGCTGCATGCGGTACACCAGCAGGTCGTCCACGATGCCGCCCTGGCCATTGGGCAGGCAGCTGTACTGCACCTTGCCGATGCCCAGCTTGGAGGCGTCGTTGCTCGTCACCTTCTGGATCAGGTCCAGCGCACCCGCGCCGCGCACCAGGAACTCGCCCATGTGGCTCACGTCGAACACGCCCACGCCATTGCGCACGGCCAGGTGCTCATCGTTCACGCCGGTGTACTGCACCGGCATCAGGTAGCCCGCGAAGGGGACCATTTTGGCGCCCAGTGCTTCGTGCACATCGCTCAAGGCGGTGCGCTTCAGTTCCGTGGTGGTGGTGTCGCTCATCGTCTTCCGATCAGTTCGTTGTAGTAGTTCACGTATCGCTGCCGCCAGGCCTGCAGGCTGTACCGCTGCTCCACGGTGCGCCGGGCGGCCTCGCCCATGCGCCGGCGAAGGTCGGCATCCTCCACCAGCCGGGCCACCTTTTCCACCCACTCCGCCGTGGTGTTGGCCAGGAATCCGTCCTGGCCGTCCTGGATGATCTCGCTGTTCACCCCCACCGGGCTCATCAACGTGGGGATCCCCAGGGCCATGTACTGCAGGCCCTTCAGACCGCATTTGCCCCGCGCCCATTCGTCATCCGGCAACGGCATGATGCCGATGTCCATGGCCCGCAGGTCGTCCAGCTCGGTGGCCTTGCGCCACGGCAGCCCCTGAACGCCGAGGGATGGCTCGCTGTAGCTGCCATCCCCCACCACGCGGAAGGTGATGCGGTCGCCGAAGCGGGCCTTCAGCTCCCGCAGGGCCGGAATGGCGTAGCGGAAGTGCTGGATGGTGGTGATGCTGCCGCTCCACCCGATCACCACGGGGCCCTCACCGTGGCGCGGGGGACCGGGCTGGTACTCATCGGTATCGATGGTCGTGGGGACGATGCGGGTGTTCGGGTTGTACTGCCGGGCGTAGTCCGCCAGGTAGGCGTTGCCGGCGAACACCAGGTCGCACAACCCGATCAGCTTGCTGGTCTTGCCCGCATCCTTCAACCAGGCCCAGCGGCGGTTGGCGTCGCTCACGTTGGGCAGCCACACGCTGTCGTCGAAGTCGAAGATGAGCTTGGCGCGGCTCGTCCGGAACAGCCGTTCGTAGCGGATGCTCCGCGTCATCAGCGCCTCGCGGTAGATGAAGATGACGTCGTGGTCGTCCATCCGCGCCACATCGGCCTTGCGGATGCGGTGGCAGCGCCGCACGAAGCGCGCCTTCTCCAGGTAGTTGCCCTTGCTGTAGAGGATGCGGTCGTCCTCCGCGCTCACCAGGTGACTGTGCACACAGGTCCACCCGGCGGCCTCGAGCGCACCGATGTACTGCTCGAAGCGGAAGCGCTGGCCGGGTGACCGGTCCGGGCGGTGGCTGGCGATGAAGAGGACGCTGGGCATGCGCGCCGCGAAGATGCTGATCCGCCCGGGATGGTCGTTCAGGCCTCGGCGACCTCGCCGATCACGCGCACCACCACGCCAAGGGCTTCGTCGAACTGCTCGGCGGCGGTGAGCTCGCTGTTGTCGATCACCACGGCATCCGGCGCCTGCACGAGCGGGTCGGCGGCGCGGGTGGTGTCATCCAGGTCGCGGGCGCGGATGTTGGCCATCACCGCCGCGGGATCCACGTCCACCCCACGGCCCTTCAGCTCGTTGTAACGCCGCATGGCCCGCACTTCCGGACTGGCCGTCATGAACAGCTTCACCTCGGCATCCGGGAACACCACGGTGCCGATGTCGCGCCCGTCCATCACCACCCCCTTGGCATCGCCCATGGCCCGTTGCAGGGCCACCAGCTTGGCGCGCACCTCCTTGATCGGGCTCACCAGGGTGACGGCCTGGCTCACCTCCCTGCCGCGGATCAGGTGCTCCACGTTGCGGCCGTTCAGCCAGGTCTCGCTGCGTTGCGTCTGGTCGTCGTGCCGGAAGGCGATGCTGAGGCCGGGCAGTTCGCGCAGCAG
>ERZ724521.684-NODE-684-length-15334-cov-5.682178_pt1 | contig 15334 bp, 15 predicted proteins | sample MGYA00376054_ERZ724521 | MGnify/ENA primary metagenome ERZ724521 (study PRJEB28724, sample SAMN07190883) | activated sludge metagenome | isolation source: activated sludge of sewage treatment plant in Hong Hong | place: Hong Kong | collected 2016-03-17 ... | reverse complement strand
CCGGAATACACCATCGCCTACACCGGAAATTACACCACGAGCGCGGACGCTAACCACGATGAAGGCGCAGACTTGGCGCCGCACAGCCCTGGCGGCCTACATCCTGGCGGGCGCATCCCTGACCGTGGCCGGCTACACCGTCGCCACGACCGAGGCGAACGCAAACGCCCTTTACCGCTTCGCCGAACATGACAACGACGCCTATTCAGCCCGGAGCCGGAGCATTGCGGAAGGCATCACCGCCGCCGCCTTGCGCGGCCAGGGCGACGGCGTGCCGGATGCCGCCGACTGGCCGCGCATCATTCCCCAGGTCATCCCGTCCGCCGTGAACGTGGCCGCCCTGCCCTTTGTCACCAGGCCGGACGATGAAAGCCGCGTCTGGCTTGTTCCTGGCGTTCAATCCAACCCGGCGACGGCCGCCCTTGGCGCTGTCCGCTTCTGGCTGAAAAGCCGCGACCAGGAGCCGCGCCACTGGCAGACCATCGGCAGCGGCGCGTTTATCGCAGATGGCCGGTATGTCCTCACCGCCGCCCACGTCATCGACGGCAAGAGCGGCTATCGCGTGCAGACGGCCGCCGGGCGCTGGCTGGATGCCGAGCTGATCGGCCTTGACCTACGGCGCGACGTGGGCGTGTTGCGCGTCAGCGAACCCGGCCAGCCGATCAAGACGGGAGCCATGCCGATTCAGGGCCAGCCGGTATTGACCATCGGCGCACCTGGCGGCCGAGGGTTCAGCGTGAGCGTGGGCATTGTGAGCCGGTATGCAGAAAGCGCCCGGTTTTCCGCTGATGAAGCCTTGCAGATCGACGCGCCCGTGACTGGCGGCAACTCGGGCGGGCTTGTCGTCAGCGCGAGAGGTGAAGCTGTCGGCGTGGTCAGCCATTCCGATGCCGCCTTTACCCAGGCCGTGCCGATCGGCACGGCGCTGGCCGTGGCAACAGAGCTGATCGAGCGCAGCCGGTAAGCCTGCCAGGAACTCGAAGGCCGGGCGCTTGCGCCCAGGTCGATACCGGGCGCCGCCGGCGTTCCGATGAATCCCCAACCTTTGGAGCAACAGCTATGAAACTTCGCAATTCCTTCCCGCTGGCGGCCGTGGCCGCCCTTCTGATGGCTTCGACCGCGCACGCCGGCCAGGATGCCGATGCGTCCCGCTTTTCGATCATGGCCCCCGTCCAGGCGGCTTATGACGCCTACCAGGTCACGGCGAGCCGGGCGCAGAACACAATGGACAGCATCGAGGCCGAGCTACGCGAACCTGGCTTGTCGGCCGAGCGGCGCGAGCTGCTGGCGGTATCGCTTGCCACCCTTCGCGCCCGCGAGGCGGCCGCATTGGAGAGGCTGCACGCTGAATCGGCCCTGGCGATCACGCAAGGCCTTCCCGCGCTCACCGCCGACAAGGCCTGGACGCAGGTTAAGGCATCGGGGCTGCAGATCAGCCTCATTCGATGACCGCCATCCTCGGCTACGCCCGGGTCAGCACAGGTGATCAGGACATCACCGGCCAAGCAATGCGTCTCGAAGAAGCCGGCGCCATAAAGGTTTTCAGCGACGTGATATCCGGCAAGAGCATGGATCGGCCAGGGCTGGCCGAACTGCTGACTTATGCGCGTGCCGGCGATACGCTGGTGGTCGTTCGCCTCGATCGTCTGGGCCGTTCATTGGCGGAATTGCTTGCTATCGTTGAAGATCTGCGGAGACGCGATATTGCTCTCCTCAGCCTGGAGGAAAAGATCGACACCAACTCAGCCGCCGGCGAATTGGTCTTTCATGTCTTTGGGGCAATAGCGCATTTTGAGCGTCGGCTTATTTCTGAACGAACCAAGGATGGCATCGCTGCCGCTCGAACCAAAGGCAAGCGCCCAGGTCGTCAGCCGCTTGACATGGGCAAGGTCGATGCCGCAATCAAATTGGTCGAAGCGCGAGTTTCGCCGACTGAAGCGGCCAAACAACTCGGCATAGGCCGGTCGACAATCTACAGGGAAATGCGACGTCTCGGCATCGAAAGGCCGTCCTGATAGCCAGGTTCACCGTTCGTTCTCGCTTAGCGTTGTTTAGCGTACTTTCCACGCTCTGCCCTCTATTAGAGACGGAATTGATCATGATGCCCCTTCCCGAGAGAAATTGCGGACACCATTAAGCATCTCAATTAATAATTTGCGAATTATGTATTGGGGGATTTACGGAGTGAATGGGCTTTGGCGTAGGTGCCAAGATGCGCACCGTCACCGTGCCGTCGCCGGAAAAATAACCGGTAAATGGAGGTGCCCATCTCATTGAAGCTCTCCGTTCCTTCCCCGTCGTAATAGGCCGGGTCCGCCTCGCTCCAATAGCGTTCGAGGTGTGGGCATAGGGCGGCGTCACGATGAGCGACGGCGCTTTGTCCCAGCTCGCCGCAACATGCCGCGCCTGCCCCCTGCTCCGCTCCGTCAGCTCGATCGTCGCCAGATCGTGACAGGGAACACCGGCGTTGCCGGTGCTTTCCCCATGCCGGATGAATACTGCGCGCATGGCTATTTCAGCAGCAGGGCGGCGGCTCCCTGCCCTTTCAGCAGTTTGACCGCCGTTTTGTCGAAGGACACGAACGTCTCCCCGCCGTGGAATCGGCCGTCAAAGGCGATCACCCCGTCCGCGAAATCGCCGCCCGCATCGAGGATGACCAGGCCCGCTTCCACCGCAGGGCGATTGACGACGACGTTCTCCGCTTCGATCAGGCCCCGGATCGCGGCGGCAATTTCGGGCCGGGTTTTCTTGTAGAGGCGTTCCAGAACCCAGGCGAGTTCGCACAATGAATGCACGCTGATGGCAACGTGGGTCGCGCTTTCCATCGCTTCGACGGCGGCGAGGCTCTGCGCTTCGTCGTCCGCCAGCACTAGGCGCAGCAAGACGTTGGTGTCGGCCGTGATCTTCATTTATCGTCCAGACCGGCCACGCCGGCAGCAGCGCCCGCTTCCGCGATAGCATCGTTGATTTCTTCGATCGTGAACCGGGGGCCGTCGCCCTTCCCCTTGAGCATCCCGTGCAGCGCCCGCCACGAACCCTTTGGCTGGTCCGCTTTCAGTTCCGCCCTGCCATCGGGCAGCAGGTCGAGTCTGATCTTGCCGCCGGGCTGAATACCGAGATGTTTCAGAATATCCTTCCGAAACGTTACTTGGCCCCGCGCGGTCACGCTTAATGTCGCCATGGTCATTACCTCCATATCAAACCAAGGTAATGCAGAACCGCCTTACATTCAAGACCCCAATCCTGATGGCCCCTTTCCTTCCCCGTGCTTCCGTTGACGCGGCCGGATCGAGCTATCGTCATTTCAATGACGCCGACGCACCTGATACCCTTGCAATTCGGGGATTCCCTTTTCTTCGTATAGGAGTATACAAGTATAAAGTTATACCTGTAGGAGTGTAGAATGAAGGTTCTCGCCATCCTCTCGCAAAAGGGCGGGGTTGGGAAAACGACGCTCGCAACCTGTTTGGCGGTCGCGGCCGAGCAGGCGGGCAAGGTTGCGGCTATCATCGACTTGGACCCGCAGGCGACGGCCTCGTTCTGGAAGGACGTGCGTCAGATCGATACGCCCGCCGTAGCGTCGATTCAGCCCGTGCGCCTGCCTGCTATGCTCAAAGCCTGCGAGGACGCCGGAACCGATCTTGTCGTGATCGACGGCGCGGCGGTCGCGCGGGACGTGGCCTATGAGGCGGCGCGTCATGCCGACTTCATCCTGATCCCGACCAAGACGGCCGTATTCGACACCATGAGCATGACGCACACGCTGGACATTGTGCGCCAGCTCGATCGCGCCTTTGCCGTTGTCCTTACCTTTGTGCCGCCGCAAGGTCAGGAAACGGCCGACGCGATCAAGGCCGTGGCCGAGCTGGGGGCGACCGTCTGCCCGGTGACGATCGGCAGCCGCAAAGCCTTTTTCCGCGCCCAGGCCGCAGGGCAGGCGGTGCAGGAGTTCGAGCCGCAGGGACCGGCGGCCGATGAAATCCGTCGTTTATACGAGTATACAACTATACGAATATACAATGAAGCGGAGGCGGCATGATGGCGAAGGGCGGCAATTCCCTGCAAGCGATGCTTGACCGCGCTATGACCAGCGGCGAGCCCGCCCCGGCGATCGCGCCGGTAGACTCCCCGCAAAGGACTGCGCCGAGCGGCCGACAGGGAACTAAGCTGATCGGTGGACACTTCCCCCCGGAGGTCAGCACCCAGCTCCGTATCCTCGCAGCCGAGGAAGGAACGACCGTTCAGAAGCTGCTAGGTGAGGCACTGGACGATCTATTCGTGAAGAAAGGCCGCAGCCGGATTGTCGGCTAGTATAGGCGTATATTTGTATACGCCTATACTAGCGTAACGGGCTGCGCTTGTGCCGGTTGCGGCAGAAGCCGACGAAGGCGGCACGAGGGCTTTTCAGCTCTGGCCGTCCGCTGTCGTTCCACCACGAAACCCATTCGTCATATAGTCCGTAAACGTCATAGCCCGGTGCAACGCTCTTGGCGTCGTGGAAGCCTTCCGGGTCGATAAAGGGGCGCTCGGGTTCCGGCTCGATCGCTTCGGCCGCACCTAACGCCTCGCGGTTGCGAAATGTGACCGTGTTACCGTTCATTTCCACGGCGTAATCGGGGAGGTGATCGTGGGCGACAAGATCGCGCAGCATCGAGCGGAACACGCGCATATGGCTGCTAGCGCCGGTCTTTTTCTGTAGAACTTCCGCCGAAATCGACCATTTTTCCTGCGCGCCGCAATGTTTGCGGGCCAGCTCGTAAATCCGGCGCTCTAGCGGCTTGCGGAGCCGGAAATAATCGCGGTGCAGCGTCAGGACGCTACGCCCTTCGATCATCTTGAACAGCCATTCCGACAGCGTGACCTTGATTTCCGACATTTGGCCGGAGCGGGTTTGCCGCACGATCCGCCATTCATTGATAAGACCGAAACCTTCGGTAATTTCCTCACCATCGGCCTTGATGTTGGTTGTGATCCGCGTCCCGGCCAGGCGCTCGAACGCGCTCCGCAGCCGATCATAGCCGTCGCCATCGGTTTGCCGGTTGGTCCATACCAGCAGATCGCGGGCGGTGAGGTGCAAGGTGCGGCTAGGCTTCTCGCCCTGGTTCATCTTCGCGATGAGCTGCGAAATGCAGTAGATCAATATGTCCTTGTCGTGGATCGTCGCCAGCCCTTTGACGCTGGGGACGATTTCGACTGTGTTGCCGTTATGCTCATAGCGGAACACACGGCGATCAGGCTTGGTGGCAAGCGAGAATATCGGATGCTCCATCGAGGCCATATCGTCCTTGGGGATGGCGTCGAGAACATCGCAGATGAACAGATCGGGGGTAGGGTAGCGATCAGGCAGTAGCGCCGGTCGCCCGCCATCACCGTTGCCGTTCGGGGTTTCGTTGACGGCTAGGCTCAATTCGGGGTTTCGTTGACGGCTAGGCTCAATTCGGGGTTTCATTGACGCCGACCGTAGATTCGGGGTTTCGTTGACGCAACGGAAAAGTTCGGGGTTTCATTGACGCTTGGATGAGATTCGGGGTTTCGTTGACGCAGATTCGGGGTTCTGGAGTCACTGGATTCGGGGTTTCGTTGACGATTGGGGCTAAGAAAACTCCATTTATTACTTTATTTTCAACGGCATACAAAGCCACCAAAAACCCGTAACACGATTCTTAACCCATATATTAACACTAGGCGACCCTGTGGATAATTTCAGACCACTGCACTTTACTCAGGGCAGAGGGCGCGGCTTCGACCCGCCTAACATGGACGACCGCTAGCGCGGTCGGCGCAATTTGTTTGTTTAGGATCAGGATTACAGGGCAGCGCCCAGCCCTCAGTGCCGCGCTTGGGGATAGGTCGAAAACATGGCTTTCCAGGGAAGCCAGTCCGATAGGGCGGCGCCCCGATCGAGAGGGCAGTGGAGGCGGAAACGCCCCCACTGGCGCGATTTCCGAGCCGCACAGCCCCGTTTCAGACCTTTAGCAACCCCCGAGGGGTTTTCAGGACAATGATCCTCCACGGCCTTCCTGCCGCTTGAGGGCGCGGCCGAGCGTATTGCGCCCGACCTTCAAAATCCGGGCCATGCCCGCGACGGATTCTTCTCCGGCGTCGATCGTCCGGCGCGCATGATCCACATCGGCCACCGTCAATTTGCGGCGTCGGCCGAGCTGGACCCCGCGCCGCTTCGCCGCCGCAAGGCCCACCCTGGTTCGCTCCATCGTCAGATCGCGCTCGACTTCGCCCAGCCACCCGAACACCGACAGCAGCAGCTTGCCCGTCGAGCTGGTCAGGTCGATCGCCTCGGTCAGCGAGCGGAACCCGATCCCGCGTCGGTCGAGATCGAGGACGATGTTGACGACATGCTGCATCGAGCGGCCGAGCCGGTCGAGCTTCCACACCACCAGCACATCGCCGGGGGCGAGCTGGCCCAGCGCCTGGTCAAGCCCCGACCGGTGGCGCGAGGCTCCCGACATGGTATCTTCAAAGATCGTTGCGCACCCCGCCGCGCGCAGCGCCTCGCGCTGGGGTGCGGCGGTCTGGTCGCGGGTCGAGACACGGGCATAACCGATCAGTTTCATGGGCCGCATTTTGGTGCGGATTTTTGGTGCGCGCAACGGCGCGGAAAAGCTGGGGCGGGGAGGGTGCGCCAAAAAGGTCCGTTTTTGGTGCGGGCGAGCTGCGGAACTTGCCGTGGTGATGCATCATCGGCCTGGATTGCATGGGGATCAATCCGGGGCGCGATCAGGCGAACGTTCCTCGCTTTGCGCTTCGGCATCGAAAGCGCGTTTGCCGCGCCGCTTCCATAGGGCCAAGACATCGCCGGCATCTTCGCCGCGTGCCTTGGCGACAAGATCAAGCATGGCCCCGTAGAGGGTGGCGCGATCGTCGTCGGTCAGATCGACGAGCCCAGCTTTGTGGACGAGGCCGCCCAGTTCGATGAGGTGACGGGTACGTTCACGCCGCGCCACAACCCACTCCCTGGTATCGGTGCGCCGTTGTCCGGCCTCAGCCCTGCGGATTGCTTGCGCCAGCTTCGCTTGCGACGCCATTGTCCGTTGTAGTGCCTCGCCCACCTTTGCGCCCGCGCCGCTGAAAGAAGGCAGCGCCTTTCGTGCGCCACGCCTCCTTGGTGTCTGCGTTGGCTTCCATGGCTTCGATGAGTACGCCGACAAGGATGTTGAGATCGAGCGCATCGGCGCCGGTCGCGGTGACCAGTTCGCCCAGTTGCTGGACCTTCCTGGCCTTGAGCGTGGAAACCTTGTCGCTGAGTGCTTTCAATTCCGCATCGTAATCCCGAACCTTACGCATCGCGCGCTCCTCAAACCCAATCCAGGGGCACACCCTAGCACGAACCAGAATGCAGAAAACAACCAATGATATCCCAAGTCAGTAGTCAATCACAGGAACGACAGAGAGTGGGAGTGCGCGCTTATACGTCGTTGCCGACGTGCACTAAAAAAAGTAAGTTAACGGCTGTCATGGCAATCTACCATTTCTCGGCCAAGGTGATCAGTCGCAGCAGCGGGTCAAGCTCCGTTGCGAGTGCGGCCTATCGTTCCGCGTCCGAGCTGCACGATCAGAGGCTTGGGCGCGACCATGACTTTTCGAACAAGGCCGGCGTCGTCCATTCCGAAGTGATGTTGCCGGAGGGCGCGCCGGAGCGCCTTCGCGACCGCGAAGCCTTGTGGAACGAGGTCGAGGCTCGCGAGGTTCGCAAGGACGCGCAACTGGCGCGGGAGGTGGAATTCTCGATTCCGCGCGAGATGAGCCAAGTGGAGGGCATCGCGCTCGCCCGCGAGTTTGTCGAAAAGCAGTTTGTCGAGCGCGGCATGGTCGCGGACCTCAACGTACATTGGGACAAGGGCAAGGACGGGGAGCCCAAGCCGCACGCGCATGTCATGCTGTCGATGCGCGAAGTAGGGCCGGAGGGGTTCGGTGCGAAGGTACGCGAGTGGAACAGCGCGGAGCTGCTGAAGGAGTGGCGCGAGGCGTGGGCGGATCACGTCAACGAGCGCCTGGCCGCGCTCGATATTGATGCCCGGATCGATCACCGCAGCTACGAGGCGCAAGGTATCGAGTTGGAGCCGCAGCACAAGATCGGGCCGGCGGCGATGCGGCGCGAAGAAGTGGGGCTTGAGGGCGAACGCATCGAGGACCATGCGCGGATCGCGCGCGAGAATGGCGGGAAGATCATCGCCAATCCGTCCATTGCGCTCGATGCGATCACGCGGGGGCAGGCAACGTTTACGGAACGCGATCTGGCGCAGTTCGCGTTCCGGCACAGTGACGGCAAGGATCAGTTCGATGCGGTGATGGGGGCGGTTCGGTCCAGCCCCGAGCTGGTGGCGCTGGGCCGGGACGGGAAGGGGCAGGACCGGTTCACGAGCCGGGAGATGATTGCGGCCGAAGTGCGGTTGGAGCGAGCGACCGAGAGCCTGGCGCAAGATCGGGGGCACGAGGTTGGCGCGCGCCACCAGGAGCGTGCGCTGGCGCAGGCCGAGAGCCGGGGACTGGTGCTGTCGGGCGAGCAGCGCGGGGCGTTCGAGCATATAACCGGCGACAAGGGCCTGGCCTCGGTGGTGGGCTATGCCGGCACTGGCAAGTCGGCAATGCTGGGCGTGGCACGTGAGGCCTGGGAGGGGGCGGGCTATTCGGTGCGCGGGGCGGCGCTTTCGGGAATTGCCGCCGAGAATCTGGAAAACGGCTCGGGCATCGCCTCGCGCACGATCGCGAGCCTCGAATACCAGTGGGGGCAGGGCCGCGAGCTGCTGGGGCCGGGTGATGTGCTGGTGATCGACGAGGCCGGCATGGTCGGCACGCGCCAGATGGAGCGCGTGTTATCCCATGCGCAGGAAGCCGGCGCCAAGGTGGTGCTGGTGGGCGATCCCGAGCAGCTGCAGGCGATCGAGGCGGGGGCGGCGTTCCGTTCGGTCACGGAGCGGCATGGCTGGTCTGAGATTGGCGAAATTCGCCGCCAGAACGCGGAGTGGCAGCGCGATGCGACCAAGGCGTTGGCGACGGGGCGCACGGCTGAGGCGATCCATGCCTATGAGGCGCGCGGCATGGTCACGGCGGCCGAGACGCGCGAGCTGGCGCGCGCCGATCTGGTGGACCGTTGGGATGCGCAGCGGCTTGCCGACCGAGATCAGACGCGCATCATCCTCACCCATACCAACGCCGAGGTGCGCGACCTCAACCTTGCCGCGCGGGGCCGCTTGCGGGCCTCGGGCGAGCTGGGCGAGGACGTGCGGGTGTCGGCCGAGCGGGGCGCGCGCGAGTTTGCGAGCGGTGATCGCATCATGTTCCTCAAGAACGAGCGCGGGCTTGGGGTGAAGAACGGCACGCTGGGCGAGATCGAGCGGGTCAGCGCCGAGCGCATGGCGGTGCGGCTCGACGATGGCCGTTCGGTTGCTTTCGACACCAAGGACTATGCCCATGTTGATCATGGCTATGCCGCGACCATCCACAAGTCGCAGGGGGTGACGGTCGATCGGGCGCATGTGCTGGCGACGCCGGGCATGGACCGCCATTCGGCCTATGTGGCATTGTCGCGGCACCGGGACGGGGTGCAGCTTCATTACGGCCGCGATGATTTTGCCGAGCAGCGCCAGCTTGTTCGCACGCTTGGACGCGAGCGGGTCAAGGATATGGCGTCGGATTACCCGATGTTCCGGGACCGCGACGGCGAGGTGCGTGCCTTTGCCGAGCGGCGCGGGCTTTCTGGCGAGATCCGCTTGCCGGATGCGCCGGACAAGCGCGGCGTGGAGATCCTCGGGCCCCGTGCGGGCACCATGCGCACGATGGGGCAGGAATCCGGCGTCGCTGGCCGCAACGCCGACCGCGGTGTCGGAGAAGCGAAGGCCGCGCCCGGGCCTGAGCCGCGGCGCGGGTTGTTCGATGGTCTGCGCTCCGGTCTGGCGCGTTCGGCGCCGGAGCGCGGGCAGGGCGTACAAGGCGACAAGCCCCGGCGTTCGATATTCGACGGGTTGAAGCTGTCGGCCGCGCCGGTGTCGCCAGCACCGGCAAAGGTATCCGAGCCGGGGGCGGATCGCAGCTACGTCCAGGCGGTCGAGCGGGTGGCGCGATCGGCGCAGGCCATCGTGCAGGCGCAGGACAGGGGCGCGCCCGTTCTTGAGCATCAGAAGGTGGCTTTGAGCGAGGCCCGCGACAAGCTGGAGCAGGTGCGGCCTGGCGCGGTTCACGACATGATGTCTGCGGCGGCGCGCAATCCCGCGCTGATCGGCGAGGCGGCGGCGGGGCGCAGCGCGTCGATGCTGGCGGCGATCGGCGAGGAAGGGCGGGTGCGCGCCGATCCCGGCTTGCGCGCCGACCGGTTCGTGGCGGACTGGCAGAAGCTTACCCAGGCCCGCGAGCGTCTGGATGGTGCTGGCGATCGCAGTGGCAGCGAGAAGGCGCGTCAGGCGATGCTGGGTATGGCCAAGGGGTTGGAGCGCGATCCGCAGGTGGAATCGCTCCTGCGCGGGCGCACCCGCGAGCTGGGGCTTGATGCGCGGATGGACAAGTTACCCAACATCGAGCGGCGCCTTGGCCGCGAGCTGGAAATGGACCTGGGCCTTGGGCGCGGCCGCGATCTTGGCATGAGCCGGTAAGGAGACACCATGGACGAGGACGACTATCGGGGCGATGTTCCTGCCGGCGACGATCCGGCGGCGGCGTTTGAAGCGCTGCGCGGCGAGGTGGCCTTGCTGCGTCATGCGGTCGAGGGGTTGGCATCGGCGCGCGCCGAACTGGAGATTCCGAACTATCAGCCAACGCTCGAGCGCACCGAAAAGGTGTTGGGCGTCCTCGCGCAGCAGCTCGACAACGTGCGCAAGAGTCCGGCGATGGCGCTGACCCCTGAAAACATGGGGGAGCGTTTAAACGCCTCGGTGCGCAACTCCACCTTTGAGCTGCGCAATCTGCTCACCGCCTCGCAGACGGCGCTGGATGGTGCGACGCGCGACTTGTCTGGCCTGGTGGCGCGGGCGCGGCGCGGCGAGGAGCAGCGGCGGCTATTATGGCAGTGCGGTGGCGGCGGGGTTTTGGCTGGCGCCCTGCTCTACGCGATGTTGATGGGGCCGCTCACGCGCGTGCTGCCGACGAGCTGGGGTGTGCCCGAAACCATGGCGACCCGGGCGCTGGGGGAGGCCTCGCAGTGGGATGCCGGGCAGCGGCTCATGCAGGCCGATGCGCCGGCAAGCTGGCATATCATCGTTGCCGCAGCGCCGCTCGCGGAGGGGAACCGGCAGGCCATCCAGGCGTGCAGTGAAACTGCCGCGAAGATCAAGAAGGCCGTGCGCTGCTCGATTACGGTCAAGCCAGAGATTGGAAAGAATTAGCTTGGAATGTACCCGATGCCCTTACGACACCGGGTACAGAGCGTTTTCAGTAGTTGTAATTGACGGTGACCGAATTGGTGAAACCCGCTGTTGTCGGGTAGGTGCCGCCCGTCAGGATGTAGATAATTCGGAAAGAGCCCCGTGCGGCGAGGCCATTGAAATCACTGGTTGTCCCGCTTGCCAGAGAGGAAATGTCCTTGCAGGTGGTATAGGTCGTGGCTCCGGGAGGAGTGTAGCACAGCCGTCGATTCTGCGTGGTCCATCCATTTGAGTAGGAGCCGGCTGACCAGGACACCGAAGTTATGGTGGCTGATGTTGAAATACCGCCGGGCGGTGAATGGAAGCTCGAATTCTCCGTGCCAGCCACATAGATATTGGGGCCGGCTCCGGTCTTCGTGTAGGTGCCGCTCGCGGCGAACGCGGCCTGCGAACTGAGAGCCTGATCCGAAACTAAGTTGAGTGGTATCAGTGGGTTAGCTTGACGCGAGCCCAAGTCGTTGATTCAGGTGGTTTTGCGAAGACTACCGGAGATCAAGGATGTGGACCGACACCACTCGGGCGCAGTATGCCCGCGCGGACTTGGCTTTGCCAAGTGATTTGACCGACGCCGAATGGGCGCTGCTTGAGCCGTTTTTGCCGCCGCCATCGCATGTGGGCCGTCCGCGCAAGTGGCCGCTCAGGCGGATTGTCGAGGCGATCCTGTATCTGTTGCGCGGCGGTCTGCCGTGGCGGATGCTGCCACCGTGCTTTCCGCCGGTCTCGACAGTGCGGCGCTGGTTCTACCTGTGGCGGGACAACCGGCTCTGGTTGTCGCTCAATCATGCCCTCTTGCTGATCGGGCGCGAGGCAACCGGGCGGGATGCCTCGCCCAGTGCCGGGGTCATCGACAGCCAGAGCGTCAAGACCACCGAATCCGGCGGTCCTCGCGGCTATGATGCGGGCAAAAAGATCAAGGGTCGCAAGCGCCACATTTTGACCGACACCGAGGGCAATCTGGTCCACGCCGTGATCCACACCGCTGACATCCAGGACCGAGACGGTGCACCGTTGGTGCTGGCCGAGATCATAAAGCGCTTCCCGTGGCTGCGCCATGTGTTTGCCGATGGCGGCTATGCTGGCGACAAACTCCGACAGGCGCTGCGCCGGATCGGCAGATGGACCCTCGAGATCGTCAAACGGTCCGATACCGCAAGGGGTTTCGTGGTCCTTCCACGCCGTTGGGTCGTCGAACGGACGCTGGCATGGCTGAATCGGAACCGCCGTCTCGCCAAGGACTTCGAGCAAACCATCGCCTCGGCAACCGCATGGCTGTTTATCGCCTCGATCCAGCTCTTCACCCGCCGCATCGCAAGGTCATGAATTTACGAAGGATAATTTCGAATCAGGCTCTGAGAAGCGCTACAGCAGCAAGGGCTACCTTCGAAAATGCTTTCATACACTTCCTCCTCGATTACGGGAAAGAGAAGATATGACTTTCAGCAGAAAGGCGTCAATCCGAAGAATTGCGGAAATGATAATTTATTTACATTCAGTTTGATCGTTTCTGACGATTCATTGTGATTTCAGGGGCTGAGAATCAGCCATTAAAAGCTCTTTAAGGAACGATATTATCGATGAGCGGCCATCGGCCCCCGACAGATCGGCTGCCATAAGGGTGTTTATGAGGAAATTGCTTAGGCCAAATTTGCCGGAAAGGTTGTTTGCGGCATTGACCCTTGCTTGCTGATTCGGTGTGTCGTTGACGGCGGCATCGGTAATTTCTGAGCCGTTGCTGGAAAAATAGACAACGCCCATTCTGTGCATTTTGTTGCTTATGCCCATTTCGCCGGCGAGGCCGTCCATAGCTGATGTATCCAATCCTTTCTCTTTTGCGGCGATATATATGGACGTCAAATTGTCCATGTCAGAATAGGATAGTTCGGCCAGGACACTTGCGTCACCCAGAAGGGTCTTGCGCGCCGTTTCATCGTTGTTGAGCGAAGCAACGTCGCTGTTCGTGGATTTCAGTTGGGCAACGAGATCATCCTTGTTCAGGGTAATCCCGGCAGCAGTTGCCTGTGTGATCATTGTGTCTGCAGCCTTGTCAAACACATAATCGTTGAATTTTTTGACGTTAAGGTATGCACCTTTGGTAATATTACCTGCTTCATAGCCTTGAAAAGGTTCGATATGTTCTTTCTGAATATATTGTCTGGCTTCATCAAATAGCGCCGCGAGCTTGGTGGCTGTTGGTGAGATTTGCGTCACTGTGACCGATACGCCAGAAGACGCTGCGATGGCTTCCTGCGGAACGGTTTCATTGGTCTGAGATTGACGGAGCGTTGCCGATTGGACCGAAACGCCATTGGTGATGATCATTCTCTTGCCCCTGATCCCATATAATTCGGGCTATGGCCCGCACCTGAACATTTAATCTAAACGGCAAAATGCCCTTAAACTTTAGGTTTTGTGCTCGCAGAGGGGAACTGGTAGGCCACTCAGGCGTGCAGCGAAGCGCGCGCGGGACCAGGCCCAACTCACAGGTTTCAAAAAGCTTTTCGAATACTGACTTTCACAGTCCTTCCATATGGGTCGGATAATATACGTTGCACGGCGTTGTCATATCCTGGGATTCCAGTGACCCGCAGGCGCTTGTTGAATATATTATCGACGCCAACTTTGACGCGAAGGCTTGCAGGATTGTCCAGCGCTGATGACCTGGCCAGCTCCGCGAAGATTTCCAGACCGACCTTGGTAAGAGGTGAATAGCGTACGGGCGCGCCGGCCAGATCATCAATCGCCCGCACCCTGGCGCCGCTCTCCCAGGAAACGTTTCCGTTGGCACCAAATTTCTTCCAACCCAAGGCCCATTGCAAATTGAGGCGCCCGCGAGGGGTTCCGGTCAAGGCGAGCGGGTTGGCGAGAACATCAACCGAGCCTTGGTCGTTGCCAAGCACCAGTCGGCGTTGAAGCACATAGGAGTATGTCACGCCGAAATCCCACACAGGCCCAGCGCCCTCATTGGCAGCGGTTCGGACTTTCGTTTCATCGGATGGCGCATCGACCGACTTGCTTCCAAGGCGACCGCTCAGCCGGAGGGATAGCGCAATTTCCCGATTGGTTTGACGCAGCGCGTTGAAGGGGCGGGCATCGAACTCCACCAGCGCACCACTTGCATCACGAATGAAGAGGTCGGGAAAAATCCGCTGAGCCAAGGGAGATGGGTTGCTGATCGAGATGAGAGGGTTCGTCGTTTCGGAGGTCATGTAGTTGAACGAAGCCGTCATGCTGGCAATCGGCGTGCTCTTGTGGAATTCCGCCGAAATATTGGTTGCGGAAGATGCACTCCGGGAGAGAGTGTCTCGGCCGCCCGTGATGATCGTGACGGGCACCACGGCATCACGACTTGCATCGTAAACCAAAGTGCCTGGCCGCATCACAATCGGCGCGAGAACCGCGCTGGCGCCCGGCAAGCCGGGGCTGGATGCCCGGCTAAGCGCTATCCGCAGACCTTCAAAGACCGTCCAATCGAGGGTTGAAGTGACGGCGATACTCCGGCCAAAGGCGCTGGCCTGCGAATAGTCGAGTCTCCCACCGATGCTGAGGTCGCCGATCGATCCGAGCATCCCTTGGCCTTTTCTCGTGATTGGCAAAGTGATGCCCGCCTGCCCCGACAGGCTGGAATAGCGAGGGCTATTCTGTTGGCCGGCGGCATTTCCCTGTCGAACTGTTGTGTCGGAGGTGGTCGCACCTAACGACCCGTCGATGGTGACTGGACCTGCGGGCGCCTGAAAGAGAGTCCCGCTGGCCGTCAACGTACCAGAAAAACTCGACGACATAGAATTGAGGCCGGGGGAAGTAACCTCGTTCCCGGCAAGATTCCGGATGGTGTTCCAACTCCGCTCACCATTGACCTGTAGTGACAGAAAATAGTTGCCTATCTGGCCTCCCAGCGTGGTGCTAGCCCGGGCTCTGTTGCAAAAATCGTGAAGCTTGAGCATGCTTGGCGGAGATTGGACGGA
>ERZ724521.682-NODE-682-length-15352-cov-7.393410_pt1 | contig 15352 bp, 15 predicted proteins | sample MGYA00376054_ERZ724521 | MGnify/ENA primary metagenome ERZ724521 (study PRJEB28724, sample SAMN07190883) | activated sludge metagenome | isolation source: activated sludge of sewage treatment plant in Hong Hong | place: Hong Kong | collected 2016-03-17 ... | reverse complement strand
GGCTCGGTGGTGAGGTCGAAGCTGGCCATGACGGCGCGCAGCGACTCCACGGTGGCGGCGCCGATGGCTTCGGTGCTGACGTTGTAGCCCTGCGCGGCCAGCTGCTGCTGGATGCGGTCGATCTTGTAGGCGCGCAGCTCGGTGGCGTTGAACAGCCGCTCGGCCGCGGCGTCGAAGGCGTTGAACACGTCGGCCATGGTGGCGCCGCTGGCGGCCAGGCTGCCCACGGCGTCGGCGGCGGTGTCGGCGCTGGCGTTGAGGTCGAGGATGGCGCCGGTCAGGCCCGACAGGGCCACGGCGGCCCGGCGGCCTTGTTCGGTGGTGAGGTCGAAGCTGGCCAGCACGGCGCGCAGCGACTCCACGGTGGCGGCGCCGATGGCTTCGGTGCTGACGTTGAAGCCCTGCGCGGCCAGCTGCTGCTGGATGCGGTCGAGCTTGTAGGCGCGCAGCTCGGTGGCGTTGAAAAGGCGCTCGGCCGCGGCGTCGAAGGCGCCAAACACGTCGGCCATGCTGGTGCTGGCGGCGCGCAGGCTGCCCACGGCGTCGGCGGCGTCCACCGCGGCGGGCGTCAGCTCGGCCACCACGCTGGACAGGCCCAGCAGCGCGGCGTAGGTTTGCTGGCCGCTGGTGGTGGTGAGGTCTTGCGCCTCCACCAGCGCGCGGAAGTTGGCGCGCGTCGGCTCGGTGATGAGCGCATTGAACTGCTCGGCGGTATCGGCAAAGGCGCCGCCGGCGGCCAAGTTGGCCAGCGTCTGGTTCAGCGAGGCGAGCTTGGCGGAGAACTTTTCGCTGTCGGTGAAGAAGTTTTCGGAGAACGAGGCCAGGTTGACGGCAAAAGCGTCCAGCCCGCCGCTGGCGCTGATGATGTTGAGCACCGCATCGCCGGCCAGGTTGGCAAAGCCGCTGACCGAGGCGCCCAGCTGTGTGAGCGTGGCCTGGGTTTTGGTGATGCTGTCCACCGTGGCGGCCAGCTGCTCCAGCGTGGGCGCGTTGCCCAGGCTGTCGAGCATCTTGGTGGCCCATTCGGGCAGGCCGATGCCGTCGATGGCGCGGCGCACGTCCTGGCTGATGGCGGCCAGGTATTCGGCGCTGCCGGCGCTGCCGTCGCTGAAGGTGCGAAACGACACGCCGCCGGCCTGCCAGTCGGCAATGACGCCCTGCAGGTTGCGGATGAACAGGCTGCCCCAGGCGCCGTCTTTCGAGCTGTCATCCGCAAAGCTGGCGGCGGCCATGTAGCCGGCCTGCTTGCCGAAGGTGGTGGCGGTGGTGTCGAGGATGCCGACGATGGACTGCACCAGCTTGGCCGTCATGTCGGTGGTCGAATCCGAGTAGGCGATGCCGGTGAAGCCGCTGTTGAACACGCTGGTGCGCGCATCGAGCAGGCCGCCGGCCGCGCTGTAGGCGCTGCCGCCGCCGGTGTGCGGGGTGCCAGAGTGATCGAGGTTCTTGGCCAGCATATAGACGCCGGCCAGCGCCGCCAGATAAGGGGCGGCGGCGATCAGTGGCGCAAAGGTGCTTCCCAGGGTCGATGCTATGCCTGCTGTCGCCGCGCTGGCGCCACCGGCCACCCCGGCAGCGGCGGCTGCGGCGGCTGCCTCGCCCGCCGTGATGCCGATGGTGCTGGCCAGCGCGGCATTTCCGGCAATGGCTGATGCGCCGCCGAAGCCGCCCAGGATGGAGGCGCCAACACTGCCAAAGCTGCTGATGTTGCCGATGCCGCCGAGCAAGTTGCCCGCGCCGGAGAGCACGCTGGAGCCGCTGCCGGTGGCGGCATTGGCGGCGCTGGCGAAGCCGCCGCCCAGGATGCTGGCGCCGATCTTGACGATGAAGGGGCGGATCGTCATCTGGTACAGCACGTCCAGCACGGCGGACTTGAGGGTTTGCCCGATGCGCTTGAAGGCGTTGCTGCCGCTTTCCCAGACGTTTGTCCAGGCGTCGTGCGCGGTTCTGTCGATGCTGGCGAACGCGCTGGCCCAGCCGCTGGTTTCTTTCTCGCGCAGGTCTTTGGTGTTGATCACGCCGATCAGGCGCTGGCGCGCCTCGATCTCTTTTTGCACGTTGTTATAGGCGTCGCTGCCGGCAATCAGCCCGGCCTGCTGCTCCTTGAGGCGGGCAATGGTGACCTGCTCGATGGCCTGCGCCAAACTGATGTTTTGCTGCGCGGCCAGGGCGGTGGCTTCTTCTTCAAGCTGCAGGCCGGCGATGCGATCCTCAATGGACTTGCGGGACGCGGCGGCGACCTCGTTTTGCTCCTTGCGCCAGGCGGCAATGGCCTCGGCTTCGTCGAGCTCGGCGCGGCCCCGCTTGTAGGCGGCCATGGCCTGGTCTTCCATGGCTTTGGTGGCTGCCTTGGTGGCTTCGACCGCGTAGGGCTGCTGGGCCACGTAGCGTTGCACCGCCTGGGTGTAGTCGTCCCAGCTCAGGCGGCCGGCGTCGAGCGCCTTGCGCAGCAGGTTGATGTTCTTGGCGTAATCGGCGTCCACGCCGGTGGCCTTGCCGTTGATCTTGTCGAGCAGCTTTTGCAGTTCGTCGCCCGTGGCCTTGGCGGTGTCACCGAGCTTCTTGACGACAGGGGCGGCGGCCTGGTATTGCCGCATCAACGCGGCAAATGACTCATCAAACCCGGTTGGAAGTTGCGGACCAACAAAGGAAGGCATCTTTCCCAAGCCCAGAATACGCTGTTCAAGCGCGGCAAGTTCTTCGCGGGCGCGCTCGCCGTCTTCCTTGACGGCGGTGCTGATGGCTTCGAAGCCTTCGATGTCAAGCGTGGCCAGGGCGACGGATTGCGCGGCGATGGCGCCGATCTCGCGGCCAATGCCCTGCAGTACAAAAGACACGTTGGCGCCCAGCAAGGCGACGGCTTGAAGGGCTGTTTTCAGGCCGGTGCCAAGGATTTGCGCCAGGCTGTCGCTGCCGTCCTTGCTTTCGAGGAACACGCGCGCCAGCTCGTTGAGCGTGGGCAGCAGCTCGCCGGCCACGGTGGTGGCGAAGGCCTGGCCGGAGAGCTGGATTTTCTTGAGGTTGTCGTTGAAGTCGGCGGCTTGGGCGGCCAGGCCGCCGCTGAAGACCACGCCCAGGCGCTCGGCCTCGGTGCGCAGTTCTTCCATGCCGGCGCTGCCCTTGTTGAGCAGCGGGATCATGTCGGCGCCGGCCTTGCCGAACAGCTCCACGGCCAGCGCGGCTTTTTCGGGGCCGTCGCGGAAGGATGCGAATTTGCTGGCGATGTCGCCCAGCACGGCGTCAGATCCGCGCAGGCTGCCGTCGAGGTTCTTGAAGGCCACGCCGATGGCCTGGAAGGCGGCTGCCTGCTCTTTGCCACCGCCGGCGGCGGCGGACATATTGATGCTGAGCTTGCGCACGCCCGTGGCCAGGGCCTCGATGGGGGTGCCCACCACCTCGCCGGCGTAGCGCAGGGCGGCCAGGCTTTCGGTGGCGATGCCGGTCTTTTCAGACAGATCGTCGAGCATGTCGAGCATGTCCACGGCGCCCTTGAGCGCTGACACGCTGATGGCGCCCGCGGCCACGCCGCCCAGCACGCCAAAGGCGGCGCCCAGGGCGCCCACGCCGCCGGCGGCGGCCTTGGCTTCGTCGGCCAGGCCGCTGAGCTTGCCGCGCACGGCGCCGAAGGCGGCGCCGGTCTTGTCCTCGGCGGTGAGAATGATCTTGGTTTCGTTGCCGGTGGCCATCAGGCGGGTGCTCCGGTGTCATGGGTCGCGTTGCTCGGCCCATGCGGCCAGCGTGGCGGCTTCACAGGCCTGGATGCCGGCAAAGATGCTGCGGCGCTCGTCGCCCTCCAGGCCTTGCAGGTCGAGGTAGGCGCGCACGCCGGCGTAGTCCAGCCCGGTGGCGCCGGCCATGCCGGTGCGCCACTGGGTGCGCACGCCTTGCCAGCATTTCCAGGCCTGCACGTTGCACGGCCAGAGGTAGAGGGTGCGAACGGGCTCAACCACAGCGCCGCCCAGCAGGCCGGCGCCGGCCAGGGCGTGCGCGAGTGGACTGTTGGGGTCGGGCGGCGGGTCATGGCGTGGGGCGCTCTGGCTGGCGAGGGCTCGGGCCAGAGCCTCTAGTTTTTTTCCTTCACGCTCACCTCGACGCCGTAGGCCTTGAACATGAGGCTGGCCAGGCCGGGCACCTTGCACAGGCGGCGCAGGGCGTCGGGCGTGAAGTCCACCGGGGTGCCGCTGCCGTCGCGCACGCCATCCCAGCCCTGAACGACGCTGGCCAGGAAGTCGGCGAAGGTGACGCTGGTCTCTTGCGCCAGGGCGTCTTTGTATTCGTCCACGTCAAGCCGGCGGGCGATGAGGTCGAAGCTGGCGGGCTTCTCGACGCCCGCGCCGTCTTTGGTGGTGAAGCGCACGGTGAATCGCACCGTGTCGGAAATCTCGATATTGAAGGCCATGGTTCCCCCGATGATGTGAAAACGCCCCGATAAAGGGGCGCGCAGGAAGCAGGCTCGGGGGAAACCTGACTCGGCCTGAAGCCGCCCTGCGCGCCGATGCGGTGCAGCCCTGTGGATCAGGCGCCGTAGCCGACCATGCGGCCATCCATCGAAATGGAGGCGGCCTTGGTGATCGCTGAGCCCTTGTTGAGCTTGGGCACTTCGGACAGCAGCAGGTTGCCGTACCCGTAGAGGCGGCCGCCGCCGGGCACCACCAGCTTCAGCGCGACCTTGGTGAAGGCGCGCGTGATGCCGGCCATGGCGGCCTGGGTGGCGTTGGTGGGGTCGTAGCCGATTTCGAGGTCGATCGAAGAGGCCTCAAAGCCGACCGGCACCTTGATGTCGTTGCGGGTGGCCAACGGGCTGACGGTGTTGTACTTGGGACCGCCGCCGTTGCTGGCGATGGTGAGGATCTGCGGAATCTCCATCCAGCTGCTGACCTTGGACGCGGTGCCCACGCCAGAGCCTGCGGGGTAGTACGTGGTGGAGCTGGAATCGAGGCCGGTGATGTTGAAGGTGTCGGCCGTCTGGCTGTCAACTTCCCAGATGGTGTCGTTCGCGTCTTCCCAGCCGGATGCGATCAGGACGGGATCGAGGTCGCTGTAGCCGTGCGCGGTGGCGGTGGCCACGGCGGGCGATGCGTTGGTGACGGCGCTGATGGTCTTGGTGGCGGCGAAGGTGACCGAGTAGTAAATCTTGGTGCCTTCGGGGAAGTAGTACATGATGGTCTCGCTTTCTGGGTGGGTGGGGTTGCTGGGTGGATCAGGTGGCGACGGTGGGAGCGCCTGAGAGGGTTTGGGCAAGCACCTGCCAGCTTTGGCGCACCTCGGCGATCACCTGGCTGGCCTGCCCGGTGATGTTGGGGTCGGCGCTTTGCAGCAGGATGGGCGACTTGGCCAGGCCGCCCAGGCGGGCGGTGGTCTCGCTGGCGTACAAGGCAGACTCCACCTCGCCGGCCAGCGCGCGGCTGGCGGCGGCGGCATTGGTGCCGGTAGCCACGCTGATGATGTCCACCTGCAGGGTGCGGGTCTGTCCGAACGGGAAGCCGTAGCCGACCGATTCGATCTGCTCGGGGCCGCAGGTGATGACGATGGCGGGCAGCATGGCGGCCGTGAGCTCGTCGGGGTGATCCACATACACGCTGGCGCCCGCGGCCGTGCCGGCGGCCACCAGGGTGGCGGCCAGGGCGGCGAGGATCTGTTGCTGGATGTGGGCGGCCATGGCTCGGGTGTCTCCTCGGGTCAGGCCTCGCGCAGGGTGAGGGTGGTGATGCCGGTGCCGTCAGGGCGGGCGCTGGCCACGCTGTAGGCGGTTCCGGCGATGGTGATGCCGCTGTCCCACGTCAAATCGGCCACGTCGGCGGTTTTGCATTGCGCCTGCGGTGAGCTGTCGCCCACCAGGCCGCCGAGCTGCAGGCCATAGGCTGCGTCGAAGATCACGTCGAACTCCACCAGCACGCCGTTGACGTTGAAAGCGCTGGCGGCAGCATTGGCGGTGTGCTTGAACGCCGCCTGGTTTAGGCGGGTTTCAAGGGCGGCAAAGGGCTGCGGCATGGCGGCGTGGCGTCAATGCTTGGAGGCGTCAGGCGATCAGGTGGCCACCGGCAGGTATTGGCCGATCTTCATTTCGACCGTGCTGGACGGGTTGGCGGCGGCCGACACTGCCACGCCGACGCACTGCTGGGCGGTGCTGGTTTTGTTGACGACCTTGTTGGTGGCGTCCCAAAAAAGGCGGTCGCCGACGGCGATGGCCAGGGCGCTGGTTTTGCCGATGGTGACGACACCCTCGGTGAGGAATTCGCCGGCCGAACCGCTGGCCACGGTGTTCTGGGCCACGCCGAACAGGCCGGCGCCGAACAGGTAGCCGACGCCGCTGGCAACGTCGGCGGCGGGGGTCAGGGTGAGGGTCGCGCCCTCTTTGATGTAGGTCTTCATGGTGCTGGGCTCCGGGTGGTGAGTGGGTGCAGGCCCGGCGCCGCTGGGCGCCGGGGTGGTGCTATCAGGCGGTGGCTTTCAGCAGGCCGCGGTAGTCAACGGCCTTGGCGGCGAAGTCGAGGCGGCACTTGTAGGACACGCCATCGGTCTCGAAGCCGACTTCGGATTCGATGACCGGGCCCTCGGCGCCGTCGAGGTAGCAGTACTCGACCGTATCGACCTGGGCGCTGGATGCGGCCAGATACCAGGCGCTGGTGCTGTTGGCATCCAGCACAGGCTCGACCACCGGCGTGACGGCGGTGCGGCCACCGGCGCGGAACTCGTTGATCTCGGCCTTGGTGCTGGGCACGTAGTTGGCGCTGGTGAGGTTGTAGGCGGTCTGCTCCAGCGTGGCGGGCACGATGAGGAAGGCGGGCGCCAGGTTGAGCTCTTCGGACTGCAGGCCCTTTTGCAGGCGCATGGCCGTGCGGCCGGCGCCCAGCGTGGCGATGGCCAGGGCGCTGGAGGTGATGAGGTTGCTGTGGTTGGCGTGGAACAGCGCGGTGCCGTCGGCCAGCGCGGCGTTGGCCGTGAGCTGGCTGTACACGGTGCGGTTTTCCAGCCGGCGGGCCGCGAAGCCGAAGGCGGTGACAAGGCGCTCAAAAGCGCGCAGGTCGTCGTTGATGATGGCCTGGCGGGTGAGCGTGACGATGCGACCGTAGGTGAGCACGGCATACGTCTCGGCGCCGTCGCTCATGCTGCCGTACCTGAACTCGCCGGCTTCGTTGGTCTGCAGCAGATCCGGGGCGCCGGCCAGTTGCACGACGTTCATGGATTTGAAATCTGGCGCGTTGGGTGCGCGGCGGGCCCAAAGGGCGTAGGTGCCTGCGTTCTCGTCATACGCGGCACGCAGGCGCTTGTTGGCCACGTTGGCGAACAGGCTGGAGAAGTCGCTGGTGCCCATCATGCCGCCGCTGCGGAAGTGCAGCATGCGCGAGGCCAGCGTCAGGCGGTCCATGCCTTCGGTGCGCTGACCATGGGCTTCCAGGAAGGAGCGGCCCATTTCCAGCAGGCTCATGCCGCGGAAGCGGCGGCCGTTGTCGTCGAGCTGCGTGCCGACGCTGACGCGGTGCAGGATGGCCTGCTCGATGCCGGCCAGGCGCACTTGCATTTCGTCCTGCACGGTTTCGATGCGCGGGGTGACGTTGCGGTGGCCACCCGAGGCGGCGTCGCGCCGGGCGAGCTCGGCCAGGACCTGCAGGCCGGCGTCGGCGGTGCTGGTGCCGGCGCGGATCATGCCGGCGGCGAGCTGCGGCACGCCGTGGCGGGCGCACAGGTCGGCGATGTAGGCGGCGCGGGTGTCGGTGGCGGGCGCGGCCGTGAGGGTGAACTTGCCGTTGGCCAGGTCGCTGGTGTAGGTGGTGCCGCCTGCGGCGATGGTTTCGTCAGACATGGAGCGTCCTTTTTCAGTTGGGGTTTCGGCGGTTGCGCCCACCGTGGGCGTTTGCTGGGATGCGGCAGGCTGGGTGGCCTGCTGCGGGATGAATGCGCACTCGGAACCGCGCTCGGCGCTGGTGGCGGCGCGGGTTCCGGTGGCGGCATCGAACGGGATGGGGACGAAGCTGAGTTCGGCGGGCTGCCAGTCCACAGCGCGGTACAGCGGCAGGGTGCCGCCGTCGGGGCGGTTGGCGGCGCTGATGATTTCGTACTTGCGGACGTTGTAGCCGACGCTGATGTTTTTGATGATGCCGGTTTCGATGTCGCGCACCAGGCCTGCGATGTCTTCGCGGTCGGACAGGCGCACGGTGGCGCGGCCTTCGGTGCCGTCGATCCAGGCGCGCTCGACAACGCCAATGACGTTTTCCAGCTCGTAGGCGTCGTGCGTGTTGAGCACGGGGGCCTGGCCGTTGTTCAGCCGGGATAGGTCCACCGCTTCGCTGCTGACGACAAGCTCCTCCTCGTAAGCCTGGCCGGTCCAGAAGTCGAAGCGCCGGCCGCGGGCGCCGGTGGTCCAGACGACTTCAACGCTGCGGGTTTGCGCGTTGTAGGTGGACGGTGCGATGGTGGCGGCGCGCTGCTGCGTTGGGAGGAAGCGAGTCTGTTGCGTTTGCGTCATGCGGCGAATGATTCGCCTTTGCCTGTCTCATTTTCAGGAAAATTGAGACGATTTATGCGGGGGTCTTTGGCGCAGGCGTAGCCGGGGCCTGGCCGGTCTGGATTTGCAGCATGATGTCGAGGGTGCCGTCGGCGCGCAGGCGATCGAAATCGCGTTTGAGTTCATCGAACACCAGCTCGGGTTTGTAGCCGCGCTTGCGCAGCTTTTCGCTGATGGTGGTGAGGCCGCCGGAGATTTCGGCCAGGTCGGCCTTCACATCCTGCTCGGGGTTGACGTAGTCCCACTTGGGGGTGGACCAGTCCACAGCAGTGTCGCCCGGGCGCACTTTGCCGGCCAGCGCTGCGGCTTCGATGAAGGCTTGCCAGATGGGCTGGCACAGGCGCGGGATCAGCGTGAGCCATTGCACGGCTTCGGCGTTGCGGCGAAACTCCAACATGCTGACGCGGGCGCTGCTGAAATTGACCTCGCGCACGTCGCCGGTCATCATTTCGTAGGTGATGCCCATGCCGGCGGCGATGAGGTGCAGCTGGTACTTCACATAGTCCACGTAGCCGCCTGCGGCCTTGGGCTCCACCACCGTGAGGTTGACGCCGGTGGGCACCTGGGTGATGCCGCCACTGGCCAGGGTGCCGAGTTCGCCGGTTTGCTTGACGGTGTCCTGATCTTGGCTTTCGCTCAGGCTCATGGCGGAGGCGTCGCCGCTGGCCAGCACACTGAGGCGCGTTTCGAGGTTTTTGCGCTGCAGCTCGGCGTCTTCGTACAGCTGCACATCGCGCACGCGGGCGATGACGGGCGCCAGGCGTGTGAAGCCGCGGCCCTGCCCTGGGCGCTGGGGATTGAACAGGTGGATGATGCGCTCGGCCGGCACGGGGTAGCTGGCGGCCTTGGCGCGGCGGCCGGAGACCAGCTCGCCGGGGTGTTGGTCCCATAGCCAGTAGGCGACGATCTTGCCCAGCACGTCGTATTCGACCCCGTTCATGATGGTGTTGGGGCCGTTGGCGCCCATCTTGCTGCTGTCGAGCCAGTCGATTTCGAGCACCTGGATCTGCAGCGGCACGGGCAGGCCGTCTTCAAGGCGGCGGGCGCGCAGGCGGATGAGCACTTCGCCGTCTTGCTCCATGGCGCGATAGGCCATGGCCTGCAGGCCGTAGAGATCTGACTTGCCATCGGCATCGGCAACTTTGGCCCATTGGGCCCACAAGGCGTCGATCTTGTCGCCGTTGCGTGCCAGGCTGCGCGGGGTGATGCCGGTGCCTATGGTGTTGGCGACCAGGCTTTCGAGCCCGCGGGCGATGTACGGCACGTTTTGCACCAGGGCGCGGGCGCGGGTGCGCAGGATGGCGCCGTCGGCCAGGTGGTCGGTGTTGGCACTGGCGCCGGCGCGGCGGGGACGCCAGCCGTCTTTCTGGCTGGCGCCTTCATAGGCGCGGGTGAGCATTTCACGGGCACGCAGGCGGCGCATGCCGGCGTTGGGGTTGAGGGCGCCGATGAAGCGGTCGATCAGGGTGGTGGCGAGGCTGGCCATGGCGATCAATCCCCCCGCGCAGTGCTGAAGCGCACGGCAAAGCTGCCACGGCGCACGCTGCTGGTGCTGCTGACGGCGGCGCTGGCCAGCTCGGCGGCGATGTCGTCGCGCGCCTTGCGCAGGTCATCGACGCTGCGGTAGACGACCTTGCGGCCGCCCACTTCTACGGATTGCTCGCCGCTGGCGATGGCGGCCTTGATGGCGTCGAGGTCTGCCTGGGTGTGGGCCATGATGGGTGTACCTGCCTGTCTGTGTTCGGTGCCGTGTCGGACAGGTCACGGTAATGGCCCTGGTGTCTCATTTCCCGGAAAAGTGAGACGGTTTTACCCATACTGTGTCATGGCGGGAGCGTTACAACACATGCGCCATGGTGTGGCGTCGGTTCTACTTCCTCGGTTTTTAGAACTGCTGTCCACCCCTTCCATGACATAGCGCACGGAGTTTTACCGTCGCTTTTTGTAAGAAATAAATCACGAATGCCTTTTGATGCTTTGCATCTGGAATTAATAAATTTTACATCATCACTCGCAAACATTGTCGAGTTTTCTCGAATAATGTGATTTAGGTTTTTCCCGCGCAATATTATTCCATCAGGCGACCTAATAACCCAATATTTACTTTTCCAGTTAAGCGGACCAGCCTCATTTTTTGACCCAATAGGATTAGGAACTCCGCGATGTGCCAACCCTGTTATTCTGACAGCGGCACGAACCTTGTTCATATCTCGCGCAGTTAGTGCTTTTTCTCTTGTTTCTTTTGAAGGCTTGTAAGTCATTCGCCCGGTGGCGTAGGCTTCCTTCATCTTTGCTGATGTAACCTCATACATGCTGTCTGGATTCTTTTTTCTTGTGCCGCTTGCCCATTTTTTTTTCAATGACGATTTAAGCCGTTCTTTTGTTTCTTCTGACATGGTTTTTCCGGTCTTGCTTATAGAAACGGCCTTTCCCATGCACAAACGAGAACAGTATTTTGCTGTTTTTAGCCTTGCCGGTGGAATTGAGAATTCAACATTGCAAATAACACAGTGTATTTTCATATGATTACATTCTTGGCGTGTTTTGCCGATTTCCTGGTTGCTTCAGCACCCGATAGACCGTCGCCCGGCTGATCTGCAGGCGGCGGGCCACCTCTGTGGCGTTGCGTCCGTTGAACAGGGCCAGCACCTGGGTGACGAGCTGCTGGCGTGCAGTGGGTGGGCGTGCGGCGATGTAGCATTCCTCGCCCCTGAATTCTGCCCGCACGGCGGCCTTGGTCGTGGCAATTTTCTCGGACGGCTGGCCGGCGATCTGTGGGAATTCGCTGAGGATGTAGTCGAAGATGCGGTCCACCAGATCGGGCTCGGCGGCGATCAGGTCTTTCAGGGCTGGCGGTTTGCTGGTGGGCGGCGTGAACATGGTGGTGGAGTGCAAGGCGTTACCAGTCTCGGCTGAAGGGGCGCTGGGCCTTTGGCGCGGGCGCGGCAGGCGTGGCGTCGGGTTGGTTTTCACTCCGTTTTTTATAGCTGTCTGTGACCGTATTGCGCTGGGAATCCGTTGTTTTTTCTGTGTTTTGGGGCGCGCTGAACAGGTCAGGCTCGCGCGGGGCGTATTTGGCCTCGCGGCGGTCCCAGCCTGGGTCGCGGTAGGTTTGGATGCCTAGGTAGCAGGCTGCGGCGTAGGCGTAGACCTGGCAGTCGCCGGCCTCCTCGCGTTTGCCGCCGGGGGTGATCCAGCGCAGGGATTGTTTGCCCTGCACCACCACGGGCATGAGGCGCGCGGCGGTCATCTGGTCAAACTCGTCGGTCTGGATCAGGCTTTTTGGCAGGTGAATGTAGCCGGGGCCGACCTGCGTGATGCGCATGCGGCCGTAGAGCAGGTGCTTGGCGGTGTCTGTGCCGATGCTCCACAGCTTGAGGCTGCGGGGCACGGTTTTTCCGCGCCAGCTGACGTCGATGAGGCTGGGCTTGCCGATGACCGGGCGTCCGTAGGTGCTGGCGCCTTTGACGGCGAGCACCTGGGCGTGCGCGTGGTTGCGGCAGTAGGCATAGACGGCGTTGGTGTTGTGGCCGCCGGTGTCGATGGCGGTGGCCTCGATCAGCATCTGCGCGCCGCTGGCATGCATGATGGGTGTGCGGCGGATTTCGGTTAGGCGCGTCCACGGGCTGCCGGGGGTGCCTTCGTCGAGGTTGGGGTCGCCGTAGATGATGTGGCGGGCCACGAGCCAGGATTCTTCTCCGCGGCCCCAGGCCCAGACGCGGGCCTCCAGGCGGTCTGGCTGCACGTCAACGCCTTGGGTGAGCATAAGGCCGCCGCGCGGCACGCTGCCGAGCGGGTAATCCTCGGCCCTTGCGGCCAGGGCGGCGGCGTCACCGCCCTCGCCTTTGACTTCCCATGTCTCGGCCAGCACGGTATTCACAAACGTCTTCATGCGGCTGTTGTCACCCTGGCGCGTGGCCTGCACGGCCTCGGTGAACTGGTGCACGATGTCGGCCCAGGTGACCCAGCCCAGCGGGGCGTACAGCGCGTTGAGGTGGTAGCCGGTGAGCACGCCGGGGCGCTGGCTGGTGCGGGTGGGCACCCAGCGACCGCCGGCCAGCATGGCGGGTTTGTGGTGCTCCAGAATCTCGCAGCCGTTGTGCGCGCAGACGTAGCGCACGGTGCCGGCCACGTAGCGGTCGGATTCGTCCTTGTCCCAGCGCAGGCCGTGGGGGGCCTTGGTGCCCATCTCCAGCGGCTGCATCTCGCCACAGTGCGGGCAGGGTACGTGGTAAACGCAGGCGTTGCTTTGCAGGTAGCTGGATTCGATCTGGCTGAAGTGCTTGATGGTGGGGGTGCTGGTCTTCAGCACCTTGCGCCGAGCGAAGGTGCTGGTGCGCTTTTCGGCCAGGACGATGGGGGAGCCTTCGCCGTCCACGTCTTGCGGGTAGGCGTCGGTTTCGTCCAGGAACAGGTAGCGCACGGGCATGGAGCGCAGGCCGGCGGCGCTGTTGGCACCGGACACGACCAGCACACCGCCTGCAAAGTCTTTCATCAGCGTGGTGTTGGCGTCGTCGCGGCTGCGGTTTTCGCGCACCTTGCGGCGCAGCACCGGCGTTTCTTCGAGCATTGGGGCGATGCGCTGGCGGCTGAATCGCTTGGCCATGTCGGTGGTGGGCTGCACGCACATGACCGGGCCGGGCTCGTTGTCGATGATGTAACCGAGCCAGTTGTTGCCGGTCTCGGACTTGCCGAGCTGCGCGGCGAACATAACAACCACTTCCTGCACGGTGCTGCGGGCGCTGAGGTCGTCCATGATCTGGCGCAGGTAGGGCGTGCGGTCGGTGCGCCAAGGGCCTGGCTCGCTGGAGGATTTACCCGACAGCATGCGGTTGGCGTCGGCCCACTGGCTGACGGTCTGGTCGGCGGGTGGGCGGAAGAACTCGGCAAACATGGCCGCGGCCATGGCGTCAGCGCGGGCAAAGTCGGCGGGGAGATCGTGGGCGCCCATGGTGCGTGTGGTCAGGCGGTGGTGCGGGCCGGTTCTTCGCGGCTCAGTTCGGCCAGGGCCTGGCGGATTTCGTCTTCCAGCAGCAGGGTGACGGCGGCCAGGTCGGTCTCTGCGGCCAGCACGGGGGCCAGGCGCGATGGGATTTGCAGCAGGGCATCGCGGGCGCTGGCGATGCGGGAGGCCCAGGTGGCGCGGACGGCATCGACGCGGATCAGCTTTCCGATGCGCTCCTCGTATTCAAGCTGGGCATTTTTTGCCTCGTACACCTCGCGCGCCGTTTTTGCCTGCAGGTAGGTGGCGTTTTTGCTGGTGCCAGCCGCGCCGCCACCGGCCTGGAATTCAGGCACTTGCACGGGCTGGGCCGGCGCGGGCTGCCCGGCCGCGATGCGCTGGCGGGCGTTGACCTCGGCCATGTGCGTCTTCGCGGGATCGGCGGTGGACGCGAGCAGCGCCTCGCTGGCCTCCACATCCACCATGGGCTTGCCGTTGACCTCCACCATGACCAGGCGCCCGCGCTCCTTTTGGCCGTGCCAGTAGCTGACCGCATTGCCCTTGCGGGCGGCGAAGGCGCGCAGGGATTCGGCGGTCACTCTGCAGCGCCAGCTGGCGGTGTGTGGAGCGCGTCGGTCGGTACTGCCCCGCCCAGTTCCGAGGGGGACTCGGAATCCTGCTTTTTGACGCGCGTTGATTTCGGATATGGCTTTGCCAGCGGCGCGATTTTAGCGCGCATGGCATCGTCTAGGGGCATCAGATAGCGGTGCTTCCCTGGCAAGTGAACGGGAGTGCATTCGCTGCGTTTTGGTGTCCTCGTCATTTTCCCAAACTGACGCACGAAGCCTGACTCGGACACCTGACGACTGAGCAGGCGCTTACCGTCTGGTGCTATGAAGTCAGTTTTTTCGTCAGAATCTCCTGAGTAAATCCATCCGCCGGCTTGATAGACCCCGCCGTGGTGCCCATGACTCGGGTCTGCAAAACTGACGATCAAGCGCAATCCCTCGTTAGACTTCTTTAAAAACCGAATTGCAATGCTGATTATTCGAGAAACAGGGGATTTATGGTCCCTCAGTGCAACGCGCGTAAGTTCGCAGCATTCCAATTGCGACAAGCCATATGCAGCCCCCAGCGCAGGACTTGCGCCGCGAGAGAAAAGAACAACGCCGACAAACTTTTCATCCTCCCAGACCCCTATTTTCACGATAGGCGGCATAGGAACGCATCGGCTGTAATGCCACTTCTCGCACGCATACTTAGCCGCCTCATGCGTCGCCCAATCAATCCGCAGGACAGGCTTAGAACTCATGGCCACAGTTCGGACAGGTTACGGGTTTTTTTTGATCGAGCCGGCCTTGATCCTCGATTGATCCTGGCTCAAAGTCCCCGCCCATCCCCATCGCTTCAGCCAGATCATCAACGCCGAAGCCGAGCAAATCCATGTTGAACTCTGCGCCGTTCAGGTCTGCCAGTTCAGCCTGCAATGTTTCGGCATCCCAGCCTGCATTCATTGCCAGCTGGTTGTCTGCGATCACGTAGGCCCGGCGCTGCTGCTCACTCAGCCAGCCCACATTGATCGTGGGCAACGCCGTCATGCCGATCTGCCGCGCAGCCATCACGCGACAATGGCCAGCGACGATTCCGCCCTCGTCATCCACCAGCACCGGGTTGGTAAACCCAAACTCGCGGATGCTGGCGGCGATTTGCGCCACCTGCTCGTCGCTGTGCGTGCGGCTGTTGCGCGCGTAAGGAATCAGCGCCTCGACGGGTTGAAGGATGATCTGTTTTGCGATCTGGTGCTGCATGGTGTTCTGGTCTGTTCTGTGTGTTCTTGCTATGCCGTTCACTGTTCACCTACCGTGAAACTCGCCTACTAGCGAAACCGCGCGGCGCGAATGACC
>ERZ724521.681-NODE-681-length-15372-cov-4.049618_pt1 | contig 15372 bp, 16 predicted proteins | sample MGYA00376054_ERZ724521 | MGnify/ENA primary metagenome ERZ724521 (study PRJEB28724, sample SAMN07190883) | activated sludge metagenome | isolation source: activated sludge of sewage treatment plant in Hong Hong | place: Hong Kong | collected 2016-03-17 ... | reverse complement strand
ACAAAGTAATTTATATTTCATCATCCAGAACCCCAACCAAAATGAAATCAGGAATAACATATTTATTCATTTTAATAATTTTTTCTATGATGACCTGTACATCCAAAGCCCAGCCGGTACGAACAGTATCTAACGTAGACCTGAGCCGATATGTAGGCAAATGGTATGAGATTGCATCCTATCCTCAGCGCTTCCAGAAAGGCTGTCATTGCACTACCGCTGAATACACCATGTCTGATGAAGGATATGTCATAGTTGAAAACCGTTGCAGAAAAGACAGTATCCACGGCAAGAAGTCTTACATCAAAGGAAAAGCTTTTGTCGAACCTAATTCGGGTAATGCCAAACTGAAAGTGCAGTTTTTCTGGCCAGTCAAACCCGGATTTTGCAGTCAGAAGCCTATTCCGAGACAAACTGTCTTCAAAATCAAGACTTTGCACTTCGTTTGATTCGTCAGCATAGCTCCACTATTCCTCCTCATCAAAAGCCCTGATTTTATTGCCATTTTGCCTCTCACTACGACTCCTAACTGCAAAATCCGGGTTAAAGGCAAATACTGGATCATAGACCTCGCTCCGGATTACTGCTACGCCGTGGTAGGTCATCCGAACAGGAAATACCTGTGGATTCTATCGAGAACGCCACAAATGGATCAATCCGTTTATAATGGAATATTAAAGCGGCTGGAAGAGCAATCCTTCGATCTGTCAAAACTCCGCACTACGGTTCAGACCTGCGAATAAACACATTCGAAGTCAAGAAATAGATCGACCCGTTTGGATAAATAAATTATTCATGGAAGAGAATAAACCACTTTAGAGTTTGAATTAGGCTAGGTATTGATTAAATTATTGATGAATAATTAATCTCTGAAAAATTTTAGAGATTGAAAACCACACGACTTTGAATAACCAGTAAGAAAGAATAATCCTTTCTGATCGAAATCCAGATTAATTTCAAACGAAGTATCTGATATTTGGCTTTTGTTGAAATGGATATTCTGTCCAAAGGAATTAGTAATAAAAAATTTCAAATCTTTAGACATATCCATTGCTTCTGTACTTACTATAATCCTGTTATTCAATTGATGTACTGTAATACCACAATCCCTCTCATTGGGATTGATAACACCATTGGGAAAACAAATACTGGAATCGGCTCCCAGATTGTAATTGGGATAACTTGGAATGTAATAGTAATAATAAGTAGGAAGGGTGATGGCACGTTGTTCGAATTCACAATCCTTACCTTTTTTCTCAGGATGATTTATTACATGATAATATACCGACGTACCCCTACTTGCGACATAAATTTTTCCATCTGGTGCCCGCTGCATTGATCCAAACCGAGATCGAGGTATGGCCTGATCCCAGGTATCGATGAGAAGTTTGCTCGAGCTGATCGGTGAAGCACTTAGATCTAACTGCCACAAACTATCAATGTTGGATACATACAGAAATCTTGAATCACTAGAAAATTCACATTCTGAACTCAAGGTATTAATTTCATCAAAAGTAACATTCTCGCGATAACTGAACTTACCGCTACATCGATTTGGACTAAATTTTTTCACTCCGGAACCAAATGCCCATAAATTATCGGAAGTAATGCATTGATGCCTATAATTATAGAAAGAATCATTTCTAAATAAAACAAGGTTTAAACAATTGAATCCATAATCTGGTATGACAATCCACCAATCCCTACCATTGGCATGCCTACACATATCAATACCATAACCTTCAAAGGCGCCTTGAATTATACTCTTCCCTTTCTTGTGAACTATTCCATCCAAATGTTCCGGGTCAAAATCAATTTCTGAATAATAATATTCAGTTACGCCAAAGGAAAGCTCACCATTGATGGTAAAAATGCCAGTGTTTGGATGAATAAGAAAATACTTATCATCATGCAGACTGGAAGGAATGACCAACATTCCTTGCGAGAATGGTAAACTAAGATTTTTTTCGCAGTATTGTCCCCAGCCGTTAACGATAAGACTGTCACCATTAGTCATTAACCTATGCTTGTTATTGAAGATCTGACATCCGTTGGTATAGAATAATAGATTACCATCCTTATCGCTCATAGCAAGATTCTCGTCTATTTCCATCCTGCTGTTGAAGACATCGATGTTCAGATTATTTTGCTTAAAGTTAAACCTCGTATGACCATCACTGCCATCATAGCCTATTAACCAATTGTCATCGTACCGTAGTTCCTGACCGAATATTATATAATTATAGCTTAATAAGCAAAAAACTAAAGTAAGCTTCAAAGTCATGTTGAATGGAGCATTCATTGGACTATTCAGATTTTATCAGCTTAACGGACTTAACTAATTCATTGTTAGAATTATAGAATCTTACCAGGTATAATCCATTAGGAATATTCAGCGATTCTATTTGGAGTTTACGGAATGGATACCGAATATATGCTATGCGGTTGCATGTATTATTTAAATCCTTCATGCGAAAATTCTAACTTTATTATAATCTTTATTTTTACAAAAATAGTTAAGTTGCTTAGATTGCAAAATTCTAATGAGCTAAGGTTCTAGATCAATTGGTAACTGGTATTGAAAATATAAGAAGAATCAGCCGGTGGGGCAGTTCCCAACTTGGATCTCAACCGATACGCCGGCAAATGGTATGAAATTGCCTCATATCCCCAGCGCTTCCAGAAAGGTTGTCATTGTACTACTGCTGAATACACCTTGTCTGAGGAGGGATACGTCATCGTTGAAAACCGCTGCCGCAAAGACAGTATGCACAGCAAGATGTCCTATATTAAAGGAAAAACTTTTTTCGAACCCAATTCGGGCAATGCCAAAGTGAAAGTGCAGTTTTTCTGGCCATTTAAACCCGGATTTTGCAGTCAGAAGCCTATTCCGAGACAAACTGTCTTCAAAATCAAGACTTTGCACTTCGTTTGATTCGTCAGCATAGCTCCACTATTCCTCCTCATCAAAAGCCCTGATTTTATTGCCATTTTGCCTCTCACTACGACTCCTAACTGCAAAATCCGGGTTAAAGGCAAATAAGGATCATAGACCTCGCTCCGGATTACAGCTACGCCGTGGTAGGTCATCCGAACAGGAAATACCTGTGGATCCTATCGAGAACGCCACAGATAGATCAATCTGTTTACCAGGGTATTTTACAGCGACTGGAAGAACAATCCTTTGATGTGTCAAAGCTCCGGACGACCGTTCAGAACTGCGAATGAGCTTAACAAAAATCAACCTGACACAAAACCGATTTGAGCAATTCGGATTTTGTCGTGAATCCATACTGATTCAAGGTGTTTTGAGTGTTTATTTATGTGGTGACATGGTATTGTTCTATCGCAATGGTTTATACGTTTGTGCTGGTATTCTTGGTTGAGTTTTTTCCACATCAGAGGGAATATCTGTCTTGTCCCCAGCGACAGTTACTGACTCACCCATATTTTTTGTCGAAAGCCGGTCTGTCCGCGGTGCGTAAGTACAGACAGACGCTTTCGCAGAACTCTAATTCTTGCGTTGGCTTCCCGCTGAATCAGGAAAAGTATTGCGGCTGACAAAAGTTTATCTTTAGAGGATGCATTTTACAATCGGAACAATGCAACGATAATGATTCTGTTTTCTGATTTGACTAAGTCAGGTCGCCAATTTGGGTCAAGTGTTGTGGTGGAATATCCTGTCTGTGAGGTAACGCCTCCTGCACCTGCAAAGTAGGGAACGCTGCTTTCACGGTGCACAAACTCTATTCTAAATGTCAAACTTTGATTTGGCATATAGTCAAAGTTGGTAGACCAATCCCAACCAGAAAATTGATCTCCTGGGTTTGCACTAAACGGGAATGCACCTTCAGTCTGTGTGGGATTGTTTGGATTTGGCAATGGACTTGCTTGTCCTGTTGGATAAAGTACTAAATAGCGTCCGGGATTTGTCATATAGCCGCCTCCGACTGTCCAGGCTAATTTATTTGTGCAAAACCAGACACGGTTGTAAATCATTGCACTTGCAAAATATTGTGCCGGCTTGGATGCATCTGAATTATCAAAACCATTCACCCCGCCGCCTTTTTCAAAACCAAGATCGCCCGTGAGTGAAAATGCCGCTTTAGAGATACCTTTTGATTCTAACTTATTGTGATAACGAATTAATAAACTGTTGTCAGAATGAAAGCGCACCCTGTCCGGCAAACCCGCTGCATCGGTTCCATAATAATCATTTGTCAATAATTTGATATGGTTGTTTGGCATCCATGTAATGTTGGCACCAAGTCCAGGCATGGCATTAAATTTGCCGTAGCTCTGCCAACCATTAATTATCCATGGTTCAATTTTTAAGTGTTGGGTGGGATGAATCTGAATTCGTATTCCATTAAAAAACCAGGGTGTGTTATCACTTGTAAATGATGCCTGATATTCCCAGTTTTCAGGTTGATAATAGGAGTTCAAACCAATATAGGACATAAACATGCCTGCATCAATATTTATGCCGTACCACTTGTTGATGTGATAGCCAACATATGCTTCGCTTAAATAACGATAAACGTTCGCCAACTGATATTGTCCACGATAGGGACTGTAATCATTTCTGGGAACAACAATACTCCGTGTACCAAACTGTGTCATAATCCTCGCTCTTGCATTTTGATAATTGAAATCACCTCCAAAATGCAGCGCCGAAAGTTGCACTTCATTGTTTCGCGCTAATGCTGTTGAACCTACAACGGTGTTGTCGTTTGGACTGTTGAATGAGTGCGTGAAATTTACATCCATCAATAGACTTGGCGTAAAGAAATTCATATTTTTAAAAACTGAGGAATCTCTCCGGTCTGCACCGTTTTGCCAGGATTGGTCAATTCCTGTAAAGGGTTCGCCTTTTTGTTGCGCATTAACCATTTGAAAAAAAAAAAAAAAAAAGATTGCAAAACTGGCAATTAAAAATTTTGTAGATTTCATGTTCATTAATTTGCTGGTTGGTTATTTCTTGTCAATTGAAATTTATTAGCTTGTTGATATACCAAAGGTACTTGTTCTATTACTACGTCACTCTTATCAAGTCCGAATGCTTTTTCATCGCTTTGTCCAAGGTGTTTTAAGAAGAAGTAGGCGTTAAGCAACACCCCTTCTTTTAGGGCAAATTCATTTTCTACTGAAAGGAATTTTTCGATGACGATAAATTTAAAATCTGGTTCGTTGTTGTATTTTGTCGAGCCATCAGGTCGGATGTGTAAATTCAGTTCTTTGTTGGCAACCAACTCCTGGACAATTTTTTTGAAATACAATTCTGTCCTTGGTTGAATTCTAAAACCAATATTGATGTTCACTTTGATGACCTTATCATCCACCAATTCTGAAACATCATAACTTAATGTATATGGATGTTCGGTTCGGTTGATATGAAGAAACCAATAAACATCAGCCCGTTTGGGATTTTTGGCAAAAATGGATTTAATGATTTTATCTTCAATCTCATGTCTTAAATTGGCTTTGGTGAGGTACACAAGATGAGTCGAAAACTTTGGAATGTTTTCGTCATTACTCAACTCGCATATTTGAGGAGCATATTTACCTAAGTCAACAAAGTGTGTAAATCGGTTGTTGATTTTTCGGGCATAATACCAAACATACATTGTGGAAAATATGAATAATTCAAAAAACAGGAACATCCAGCGTTCTTTGATTTTGGCAACATTGGCAATGAAGAACGAAAACTCAACAGTGCAGAATAATAGCAGCAAAGCATACACCACAACTTTATTCCATTTTAAACGATACAATAAAAAGTAACTGAGTAACAGCGTTGTCATCATCATGGCGATCGTGATACTGAAGCCGTACGCTGCTTCCATGTGCCCTGATTCCTTGAAGTATAAAATCATGAGGATGCAGCCAACCCAAAGAATAATGTTGACGCTAGGAATATAAATTTGTCCTTTGGATTCAGTGGGTTGTCTCACACCTACGCGTGGCCAAAAATTTAAGTTCATGGCTTCGCTGATGAGCGTATAACTTCCACTAATGAGCGCTTGTGATGCAATGATGGTGGCTGCAGTAGCTATTAGAATGCCAGGAAATAAAAACCATTGTGGTATCATTTCAAAAAATGGATTTCTGCCACTTAAAGTGGCATCGCCCTGGTGCATCAGCCATGCCGCTTGTCCGATGTAGTTGGCTACCAGACAGGTTTTTACAAAACCCCAGGTGATACGGATATTTTTTATTCCGCAATGTCCCAAATCAGAATATAATGCTTCAGCACCTGTCGTTGCTAAAAAGACGGCACCCAACAACCAAAAGCCATGGGGATAATGTACCAATAAATTGTAGGCATAATGTGGGCTTAAGGCCTTCAACACATCCGGATATTGCGCAATTTCATGCGCACCGGTCGTAAAGATCATACTGAACCAGACCATCATCATCGGTCCGAAGAATTTGCCAATGGCCTGTGTTCCAAAACGCTGAAAGAAAAATAAGGATGAGAGAATTGTGATGACAAGTCCGATTGTAAATGTGTTTCCCGGAACCACGATATGCTCAAGGCCCTTCACCATACCAAGGCCTTCAATGGCAGATGCGACCGAAATCGGAGGTGTAATGATTCCGTCAGCGAGTAAAGTTGTCGCCCCCAAAATGGTAGGAATGGCTAACCATTTTCCGTAGCGTTTTACTAAGGCATAGAGGGAAAATACTCCGCCTTCACCTTCGTTGTCTGCTTTCAGCGTAAGCCAAATATATTTAACAGTCGTTTGAAAGAAAAGTGTCCAGAAAATGCACGACACCCCACCGTACACTAAAGTGGCATCAATCGTTCTTTCGCCTATGACAGCTCTCAATGCGTACAGCGGGCTTGTGCCAATATCACCGTAAATAATACCCAGGGCAACAAGTAAAGAGGCAACAGTCACTTTACTATTCATTCCGTATGATTTCTTATCCATCTGTCAATTCTTTTTGACGAGACAAAGGTGGCTGTACTCTTATTGGTAAAAAGTAAAACTGTCGTTGTGTTGTATAAAGATTTTATAAAGAAAGTTAGTTGAACCTGTATCCTACGCCGCTTTCGGTCATGATGTGCCTTGGTTGGTTGGGATTATCTTCAATTTTTTTGCGAAGCGTACCGACAAATACCCTCAGGTATTGTGTGTCGGATTGATAGCCAACTCCCCAAATTTCTTTCAGGATGAATTGATGCGTTAGCACTCTGCCTTCGTTTTTGGCAAAGAGAACAAGTAAATTGTATTCGGTTGAAGTCAGTTTAAGCAGTTCATTGTTACGCTTTGCTGTTCGTGCAATCAGGTCAATTTGCAGGTTTCCGCAAACCAGCAAACTGTTGTTCTCATCGGTGTTGTTTCTGCGAATACAGGAACGGATATGGGCTAAAAGTTCGCCGGTGCGAAAAGGCTTTGTGAGATAATCGGTGGCGCCATTATCCAGTGCGGTGATGATATCCGCTTCGCTGTTTTGTACCGAGAGTATGAGAATGGCTTTGTTGTACCATATCCGCAACTCTTTTAAAATGTCGTGTCCGCTTTTGTCGGGCAATCCAATATCCAACAAAATCAATTCTGGGGGATGGCTGGCAGCCAAGATAATGCCTTCCTTGCCTGTTGCTGCCTGCCAGACTTTGTAGTCGTTGCTCTCTAAGTTTATTTCCAGCAACTTTCTGATTTGGGGTTCATCGTCAATGATGAGGATTTCCGGCTTAATCATTTTTCAGATTATTGATGAAAGATGTTTCGGCAGGAATCGTGATGGTGAATTTTGCACCTCCTTCAATATTGTTCTCCAACTTTATTTGCCCATTGTGTGCTTCAGTAAAACCTTTGGCAATAGACAAACCCAAACCACTGCCGCCTGATTGGGTGTGAGGCAAACGATAAAACTTGTCAAAGACAAATTTTATTTCGTTTTCGGGAAATCCATTTCCATTGTCGGAAATAGTGATAACACACTGATCGGAATGGTACGTAGCATTAATTTTTATGATAGAATTTTCAGGAGTATATTGAATGGCATTGTAAATAATGTTGTGAAAAATCTGCTCCATCAGTCCCGTGTCCAGCTTGAACAAGGGTAATTGATCATTGGCAGTGAAATCAATTTGATGTTTGTTGTTGGTCACAGAAAGTTTTTGCACCACAGAAAAGATCAGTTCGTTCAGATCGCACCAGTCCAAATGAAGTTTGAGCATGCTGCTTTCAAGCCGGCTCATGTTTAAAAGGTTCTCCACCTGTCTGTTGAGACGAACGCTGGCGGTGTCAATTTGTGCGAGTAGCTCGGCCTGATGAGCTGATGAAAGTCTGTCCTTGCTTTCTTTCAGCGTGTCAACAGCGCCGATGATGGTGGCGACAGGAGTACGCAATTCGTGTGAAAGCGAGTTGAGCAGCGTGTTGTAAAGTTTGATGGTGTTTTCCTTTTCTTCCTTGTCACGTGCGCTGCGCTCAGCCTGGCGGATTTTGAAAGTCAATACCGCGTTGAGCAGTGCAATTACAAAATACATCAGGAACATCAGTAAATCCTCGGCACTGTTAATGTGAAAATTGTAAAGCGGAGGAATAAAAAAGAAATTCCAAATTAATGCGCTCAATACGGCAGCACTCAGTACGGGCAAAATGTCAAACATCATCGCCACCAGCGAAACAGTAACTAAAAGTATGAGCGCTGATGCCTTGTAACCGATAAGATCAGATAATAAAAAGCAAACCGTTGAAACAACTGCCACCAAGGCAACACTGATTAAGAGTTGCTTGGGCAATTTGTATTTCCTTGTCTCAGGCAATTTCAAATCGCTTTTATTTACCGTCAAAGGTAGAATCCAGGATATAAAGATTTTGTAAAGAAATATTTAAATGTGACTGTATCTTAAGGATTGCCCTTGGACCCTGCCTTTGGCTTACCGGGCCAAAGCGGCAAGAACAAATCCCACTGAAGTGGGACAGGCAGTGCCAATGTGTGGAGAAATACAATGTTGGAAGTGCGAATGGATCAATTGAAATTGCAAATGCCGTGTAAACCGGTGGCGGTTGATATCCATATTAATTCTGAAAAGTTTGTTAGAAGTCCGGGCGGCAGATGATGACCTTATCCCACATTGGTATGCACATCTGATTTGGAGCCTTGCCAAGTTGCGGAAATGGAAGAACTAGTGATTTATTTTACAACTCGGGCCTAATTTTGCAATGACCTTGACGTAGTCAATTGCTAATCAGGTATTTCTTCAATGAATACCTCTGTAATGGCCTTGACGTTATTAGTACAGGTCATTTGGTCCAGGCGAATTTGTAATTTGTCAGTGCCCGCTTCAGCACACATGTGAATAAATGTAAGATAATCGGTTTTACCTTGCTGGTGAGCCAATAAATGTACTTTAAATTTTTCAGTTTGTAGTAAGTCTGCGGTAGTGATTGGTTCATACTTTGCCGGCACTGTTACAGTGTGGTGACTGTCACTGTGGTAGTCCGCTTGTCCGTCGGTTAAATAAGCTTCATAATGCGTAACGCCCAATGACTTAATTTCTTGAATGTAGGAAAAAAACACTCTCTCGCCCGGTTGTATTGTTTGAAGTGAGGTTCTTCAAAACTATTCACCAAACACCAATGCTGTGTAATGTTAGCTTCTAGTCCTTTTTCTTCCAGAGAATATTGAACAAGACTACGGCGAAGATGAAGGTCAGGATCGAAAAATACTTTTCAAAATCTGAATGTGCAAATAAATTACCCACCGTATTGAATGAAAAAAGTATAAAGAATATCCATAAAATGATGTCGATGGATTTGCGTTGAGTGCCCTTCGCTTTTAATGAAAGTGCCCATATCAATAGCAAATTTAGAAATGTGGAAATACTTTCAAACCAATACATTTCTTGTTCGGATTGGAGCCGCCCTCCCCAGACCATGTTAAAAGGTATAATTTGGAATAGTATTAGAATATGAAAAACCAATACTAAAGCCAACAATCCAATTAAAATTCTTATTAAATTTTGTATGTTCGTCATATTCATTAATAATTTAACTGCGTTTATTTTTATTTAGATTGAGTCTATTAAAATATATTTAGTTATCCGTATTGATTGTTTTTATTTTGCTCGTGGTGTTTTGGAGCGCCTACTTCCTTTAGCGTTACTTAACCTTTGGCACAAGTTGCTGCGACGGATTTCAGGGCATGAGTTTTGTACTGCCAATATACAACCTAAACTGATACCAGGAAGAATGTTTAATTTGCGATATCAACGGCTGGATTAACAATTACGATTACATACGTTGCCACATAATTACTCATTTCGTTGCTTTCTTGATGGCGTCAGCATATTTTTTTCTAATGGAATTGTCTTGCTCAATTTTACATAGCCTTTCAAGTTCAGGCAATAATTCCTTATTATGTTTTGTCCTGAGTTTGAGTATTTCTCCAAGCGCCCATGCGGAAGCCCAACGAACAACCGTGCCAGTATCATGGGCGTTTGTCAGCAGGTGATGAATGGGTTTTATAAGTTTTGTTGGAAAGACTTTGGCAATGTTTCCAATCACTTTGGCACTTTCCCATTTTATTCTTGGTGCATTTGCGGTCAAAGAATTAGTTACAAAAGTGAATAAGATGTCATCTGCAATCGTTGCTTTCTGTCTGGTTGCAAATTCAATGGCTTCGATGCAAGTTCCTTTGTCCGTGTCCCTGGCATTTTCTGCAAATACAATTAATTCGTCTGTTGGTAATGAGCCGTCCAGTAACCATTGGCTAATGGTTACAACTTTCTCTTTTGGTTTTTTGGATTTGTCGTTAAGAAGCTCTGTAATGGTCATTTAAACTGTTTCAAATTGACTATAAAGATAGTTCCGTTGAATATTTATTATTGTTTTGCAGTGAGTCTTTTATAATCTCTGCTTCGCGCTGTCTTAAAGACTTCATGGTTTTTGGCCATTATGACTGTTTGGATCTTTATTGGTAAAATTCTTTTTATTCAAATTCTTTAATTTTATTTTCAATTAATCGTAAGATGTTATTTTGATCGAGTTGCAAGATATCCTGAGTTAACCAAATTATTTCTTCATAGCCTTTTGTCTTTCCTCTAGCCAATTTATTAATCCCCATATCGCCCTTTCGTTCATGGATCACTTCACATAGCAGTGCGCCTCCCGGATAGGCTACAGGATAGCCGTTCCAATCTGTTTGGTTATTAAGAATGTTTTGCAGGTTATAGGAGTTCCTTCTGTTAAAGTCTTTAGCCAGTTTCTTCATCATGACAAGGTATTCCGTCAGTTCCTCTCTGGTTCCCAAAAAACTCGCCAACCCTTCTTCTATTACATTTCCCCTGTCAGGATTCTTTGGAAGTAATTTGTGGATAAACTCATGTGGATAAAATTCATCACCTTTACCGGACAGAATCATTCCTTCTCTTGCCTTGCCCGTCGTGACACCTGAGAATATGTAATCGAAATTCTCCAGTTCCCCCATTTCATCAATTCCGTTGGCCAGATAGAAGCTGAAAGAATCATGATATTTCGGGTTAAATCTGCTGATGATCTTCTGGCAAAACAGCTGCGCCTTGTGCGCTCTTTCAGTATTCAATTGGTGTTCTTGCGGATAAACATATTCTATGAATCCTACTTTGGATTTGTTCCAGGTTCTTGTTTTTTCAGTCAAAATATTTTCAAGTTTCCAAAATCCTTCCTCTCTTGTGGCATTCAGTTGATGAATGCACCACACTTTGGAACCGATATAAAGAGGGTCTGTGTCTGAATTGGCGTACAAAACCCTGATCTGATATTTTTGATATTTGGGTTCAACGGAGAGCACAAAAGGCGCGTAAATTCTCAGAAGCTGGCTGCTGCTAATCCCATTGTACATACTCAATCGGGAGAAGTCAAAATCTTTAAATTGTGCCTTCTCCGCGCTATTCCAATAAGGATTATCGTATATGGAGTCTGGTTGTGAATTAAGATACTTCTCATATAATGTTAGTACCTTGTTTACTTCAATGTTTGAGGTATCAACTCTGGAACTGATTTGCAAATTGGACTTAAATCGGGTATTTTGGGGTATCTCAGTTACGCCACTTTCTGTTTTGGGGTTCTGTATTTTACAACCAAATAGTATTCCAACTATTAGTAAGCGTATCATTTTATCTTTTTTAATCGAAGATAACGACTTGCGCCTTGACGATATTGCACTTTTGAACATCGTCATCCTTCCCGTTTCTCCAAAGTCAAAAAAATTTACTATTGTTGAATGTATAGTGATATTCTCAAGTCTTTCCCAATTGCGGCTAATGGCTGTCTTTCGATTATCCCGATGGTCTGAAGGGTTGGCTTGTTCAAATAATCAATTTACCTGATCTAAAGCCAACCCTTTGTTGCACGCTACGGCTTAAAAAAGAACTACGTGTAGCTGTCAGTTAATAGCATTACCCCATGGAATGCAGTGCTATTTTATTTCCTTCTGTGTCCACAATGTGAGCCATAAAGCCATTGCCGCCGATTGATGTTTTAGGTAAAAGTATTTTTCCTCCGGCAGCTTCAACTTTTGAAAGCGGGATGCTCAGGTCATCTCCGCCATTGAGATAGATTAAAGCTCCTGTCATGGATGGTTCAAAGCCTTGACCCTCCACAATACCACCGGTAACCCCGTTTTGCATGTCACCAGGCAGGATGCCATACTTGTAAGCGGGATGAGGCATTTCCTGGATGTCTGCACCCAGTAGCGCGGCGTAAAAGGCCTTTGCTCTGTTGAAATTTTTTACTGGAATTTCAAACCAGTTGATTGAATTTGTCATGTTAATTTTTTGAAGTGTTTATGTAAATTTATTTTTTCTTCTTTTTGGATGACTTTGCCAGAGTATTGAACGCTAAACAAAGATTAATCCAATAGTCCAATTCTTTGGAAGTTTTCATGCCGCTGTCTTCAACCATGATGTAACCTTTCATTGGCCTTCCGGTGAAGTCCATGATGCGACAGCCTTTTTTTGCCAGAGCGGTATCTTGCATTTCGGGAGCTATGCGGCACATCATTTCGTCTTTGATTATTCCGATACACATTTTGTCGTTCACCATAAATGTCAGGCCACCCATCATCTCCTTTTCAATCATATTGGGCGTGTCTTGGAGTCGCTCGCGGATACGAGCGGCTAATTTTTCGTTGTATGCCATGTGTCAGGGTTAATGAGTTTCAGCATAGGATTTTAGTCCTGTAAAAAATTTTTTGATGCCAATGTCCGATTGTTTGCGTATCATCAGACGGTCGAGCAACTTGCCAAGCAAACCAAACTTAACCGTGTATTCCATGACCTGAATTACTTTGGTCTGGTTGCCGATTTTCTCAAAACTATAACTGTGTTTTAGCCCTTTGATCGGAAACGAACAGTCTGTTAATTGGTAGGTCAATGCCTCGTTGGGCTTGAATATTGTTATTTTTTCTTCAAACCAATTCTTGCCATCCTTCATCATTACTTTTCTTTTGGCTCCGATACCCGTTTTTTCCGTTGAAAGCAATGTCGACTTCATTACAGTTGGGTCGTATTGGTCCAAGAGTGCAAGGTCAGCAAGTGTGGACCAGACTTTGTCAAGGCTCGCGTTGACTGTGATTTCGTTATGGATTGTTGCCATGATGATTACTTCTCGGTTAATGATTTTAGATTAATGAGAATTTGTTCCTGCGCCTTAAGGATCATTTTTTTCATGATCAGCCCATTCATGATTTTTGCAATGATGTTGGCTGGTTGGTAATAAGTCTCACTGATGACTTTGGTCTTATTATCTTCAAGTTCTTCAAGATTAAAAACAAACTGGGTGTTTTTGAGCATTTGACCCATACCCATCGAATCACTTTCGATGGTCCAGACGGTTTTCTTTTCAGGGATAAATTCAATAAGTTTTTCCGTCATGGTACCTTTTCTGCCATTGTTGACAATCTGGCAGGTCCTGACTTCTCCCAGCCTGTCCATTCTACCCGATGCCTGGATGACCCCGGGGTTGACTTTGTGGAGAAGGTTTATGTCCGTGATGATAGCCCAGATTCGGCTTGCCGGAGCGTGTATGATGGCTTCATTCTTTGCTTGTAATATGCTCATATTCAGTCGGTTTTAAATTTTACTTGCTATTTGAAAGTACAAATGTAAGGCTAAATACTTGTAAAATGCAAGTGAATTAATAATTTTGGGTGGTGAAGAATAAAAAAATAGCGTTCCGCTCAACCTGTCCGATAAGCACCGCGCTGGACATTTTTGGTGATAAGTGGTCGCTGTTGATTGTTCGTGATATGGTTTTTAAAGGAATGAGTACTTACGGGGATTTTTTGAATGGCGGTGAAAAAATTGCTACCAACATTCTTGCGGACCGATTGATGTTGCTGGAGATGAGTGGAATTATTACAAGGCAAAAGCACCCTGAAAGCAAAGTAAAAGTGCTCTACAAGCTCACCCCCAAGGGAATTGATTTAGTTCCAGCATTGGTGGAGATTATTTTGTGGAGTGAAAAATATCATGAGGTCCATCCCCACGCAAAGCAATTTGCGAAGCAGATAAGCATAGATAAAGAAACTGTCCTCAAGCAGATTTTGGACGGTCTGAAAAAGACTTGATTTCGCTATGGTGGGTTCAAAGTAGTGTGCTGTGATAAGGCTGCTGATCACGAACCCGGGTAATGCATTCTCATGGTATTATGACCGCCAAGACTTCATCTGTTGCCAATATATATGGATGTACATAACTGTTGGTTTGCACAGCCAGGTCTACTCCAACAAGATTAATTTTGCGATTTATAACCGAGCATCGGCAGTAATTATTGGGGTATCTTTTCTTCCAGAAGTTTATTTCCTGCTTTGTCGTAATAGGTGCAGGTCATTTGGGCCATCGAGATCACCCACTTACTAATGCCCGTATCTGCACACATCTTAATGAACGTCAGATAATCAGTCTTGCCCTGTTGGCGTGCCAAAAGTCCGGCTTTAAATAGATCCGTGTGTGGATTGTCGGCAATGGCTATGGGTTCATATTTCGCCAGCACTGTTGCAGTGTAGTCACTGCCACCGTGATAGTCAGTATGTCCGTCGGTTACATAGGCTTCATAATGCGTCACGCCCAATGACTTGATTTCTTGAATGTACGCAGGGAAGTCGGCGCCTGATTTGACTTTGCTGTGCGCTGCTTTGATTTGTTCTACGGTAAACATTTGTTGTTGCTTTTGCTGATTGTTGGACGATAGGTTTATTTATCATGCAATTGTCTTGTCTTGAACGGATAAAATTTCTTCTCTGTATTGAAATCCAATTACAAGTCCGAAAGATAGAAGAACTTTATTCTTTGTTGTAAGGACATTGTCCAGTATCACATGCTATAAGACGTACTCCTGTATTATTTCTATCAACGAAGTCTAGTCAGATTTTAAT